>Ga0209596_1001026_pt1 | contig 24787 bp, 27 predicted proteins | sample M_130807_MF_Meta_FD_187314 | JGI IMG/M metagenome (GOLD analysis project Ga0209596, IMG submission 187314) | Freshwater microbial communities from Lake Montjoie, Canada to study carbon cycling - M_130807_MF_MetaG (SPAdes) (version 2) | ecosystem: Environmental > Aquatic > Freshwater > Lake...
TAGGCTCAGACCCCCGCTTCATCGTCATCAAGTAACATGCGTACGCTTTTCCTGCTAGTTACGACGGCCGCCTTCGGCGCAGACGACTTGAAGTTTAAACTGGTCCTCGATGAAAATTTCGAAGGGTCCTCCTTGAACGAAAAAATCTGGAATATCGAAACTGGGGGTCGAAAAGACGCCGTAAACTCGGAGAAATCCGTCGATATTAAAAATGGTCAGCTGACAATCACGACCTGGACCGACGTCGACGGCACGACTTACTGCGGCTTCGTGACGACGAGGAAAAAGTTCGTGCTCACTCAAGGTAAGACCGAAGCGCGCTGCCGCTTTGCGGTTCAGCCTGGGACGCAGGTGGCCTTCTGGGCCCAATCCGAAACTTACGGTAAGGGAGGTCCTTCAGCAGCAGCCACCGACGGCGTGGAAATCGATATCCTTGAGACCACGGGTCTGATGAAAGGCGCCTATCAATACGCCCTTCATTGGGGCGGCTTGGTCGACCCCGCAGTACACAAGACGAGTAGTCGGCAATTCACGACCGTCGCCGGCAAATCCTGGCACGTCTACGGGGTCGAATGGAATGACTTGGGCTACCGCTTTACCTTCGACGGAAAAATCGTTGCCACCGATAAGAATTGTCCCGGCTCCAAGGCGCCCGAGTACTTGTTACTAACCAGCGAGTCGACCGTCAAATCATGGAATGGCGAACGTCCCAAGCGTGGCTATGGCCTGAAAGAGAAATCAAAGAACACCTTCGAGGTCGACTGGGTCAAAGCCTGGGAACGTATTCCCGCGGACAAATAACTTAGCGCAGTTCGAAACGGTAGGTAGCCGTTGCTTCCGCTGAGACCGGCACCCCGCTCCGGGCCGCGGGCGTAAAGATCGAAGATCGGGCGGCCGCCACCGCAGCTTCATCCAACAGCCGGCTTCCGGAACTACCTACCACGGCGACCGCGGCGATTTCTCCGTTAGCTAAAAGGGATATCCTGACTGTGACCAAGCCTTCAACCCCAGCCCGACGTGCGCGCTCCGGGTAGGTAGGTTCTTGGTGCACGCGAAAAGCGGGTGGTAAAAAAACTTCGGCGACTTGCGGAAGCACCGGTGCCGAATCGGAGGAGACGCTGACATCGCTCGCCGCTCGCAAATCCGCCCCTGAGGCCGAAGTCACAACACTCACCACCTGACTCGCTCTCAGGGGTGCCAGCGAAACAGGCGCCACCTGCGGCGAACCAGCCCCCAAGCCGACGCCGTGCTTACTTTCTCCCGGCAAAGCAATCGGATCTGAAACCAATGAGACCATCTGGACGCCGCCCTCCCGCGTAGGTTCCGTGGCCCGCTGATTTCCGCCAAACCAAACCGCCCCGAGCGCGACGGCATGAACACAGCCTACCGCAGCCCAAATAAGACGATGGCGACGAGTCTCGTGCACGAGGTAGAGTCAACCCTGCCCCTGACTCAGTCAAGGAAGAGGCGTGTCATTTCGTGAAATCAGGCACCACCATCCACAGTAAAATCCATTCGCCGTAAGGGTGACTGGTCGAGGCGCGCTCCTTGCGCTCCAAGGCCAATAATCCAGCCTTCTTAAAACGGATCACCTCGCCGCCGGAGCCCAGCCCAAGCAGCCGGGCGGCTAACTCCGCAAGGTGCGGATTATGTCCGACGATAAATCGGCTCTGCCTGGCCTTACCCAACTGGACTGCGGTCAAACGAGGGTCGTCTTCGGGCTTGATCCCCCTCATGACTTGCAGCGGTAAACTTACGCCGGAAGCCAGACGGAGTAATTGCGCCGTCCGCACCGCTCGCACCAAAGGGCTGTGCTCGATGACCTCCACTGACGCCAAGGCCAGCCGCCCGGTGGCCTTCCCTAACTCAGCCACCTGTCGCTGTCCCTTCGGGGTCAGATCGCGCAGTTCATCAGGAATCCCTGGCGCCGCCTCGGCATGGCGTAAAAGAAAAACCCGCATACCTCACCTTGGCCGCTTATAACATTTATGCAAATCGGACTTGCCCACACCCACGCTCCAACGACCAATACTCTCGTGCGTTGCGTTGCGATTGCCCTCTGCTTCCTCGGCCTTGCGACGCCCGGGGGAGCCGTGGTGACGACTTCCTATTCCGCTCAGGGCCTGACCTTTAACGGGACAATCTGCCTCGATGCCCAAAGCGGGGCCGTGTTGTCGGAAAAAATGGCCGACGTCCAAGGACACCCGGCGAGCGTCACCAAGCTGATGACTACACTGCTGGTGCTGGAAGACATCAAGGCGGGGAAGCTGAGCTTGGGCAGCCGCGTGATTATCACCAAGGAAGCCTCCCGCGTCGGCGGCTCGCAGGTCTGGCTCGCGCCTGGCGAAAATTTCTCGGTCGAAGAACTCCTTTACGCGCTGATGCTCCAATCGGCTAATGATGTCGCCGTCGCGCTGGCCATCAATCGGGCGGGCGGCGTTGCCCCCTTCGTTGACCGCATGAACCGTCGCGCCGCCGAATTAGGAATGGTCCGCTCTCATTTCATCACCCCGAATGGGCTCACGGAAGGCCGCGGCCCGCACGATACCACCACGGCCCGCGATCTCGGTAAACTTTGCCTTGAGCTCTGCAAGATGCCGTTGGCCTTAAAATTTACCGGTTGTCGTGATTACACCTTCAAGCGCGTCCTTAAGCCGCTTCAATTGACGAATCATAACCACCTCCTCACTCTTTTTCCCGGATGCGATGGATTAAAGACTGGCTACACCAGCGCCGCCCACGCCTCGATCGCGACCACGGCCAAAGAGGGCAATCATCGGGTGATCGCCATTATCTTGGGGTGCGATAGCCCCGGGGGACCCAAGGCAGCGCAACGGTTACGAGATAAGTTAGCGGCGGACTTAATGACCGAGGGGCTCAGCAAACTTAAGGCCACCGAAGGTCAAAAACCCCGCCCAGAAGCCATCGCCGTAAAAGCCCCCTTGACCCCTAAAAAACCTTTAATTGCTAAGAAAGAAGAAGGTTTCTGGGACTGGCTGGGGGATTTATTTAGCTTCTAAACCCTGCCCAAAGGTGGGGTAAAAGAAATAGTGAACATTTGTTCATTTTGCTTGCAAGAGGGCGGCTCGTGGACAGTTTCCCTAAGACCAACACATCCTACCACTATGTCAGCCAAACCCGAAACCACCGCCAAAGAAAAAGCTGCCAATCAGGCCGCTGAAAGGAAGACCCTCGACCTCGCCCTCTCCGCCATCAATAAGCAATACGGCGACGGCACCCTGATGCGCATGGGCGATGCGACCAAGATGCAGGTCTCATCCGTTTCCACCGGTTCCGTGGCCATCGACCTGGCTCTGGGCGTCGGCGGCCTCCCCCGCGGGCGTATCGTCGAAATCTTCGGCCCAGAGTCCTCCGGTAAGACCACCCTTTGTCTCTCCATCATCGCCGAGATCCAACGCCAAGGCGGCAATGCCGTCTTCGTCGACGTCGAACACGCCCTCGACCCTCGCTACTCAAAGGTGGTCGGCGTCGATCTCGACAATCTCTTGGTCTCCCAGCCTGAATCCGGCGAAGACGCCCTCAATATCGTCGAAACCCTCATCCGTTCGGGTGCCGTGGATGTCGTGGTCATCGACTCCGTCGCCGCCCTGGTCTCCAAGCAAGAGCTCGATGGTCAGATGGGCGACGCCACCGTGGGCGTTCAAGCTCGGATGATGAGCCAAGCGATGCGCCGCCTGACCGCCGCCATCAGCCGCACCAATTGCATCTGTATCTTTACCAATCAAATTCGCGAAAAAATCGGTGTGATGTTCGGCAGTCCCGAAACCACCCCCGGAGGCCGTGCCCTCAAGTTCTTTTCCTCCATCCGGATCGACATCCGGCGTATCGGTCAGATCAAGGAACCTTCCGGCAAGGTCATCGGTAATCGCACCAAGGTGAAGGTCGTGAAAAACAAGGTCGCCCCTCCCTTTACGGAATGCGAATTCGATATTATGTACACCGAGGGCATTTCCCGTTCGGGCTCCGTCCTCGACCTCGGCATCGAACACAAGATTCTCGAAAAGAAGGGCGCTTGGATCGCTTATAACGGCCAGCTCATCGGCCAAGGCCGCGAGGCGGCAAAAGATTACCTGATGAAGAACCTCAAGGTCCTCGAAGAGATCCAGAAAATCATCATGGAAAAAGTCCAGGTGGTCGGCGGTATGACGCTCGGCGTCGGCGTCGCCGAAAACGTTACGGCGGAATAAATTTCGTTGTTGGCTGTCATAGCCCGGGCCGCACGCAAGTGCGGCCCGTTTCATGGGTGGAGTCCACTCAGTGCATTACTCCTCTGCTTGCTTTTCGCCGAGAAACTAGTCATAGTGATTATCCCCTGCGGTGTTCGACACCCGCGGCAGCATCCTTCTCCTACGATCATATCAAACGGGAGGTGCGACCCGACCGGCCTCGTCCGAGCCGTGGCAACGTACCGCCCACTTTAACTCCAGGAAATTCGGAGCTCCATTCGGAACCGGCACAGGCGGGGGAATCTTTTAAAAATAGCTAGCAGAGTAAAGGTGACGGCTGACAGCCGGGTAGAGATGTGATGACATCGCATCCGTCTGATTAGAGTAGGTCCAGCACTCGAGATATTCCTCTAAATCAAGCCTGCTTCCCCGAAACTAAACCAGCCTTTGCCGGCGGGGTCAGACTCCGGACGGCCAATGACGACGTGATCAAGTAACTCTACGCCGACCACCCTTCCCGCCTCGGCCAATTGGCGCGTCACCGCCCGGTCGGCGGGACTCGGCGTCGGATCTCCGCTGGGGTGATTATGGGCCACGATAGCAGCAGACGCTGAATATTTAAGCGCCTGGCGATAGACTTCCCGCGGGTGCAAGAGCGAGCTCGTGGCCGTACCCGAACTTATTTCCTGCAAGGCCAATAATCGGTTCCGGCGGTTCAAGCACAAGACCCAGCACTTTTCGACCGATAAGCCAGCCGACAGTGGCTCCAGACGCGCCCAGACTTTTCCGGGTGCATCAAGCTTTTCTCCTGGATCATGAGCGCGTTCCCGGATGCGTCGGGCCATTTCCATCGCCGCCGCTAACTCTGCGGCCTTGGCGGGCCCTAAGCCGTGCACCCTGCCGAAGTCGTGCGTATCCCAAGTCGCCAACGCCGCTAAGCTGCCGGCATCCGTCAAAAGTGCCGCCGCGACCACGGGACTCGGCGACCCTTTCGTCCCGGTACCGATGAGCAACTCGATAAGTTCGGTATCCAATAATGCCCTTGGCCCTAACCGTACCAAACGTTCACGCGGACGATCATCAAAAGTCATTCCCTCATCTATCTCCCTCCTAATAATTCCTCAACGCCGAGTCCGCCTTAGTTAAAACCCCTAAGCGCGGTAGCGGGATAACACCTTCCCGTAAGCGGGCGTAATCGCTTCAGGCCGATCAACGTTCAAGCCTAAGTCTTTTACTAAGCCGTCTTTAAGCCCATAGATCCAGGCATGGACTTGCAAGGCCTGCCCGCGCGCCCAGGCATCTTGGACGACGGTCGTCTGGCAAACATTAAGCGTCTGTTCGATGACGTTGAGTTCGCAAAGGGTGTCGAGTTTTGCCGGACCCAAAACCGACTCGACGGCTAAGGCGTGCTTATGATGCACGTCGCGGACATGCCGGAGCCAGTTGTCGATCAACCCTAATTGACGACGCTCGAGCGAAGCCTGCACGCCACCACAACCATAATGGCCACACACGATGATGTGCTCTACCTTCAAGGCATCGACGGCATACTGTAAAACCGATAAGCAATTAAGGTCCGAATGCACGACGACGTTAGCGACATTTCGATGGACGAACAACTCGCCCGGTAAAAGCCCGACAATCTCATTGGCCGGCACCCGACTATCTGAACAACCGATCCAGAGATAGCGGGGAGATTGCTGCCGGGCCAACGTTTCAAAAAAATCCGGCTTCTCTTGGCGAACGGAAGCCGACCAAGCCTTGTTCTGGATAAATAATTCCTGAATGTCAGCCATGCCCGCCGATACTGAGAAAAAACGTGGCGTTGCAAGCCGATAACACGGGCTTATCCCTATAAGTATGTCTCTGCGTTTTGGCCTCTTATTTTTTCTTAATTCCGTCGCCTTGGTCATAGCACAGAATACCCGAATTCCCCCGCCTTATCGCGAAACGGTCTTGAGTGATGGCTATGGACCCGAGTGCCACGCCGCTAATGTTATCAAAACTCCGGATGGCACCTTAATGGCGGTCTGGTTTTCGGGAGCGAAAGAAGGTGCCGATGATGTCGTGATCCGCTTCACGCGCCGAGACCCCCAGACGCGCGAGTGGTCCATTCCGATCACCGTCGCCGATCATCAGGGAATCCCTTGTTGGAATCCTGTGCTCGTTCCAGCCAAAGACGGCTCGGTGACCCTTTACTACAAGGCCGCAAAGCTCATCCCAGAGTGGCAAGGCTTTTGGAAACGCTCAGGCGATGGTGGGGAAACTTGGTCTGAAGCAAAAAAATTACCCGCCGCTTTCCTTGGGCCCATCCGCTGCCGGGCGCTGGCACTTCATGACGGATCCCTGCTCTTCGGAAGCAGCGAAGAATCTGCAGATAAATCCTTGGGTAATCCTTGGCGCCCGCATTTTGAGATTCTCAGCCACCCCAACGACCCTTCGGACGCCACGGCTTGGCAGAAAATCATCCCCAACCCTGGCGAACCTCCTTTCAACGCCATCCAACCTTCGGTCGTCCTCCTTCCCAACGGCCAGCTCCTCGCCTTGCTTCGTACACGCGAAAAGGTCGTCGCGCAATCGACCTCCCGCGATCTCGGCCGGACTTGGACCCCCCTGAAGGCCACGAGCCTACCCAACCCAAACTCTGGCCTCGAAGCCGTCGTGCTTTCCGACGGCCGCGTCGCCGCGATTCTCAACCACGGATCGAACCGGCTGACCCTCGATGCCGTCCTGCGCAACGAAGAGGGTCAATGGGGACAACCGCTGCTGGTTGACCAATTAAAGCGCGGCGAAGGCGAAGTGAGTTATCCCAGCGCGTTGCTCGACCAACAAGACGGCCACGAGGTCATGCACGTCGTCTATACACGCAGGCGCCGGGAGATTGTCCTGCGCACCTTCGACCTCCGGGGTGTCGCCTGGATGGCTCGCTGAATTCAACCCCTGGCTTACCAGCCTCTATTCATCATGCCGGCTCATCGAATTGGATAAGCTGGCGGGCTCTCTGGCGTGTATCTTAAGGTTATTTAAGACTGTATTATCTTAACCATTTTCGTGCCATTTATGCAGGTTTTACTGTGAGAAAGGCGGCGCTGGGGCTTCCTTTAGGCATTTTTCTGCATCCTGGGCACAGTCTTCTTCATCTTCCAGCCCGACAGTTCTTGAAACTATGGCCCCTTTGGGGTGTATTATAGCCAAGATGAATATCCTTCTCCTCGCTGCACTCCTCGCCGCCAGCACTTCCAACCCTAAGACCAACAAGGGAACCGTGACCCCAGACGGCACCACCCCAGCGGCTTCCTCGGAAAAGAAAGGTAAGAAAGCGGATGCTCCCGCTCCTGCCGCCGATCCCGTTTCTCTCGTCCCAGCCGGTGCGATTGATGCCGCGACCCAGATCGCCAACGCCGCCGCTAAGGCCGCGATGGATGAAATCGCCAAACTTAACGCCATCGGTAACGACGGCGCGGCCCCTGCCGGACCAGCCTTGGTTGACGGTAAGACCCTCGAGGCTGCCGCAACCGGCACCGCCGCGGTGACCAAAGAATTAAAAGGCTCGAAGAAGAAAGCCCCCGCCACCGAAGACGGCGACAGCACGCCTCCTCCGCCCAAGGCCGAAAAGAAGACCAAAGCCGCCGCTGCCCCGACCGAAGGCAACACCAGCGCCGAAGTCAAGGTCAGCAAGAAGGCCGCTGCCGAGCCCGCTAAAGAATAAGTTCGAGTCCCTGACCCTCTCCCCCAACCCCGGCTCGCCGGGGTTTTTTATTTACGAAGCCCATCGGCCTGAAACCTTCGCCTGAGATTGGTGTATTAATGATATAACCATGCGCCCCCTCCTCGCCCTCTGCCTCCTCGCCCAACTGGCCTACGCCGCCGAGACCACCCCAGCTCCGACCAAAGCCGCCGAGCCCGCCCCAGCCGTCACCGGTCCGGTGATCGATCCGAATAATCCGGCCCCGACCGTCGACCCCACGAAAGTGGTCACACCACCAGCGACCCCAGCCTCCACCCCGGAACCAGAAAAGAAGAAGAAAAAGAAGAAGATCTGATCTCTGCCGAGTTCCTTAAACAAAAGAGCCCGTCCGCTTCTGCCGGACGGGCTCTTTTGCTTTCCGTCCAACCAGTGCTTAGTCTTGGCGCAGGATTTCCCGCGGGTTTGAACCATTCGCCGGTCCGACATACCCGCGCTCTTCTAAGACATCCATCATCCGAGCCGCCCGATTATAACCAAGATTGAGCCGACGCTGGAGCATGGATACCGAAGCCCGTTGCGATTCTTTAATGACATTCCAGCACTGGGCGACCAGCGGATCTTCGCCGGCTTCGCCCTCCATCCCGGCGCCGCCGCCTTCTTCCGAAGCATTCGCAATGGCATCGACGACTTCTTGGGCGAATTCCGGATTGCCGTTCTTACTGCGGATAAATTCCACGATGTCGGCCACTTCTTGTTCACCCACGAAAGCCCCTTGCACGCGTTGCAGCGTCGCCGTGCCAGGCGGAATAAATAACATGTCACCCCGGCCGACCAAGGTCTCGGCTCCACGACTGTCAAGGATGGTGCGGGAGTCCACCAAGGCAGAAACCTTGAAAGCGATGCGCGTCGGCAAGTTCGCCTTGATCAAGCCCGTGATGACGTCGGTGGACGGGCGCTGAGTAGCGACAACCAAGTGAATGCCGGCCGCACGGGCCAACTGCGCCAGGCGCGCAATCGAGGTTTCAATATCTTGAGCCGCGACCATCATCAAGTCGGCCATTTCGTCGATGACGCAGACGATGTAAGGTAGCTTCTCCGTCGGAACTTTTATCCCATCATCGAGCACGCTCTCGGCCGCCTCGCGGGCAGCCGCCTGTTCATCCGGGCTAAGCGGCAGCTCTTCTTGCTTCGGAACCCCGGCATCTTTCGCCAGCTTAGCGTTAAAGCCCGTGATGTTCTTCACGCCGCACTTTGCAAAAATCTTATAACGCTTCATCATTTCCGCGATCAGCCACTTTAAGGCCGCCGGCACGCGCTTGGGATCGGTCTCCACCGGAATGAGCAAGTGGGGCAGTTTGCTGTACACCTGCAACTCCACGACCTTCGGGTCGACCATGATGAAGCGGAGGTCTTCCGGCGTCATCCGGTAAAGCAACGAGACGATAAAGGCATTGATGCAAACCGACTTTCCTTGGCCCGTGGAGCCGGCGATTAAACAGTGTGGCATCTTGGCCAGATCCTGAATCACTGGTTTGTTCGTGACGCTGTCTACGCCCAGTACGACTGGGATTTCCATCTTCGATTCGGCCCACGCCTTGGATTCGATGATCTCACGCAAGAGCACATCCTTGCGGACCTTGTTCGGAATTTCGATGCCCACCGTGCCGCGACCCGGAACCGGGGCAAGGATGCGCACCGACTCGGCTTGCAAGTTCATCGCGATATTATTCGAGAGGTTAGCGATCCTCTCGACGCGTACGCCCGGGGCCGGCTTGATTTCATAACGCGTAATCGAGGGACCCTGCTGGATGCCCACGTCGATACCGTTTTCAGGATCGACGGGAATCACGCTGACTTTGAACTGGGATAAGGTCTCGATCAACTCGGCCGCGCGCTTGCGGAAATCTTCGGCCGGGGCCTGGCTGGTCGCTACTGGCTGGGTCAGCAACCTGACCTCAGGAAAAATGTAATCTCCTTTACGTTTAAGTGTCTGCGAGGCTTTGGCCTTTTCGATTTCGTCGGGCTTGACGACAATCACCTTCTTCCCGGGCGGAGGCGGGGTCAGTTTTTCTTTCTTCGCCGGGCCATCTGGATCGGGATCGTCCTTCCCCTTAGGCGTTATCGTCACCGTCTCCGCTTTGACCGTCTTCTGCACCTCGACCGCTTCTTCCTCGGGTTCATCTTTCTTCACCTCAGGTACCACTTTAACCTTCTCGGGCTTGGGCAGTTCGACAACCGCGGCGATCTCAAGTCCGCGGATTTCTTCCTGCTTACGTCGCACGGTAGCGAGCGCTTCGGCTTTCCGACGGTTTTCTTCGGCCGCTTTCTGGGCCGCGGCTTTACGGTCGGAATTCCATGCGCCCAAACCATCGCGCATTTCGGCAATCCAAGTGGCGAGTGTGGCCTTAGGGTCGTCGGCCAAAGATCCTAATAAACAAAATCCATAGGGGAAGAGGAGCACCCAGGTCCCGATCGGGCCTAAGACCGGCAGGCAGAGGCTGCCGTAGATGAAGCTACCCAGCAGGCCACCCGAACCCTTGGGGTCAAAGGCGCCGGCATTCACAATCTTCCCTGATTCTGGATCAAGCCAGAGCGCCAAGATGGGCGCACCGAAAAGAATGCAAGCCGACATCAAGGCCACCTTCGTAGGCCACAAGGTGTGCGCCCGCTGATTAAGCGCCAGCCACGCGGCAATTAGCAAGAAAGCGGGGATTAAAAAAGCGGAGTAGCCAAAGACGCTGAACAAGAGCACCGCAACACTCGCGCCGAAAGACCCGCAAGGATTGCTCTCCAGGCTATCCGAGGTGCCGAGCGGAAGGTTGAGCTTCGTCTCCAACATCTCGCGCATCCAGAAACTGTCCTTGTTGGTGTGAAACGCCATCGCGACCAGCAAGAAGGTGCCGATGACGCCCAGGACGATGGCGAGCAGCGGGCGGCTCTCACTCGCCGGTCGAGCCAAGGTCGCTGAACGTTTACGGGCAGGAGCTGGCATATTTATTCGTGAAAGAGCGTACCTTGAGAGGTCGTATCATGAGGCACCGGGGGGATATTTTCCGGATGGATGTGACGAGGCGGGCGCGTGACCCGGGCGGCCAACGCTCGCGTACGTTCTTGGGCGAGACGTTCCACCATGCTGGCTAAAGCGTGGCGAATCCACTTGGGGGTAAAGGAGGCTGCGGAGTAATCGCAGGGGCCGTAACCGTGCACGCGTCCGGCCTGCAATAACGCATCGTTCTGGGCGAACTCGGCTTCGCTTTCCGGCACATAGACGGCAAAGGCTTTGCCGCCGTTTTTACGTAAGAGCGAAAAGACCGGCACGTCGCTCGGGCCGTCCGCCACATAAATCATATTCTCGAAGGGCACTCGCCGATCTTCGGTAAGGACGACGGCATTGACGTCGATTTCTGGATTCTTGTTCGAGCCCTTGTTGATTTCGAAAAGAAAGCGGGTCTTAATGGTGTTATCGACCATCGCGGCGACTTGCGTGATTTCGGTCGGCAGGTCCAACGCCAATTCATCCTGCTTGGTAAAGTGGGGCGGCAACGGGTGTTCCAAAAATTCGCAGCCGTAGATCCCGTCGCAATGCGCCGCGAGCGACGTCCCGCGGATCATCTCCGCCAAACCCGTACTGATAATATAATGTTCGAGGACGACTTCGATGTTATGTTTACGCCCCAACTCGCCGACATACTGCTTCAGTCCTGGGAAAAAATCTGGAAGTCCGTCGCACAATTTGATTTCCGCCCCCAACTCCCGCAGGCGGCTATTAGTGAGGCCCTTCATGGCCCCAGCTTTGACGTAGCTGAGTAGGTGATTGAGGTAGACCGAATCTTTGGGGGTGCGGATTCCCTTGCGGGCGTAGAGCGCCGGCAGTTGGTTCGTTTCTTTCCAAAACTGCTCCTCGTCCACGCCAAAAGCGCGGAAAAGCGGGGTCTGCATATATCCGGGACAGAGGGTCTTATCAAAATCCCACACGCAAGTGAGGATATGGGTGCTACGGAGGGCGGGTTCCTTGGGCTGCATCAGAAAGAGGAGTGGGTGAAAGGTCGGGCTTGCGGAGGGGGCTTATCCCCCCTCCATTGAATAACCAAGGGACCTCGCCTGTCCAAGTCCCGATTGACCAAACCTGACCATGTCCGCCAGTCCCCTTCGCCCCGACCTTACCAACTTTCGCCGTCGGCTGACCGAGCTTGAAGGGTTTATGGCTGATCCGGCGACCTTCGGGGATAGCCGTCGGGCGGCCGCCTTGGGGGCCGAGTTACGCTTTACCTCTAAAGCCGTGAAGGCCGATGACATCCTGGTAGCCCTCGAACAAGAGCTGGCCGAGGCCATCGGCCTTTCCCGCGAAAGCGACACGGAGATGCGTCACATGGCCGAAGAAGAGATCAAACGGCTTGGCCCGGCCGTCGAAATCGCCCGAGAACAGCTGATCCGCTCAATCATCCCCCCCAATCCTGATGATTCTCGTAATGCTCTTGTAGAAATTCGGGCCGGCACCGGAGGAGAAGAGGCCTCGCTCTTCGCTTCCGAGTTGATGCGCGCCTACACCCGGTTCGCTGAGAAAAAAGGCTGGAAATGCGAGTTGATGTCCCTTTCTCACTCCGATCTTGGCGGCGTGCGTGAAGCCGTCCTGCTCATCGAAGGCGAAGGGGCCACCGCCCTGCTCCGCCACGAAGCCGGCGTCCACCGCGTCCAGCGCGTACCGGCCACCGAGGGCTCGGGCCGCGTCCACACTTCCGCCGCCACCGTCGCCGTGCTGCCCGAAGCCGAAGAAGCCGAGGTTGTCCTAAAGCCCGAAGACCTCGATATGTCGGTCGCGCGCGCCAGCGGTGCCGGCGGTCAACACGTCAATAAGACTGAATCCGCCGTACAAATTATCCACAAACCGACGGGGTTGATGGTCTACTGCGCCGACGAACGGTCTCAGTTGCGGAATCGCACGAAGGCCATGCGCGTCCTACGCGCGCGTCTACTCGACCTGACCCGGGCCAAAGAACGCGAGGCCCGGGCCGACGCCCGCAAAACCCAAGTAGGCTCCGGAGATCGCTCCGAACGCATTCGGACTTATAACTTTCCGCAAAATCGCATCACCGATCACCGTATCGACCTCACCGTCCACGGCATTGAACAAGTCCTCGAAGGCAACCTCGATGAACTCCTGAATGCGCTGTATGAAGCCGACCTGCGCGAGCGCGCCGAGGCGATCACGCGTCCGTCCGCCTAATTCCGCGTCGCGATGGACCCCGCCTACATCGAACGCTTCGCCGGCATCGGCCGTCTTTACGGGCGAGCCAATATGGAACGGCTGTCGCGCAGTTCTTTTCTCATCGTGGGCTTAGGCGGCGTTGGCTCCTGGACGGCAGAAGCACTTGCCCGCACGGGCGTCGGCCACTTGGTCTTGGTCGACGGCGATGCGGTTTGTATTTCCAATACAAACCGTCAGCTCCATGCCGTCGCCGGTAATGACGGCAAAGATAAGACCCAGGCGATGGCGGAGCGCGTCCGCTCAATCCATCCCACCATCCGCACCACGCTGCATCCGCGCTTCCTTTCCAAATTAAACGCCCATGAGGTCGTTAAAGATTTCGACGGCGTGGTGATTGATGCGATGGATTCGCTTTCGCCCAAATGCGGGCTAATCGCTGAATGCTTTAATCGCAAGATCCCGCTCGTCAGCGTCGGCGGTTGCGCCGGTCGCCTCGACGGCACCCGCATCAAGGTCACCGATCTGACCGCCTCGCGGGATGACCCGCTCATGATGCTCGTACGTAAACGGCTCAGGCAGAATTTCGATTTCCCGCGCAAAGGGCTCTTCGACGTTTCGTGCGTCTGGTCCGACGAACCTCTAGTCCAACCGACCGATTGCGCTGATCTACCCGGCGGCACCCTACCCGACGAAAATGAGCTGAACCCTAACTGCGAATGGGGTTACGGCACGGCCTCGCATGTCGCCGGCGCCTTCGGGCTCGCAGCCGCCGGCGAAGCTATCCGGCTCTCACTTCTGCGAGCTGATAAATAGCCGGCGGAAATTCGCTCGCGTCAGCTCCGCTGATGCCTGTGGCGTGACGCCCAACGTCAAAGCCAACTGTTCATTGGTTTTAAAGATATTAGCTGGGTGATTTGATTCCGTGCCATCTGGCCCGGGTGGCAGTTCATGGCGGCGATAGTCGGGCACTGGACATAAGGCCGGCGCATCGGTCTCGATCAAGATGCGATCACGCGGGATGGCGGCGGCGAACTGCGTGCGCAGCTCAAGCTTACGGGGCAGTAGATGGTGAGCGCTAAAGGAAAAGTAAGCGCCCAACCGACTCAGCTCCGGCACTAATTCCTCCGGCCCATTCCAGCTATGCAGCAGAAAGCCGCGGGCTGGCAGCGGGAAAGCCCGCAGGACATCCATCAGCGGGCCGATGGCTTTGACGCAATGGATGGTGAGCGCCCGGTTAAGTTCGACGGCCAAGGCAAGCTGCAGGCGGAATACCCGCTCCTGTGCCTCCGCATCAAAATCCTTCACCCATCGATCCAATCCCATTTCGCCCACGGCGGCTTCTGGGAAGGCGAGCAGGTACTCACGTAATTGCTCTGCCCAGCCGGGCTTCGCTGTCGGTACATCCCAGGGGTGTAATCCGAACGAGGGAAGATTGCGCCCATCGCGGCGAGCAAGTCGGGCCACATCCTCCCAATCATCCGGAGACGAACCGTTGATCACCGCAAAGCCGACACCCTCGCTTCGTGCCAGCTCGACGGCGGCATAGGGCACTTCGGCGAACTGATAATGACAATGGGCGTCGAAGATTTCCATCAGCGAAGCTCGCTCAGCGCGACCCGGATTTTTTCCAAGAACTCGTCGCGCCAGTAATAATGCGCCAAAAGCGTGGGGTCGTCATGCCCCTGCAGTCGTAAGGCGAAATAAAGCGCTTCGACCGAAGCCAAGCCTTCCACGGGATCAAGCCCTTCCCGGTTCCGGCGCGGGTAGGAAGAGAGGATCGGAGGCAGCGAACGGCCGATGGGCTGACCGGTAACACAGGCCCTCAATTCGGCGACCTGCTTCCAACTACCGTCTAGTAAAATCAACCTTCGCCCTGCGTCAGCAATCGTGATCGGCGGAGCCCCGACCTCCAATAATAACATTCCCGTTCCGTCCAGAGTCGCCTCCCCGGAGGCTTCGATAAATTCCAGCTCAGGTCGATGGCGCAGCGGCTCAAGCGTGCACTTCACCAAATTTTCTTCGGCATGGCGAATAATGGATACCAACGGTCGCACCTGAATGATCAGCGGCAATGATCTGTCCGTCGCAGCTTCGCTTCTTCTTTATTTGGCCCCTAACTTCGTGAACCAGATTTGCGGAGCGCCCACGACGCCGATCTTACCCATGGCCTCCTTGAGTTGCGGAGAGTTCGCAAAAGCTTGAGCGGCCTCCAGCGAATGGAAGTCGTGGATGACCGTCACGTCTTTCGGATCGCTGGCTGACTGGAAGACGGCTTGATGAAAGACATCGCCGCGCATCGGAGCGAACGCATCGTAACCCATTTTCCAGACGGCGTAATCGGCGACGTTATGGCGGACATAGAGTCGGACATCCGAAGCACCCAGGCCCGGGCTGCGCGTGAAATAAAAGGCGCCAATCATTAAAATAATGAGTCCGAGGAGGGAGGTTGTTTTGGTCATCAGGTTTTATTTTGGGGTGATGCCTATGTTCTCCGCCGATTGACCATAGTCAACGTGCGTCGGGCCACACCCCGCTTAGACGCTCTAATCTGCCCTCTTTATCACCTTCTCCTTGCCCTTACGGCCTGCCGATGCCTATTTGGTCAACAGAATGAAAACGCCGCCCTTGCCCGAGGAAGCATTGATGACCGTCACGGGCCTGCCGTTCCCTCTCAAAGCCAAAGGTAAAGTCCGCGAAGTTTTCGATCTCGGCGAACACTACCTCATCGTGGCTACGGATCGATTGTCCGCTTTCGACGTCGTGATGCCCAATGGCGTTCCCGGTAAAGGCATTCTTCTTACGCAGATCAGCCTGTGGTGGTTCGAACAAGCTAAAGCCGTGTTCCCGACACACCTCGTGCCTAATCACCTGGCGGCTTTGACGCGCGCCCTCAAAGGACACGAGTACCTGATCCCGCGCTCGATGCTCGTGCGCAAACTTGTCCCCTTGCCCGTCGAAGCCGTCGTTCGTGGCTATCTCGCCGGCAGCGGTTTTAAGGAATACACCAAAACCGGCGCGATTCTGGATCATGCGCTACCTAAAGGTCTGCTCGACGGTTCACCGCTACCTGAGCCGATTTTTACCCCTTCGACCAAGGCGGCCGAAGGTCACGACGAAGCCATCACCGGCGCACGCTGCAGCGAAATCTTAGGTCCGGATGTTTTCCGAAAAGTCCACGACACTTCGATCGCTCTTTATAAGATGGGACGCGACCGGGCCGCCAAGGCCGGCGTGATCTTAGCAGACACCAAATTCGAGTTCGGTCATGCGCCCGATGGTTCGCTCGTGCTCATCGATGAAGTCCTCACGCCAGATTCTTCCCGTTATTGGCCAGCCTCGACGTGGCAACCCGGCCGGGCGCAACCCTCTTACGATAAGCAATTCGTCCGCGATTGGCTCGAAGCCCAGCCTTGGAATAAGACCGCGCCGGGACCGACCCTTCCCGCGGACGTCGTCGCCAAGACGCAGGCCCTCTACCAGGAATGCCTTGAGCGCCTGACTTCGTAAGAAGTTGATTCGTTGAACAGTTGGCCGGTTGGCCAGAAAAATATACAGAAGAGGACAGCACGTGGTGCTGTCCCTACCCGATATGCCGCGGAACCGCGGTCGACAGGCAGGGTCGGACATGTTACCAAATCAATCATGAAGCCGACCCCAATCATCGCCCTACTTCTCGCCGCCGCGTCTTTCGCCGCCGCGTCTTTCGCCGCGCCACCTGAGCCAAAATTCAAAGCGCAGGAGATCGATAAAATCAGCATCGGTTACGGGCTGGCGATTGCCGACGTCGATGGCGACGGCAAGCCGGACATCATTCTCGCCGACCAGCATACGGTACAGTGGTATCATAACCCGGACTGGAAGAAGCACATCATCGCCGAAGACCTTACCAAGGAAGACAACGTCTGCGTCGCCGCCCAAGATATCGATGGCTCGGGCAAATGCGCTATCGCCGTCGGTGCCGGCTGGAATCCCTCCGACACGGTGAAGAGCGGCGCGGTCTTCTACCTCATCCCTCCGGCCGATCGCACTCAGAAGTGGAAAGCGGTGAAGCTCCACCACGAGCCAACCGTCCACCGCATGCAATGGGTCGAAGTCGCCAAGGGCCGTTGGGATCTCGTCGTCCAGCCTTTGCACGGCGTGGGCAATAAGGCGGGTGTGGGCGTCGGTGCCAAACTGCTCGCCTATGAAAAGCCGGCCAACCCAAAGGACGAATGGAAGATCCATGTCATCAACGACGTCGGCCACATGACGCATAACCATCAACCTGTCCGGTGGAACGCTGGCGCCGCGCAACAGATTCTTTCGGGCTCCAAAGAAGGCCTCTGGTTCAACGCTCCTCAAGGCGACGGCTGGACCTCCGTGCAACTGACTAACGTCGCCGTCGGTGAAGTGCGCGACGGCAAGTTGCCGAACGGCCAGACCTTCCTCGCTACCGTCGAACCCATGCACGGCACCGCCTCCGCCGTTTACACCAAAGCCGCCGATGGCTCCTGGAACCGACTCCAAGTCCTGGATGGCTTCAAGGACGGCCATGCCGTCGCTTGCGCCGACTTTCTCGGCACCAAGTCAGATCAGTTCATGATTGGCTGGCGCGGGACGGATCCGGGCATCCGCCTACTCACGCCGCTCGACGATGCGGGCAAGACTTGGCGCACGAGCGTGATTTCGACCAAGGAAATGGCCGTCGAAGATTTTAAGGCCGCCGATCTTGATGGCGACGGCAAGCCGGACCTGATTGCCGCCGGACGCCAGACCAAGAACCTCATCATCTTCTGGAACGTCCGCTGAGGCCTTTTTTAAATCAGCATGAAAAAGCCCTCATGAGAGGGCTTTTTGCTTTCAGAAATAGTCCGACTAGGATTTGAACCTAGACAAGGAGAATCAGAATCTCCTGTGCTACCATTACACCATCGGACTGTCCTGAGTCGTCTGACGATGAGACTTCGCGCCCCAGCGTCAAAAAGAAAGAGGTGCCGAAAAAGGGCAGAAACAAGCAAGGGGTAGGGGTTGGGGTCGGGGCAGGGGTAAGTAAAGGCAATCAGGTGATAGTCTTCAGGGCCGAGCGATTGGCACTCTGACCGAGCGATGGCTTACTTGCTGCATGGAAATCGCGAGCCTCACGAACTTCGTCACTTGGCAGAAAGCGGTCCGTCTCGCCGCGGACGTGATCAAGCTCTCCCAGCGAACCTCCCTCAGCCGTCACCTCTGGGCCTGCGACCAGCTACGTCGCGCCGCACTGTCGGTCCCAAGTAATATCGCAGAAGGCTATGAGCGAAGGGCGGAGAAAGATGCCGATCGATTCTACCTCATCGCAAAAGGTTCCTGCGCGGAAGTGCTCACGCAGATTAAGGTCGCGCAACTTGCGGACCTGCTGAGCCAGCAGGAAGCCGACCCTATCCTGGCCCCATGCGAAGAAAATCCTCCGCTAGTCGCCGGAGTCCTCAAAGCGCGTCGCCTTGCACGCGACTCCTATGCGTTCGCGTCACAACCCTCGCCCGATAAGCCGTGTCGTTAACTACCCCTACCCCTACCCCTACTTCCTCTTCTTCTTCGGCTTCTTGGCGACCTTCGGCAACAAGGCTCTCAATAGCCTTGTAGCCTCTTCGCGATCAATCTTCGAGTCGGCGATTGCAAAGGTGAGCTGCTCCCATTTGACCGAATCAGGCTTCGGCTTCACCCCATTCAAGCGGAGAAAGACCAAGGCCGCACCCAAAGCCGTCCGTTTATTCCCATCCAGAAACGGGTGATTCCGGCAAAGGTAGAAAAGATAAGCAGCCGAGACTTCAGCGAGATCAGCAAACGGCGAGAAACCTCCGATGGTGACCTGCGGGGCCGCGACGGCGGATTCCAGTAACGAAGATTCGCGCAGGCCGTCGGCACCGCCGAAACCCGCCAGTGCCGCCGCATGGATTTCACGAACGATTTCCACCGAAAGGTGGAAGCAATTCTCCGGCGTGATCTTCACGCAAGCTTCCGCATCGTGCGGGCATAGTCCTTCATCACGCCGCGGACGGCTGCCGTCACTTCCTCCTTAGATGGACGGGGGCGGAGAGGCGTGATCGTGATTGTGCCGCCTTCATGCACCTCGACATTGACGTCATCCCCGACCTTGAGGCGGGCGAGCTCCATTAGAGCGGCATCGAAAACGAGTCCTTGGGAATTACCGAGCTTGGTCAGTTTTTTATGCATGGGTAATACAATGTATTACTCCTTAAGCTTGTCAAGTCGGTCCAACAAGGAATTCACCCCAGGTTGAATTTCCAAAATCCGCCCTCCTTACCGAACCTTACGAGCACCCTTCGCCGCGGGCAGTTCGTCGGCGAGTACCCAATCCGGCCAGGTCTCCCGCGTGTAGCGCTGAAACTCGCCGATGGCGTCGCGCACCAACGGCGTCAGCTCGCACGTCCAGCGCAGGCCGATGTCCATCGGGGCGAAGCCTTCGAGCGGCATGGCCCGCACTTCCGGATGTTCGATGGCCTCAGGAATCGCGAGGTTGATGCCGTAGCCTTCGCCATTGGCAACGTAACTGGTGACCATCTCCATCGAACTGACCACGACGGTCTGATTCCAGACGACGCCCTTCGTGCGCAGGTCGCGCAGGAAGCTGCGGGTGACGCTGGAAGCCGGCGGCAAGGCGACCAGCGGCTCACGAATCTTCTTTTGCTTCCAAAGGTCGGCAACACTCCGGTGCGGCGACGATTTGGGCACCAAGAGGACGAGCGGGACGCGGGCGAGGCGTAACTGGCTCTGCCGTCCCTTGGTCTTGGCCTCGATGGGCACGATCGCGAGATCGATGACGCCGTCGCGTAACCACGTCTCGAACTGCATCTGGTACCCGGGTGTCAGGCTAAGCATCAGCTTCGGGTGTCGTGCCCGCAGACGCTGGGTGACGGTCGAGATATGCAGGCGCAGGACGAGCTCCGAAGCACCCAGCCGCAATTCCGGCCGATCGGCTTCGCGCAGTTGACCCTCCAGCCCATCCAGGCCCGAGAAGAAAGCTTCAATCTGGGCGTACAGTTTCCGACCCGGTGCGGTCAGGCGGAATGGAGACCGCTCAAAGAGCCGCACGCCGAGGTTCGATTCGAGTGCCGTCATTTGCCCGCTTACGGCCGGCTGCTGGATGCCATAAGGGATATGCCGGACCGCCGCGCTGATGCCGCCGTGCTTAGCGACGTAATAGAACAGCTCGAGGTGATGGACGTTCATCAGGGTGAAACCATCTTCACGCCATAAAAGGGGCTAGCAACGCCCTTTATCCGCCGACCTGATAGGTAGTATCAGAATTATCGATTAACGGCCCAGGCCCCAGAGGAGGTAAAATAGCCGGCGACAAACACGCCATGCATAACCTCCAGATTCTCCTCCAAGCCCTCGGCGTCATCCTGCTGGCTGATTTCCTGGCCGGCGTCTTTCATTGGCTGGAAGACGCCTACGGCACCGAGGACACCCCGGTACTCGGCCCGCTGGTAATCAGGCCGAACATCGTCCACCACCACTACCCTCGCTTCTTCACTAAACTGACCTGGTGGCAAAGCTCCTGGGACCTCCTGCTGATCGGTGCACTGTTGGTCGGAGTAGCCGCTTGGGCGGGCGTGCTCACCTGGCAAGTCTGGCTCTTCGTGCTCTTGGGCATCAACGCGAACCAGGTTCATAAATGGTCGCACCAGACGCGCGCCGAGAACGGCCGAATTATCTCGTTCCTCCAGGACTGCTGGATCCTGCAGACTCCGCGGCAGCACGCGTTGCACCACACGGACCCGAAGAATACGTACTATTGTCCAATGACCAACCTGGTGAACCCGACCCTCGAATTCATCGGGCTCTGGCCGAAACTTGAAGCCATCATCGAAGCGCTCACTGGAGCGACCCATCGGAAGGACGCCTCCAACCGCGGCGAAGGCCCCACACCTGGCTGGGTCATCGAGCATCGCCGCCCCTCGCCTGCAGCTAACTCTACTTCGCCAACGGGACCTGGGAATAACCCATGAGGTAGGCTAGCGTTGTTCCCGACGGCGGGCGACCAGATCGTAGGCCTGATCGATCCGTTCGGCGGCGGCCTGCGCGAGGTCCGTAAAATCCGTTTCGATGAGACGAAGATCTTGCTGCGCCATCTTCAGGACGAACTCCTCGAAGCTGAGCCGACCGTTACGGGCCTCCCGGTCGAGTGGCAGCCGCTCGGCGCACAGGCGCGGGATCTTGGAGAAAGTCAGCCAGGCTTTACGCGCGCTAGCGACATCATCCCGGAGCAAGCTCGCGAAGGCCGCGATGGGCAGGATAACGGCGGCGCGCATGTTGCAGATGCAGTACGCGTTCTCCCGGAGAGCCGGTCCAAGGATCAGCGCAGCGCCCTTGAGGAAGGCGACCCGCTCCGCCGGCGGAAGCGTCTCGACATCGCGAATCGCTAGTTCGCGCTCAGCGGTGACACTGGTAGGGATGAGGGTGGTAAGGGCGTTTTCGTCGGCATACGCGACGATAAGTTCGGCGCGAACGGCGGACCTAGGAAGCAGGCCGATGATGATGATACGGCGGATGATTTCAGCTACGGTGGTCATGGAGATGGAAGTTAACGGATGATGGTTATTTAAAAGAATAGATACCCGCCGGAGCGGGGCCAGAAATCAGAAGTGATAGGCCTCTATAAATAGAAGAGGCCGGAAGCCGAAACTTGCATCTCGTCTTCCGGCCTCTGTTTGCTGCCTTAGATCTCACCTTTGGCGAACTTCGCCATGAGCGCGGGGGTCGCGCCGTCGAATCCGACGACGTCGAGCATGCCCGCGTCCTCGGGATCCGCGATGGTGAACCCGGTGGAGGTCATGCCCACGACGATCAGTTTGGCGCCGATGCCGGTGGCCTGCCTGTACTTCTTCAGCGCCTGGATGGGCTGGATCTTGCCGGCCCACGTCTCGGAGTCCGTGAGGACGACGAACGTATCGACTTGGATCTTGTTCTCGAGCGCCCAGGTCATGGGCAGCGACGCATCGGTCGAGCCGAACGTGAGTCCGGAGACCTTCTTCGTCGCGACGTCGATCCTGTCCTTGGCGGTGATGCCGAGGTCTCTGAACGAGTCAGCGAAGCCCATGATGGCCGTCCAGGGTTCCGTCCTCGCCGCGACGACCGCAAGGGCCGCCGTGGCCGCCGAGGGCGAAAGACCGGGGACACCGGCGATTTCACCACCCGACATAGAACCGGAAACGTCCAGACCGAGGAGATGCCTCGTGCCAGCGGGTTCGACGACACCGAAGGAGAGCTCGAACGCTTCGTCGAGGGCTTCGACAACTTTATTCGAGACCGTCCACGTGGCCGCCGACCTGACGCCCCTGCCCGACGAGTAAGTCCTCAGGGCGGAGAGCACCTGGATGGGATGGACCTTCGCGCCCCTCAGCCTCTCGGCATCGGTGAGTCTCTGGAAGACCAGTTTCTCGGCGTCGGAGAGGGGCTTGAGAAGCCCGATCTTCGACATGGTGCCGAGATTCCTGATCATCGCCGTCATGGGCATCTCCTGAAGGAGCGCTTCCCAGACCTCGACCTTGTTAAGGGCTTCGGTGGGCAGAGCTTCTCTGGGGAGCCTGTGCGTGACGATGAGATCGACCAGCTTCTTGACCGAGGCCTGGTTGGCTTCGACGAGGATCGCCTTCACTTCCGCGGAGTCAGCCTGTTCGGCGACGAGTTTCAATCCGGAGGCCTGTTCGGCCGCCCAGACGAAATCGAGCGCCTTATCGCCAGGGGCGACGGGGGCTTTCGCCCACTCGGCTTTCTCGTGCTTCGCGGCCCAGCCGAAGAGCTTACCCTGGACATCGGTCTCAGGGACGGGCTTGGCTAGCCTCAGGACGTCCTTCATCGACCAGCCTTCCCTCTGCTTGTATTTCACAAGCTGCAGGGCGAGCGTCTCGTTCTTCCTTCCCTTGAACCAGAGCTGCACCGCCTTCTTGAGTCCCCTGCCCCAACCTCTCAGTCCGTTGACGGTGTCGACGAACTTGAGGAGGTGAGTGCCCGTCTTAAGGGCGGAGGGTACCGCGGCGAGGGCGGCCTTTCTGGTCACGTCGTCGCCCTGGGAGGCGGCGAGCGCGAGGACGAAGATCGCGGTGTCGGGCTTGGGGGCCCTGCCGGACTTCAGCATCTCGACGGTCTTCTCGACGACCTTGACGCCGTCCTTCTTGAGAAGGAGCAGGACCTGGTTCGCGTTAACCGCCGTCAGCTTCTTTTCGGAAACGTAGAAGGTGCCGCCCTCGGTACCGAGGATCAGGAACCTTTCCAGCTGCTTCCATTCGTCGAGCTTGAAGACGAAGCCCCCGGCGTTGTTTTCGACCATGTCCCTGCCGGGGATGGGGAGACCCTGGTGGGTCTCGGTCGTCTGGAGACCCGCGAGGGCCGCCTTTATGTTGTTTTTCATTTTGTTTGGGTGCCCGTGAGGGCGGTTTTTGGTGTTAGTGCATTTGATTGCGGTGTTGGTTTGGACTGAAAGTGATGACGACGGCCGGGAGCCTCCGTGACGAACGGAAGCCCCCGGCCGCGGGTGCGGAGTAAAGAGGCAACGGACGAATTCGAATCGTCACGGACGGCTTATGAGTCCGTCGGCCAACCTATGGGCGCTGCCGATGAATGGTGGACCGTTGGGGAGTCGAACCCCTAAATGTTGTTTGCGACGCAGCTGACCTAACCCTAGGTCCGAACAGCCCATTAAATAAGTGGAGGGGGCGGGGTTTTCACCCGCATTTCCGAGTTTAGCGAATAACCCAACAACGGTCGGCTCCGGTTACCCGAGCAAGTGGGTTGCGTTGGATGTTGTCACGTCGACCTAGGTTTGGTCTACCCCTCCGAAAGTTCGGGAAGATCGTGTCTCACCCCGTAAATGGTAGTCACAGATGGGTTCGAACCATCGGTCTCCGGGTTATCTGCCCGGCGCTCTAACCCGCTGAGCTATGCGACTATGAATGGTGAAGGGGGCGGGGATTTCACCCGCAGCTCCGAGCTTATCAAGATAACCCAGTACTATCGGCTCCGGTTGCCCGAGCAAGTGGGCGCGCTGGATGTTGTCACGGCGCTTTGGTAATTAAGCTACCCCTTCAGAAACTGTGCCCGAAGAGAGATTCCAACTCTCAGCCTGCTAGTTAGGACCTAGCTGCTCTGTGCATTTGAGCTACCCGGACAGGAAAGGTGCGGACGACAGGGATCTCACCTGCTGGCGCGTATTCCCGAGATAACCTAGGATCCTGGCGGCCCATCGCTGGGCAAGGAGTTGGACTAGGAGTGCGCCGAACGTAGAAGTACGTCCGCATAAATGGTCAGGAAAACGGGCTTCGATCCCGCGGCCTCGTGCACCCCGAGCACGCGCTCTGCCTGGCTGAGCTATGTCCTGTTGAAAGTTATCGCGCGCACCAAGCGGGTATCGGCCTCGCAGGACGAGAATCCTTATGCTTCTCTTTTCTATAATGCACTGGCCGGCGAATGGGTGGAGGGGGCAGGGCTTTCACCTGCATATCCGAGTTTGCGTATAACCCAACAACGGTCGGCTCTAGTTGCCCGAGCAAGATGGGTGCGTTGGATGTTTTCACGGGATCTTAGGATTAGATGACCCCTCCTGAAGGATTGGTGCACACGACCGGACTTGAACCGGTAACGGCTGCCTTGGAAGGACAACACTCTGCCAGTTGAGCTACATGTGCGTTTAAAATGATGAAAGAGGCGGGGGTTACACCCACAACTCCG
>Ga0209596_1001027_pt1 | contig 24787 bp, 38 predicted proteins | sample M_130807_MF_Meta_FD_187314 | JGI IMG/M metagenome (GOLD analysis project Ga0209596, IMG submission 187314) | Freshwater microbial communities from Lake Montjoie, Canada to study carbon cycling - M_130807_MF_MetaG (SPAdes) (version 2) | ecosystem: Environmental > Aquatic > Freshwater > Lake...
CGGCGGGATGATGGAGGTCGGCGTCGAATCCGTCACCACCGCCAGCGGCAACCCGCTCGCCTGGCCGACAAACGACGACACCGGCAACACCGGATCGTGGGTGGGCGAAAACGCCGACCTTGGGACCGCCACCGACCTGTCGTTCGGTGCCAAGACCCTGTCGGCGCACATCCTCACCAGCGGCGTGCTCAAGGTGTCGCTGTCCTACCTTCAGGACGTTGATGCCGTCGCCGGCGAAGCGTTCCTGACCCGAGCGCTCGCCACCCGGATGGGTCGCACGCTGAACACGGCGCTGACGGTCGGCAACGGCGTGTCGAAGCCGCAGGGCATCATCACCGGGCTTAGCACCGGCAAGACCACCGCCAGCTCCACCGCTATCACCGCCGCAGAGCTGGTCGACCTGGAGCACAGCGTCGACCGGGATTACCGTCAGGCTGGCAGCTACATGCTGCACGACTCGATCCTCGCCTACCTCCGCAAGTTGCAGGACCTCAACGGAATGCCCATCTTCCAGGTCTCGTATCGGGTCGGCGAGCCGAACACCATCAACGGCCGTCCGTTCGTCGTCAACAACGACATGGACTCCACGGTCGCCACGACCAAAAAGACGATGGCCTTCGGCGACTTCCGAGCCTGTTACGTCCATCGGTCGGTGGCCGGCGGCCAGTTGATGCGGCTCACCGAGCGTTACGCCGACTACGCCCAGGTCGGTTTCGTGTCGATGGGCCGTCACGACGGTCTGGTGCAGGACACCAGCGCCTGCAAGCTTCTGGTTCAGGTCTAAAGGAGTCGACATGGCATTTCGTAATGATCTCAACAAGGACCTGGCCTCGGCGACGAGTTTGGCGCCAGCCGCCCGGACGGCGACCGCCAACGGTACCGGCGTCGACCTTCAGGGCTTCGGCGCTGCGATGGTCGTTTGGAACGTCGGAGCGATCACCGATGGCACCCACACGCCGAAGCTGCAAGAGTCGGACGACAACTCGACTTTCACGGACGTGGCGGCGGCGAATCTGAGCGGCACCCACGCTGCGCTGACCGCCAGCACCAACCAGGAGATCGGCTACATCGGCCGCAGCCGATACGTCCGCCCTGTTATCACCGTGACCGGTTCACCGGCGACCGGTGGCGTCTATGCGGCTTTGGTGGTTCGCGGTCAGGCGAGGGTCCTGCCTCAGTGATAGTGCGGATGGTCCGTCAGATCACCGGCTTGCGAGACGGTTTGCGGTGGCCGGCGGCAGGCGGGGAGATCGACCTGCCCGACTGGGAGGCCAAGGCGCTCGTCGGCAACGGCGACGCCAAGTCTGCTGTCGGTGGCGGACCATCCGACGATCACGGCGATTCGGGCGGTGTCGCCGTAACGCCCTCCGGCGAGGCGAGCACCTCGTCGGAGGGCTCCCCGCAACGCACCCGCACCCGCACCCGCACCCGCAGAAGCTGACCGATGGCTTACGCAACGCTCGCCGACGTGCGGTCATGGCTCGGCGTTCACGACACTGTGGACGACACGCAACTGGAGCTGTCCCGGAATGCTGCTAGCGACGCGGTGTCAGCCTGGTGCGGCACAAACTTCGACCTGGCAGCGTCCGCTAGCGCCCGAGTGTTCGCGCCGGTCAACCGTTATCTCCTCGACCTGTCTGCGTTGAGTTCCACGATCGGTACCACCGCCGGCTTGACCGTAGCGGCCGACGACGACGACGACGGCACGTTCGAGGTGACGTGGGCCAGCGCAGACTGGCAGGTCGAGCCGCTCAACTCGGCTGGCGTCGGCAGTATCTCTTGGCCTGGCACCCATCTGCGGGCCGTCGGCGACTACCGCTGGCCTGTCGGCGGCTCGGGACGCGCCCGAGTGCAGGTGACAGCCCGCTGGGGCTGGCCGGCTGTCCCAACAGGCGTGAAGATGGCGACGATCATGCTCACCGTCGCCTGGCATCAGCGCCGGGCGACGATGACAGGCCGTTCCGGCGTCGACGGGTTTTTCTCTGCTGCGATCACCGATGACGAAGCCGTGCGAGATTTGCTCGCGCCGTATCGGGCGGGCACGACGATGACCGGGATCGGCTGACGTGTCCGTCAGACCGACGTTCAGTTTCGAGATGCAAGGGCTGATCGACGCGCAGCAGGCGCTACGCCGAGCTGGCGGCGACTCGGACGCAGCAGCGAAACTGAACCGGATGATTGTCGAGCAACAGCTGATTCCGCCGAGCAAGACGCTCGCCCCAGTGCGGTCCGGCAGGCTGCGAAACTCGATTTTGGCTAAGTCGTCGCCGCAGTACGGCTACATTCTCGCCGGCAAGAAGGTGGGTGTTCCGTACGCGGGTGTCATCCACTTTGGATGGGCGACGCGCGGTCTCGGCGCAGGCAGGCTGACAGGCGGATCACGGACACGCGGCAAGCAGTTGGTGCTTGCGAGCCGTCTGGTCGGCACTGCGGGCATCGGAGACAAGGCACTGAAACGTGCAGGGACGCGCAGCCTCGCAGCGAAACGCAAGGACGGCTCGCTGAAACGGCACGCGATTCGTGGCGGGCCGATCAAACCGAACCCGTTTATCTATAAGGCGATCGACGCTCGCCGGAGCGACGTGATCGACGCGTACAACCTGGCGATCCAAACGAAGTACGAAATCGAAGGCCTGCTATGAACCTGGCAGCGATCCGCCAGGGCATCGCCACCGTGCTCAATCAAATCGACGGATGCCGCGTGTTCGCGTCAATCCCTGACAGCCTCTCGGCGTCGGGCGTGACCGCTCTCGTCATCGCCCCAGACGACAGTTACGTCACCTACGCCGAGGCTGCCGGGCTCACCAACCGTAACGACGTGCGAATGCGAATCCTGATCGTCCCGCCGCAGCAATCCGGGTCACAACGGGTGATGGACGAGATCGACGACCTGCTTTCGTGCGGGCCGACCGAACCTCGTTCCATCCGCACTTTGCTCGGCGACAACATCAGCGCCAACGGCACGGCCTGTTCGGTCAGCGCCCAAACCGGAACGGTGCGGACAATGACCATCAACGACATGGAATGCGTCGTCGGCGAACTGTCCCTAAGAATCCTGGCGAGGTGCTGAAGCATGGCTTTGAAGCAAGTAAAAAACGTGCATCGGACTGGAGCAGCCCGAGAGATCGAGCATCCTCCCGGCCGATGGATCACCGTCGAGCATGGCAGCACTGTCGACCTGCCGTCATCCCTCGCCGAGTCGCTCGCCGAGCAAGCGAGCTGGGAGCTTGTCGACCTGAAGGCGGCCACGGCCGCGAAGGAGTCCTAGTCCAATGCCGATGAACACCCAGCTGGGCGTGAAAACCGAATCGACCTGGGGCACCCCGGTTGTCGTCGACACGTTCTTCGAGTTCGAAAACGAATCGGTCGTCGCAGAGGTCTCTCTGATCGAACCGCCCGCCATGCGGACCACGACCCGAACCCAACGGCAGGACCGCTGGGTTCGAGGCATAACCGGCCATGCGGGCAGCGTCAGTGTTCCGGTGATGACCAAAGAATGGGGCTTGTGGTTGGAGCACCTCGTCGGCGGGACTGTCACCACCTCGTCCATCGTCGACTCGACTTACACGCACTCCGCTGACGTCGGATCGTTGTGCGGTAAAGGCTTCACACTGCAACTCAACCGGCCGTACGGGGCGTGCGGCGACACCAACGCGCCGTTCACCTACGAAGGCGGGAAGATCGGCAACTGGTCGCTCACCCAGGAGCAGGGCGGCATCGTGATGATGTCGGCGGACATGTCGTTTGAGGCGATGCTGCAAACCACGTCGCTTGCCAGCGCCAGCTATACCGCAGGCATGGAGTTTCTGCCGTGGGGCGCAAGCTCTATTACGGTCGGCGGGCTGAGCCTGCCGGTCACCAACTGGACTGTGTCGTGCAACAACGGGCTGAAAGACGACCGTCTGATGATCCGCAGCAGCTACGCCCGACGCGAACCGGTCGAAGCGTCGATGCGCGAGATCATGTTTGAGGCGACGTGCGACTTTGAGGCGCTCATCGACGGCACTCCGGCTGCGACAGTCGGTTTCGCCCAGAAGATCTGGACGACTGCCGGCCTGGCCGCCACCGCTGCCGATTCGGTGGAAGCGGTGGTCATCACATGCAACGGTCCGACGCTGCTCGGCGCCACCACCTATCCTGGCTTGACGATCACCATGAGCGCCGTCCGCTTCGACGAGGCCAACCCGAACGTTTCGGGCCCGGACATGACGACCATTAGCGTCAAAGGCAGGGCGCTGGTCCCCACCAGCGCCGGCAGCACCTGCGGTCTCGCCTACCGCACGGCCGACGCCACCCCGTAAACGAAACGAGATTCAATGCCACCGCCTCGCCTAGCAAAGCAGACCGTTAGCAAGGCCATCACGTTCCGCCTTGAAGGAGTGACCTACCGGTTCGACATGGGCGCGTTGAAAGGCGCGCAGGAGCGAGCCTTGTGGGCTGGCGCCGGGATCACCGTCAACGACGCGTTGCAAGCGTTGCAGCGTGGGGCGATGTTCGGGGTGTCGGCAGTCATGTTCCTCGCCCGACTCCAAGCCGGCGAAACCGTTGACTATGCGACCGTTGAAAACGACTTGGATCGGGCATGGTCCGAGAACGACGGCGACCTGGCTGCGGAGCTGATCGCCGAGGAGGACGCCGGCGACCCTTTCCCGGCACAGCCCGAGATGCCCTCGTAGCTGTCGTGCCCGAGTTGGCGCACTGGTTCGGACTCCGCCCAGCCGACCTCGACGAGCTGACCCGCACGGAGATCGACCAGTTCCTCGGCCGACTCAAGAAACTGCCGCCGATCGGCGGGTCCGTGATGATGCAAAGCGCGAGGTGACCGGTGGCTAAAGAGCTGGTAATACGGATTACCGGCGACCAGTCCGGGCTCCAGAAAGCAACCGACGACTCGATCGGCACGCTCAAAGGTTTCGGCAGCAAGGTTTCCGCCCTGTCGGTCGCCGCCGGAAACCTTCTCGCCGACGGCATCAAAACGGGGTTCCGAGCGGCAGGTGGGTTCCTGAAGGATTCCATCGGCGCGGCATCTGACATGTCCGAGACCGTGTCGAAAGTCAACGTACTGTTCGGCGATGCCGCTGGGCAGATCACCACGTTCGCATCAACGGCAGCCCTGGGGCTCGGCCAGTCCAAGCAGCAGGCGATGGACGCAGCGGCGACGTTCGCGACGTTCGGTAAGAGCGCCGGATTGACCGGCACGCCGCTAGCGAAGTTCTCCACCGACCTTGTGGGCTTGTCGTCTGACCTGGCGTCGTTCAGTAACACGTCGCCCGAGGACGCAATCCAGGCGATCGGGTCTGCGTTGCGTGGTGAAGCCGAACCGATGCGCCGTTACGGCGTGCTCCTCGATGACACGTCGATGCGGCAAGAAGCCCTAGCGATGGGCATTATCTCGTCCACTAAGAACGCGTTGACGCCACAGCAGAAAGTCCTCGCCGCACAGTCTCTGATTTTCAAGCAGACCGGCGCAGCGCAAGGAGACTTCGCGCGCACGTCGGATGGCCTAGCGAACAAGCAGCGCATCCTCTCAGCACAGTTCACAAACCTCAAAGAGGCGATGGGCACTGCGTTCTTGCCGTCGGTTCTTTCGGTCGCTACGACCCTCTCCACGAAACTGATGCCGATTCTGGAGAAGTTCGGGCCGATCATCTCGCAAGAGATTGCCGGCGGTATCACCGCTTTCGTGGCGTCGTTCAAGGCCGCAGATGGCGACATCACATCCTCCGGGTTCCCCGGTTTCATGGAACGCCTCGGGTTCGCAGCGTCGATCGCTTGGGATCTGATTACGCAGATCGCCGGCGGAGTAGCAATCGTCGTCACCGCATTCCAGACCGGGACCGGGCCGTTTGAGGGGTTCAGCGGCACTCTGAGCACGCTGGGCGTTGACGCCCGCTACGCGTGGGAAGGGATCAAACTGGCGGGCGGCTGGATTATGGACAACTGGAGCCAGATAAACCAGTTGCTGTTGATCTTCGGGCCTGCGGCCGCCGGTGCGTTCGGAGCGTTCCGAGCAGTTGGGGCGGTCAACAACGCGGTCACGGCCGTCAAAGGACTGGGCGTAGCGTTCAAGGTGTTGAACATTGCGATGCTTGCCAACCCGATCGGGTTGTGGGTCGCAGCTATCGCTGCCGTCGGTATCGGCCTGTACATGGCGTACAAGCATTCGGAAACGTTCCGCAATGCTGTCAATACTGTCGCCCGGGCGATCAAAGGTGCGTGGGACACCGTCGTCGGCGTGTTCCGCAGCGGAGCGATCGGCGATGCCTTCGCCAAAGTGTGGGACGGTGTTCAGAACGGGCTGGGCAAGTTGTGGGCTTTGATGCAGCAAGGATTGAACGCTGTCGGGAACTGGATCACCGGCACGGCCCTGCCTTGGATCGGCGAGAAAGCCGGGCAGCTCGCAACGGTCATAGTGAAGAAGATCCCCGAGCTGGCTTCGGCGTTCGGCGACTGGGTTGCAACCGGGACCAAGACGTTGATCGACAAGTTGCCCGGATGGCTTGGAGCCCTAACTGAGTGGATCGTCGGCACCGCTTTGCCGTGGCTGATTATTGAGGGCAACAAACTGGCATTCGGTTTGGTCGGCTGGGTTGTCGGCGCAGCGGCCGATCTTGTGGTCAATCTGGTTGTGTGGCTCGCCAAGTTTGAGTGGTGGCTGCTGAGCGAGGCGTACCCTTGGCTGATCGTCAAAGGCGCCGAACTGGCGGTAAAGCTCGCCGGCTGGGTGTTGGATTCTGCCGAATACCTCGCCGACAATCTGCCTGCCTGGCTCGCCAAGTTCGCTGTGTGGATAGTGACCGACGCGTTGCCGGCGATGTACAACTTCGGCCGGTCGGCCAGCGAAAAGGTTGGCGATGCGTTCATAGTGGCACTCAAGTGGATGGTCACAGATGCCATCCCGAAACTGGCGTCGTTCGGGCTTGATGCGTCGGTTGCGATTTACAACGCGTTCTCTGGGGCGATGAACTGGATGGGCGACATCGCCTTGGAGATCATCACCGGTCTTATCAGAGGGCTGGGCGATCTGGGTTGGAAGCTGGCCGCTGCCGTTGGGGATCTGGTGCGGGACAAGATAGTCGGGCCGATCAAGGACGCGTTACATATCAGCAGCCCGTCGAAGGTGACCGCAAAGCTGGGCATGGGAGTCGCTGAAGGTCTGATGGTCGGAATGGACCGAGGGCGAGCGATGGTTTCCGGGGCGTCCGGTCGGCTTGCGTTTGCGGCCGTGCCGTCGGTTGGGATGGGTGGGTTCACCCCGGCGCAACTCCCTGGCGCCGGCGGCGGCTGGAGTGCCAGCCCGATCGTCGTGCAGACCTATCTCGACGGCCGGCAGATCGCGACCAGCCTCGCTCCGCACTCGCGGAACCTCGAACGGAGCAAACGGTAATGGCGATCCTCACAATCGGTCGGGCGTTTGATGGGGTCGACGTTGACGTGTCGGCGGCGAGCTGGTCCGGCCCGCAGCAACTCAGTTTGAGCGGCGACTTGTACCTCGGCGCCGTCGCCTCCGCTAGCCGTAGAGGCACGGCGGCTGCGGTCCGAGAGCGGCTCGTTTCGCTCGCCGGGTCGCTCGACGAGCCGTCGGTGGCTGTCACGTGGACTGAGGACGCCAGCATCAACGGGCATTATCGGGTACTCGGCGGCACCGTCGAATACACGGCGGTTTCCCTCAACGACGGTTATGCGACTTGGGCCGCCGACCTTGAGCGGGTCGGCGAAAGCTCGATGCCGTCGTTCGAGGTTGTCACCTCCTACGGTGCTGTCACCGGCGGCCCGACTGACGCCACGCTCAACGCCGCCGGGGACGCCAACGGGGCGATCTGCGGTGTCCCGGCCGCAGCGACCGACGTGGACAGCGGCGACGACACTCGTCGCGGCAAAGCGGTGGTCACCCGGGCGTCTGACTCTGGCAGCGTGCGTGTGCTGTGGGGCGACCTTTTCAGCAACATGCCCGGCACGCTCTACCACTATTTTGCGGTCGGCACGTCAGACGCCTACGACGGCGCCTGCACCATCAAAGGCACCTACGCTGGCGTCGCGGACACGCTTTGCCTCGGCCGGTCGATGGAGCCGAGCATCGACACCAACTTCCAGCTATCCAACGGCATCGTCCGGGCGCGGTTCAACGCGAGCGGCGTGCTGATCGTCCAGGCGTACGACACCAGCGCATGGGTCACCGTCGGGCCGGCCACCTGGGGGATCACCGGCACCATCGCAGCCAACTCGTTTTCGTGGTCGGCGAGCTCAACCACCTCAGCGATCACAGTCCTTGCAAACCGGCCGGAGATCGCCGTCGTGCGGATCGTCGGCGACGAGATCACCATAGGAGGGACCCGTCGGGGCAGATGCTGGCTGACGTTGACGGTGAAACGTGGCGGCCGGATCGTTGAAGCGTATGTGGACGCCGAGTTTGACGCTACGTGGGCGATCGCCCCGAGCTCAAGCTCTGCGGCCACCAACCTCACAAACTTCGCCCGGCAGACATCCAACGACGCGTCCGGCAACCGTTGGGTGGTCGCCACCACCGGCGCCCCGTCGATCAACGTCACCACCGGCGCAGTGACGGGCGGGTCAACGGCGGCAGCCCAGTTGTGGGGGATCGGCTCGGAGGTTGACGGCACCTCGGCTACCACGCCGAACACGGCGCAATGCGTCGCCTACGAACTGTTCTGCGGGCGAGCCGAAACCGTGCGGGCAGTCCTCCGATGATCACCGAACGGCTCCAGGCGACCGGGTCGTGGGATCTCACCCTGCGGGCCGACACCCCGAAACGTGTTCGCGATCTGATCGAACCGTTCTCGATGGTCGCAGTGTTCCCCACCAGCCGGCTGATCGAGGGCGGCACCGACTCGACGCTGCGAGCTGCGGCACGTTGGATGGGTGTGGTCACCTCGCCGGGAGCGCAACAGCTCACGATCAGCGGCTCCGGCCTGGCGCTCCTCCTCGGCGACGACGAGGGCCGCAGCTATCACATTGCTGCGTCGATCCTCCCGACCGCTGCGATCGAAACCGACGGCTACACCGCCAACCAGTGGCTCGACGCCATCCTCCAAGGCACCTACTTTTCGCGTGGGATCACCACAAGCATGGCCGGCACGATGCACGGCAGCTATCAGTACGTGACCCCCCGAGAGGTTCTTGAAGCGGCGACAGCGTACTGGGATGGCGAGTGGCGGATCGACCATCGCACCAGCACTATGACCCTCGACATGAGCACCGCCACCGCCATTTACGGTGGCATCAACTTCGCGTTGATCTCCCCCAAAGCGCAAGGTCGCGGTCTCAACAAGTACGGCTCATATCGTGGGATTACCGGAGCGTTGTCCGCAGCGGCCGACGTGCAGTCTTACGCGTCGAAAGTGGCGCTGCTCGGCTCGTCGGCGGCGGCAGTGGTCGGCGGCGCCAGTAGCTACTGCGGAGGCACGCTCACCGTGACGCGCGTCATCGAAGCGAACGACGTACCTTTCGATGCTGCCGCAGACACAGCCGCAGCGTTCCTGGCGAGGTTGGACGGTCAACGCAACGAGATCAGCATTTCAAGCGCTGAGTACGACGTGAGCGGCAAGCTGGATGTCGGCGACGGTGTCTACATTTTCGACCCGGACAACGGGCTGGAGGACGTGACCGCTTCGCCGATCACGTATCACGGCGAGATCATGCGACCGATCTACGTCCGCTGCTACGGGCAGACATGGCCGGTGCGGTCCGGGATGGGCGTCGGGCTCAGGGTTGACAACGGCGCTAGCGGGATCGCGTGGCACGACATCACCCCGTACATCATGCCGGAGGACGGCGACGCCACTATCGAAATCGGCGCCAACCAGCGGTACGTGTCCGGCGACGATCTCGCCCTCCGCACCGACCTCGGCCCTCGGCTCAACTGGTCGGCGTGGCAGACAACGGCGATCACCTGGGCGTCGACCGGCACGCAACCTGTCCTCGGGAACGGATCGTTGGACTGCCGTTTCCGCCGGCTGGGGACTTCGCTCGACCTCACGGTGAGCCTCACCGCAGGGTCCACCACCACTTTCGGCACCGGAAACTATGCGTTTCTTCTGCCGGCAAGCCTCGGTGGCGTCGGCCCGGTCGGCAGCATCCAGCGAGGTGTCGCCAGCTATTGGGATGATTCGTTCGGCGGTTGGAACTACGGCTCCTGCTACATCGACGCAGGGTTCGGGAACCTTTGGCTGACCGACGCCGCGTCGCCGTGGAACGCTGCGACATACGGCAACCCGTTCATTTTCGCAGTCAACGACCGGATGTCGGTGTCGATCCGAGCTGAAGTCGCCTAGCGGGCCTGATGCCGTCGGATAACGGGTGCCGGGCAGCGCTGTACGATGTTCTGATGGCCGAGCCGCAGATCATCACCGGCACCATGCAGGTGCAGTTGTCCGACGCAGACATCGTCGACCTGGCGCACGCGTTGGGTGTCGACATTGACGCAATGATCGCCGCCGATGGCGGCATGAAGGAGGCCAGCGATGGCTAACAACATAAAATTGTCCACCGCTGTGCGTAACGGGATGCTCGACGCCATCACGACCGCCGCCGGCACGTCGGCAAAGTGGCGGATTTATGACGGCACCCAGCCCGCCGGGCCGGGGACCGCGATCACCACCCAGGTGCTGCTTGCCGAGCTGACCTGCAACGCGTCGCAGTTCGCTGCGGCGGCTGCCAGCGGCGTGCTTACCCTGAGCGCGATCACGCAGGACTCGTCGGCGGACAACACCGGCACGGCCGCGTGGTTCCGCATCCTCACCTCGGGCAGCGTTGCGTGCATCGACGGCACTGTCGGCACCAGCGGCGCAGACCTCAATCTCAACTCGGTGTCGATCACCTCGGCTGCGATCGTGCAGATCACTGCGGCGACGTTCACCGCTGGCAACGCCTGACGCATTCGGGCCCGGTGGCGTGCTGCGGGCGCAACGACGGCGACGCTGAGGAGGTGCTGCGGTGGCGATAACGATTGACAGCACCAACACCGGCACGTCTGCGCTGTCGTTGGCGTCGGTGGTTGTCGCGTCCACCGCCCAGAAAATTGTCTTTGTCTCCGCGACGCGAGACACCAGCGACACGGAACGCGAGATCGCCTCGGTTGTTCGAGGAGTGCAAAACTTCACGCGCGTAGCGTTCGCTGATTTTCTGGGCGACACACGCGCCGAAGTTTGGTATCTCGACGCGCCGGCAACGGGCACGGTGAACATCACCATTGACTACGTTGGTGCCAGTCCCGGGTTCGTAGGCAACGGCTGTTTCGTTTTGACGGGCGCAGCGACGGGCACCGCCGAAGCCACTAACACCACGTCCGCGGCGTCTGGAGCTAACCCGTCGCTGTCGGTGACAGCCACCGCTGGCGCTCTTGTCGTCGACGTGGCGATGTTCAACAACAGCGACGCCGGGTGGGCGCTCGGCGCCGGTCAAACGCAGCTGTTCAACGCTGCGGCCACCCGCCGTCGTGCCAGCAGTTACAAGGCCGGGGTGTCCGCCGGGTCTGTGACGATGTCGCAAACCAACACCACGACCGACCGGTCGTATGTGGTGGCGTCGATCGCCGCCACCCGGTTCACGGGCACCACTGCGGTCACCCTCGCCGCCACCACCGGATCGGCGACCGGCACCAGGTCGACCACCGGCACCACGGCGGTCACCCTCGCCAACACCACCGGGTCTGCGACAGGCACCAGGTCGACCACCGGCACCGTTGCGGTCACCCTCGCCGCCACCACCGGATCTGCGACAGGCAACACCGGCTCTGCGAGCGGCACCGTCGCGGTCACGCTTGGCGACACCACCGGATCTGCCACCGGGTCGATAGCGTCCGCCTCGACCACCGGCACCACGGCCGTCACCCTCGCCGACACCACCGGGTCGGCGACTGGCAGCACAGGCTCGGCTAGCGGCACCGTCGCCGTCACCCTCGCCGCCACCACCGGGTCGGCCAGCGGCAGCACCGGCTCCGCTAGCGGCACCGTCGCCGTCACCCTCGCCGACAGCACAGGATCTGCGACAGGGTCGACCGGCTCCGCTAGCGGCACCGTCGCCGTCACCCTCGCCGCCACCACCGGGTCTGCGACCGGGTCGACCGGCTCCGCTAGCGGCACCACGGCGGTCACCCTCGCCGACACCACCGGGTCGGCGACAGGGTCGACCGGCTCGGCTAGCGGCACCACGGCGGTCACTCTCGCCGCCACCACCGGATCGGCCAGCGGCAGCACCGGCTCGGCTAGCGGCACCGTCGCGGTCACGCTCGCCGCCACCACCGGGTCCGCGACAGGCAACACCGGCTCCGCCAGCGGCACCGTCGCGGTCACGCTTGGCGCCACCACCGGGTCCGCCACCGGCAGCACCGGCTCCGCCTCGACTACCGGCACCGTCGGGGTCACCCTCGGCGACACCGCCGGGTCTGCGACTGGCAGCACCGGCTCGGCGAGCGGCACCACGGCGGTCACCCTCGCCGACACCACCGGCACGGCGACAGGCAACACCGGCTCCGCCGCCGGCACCACCGCAGCCACCCTCGCCGCCGTCACCGGCACCGTCACCGGCACCACCGGCTCGGCGAGCGGCACCGTCGCCGTCACCCTCGGCGCCGTCACCGTCGTCGCCACTGGCGACGTCCTCGTCCTCGACGTCGGCGCCGTCCGCTCAACGTTCTCCGAGCAATGCCGGGCCACAACCGCCGAGCAATGCCGGGCCACAACCGCCGAGCAATGCCGGGCGACGCAACGCGACCGCATCCGAGCGCAACATCGCGAGCTAGTCACCGCAACCATGAGGGAGCACTGATGCGAACGACGATCTATGTCGGCCGGGAACGGCCAGGGCTGAGCCTGTTCTGGCTCGACTCGACCGCCGCTGCCGTCGACCTGACCGTCGGCACGTGGACCTTCGTGGTCACCCTTGAGCAGGACGGCACCACCGCCACGCTCACCGGCGCCACCGTCACCGCCAACGCCTCGCCGACAGCCGACACCGGCAGCAGCGCCGACGTGTCGACCCTGTCAATGTCGTTCTCGGCCGGGTCGCTGGACAATTTGTCGGTGGGCCCGGCGGTGCTGCGGGTCGCCGCCACGTCCAGCGGCCTCGACCGGCTCGGCGTCTGGCAGATCGAGGTTGCCAAGTGACCCGCCGGCTGCTCCTCGATGTCGCCGAACGGGCCTCGCTCACGTTCGTGCAGGCGTTCCTGTCGGTGTGGGTGGTCTCGTCGTGGGCTGACCTGACCGATGTCGGCCTGGCGCAGCGTGCCGCTGTCGCCGGTGTCGCCGCCGCCCTCGCCGTCGTCAAAGGGTTCGCCGCCAGCCGTGTCGGTGATCCGGCGTCGGCTGCGCTGCTGCCACGCAGGGCAGAGTGACGTGGCGATGGCAGCGGTCGAGCGGACCACGTCCCTCGTCGAAGGGCTGATCGACCGTCGGCCGGCTGCGCTCATCGGGATCTCGTCGGCGGCGACGGGCACCATGCTCGGCCTCGCCGACGGGGTGACAGCGTCGACGGTCGCCGCCACCGCCGTCGCCGGGGCGACCGTCGCGATAACGACGATGGTCGTCCGGGTCCTGTTGGCCGACGTGAAGGGTCTGCGTGGTCGCGTCCGCGAGCTCGAAGCGCGGGAAGATGCCCGCATGGATGGGATGGACGCCGAGCGGACACGGATGGCGGCGAGGATCACCGACCTCGAGGCGCGCCTGGCGCAGCAGGACGGCGACGGCCGATAATTTCGGTTGACTAATCCGTGGGAATAGCGGTATAGTACACCCATGACCTACACCGCTCGCCCCGAAGCCGCCGTCTGGATCGCAGCCCAGACAGCCTTGACCGCAGCCAAAGATGCCTACTTGACCGCCAGGGAAGCCCTAACCTCCGCTAGCGCCGAGCGGAACCGTGCCTCACGCCGGAACCGCGACGCCTACGCCGTCTTGGATGCCGCCGTGGCCGCCGTCGATGATGCCGCTCCCGCCGACAAGGCTGCTGCCAAGAAGGTCGCCAAAGCTGCGCAGGCCGCAAGCAACGCAGCCGAGTTCGCCTACGTGCGGGCTTTCGCCGCCTGCAACGTCGCCGTCGCTGCGGCCAACGCTGCCAAGCCTGTCGTCGCTGCCGCCGACGCCGCTCTCGCCGAGGCGCACGCCGCTTACTACGGCTGATCTGGAGGTGCCCGATGGGGCCCGGCCTGCGGGCCGGACCCCGCCGAGTCCAACCAGGACTACGCAGCAGACAGGACACCACCATGACCTACACCAACTACACCGACGGCACCTACCGCGATCACACCGGCCAGCCGTTCGACCTCGCCGTCGAAACCGACGATTTTCCGCTCGGATGGACCGTCGGCTTCTCTGGCGGCACAGACTTCCCCGTGTTCGTCTGGCACACCGGCACCATGATGGTCCCGGTGTGCCCGTCGCAGCCCGAGTGGGGCAGCAACGGCCAGCCGTCCGGCCGGTGGATCAACGCCGAGACCGGCGCCACCGCCGTCGACGGTCCCGTCCCCAACGGCGCTTACGGCCTCGACGCCGAGGTGCTCGACAGCGACACCGGCGAACTCGTCTGGTCGTCCGCCACTCCGCAGCAGTGGTGGGCGTCGCAAGCCACCGACGGAGGCCACATCCTTATCGACGCCGACGGCGACGTGACCACCCCCGGCTCCTGGGCGGCACAGCAGCCCGGCGTCCGCAAGGTCTGCGTCATCCGATGACGCTGACGCTTACCGGCGCACCGATCGGCCGTCCGGTTCCAACGCAACAGGAAGAAGTCGCATGACCACTACAGACACGACGTTTGGTTTGCGCCCGTTCAGCGGGCTGTGGAACACCGCCCGGTTCCGTGAGGCTGAGCAGTGGCTCGGCCGGCCGATCGGCACCACCGTGCTGATGACCAGCCGCGACGGGGCGGACACGATGCTTAGCAACGTGGCAGCGTTGATGAACCCGAAGGCGAAGAACGGCATCCCGGCGGACATCTCCCAGCGGCTGCGGGTCGTGATGACGGTGCCGCTGGCGTTCGGCCGCGGGATCAACGCCAAGACCGCAGCCGGCCAGGCCGAGATCCGCCGGCTGCTGCTCGGCACCACCGGCGGGCAGTGGGACAAGCAGTACGTCGCGGCGGCGCAGGCGATGGTCGCCGGCGGGCATGGCGGCGACATCATCCGCCTCGGCCACGAGCAGACCGGCGCCTGGTATCCGTGGTCGGCGGTCGGCAACGCCTTCGCCTACAAAGCTGCGTTCTGTCATGTTCACGACCTGATGATGAGGGCTGCGCCTGGGCTGCGTTTCGAATACAACAGCGCGACCGCAGGATTCGCCGAGTGGTCGTCGCTCGCCTATCCGGGCGACGCCTACGTCGACGTGATCGGCTTGGACATTTACAACAAGGCGGCCGGCAAGACCCCGCCGCCGTTCGCCACGACCTGGCAGCGCAAGCTGCAGCCGCTCCTCCAGGCGCACCTCAACTTCGCACGGGCGCACGGCAAACCGGTGAGCTACGCCGAATGGGCGAACGGCAGCCAGGATGTCCCGCAGTTCGTCGAGCAGATGGTCGACTGGTTTGCCGCCCTGCCGCAGCACGGGCCCGGCGCGCTGTCTTATCACAGCTATTTCGACGTGGCCCAGGCCGCTTACGACCTCAACGGATACCCGCTCACCGAGGCGGCGTTCCGCCGGCGGTTCGGCCGGTGAGCGCCCTCGGCGTGGTCCTCGCCCTGGTCGCTGTCGTCGGCATCGTCGCCGTCCGCCACGCCGACCGACGCGCCCGACACGACGAGCTCGATCAGCTCCGCCGGCGGCGCAGCGCCCGTCGCATCGGGCAGACCGTCCGCGTCGACGACGACTGGTGGACGCGATGACCGGCTACCCGCAGATCCCCAGCCCGAACTACCGCGCCGGTCGGATCAAGCCGGTGCGACTCGTCGTGCTGCACACCGCCGAGACGCAGTGTGAACCGGGCCGGGCGGTCGCCATCGCCACCTATTTGGCCCGACCCGAGGTGCAGGCGTCGGCGCATTACTGCGTGGACCCCGAAGCGACGGTGCAAGGCGTGCAAGAGGAGGACACGGCGTGGGCTGCGCCCGGCGCGAATGCGGACGGCATCCAGATCGAACAGGCCGCCTACGCGCGCCTCGACGCCGACGGCTGGGCTGGCGTAGGCCCGCAGCAGATGATGACCGGCCAGCTGGTGCCGCTCGTCGCCGGGATCTGCGAACGGTGGAACATCCCGCCAGTCGCCCTCGACACCGCCGGCGTCCTGTCTGGCGCCGCCGGGATCACCACCCACGTCTGCGTGTCCGAGGCGTTCGGCCTGTCCGACCACTGGGACTGCGGGCCCGACTATCCGCTCGACGCTGTCGTCGCCCAGGTGGCGGCGCTCCTCCACCCGATCCCGCCGGCACCACCGGCACCCCCGACACCATCCATCACAGGAGATCAAGACATGGCGCTAACCATCATCGAAGCCACCGAGCGACCGACCCAGTTCAATAATCGCACCGTTTGGGACCTCGCAATCTCGGGCCCGGCGCAGCTCGGCGGGACCGCCGTCCAGTCGTGGGTGACGATCATGCCGGTCGACCCGCAGGCGACGCCGATCAAAGCCGACGTGCACTGCACCGGGCCCGACGGCGCTGTCGTCAACACGGTCGAGGTCAGCGCCGTAGCGTTCTGGCCGGTGCCGTTTACCGGTCGGGTGTCTGTCGTCGCCGACGTCCCGCTGCTCGTCCACGGCCGCGAGATCCACTATCAGGCGACGGCATGACCGGCGCCGAGGCCATCGCCAAAGTCGCAGCAGACCGCGCTGCCGGCAAACTGCCGGACCTGGGGGACGCCGACCTGGGGGACGCCGACCTGTCCGGCGCCGATCTGCACGGTGCCCACCTGGCTTACGCGTGCCTGCTCGGCGCCGACCTGGCCGGCGCCAACCTGTCCGGCGCTTATCTGCGTGGCGCCTATTTGCGTGGTGCCGACATGCGTGGTGCCAACCTGCGCCATGCCGATCTGCGTGGCGCCGACCTGCGTGGCGCCGATCTGCTTGGCGCCAACCTGCACGGAGCCATGCGGTCCGGCGCTCTCGGCCTCGGCCAGGCGACGGCATGACCGTCGTCGGAATAGTCAACTAGTAAACGGTCGTAGTAGACTAAACGTATGAGGTTCACACGCGACATCCCAGCAGCATCCGTCGGCGACCTGATAATCGCCGTCCGCCGTATCGCCCGACGCTCCGAGCGGCTCGGCCTGCCAGCCCCAACCGTTGAGATCGGCGACCTGTTCGAGATCGTCACCGACACTGGCGACGGCTACGCGACCGTGCAGACACGAGTGACCGTCACTGTGACCGGCGAGGCGCCCACCCTCGACGGCTGGACGATGCGGGCAGTCATCCATCGAGAGCTGCCTCCGAACGGCGACGCTCCGCACCTCGTCCACGCCGTGGACGGCCAGATCGAGTTGGCGTGGCGGACGTTGCCCGACCGGTGCGATCATTGCGGTCTGGACGGCAAAGGACGCAAGACGCTGATGGTCCTGCGGCATACGGACGGCACCTGCAAAATCGTCGGCAGCACCTGCCTCGCAGACTTCTTGGGCGGCACCCTCAGCCCGCAGGATGCCGTCGCTGCGCTTGCGATCGTGGACGACTTCGCCGAACTGTTCGATGAGGAGGACGGATTCGGGAGGGAACAGTGCGGCCAGGGCGAAGTGCGGCTGAAGCTCGACCGGTTGCTCATCCTCACGGCTTGCGAGATCCGACACAACGGCTGGCTGAGCATCAGCAAAGCCAGCGAGGAGGGTGGCCTGTCCACGAAAGAAAGAGTGATGCTGCGTATCGCCAGGCCGGCCGACGACCATCCAGACGTGTTGCCGGAGGATCAGTTGACGGCGCTCGCAGCTATCGCCTGGGCGGCGTCGCTCGACCCGATGGACGGTGACTACATCGCCAATATCCAGGCGCTCGCTGTGCGAGAAACGGTTACGGACCGGCAGACCGGGATGGCGTGTTCCATTGTGGGTGCGTTCCTGCGCCATGTCGGCGAGCAGGCTGCGAAGGATGTTCAGTCGTCCAGCGTGCATGTCGGCGAGGTCGGGAAACGTGACTTGTTCGCAGGCACCGTCGCCGCCGCTTTCGCGGTTGACAGCCGGTTCGGTGTCGCCGTCTGGTTGACCGTCGTCGATGCCGTCGGCAACGTCCTGCGGTGGCGCTGCTCTGGCGGGAGGGCTCCGAAGGTCGGTGACATGATCGCTGGCAAGGCGACCGTCAAGGCTCACGACATCTGGCAGGACACCGCACAAACTGTCCTCACCCGGTGGGCATGGGAACTGGCTTAGTCACCTGCATCCGGCCGACTCGCAGCGATACGCTAAACCGACGGTTAGAAGGAGACCAGATGGCGTTGGACCGCAATCAGATCAGCAGACGGTCGGCAGCGGCTCGCCGTATTGTGCTGTCACAGCTCAAAACCGAGCTGCCCGAGGTGTACGCGACGTGGATGGCGGCGGCATACACGTCGCTGGACGACGATGGGCGGCGCAAATGATGGAGGTGGGGCTCGGCCTGGTGGCGCTCGCTTTCGGCGGCTTGTGGTGGGCTGAGATCACGGGCCGAGCTTGCGAGTGTCCGGGCTGCGGTACGGCGGTTGCCGGCGATGACGACTCGACGTTGCCTGATCGTGAGCAGCTCCGATGAAGCCAGGCACGGCCAAGGCTAAAGGGAGAGACACCGAGGCTGCGCTGGTGCGTTGGCTGCGTGTCAACGGCGTGCTGCACGCCGAACGGCGACGGCTTGCCGGCCGTGACGATCAAGGCGACATCGCCGGCTGGCCTTGGGTGTGCGTCGAGGTGAAGTCTGGGGCCCGGGTGGATGTGGCGGGATGGCTCGCCGAGCTGGCCGTCGAGAAGCACAATGCGATGGCCGCCATCGGTTTCGTTGCGGTGCGGCCGAAAGGCAAACCTGACCCGGCCGGCTGGTGGGCGGTCATGCCGTTGCCTGACATGGTGGAGCTGATCGCTGCGGCCCAGAAGTGATCGAGGTGGAGTTTGCTCTCCTTTCGGATGGGAGTTGCCGTGGGGCGGTGCTGATCGACGGCAAACCGAGGTTGTGGACCGTCTGGCACGCAACGCAGGAGGCCGCTCAAGCCGATGTGTGGCAGGTTATGGACCTGCTCGGCTGGCAGCGTCACCTGTGACCCTGGAGGACCTGCGTCGGATCGCTCGGCTTCACGGCTGGCAGGAGATGAGCGACGATCCTGACATTTCGTTGTGGGTCATGGCCGGCGACCACGAAACGACGGTCGTTCACGCCATCCAACGGCAGGCCGACGTGCAGGTTCGTGCGGTGACGCGAGCCCGGCCACGTAAGCGGCTGAGGTGGGATGAGTTCCCGCCCGCACCTGCGGCTGCCCGAGCTGCCACAATGGACGCTGACGGTGCCGCCGTGGTGCTGCGCGGAGGCTGGCAGACATGACCGACAGCGACAGCGACGGCGAGGCTGGCGACTGCTGGTGGTGGCTTGACGGCACCGTCGACTGGGACGCCAACCCGGCCGGGCAGACGATCGAACTGTCGTTTGACGGGCTGCAATGGACGGTGGCGGTGTGGACCCCGTTCGCGCCGACACGCGAGGCGATTGTCATCAGGACGGTGTGCGGCGATCGGGCCCGTCTGCTGTACGGCCGGCTGGCGGTCCTCGATGCGCCTGCGCCTGCTGCGGCTTTGGATCGCTGGCTGCGGGAGGAGTCGCGCTACCGGCCGATGGGCGGCCGAGGCGACCATCCAGCCGGTGGCGGCGCGTAAACCGCTGGCGCGGCTGCGGCTCGACGGATCGGAGCCGTGCCGCGGCCGGCATGACCTGTTTTTCCCTGATCGCACCAAACCGGCGAGCCGCAAACTGATCGCCCAGGCCGTGGCAATGTGCGAGGCGTGCCACCAGATGGACGCCTGCCGGGAGGTTGGCGTCGCTAACCGGGAGCCCGACGGTGTTTGGGGTGGTGTTGACCTGTTCCAGATGAACGGACCGGAGGCGTGGCAGGCGAGACGACGCGCACGTGACAGGGCAGCCAGAGCAAAGAAAGACTAGACCATCCGACCTATTTAGGTTAGTATACGCGGATGTTCCGTAGAATCTTCCAACCTGAAGTCGTGTTCGCGTGCCTGGCCGGCGCACTGTTTCCGCTCATGGCGGCATTCGTCGTGGCGGTGCGCTACTGATGGCTACGCTGCCGCTCGAACATCGCCGCTATGCGGCCGTGCTGATCGCAGACGACCACAGCGGCATCCACGCTGCCGACGTGTCCTGGTGGCTGTGCCGGGCTGGGGTGACCGACTCGGCACGGCTCGCTGAGCTGCTCCCGATGCCCAGCGTGTACGCCCACGACGCCAAGCAGCATCTCAGCATCGTTCGGTCTGAGATCGAAGCAACGAGACATGACGCCTTCCGGGCGGCTGCCCGCTGGCTTGCCCGCATGCAACTCGCTGCGACCAGCAGGCATGTCACCGACCTGCCGGCCGATAGCGAGTTTCCGTCCGGGACGCTTTCGCAACGACCTGGCTGGCTTCACATCGAACCGCTTGTCGTGCAACCGTGGCAAGTCCAGATCCGCATGGCGGAAACGCTCGACGGCCGTGGGATGACCGCTTGGACTCCGAGGATCTGTCACGGCCGGTCTGTCGGCCGGGCAATGTCCGCCGGGGCATCCACGGCGACAGCGTGCCCGGTGTGCGGGCAGATGGACTATCCGCTGCACGCAAGCGAGCCAGTGAACGAAGCTCAGACTGCCGTCGAGGCTGCGGTCCGTGCTGCGTGGCGGGTTGGGCAAGCCGTCGGACGGCTGCCGTATCCGACGTGCTGGGAGCCGACGTGGGGGCTCGGTTTCGGGCCGGCCGCAGATGGACTGGCAGCCGACCCGATAACGAGCAGCTCCGCCAACCACCACAGCAGCGAAGCACGATGAACGCTACCAGCCGCCGAGTGCGACTTGCGGCCGGCCTGTTGATGTTGGCCGGTTGGGCGGTCTGCGTGGCGACGGAACCGGACCTGACGCTCGCCGTGACCGCTGTCGGAGGGCTGACGCTCGCCGTCCGCTGGCATCGTGCCGGAGGCAGCCGATGACCGAGCCGAGGTTATGGCCTGATGCTGCCTGTCGCAACAGGCCGGTCGAATGGTGGTTCCCGCCTCGCCGGCCGGGCCCGGGAGGCATGACAGGACCGTATCTGCAAGGCATTGCGACGTGCGGCATCTGCCCGAGGCAGGAGCAGTGCATCAACTGGTCGCTCACCCAAGATGATCTGCTCGACGGCATTTGGGGAGGGCTCAGGCCCGGGGAGCGGGTGCGAGAACGAGAATGGCGTCGCGTCAACGGGCAGCCTGCCTGCGAGCTTTGCGGCGAGCCGTTTCTGCATCTGGTCGCATTACGTCGGCACGTCAGGACCGTCGATCATCGCTGGCTGTCACACCCAGCGCAGACAATGTCACCACCACAAGAAAGAGAGACAGCATGACTGTCATCGAACCAATCCCCTACGCTCCGGGCGATCCTGCTTGGCATGAGTCGAGACGCTCGTTCATCGGAGCATCTGACGTGCCGGCCGTCCTCGGCCTGTCGCCGTGGCGCACCCCGCTTGACGTGTGGGCTGAGAAGGTCGGGCTGATCGTCCAGCCGGCCGGGTCGGGCAGTCTCGCCACCCGGCTCGGCCATGAGCTCGAAGGGCTGATAGCGAGGCTGTGGGCCGACGAACATCCCGACGCCGAGGTCACCCACAACGAGATCACGCTCCGCGATCCGGCGAGGGCCTGGCTTGCCGCTAGCACCGACCGCGAAGTCGGAGCCGACGGGCTGCTGGAATGCAAGCTGGTCGGCGCGTCGACTACGTCGCTGTGGGACGACGGTGTGCCTGACCACGTTCACGCCCAGTGCGTCGCACAGCTCGCCGTGACCGGCCGGCAGTGGGTCGACGTGTGTTCGCTGCACGCCGGGCGCCGGTGGGAGCATCGCATCGACCGGATCACCCGAGACGACATCGAGATCCGGGACATGGTCACCCACCTGGAACGCTGGTGGTTCGGGCATGTCGTCACCGGCATCCGGCCGAGGCTCGACGGCGACCCGCATCGCATCCGCCAAACGCTGGACGCCCTCCATCCAGGTGAAACGAGACTGGCCGTCACCGTCGCAGCGCAGTTCGGCGCAGACATCGCCGACCTGAAGCACGCCAAGGCGGTCGTAGCGTCGCTGAGGAAAGACATTGAGCGGATGGAAAACCATCTGATCGCAGCGATCGGCGACGGCACCGACGCACACATCGACCCGGACGAACCGCCGGTGTACACCTACCGGGCGCAGATCCGCACGTCCCACGACCTGAAGGCGATTGACAGCGGCAAAGTTGACGGCTGCGACAGCGACGAGATCGCAGCCGCTCGAAAGGTCCTTGACGCTGTCACCCGCCACACCCGCTTCCGCACCCTCCGCATCCGCTGAACTAGAAAGCCGAGATCCTGTTATGACCACCAGCCAGCCGCCTGCTGTCGTTGATACGCAACCGTCGTCAACGCCGGCGAGGCTCACCGCTAAGCAGCTGATTCGCAGTGCCGTTGACATCAACCGGCGCGAGATTGAAGCAGCCCTGCCCGACGGCTACGTCGGCGGGCCGGAACGATTCGCCCGCACCGTGCTCACGTGCGTTTCCAGGGACCCGGGCCTCCTCAAGTGCACCCCTCAGTCCATCATCGGCGCCGCCATGCAAGCCGCCCAGCTTGGGCTTACACCCGGCGTGCTCGGCGAAGCCTGGCTGATCTCCTACAACGACCAGTGCACTTTCCAGGTTGGGGTGCGGGGACTGATCGCACTTGCCGCCCGGTCAGGGCTCGTGATTCGGGCGCACACCGTCGCCGAACGCGACACGTTCGACTACGAACTGGGTTTGCGGCCGATCCTGCGGCATATCCCGGCGCACGGCGACCGTGGCAAGTCAACGGCTTGGTATGCGGTCGCGACTGACAGGGCGACCGGCGACGTGATGGGCTTCGCTGTTCTCGACAGGGAGCAGGTCGAGAAACGACGCAAAGCCAACCGAGGCAAGTCGCCGGCCTGGGAAAACTGGTATGACGAGATGGCGCTCACCAAGGCCGTGCGCGAGGTGTGCCGGTTCCTGCCGTTGTCGGTGGAACTTGCTACCGCCATCGCATCCGACGGCACGGTGCGCACCGAAGTCGCCGGGCACGCCGACGAATATGTCGTCGAGGAGATGTCGGAATGACCACCACCGTCGTCGGCAACACCACACGTGACCCTGAGCTGAGGTTCACGAAGAACGGGCTCGCCATGCTCACCGTCGGGGTGGCAGTCAACCGCAAACGAGGCGACGAGGAAACCACCTCGTTCTTTGATGTGGTGGCGTTCGGGTCGCTCGCCGAGAACGTCGCCGAATCCTGTCCGAAAGGCTGCCGGGTTGTGGTCACCGGCCGGCTGGAGCAACGCAGTTGGGACACCGACAACGGCGAACGCCGATCCAAGGTCGAGATCGTCGCCGACGAGATCGGGCCGTCGCTCCGCTGGGCGACCTGCACCGTGACCCGCAACGTTGGCGAACGGACTTCCGCAGCCGCATCAGGCGTCCAGCACGCGTGGGACAAACCGACCGGGCAGAGCACCGTCCAGTACGGCGAAGAACCGTTCTGAAGGTCGAGCACGGCCGCATCAGGGCATGATCCTGGTGCGGCCCTCCCGGCCGTCACAACAGGAGACACGCATGGCGCAACGTCCACTCATCCCGAACCGTCGAGGATCGGCACCCCGCTTGTCGGTGCGCGCCACGCAGGATCTCATCGACGCCCTCGACCACCTCGCCGCCGTCGAAGGCCGACGGCGGTCGGAGGTGCTGCGCGACGCGCTTGAGCTCGGCGTGCGGGCCCGGCTGGATGCGGCCATGACCGCAGCCGCACTCGATGTCGGGCAGCAACGCCCGTCAGCCGGCCCCGGCCGATGACCTGGGTCAAGCTCGACGACGGATTCTTCATGCACCCCAAAGCGCTCGCAGCAGGGCGAGACGGCCGCGACCTCTATCTGGCAGGTTTGTGCTGGTCGGCCGGACAGGAAACGGACGGGCTGATCCCGGCGCACGCGTTGGCGTTGATAGCGATGGTCGCCGGGGTGGCAGACGCCGACCAGGCGGCATCCCGGCTCGCCGAGGTCGGCCTGTGGATAACCGACGTGGACGGCTGGCAGATCCGTCGTTACGGCGACTGGCAGACCACTCGCGCCGAGCGTGACGCCTGGCGGGCCAAAGAACGGGAGCGGTCCAAGAAGAACCGAAACGGACCGAAACAGACTGACACGGAACCCAACGTACGCGAAACGTACGCGCGTACTACGCGCGTAGTACGCGACCTAGATGTAGATGTAGATGTAGATGTAGAACTGTCATCATCAGGCGACAGTTATCCACAGTCCGGCCGGCAGCCTGCCGATGACGATGACAGACCGAAACAAGCCATGCAACACGTCGCCTCAGCCCTCGCCGCCAAACACAAAGCCCGCAGTCCCGCCTACGCCCGCACCGTCATCCGAACCGGCGACCAGCTCCCAGAACTGCAAACGCTCGCAGCAGCACACCCCGACGACACCCCCAGCGCACTCGCCCTCCGATACCTCGACCACCTCGACCAGCCTCCCCCACCAACCGTCCGCTGCGCCCGCTGCCACGCAATCAGCCACCCCACAGAAAGATGCCCCACAACATGACCCAGCCCACCACCTGGCGAGTCACCGCATACGACCCGACCGCCGACAGCGCCACAGTCGACGTGTTCGGCAGCG
>Ga0209596_1001028_pt1 | contig 24771 bp, 26 predicted proteins | sample M_130807_MF_Meta_FD_187314 | JGI IMG/M metagenome (GOLD analysis project Ga0209596, IMG submission 187314) | Freshwater microbial communities from Lake Montjoie, Canada to study carbon cycling - M_130807_MF_MetaG (SPAdes) (version 2) | ecosystem: Environmental > Aquatic > Freshwater > Lake...
TACCAGAACTTGTAGAGGCATCAACCACAATGTCTGCTTTTGAATTCGGTCAGTTAGTGACCGAGACCGCCAAATCAGTTGTCACCGATGACGGCCTGTCTACTTTTGAGCGTCAAAAGCGTGAGACGTTCTTCAAAATGCGTCACGAAGCCGACGGCTGCTTGTCAGTGAGCGGAAAATTTGATCCGATCAGCGCGTCCATTCTGAAATCAAAGATCGGTCGCTTCGTTGAAGCCATGTTTCACTCGGGAGACAAAGAAGTACCCGTTGAAGTGATGCCCTGGATCGAACCGAACGATCACCGCCAAGCCCAAGCATTGATCGCGTTGGTCAACGGCGCCAGTCACACGGTCTCCGATATTCCTGCCCGCGCTGAAATCGTTGTTCACGTCGATCTAGAGACGTTGCGACATGGTTTGCATGCTGTTGGAACCTGCCGCACCGCACTCGGAGCCGATCTACCCGTCGAAACAGTGCGCAGGCTCGCATGTGAAGCCGAAATACTGCCAGTAGTGCTCGATGGGCGATCAGTTCCGATCGATGTCGGCCGATCAAAACGCTTAGCGACCGTTCATCAAAGACGAGCACTCGAAGCAATACATCCAACGTGTGCAATCCCGGATTGTGAAGTGATTTTTGATCACTGCAACGTGCACCATATTGATTACTGGGAGAGCGGCGGTGCGACCGACCTCAACAACATGATTCCGTTATGTTCAAGGCACCACCACGCCGCCCACGAAGGCGGATGGAAACTCAAACTCAAACTCGAAACCCGAGAACTCACTATTCGTTAGTTGAGTTGGTTCTCTCGGTGAGTCAACCTCGAGCCAGCGACGAGCGTCCCAACAAACCGACAACACGATACGGATTGATGGGCGATCAATCCTGATAGATGTGGGCTACTCACAACGGTTAGCGACATTGCATCAACGACGAACACTCGGAGTAATACACCCAATGTGTGCGCTCGCGGATTCTGAAGTGATTTTTGATCATTACAACGTTGATCACGTTGAATACTGGGAGAACGGTAGTTCGGCCGATCTCAACAACATGGTCTCTTTATGTTCAGGGCATCACCTCGCCGCCCACGAAGGCGGATGGAAACTACAACTCAACGTCAAAGCAAGAGAGTTGACTCTTTGATGAAGAAAGTTTGATCAGATTCTGAATGACAGATACATGCCCGTAGTTAGTCTGAAGAAACAGTATTTCGGCTGTAACCAGCCTCAGTCGATCGTGAGATAAGTTCAGCAAGGGCTGCTCGCAGGCTTTCGATTCCGGCCGAGTCAATTTGATTTTCCAGATTTGATTTATTGTTACTGGACGATGAACTTGTAGAAGTTGAACATGTCAATTGACCAGACGCTGCGTTTGTCGAGGACGACGAGTCATTAGTTATAAAGATTAAAGCGGAGGTGCTTGAAAGCGCGACAGCACTTGGCCAACCCAAAACACTTTGATTCCCACTAATCGCCACTGTGTCGGAGGGGCAATAGAGGTACCAATAGTCATAACTGTATGCGTCCATGTACATCTGGCCAGTGTCTTCCCTGTAAAAGTCGGCGCCGCCCCCTCCATCACCCGTGGGCCCTTGTGGTCCGGTTGCTCCTTGTGGTCCGGTTGCTCCTCGTGAACCGGCATCACCCGTGGGCCCTTGTGGTCCGGTTGCTCCTTGTGAACCGGTTGCTCCTCGTGGTCCGGTTGCTCCTCCTCTGTCACCGGTTGCTCCTTGTGGTCCGGTTGCTCCTTGTGAACCGGTTGCTCCTTGTGGACCGGCGGGCCCTTGTGGACCTGCAGTAGCAGATGCGTAATATCCGTTGACATCAACGAGTAGGTGAGCGCGTCCGAAAACGTAAAAACAGATTTGCCCACCATCGCCGACCGGCGTCGTGACGGCATTTGCAATTGTTTGACCATTAACAAAATTGAGACTGCTCGCGTCTGGTCGAGTACCGCATGGGTATACCGTTACGTAACCGCCGTAATCTGGAGCTTCGGTTCCTGTCACTGTCACATTGAGCGAAACTGCAGTTGCGCCTGAGTTCGGAACGCCTCCTTGTCCAGACACTGTGAATGACAGCGGAGAACCTCCGCCAAGTCCATTTCCGATCTTTGTCGCACTACGCGTATCAATGATTCGAGATGGGCTCACAGCAACGAAAGATCCAGGTGAACTCGAAAGACTTGCAGATGCTGAATTAGTCAAAAGAAAGACTGATGAAAGTAAGGCACAAGAAACTGCGATTGCGCCAATCTTTTTGAATTTAAATTTCTGTTGTTCGCTCATTCAGCGAATCTATGACCTTCGGAAGGTGACAAAAGTTCTATTCATACTGTTAATCAACACCATTATTAATGGTGTGTTGGAATCAGATGTTCAATCAGACGTCCATGGCTGGTTCGAGGCGTCGTACATCTTTATTGAACAGCGAAGCTCCGGCCATCACGATCGCAATCACACCAGCGATATACAAAGTCTCACTAGTGCCAATCCATTGAGCGATTGGCCCGGCTAAGAACAAACCAAACGGCGCAAACACGTTCGAACCAAGTGCGTCATACGCACTTACACGCGACAGAGCTTCCTCAGGCACATGCGTCTGGAACATGGTCATCCACATCACAAAGAACAAGTCCATGGCGATGCCCGATAATAAGGCCAAGATCATCAAGACGCCAATGTGAAATGGCACCGCTGCACCGATCATCCACACGCCGACCAAAGGCATTCCACCCATCGCAATAATCAATGGATGTTTGGGTTTAATGCGCAGTGACACGAGAACTCCGCCAATGTTGCCTGCACCAAATGCGAACAGCATTAGTCCCATATCGCGTGCACCGCCAAGTGCTTCTTTCATCTGCACCGGAGCGAGGACTCCTAAGAATCCTTCGAAGCACATATTGATGAATGCAAAGCAGATCACGACGACAACAATCCATTTACGTGAATAGAACTCTGACCAACCTTGACGCAGTTGCGAAATCATTGATGGGTGTTCATCAATTTCGCCAGTTTGCATTTTCGTCGGCAACTGCAGTCGCAAGACCAGTATTCCGGCAATCAGAAATGATGCTCCGTCGCCGATGATTGCCCAGCCCGGACCGACAGTGCTCACGATGGCTGCGCCCATGGTTGCACCAAGTGTGAAACCAACGTTTGCACCGAGCCCTACCAACGAGTTAGCAGCTTGCAAGTTTTCGCTCGGTACTACTTCAGGAAGTAGTCCAGCAAATGCGGGCCACCACAATGCGTTTAATACTCCGAAAACAAAAGCGTTCACGCAAAGCAATGGAACAGTCGCGTGATCGGTCAAGAAAAGAACACCACTTGTTGCCACGACGAAGCTGCCGATGATGTCGGTAATGCCAACGACGCGGGCTCGTCCCATCCGGTCGGCGACAACTCCACCCAACAATAAGAACAAAACAATCGGCACCATGTGTGACGCAGTGACCCAACTCAGCGACGAAGCATTACTGCCAGGAAGTGACAGCACCCCAAAGGCCATGGCGATGGGTGACATGCCGTTGCCAATATTCGACAAGGTGCGCGCCGTCAGCAAAACGCGAAAGCGTTTGATTTTCCAGAGGGTTTTCAGGTCGTGCAGCACAATGATCTTGAGTCAGGTTAGTGAATTTTGAGTGTGAAATTTGCCGTGTTAGCACCCGTGATCTGCGTACCACCCCAAATTGTGTCTACACTCACGCCATGTCACGACCTCCCGCCTCACTTCGAGCCCTTGCCGTTGCCCGTGGTGATGAGCCTGCCGATTTGCTCATCACTGGTGGCCGAGTTCTTTCTCCGATTACACGTGAATGGGTATCAACCGACCTTGCAATTGCTGACGGTGTTGTCGCCGGATGGGGTAAACGTGAAGCCAAAGAAACTGTTGATGTTGGCGGAGCGGCCTTAGTCGCTGGATTTGTTGATGCACACATGCATCTTGAATCAACCAAGTTGTGGGTTGATGAATTCGTTCGTGGAGCCTTGCCATGTGGAACAACTGCTGTCGCCTGCGATCCACACGAAATAGCCAACGTTGCCGGACTCGAAGGTGTCGGGGCTGTTGCTGAAGCTGCCGAAAAGATGCCGTTCACTTTTGGACTCGCCGCATCAAGTTGCGTGCCTGCATCAAGTTTTGAAAGTCCTGGTGCGGCATTTTCACCAGCCGATATTCGACATCTCATTTCTGAATTCAAAGCCATTGGTATCGGCGAAGTGATGAACTATCCCGCAGTGATCAATGGTGATCCAACGTTCCGCGAAATCATTGCGGCTGCGGGTTGGCGAAGTGTTGATGGTCATGCCCCTGGTTTACGAGGTCCGCAACTCGATGCGTATCTGGCCGCTGGCGTTGAGTCTGACCATGAATGTTTCGCGCTTGATGAAGCTCATGAAAAGCGTCAAAAAGGTATGTGGGTCTTCTTACGTTATGGATCGGCCTGCAAAGATCTCGTTGAATTATTGCCGACTGTTCTGCGTACTGGTGTCACGCGTACTGCAATGTGCACCGACGATCGTGAGCCTCACCAGATTCGCACGATTGGCCACATCAATCACTGTGTGCGTTTGGCAGTTGAAGCTGGTTGCGACGAGATTGAAGCGCTCATCATGGCTTCGTATCTGCCTGCGCAATTTCACAACTTCTTTCATCTCGGTCAGCTTGGGCCTGGATATCAAGCCGATGTCTTGGTCTTTGATTCAATGAAGGAATATCGACCGGCTGCCGTGTATCAAGCGGGCAAGTTGGTGGCGCGACATGGTCACATTCTGGATGGTGCAGTGCCAGCGACGCCGGCGCCCGAATCGTTGCGCAATCGCGTGCACTTGCATCACAACCCAACCCCTGCTGAGTTAACTGTTGATGCACCTGCCGATGGCATGGCTCGAGTCATCGGTGTCACTCAAGGAACCGTGCGAACGACTGCACTTGAACTTGACATCAACGATCCCACTAACGACATCGCGCGTGTCGCCGTTCTTGAGCGCCACAAGAAGACTGGCCGTATTGGTCTTGGCTATGTTGCCAATTTTGGTTTGACACGTGGAGCGATTGCTTCGACGGTGTGTCACGATGCTCACAATGTGATGGTGATTGGTGCTCGTGACGAAAGTGGGCCCGCCGACATGGCGATTGCGGTCGCGCACCTCGCCAAAATCGGTGGGGGACAAGTGCTCGTACACGAAGGCAAGATTTTGGCCGAGGTTCCGTTACCGATTGCTGGTCTGATGAGCGATCAACCCCTTGATGTAGTGGCTGATCAGATCGAGTTGATGGAACAAACGGCCCGCGATTTTGGTATTGCAATCGACGCCCCGTTTATGTTGCTGTCGTTCCTGGGACTCTCAGTTATTCCTGATCTACGCATCACTGACCACGGGTTAATCGACGTCAACCAATGGAAACAGGTCCCTGTCGCCCTGTAAAGGCTCAAATCTGGGCCCGCGACCGGGCTTTTACTTTTTGCCCAAAAACCGAATCGTCACACATTGGAAACATTCGTCTAGACGAATTGTGTCTATAGTTCGCACATGGCCAAGAGGGAGACCAGCGTTCGACAAACCGAGATCGACCTCGCCTCCGACGCGCCGCTCTACGAGCAGGTCCGCGATCGGTTGAGCCAGATGGTTTTGGGCCGAGAACTTTCAGACTCAACACCACTTGCGACCGAACCCAATCTGATGGAACTTTTTGGCGTCAGCCGCGGAACTCTTCGTCGAGCAATCGAAGAATTGGTTCGTGACGGACTGTTAAGTGCCGAACAAGGTCGGGGAACGTTTGTTGTTCAAGAAGAACGAGTACGACGAGTTGTGTGGCAACGGTTATCTGAAGTTGCTCGTCCTGATTCGCGTTTCGATCTTGACCTCAATCAATACGTTCCCGATTTCGCGGGATCAAACCTTGCGCACAAGCGAGTCATGAAGCGCACCGAGTGGAGAAGTGCAGATGTGGTTTTCTGCGCTCCTGACAACAGCATTGAACAATTGCGATTGGCAGCCCTTGAATCAGGAAAGAAGATTTTGGTTCCGACATACGGGCTACGTCGCGGCTTCATTCTTCTTGACGGAACAAAAATTCAAAAAACCGATCATGCCTTGGCTGCAACGCTTGATGGCATGGAACGATTCGGCAGGCGACTCGGCCCTGGCGATTTGCGTCAAGTTGGCACAATTGACTTGGTAGTTACTGGTGCAACTGCAGTGACAACCGATGGTCGACATATCGGTGGCGGTCAGCGTTATCTCGCTCTCGAGTGGATGATGATGAAGCAACTCGGCGTGTTGTCGTCTGATGCTTTGGTTTTTGCCGTTGTGCATGATTGTCAAGTTGTTGACGAAATGGTTGAAGCCGAACCAGATTGTTTGCTTGATCTGATTTGTACGAACACTGATGAAATTGATGTGTGGGAGCCCCGCGATTCTGCTCCTACGAAATTGAGGAGAATTAAGTGAGCAGCGCTTTGTCAACCGATCAGTATCGCGAGCAGATCTGGGCTGAATTGGCCAAGGTTGCGCGACCTGATTCACGTTTTCATTGGGACTTCTCAAGTTTCATCTGTGATTTCATCGGGAGCGAAAAGTGTTCAGATCGAGTTCTAGAACTTGACGCATTAAAGAATCGCGGAAATCGTCAGGTCTTTATTACACCCGATAATTGTTTGGAAGATTTACGCTACAAACTGATTCAGCGCGGAATTCCATTCGTGATGACTACCTACGGAATCGTGCGTGGTTTTTATCGCCTAGATCCCACGACGATTCCGGTCAGCGATCATCATTACGCTGCGACGCTTGACGGATTCGATCGCTATGCCGTGGCAATGCCATTGGCTGAATTGCAAAAAGGTGAAAAGTTCGCCTTGCTCGTCACTGGTGGAAGTGCTGTGAGCAACAACGGTGTGCGCTTTGGCAAGGGGCATGGTTATTTCGATTTTGAGTGGGCGGTTCTTTCAGAACTTGGACTCACCGATAGTTCTTCAGTTGTGGCCGATGTCGTGCACGACTGTCAGTTCGTCAATGAAGTTATGCCTGCAGAGAAGCATGACGTCGTTGTCGATTGGGTGGTCACTCCCACTCAAGTAATGCACATAGATCAGAGCTCGCGTCAAAGTGGACGAGTGTTCTGGGAATTGGTTCCAGGAACAGAATTCGAACATCTCGGCATTGTGGCCGAGTTGCGCGCGATTCAGAACTTGGGTCCGTTATGACTCTGCGCCCAGTACATCAATCGTGACACAACCCACACGACAAACAACATGAAAGGTCAACTATGAATCCGATTTCACGACGACAGATGCTGATTCGAGCATCCGCAGCCGGTGTTGGTTTAGCAGGCTTGCCTGCATTCCTCGCAGCGTGCGGAGGCGATGACAGCAAGTCATCAAGTTCAGGCTCAAGCGAAGCAACTAAATTGTCCATGCAGGCAGCCTGGGTCAATGACGCTGAATTCATGGGCTACTTCGTAGCCATGACGAAGGGTTACTACACCGAACAGGGCCTCGACCTGAATTACCTATCGGGTGGACCAGACGTGATTCCTGAGAGTTCATTGCTCTCGGGTGTTTCGCCGCTCGCACTGACGACTCCAGACAGCACCATTAATGCCATCGTCAATGACGGTGCTCCATTCGTGATTGTTGGAGCGCAATATCAGAAGAATCCGATCGGTGTTATCAGCTTGAAGAAGAATCCAATCAATTCGCCAGCCGAATTGGTCGGTAAGACTTTGGCCGTACCTGCTTCAAACACACTTTCAGTTGAAGCGATGCTCAAGCTCAGTGGCGTCGACAAGAACGATGTCAACATTGTTCCGTACGCCTACGATCCAACGCCACTGGTGAAGGGCGAGATTGATGCATCCATTGACTTCGCTACGAATGTGCCTTACACAATTCAGCAAGCAGGTGAAGAAGCAACGTCATTCTTGTTGTACGACTTTGGATTCACCATTTTCAATGACACAGTTGTTGTGACCAAGGATGCCTTGAAGAACAATCGTGCCGAAATTATCAAGTGGTTGCGTGCGAGCCGCATGGGTTGGGAAGAAAACTTCAAGGACACCGCGAAGTACCCACCCGAGTTTGCCGAGACTTACTTCAAGGGCACAGGACGCACCGTCGAAAACGAAGTTTTCTTCAACGGGGCACAAAAGCCGCTCATTGAAGCCGATGGTGGCATTTACTCAATGTCCGAGGAAGCAATTGAGGCCAACTTGGCAGCTCTTGCCGAAATCGGAGTCAAGGGAACACGCGACATGTTTGACACAACTCTTCTCGAGGAAATCTAAATTTGTCAACATTGCAAGAAGTAGCCGGTGGTGCGCTCCGCGTTCAAAACGTGGAGCGCACCTTCGCCCTCAAAGAAGATGTGGTTCGGGCACTTGACAAAGTGTCTTTAGAAGTTCCGGTCGGGTCGTTCATTTCGTTGATTGGCCCCTCAGGATGTGGCAAGTCGACCTTGTTGCGATTGCTCGCTGGCCTTGAGTTGCCTGATGCTGGTTCATTGCTCATCGGCGAGAGGTCACCCGATGAAATGCGTACGGCAGGTCGGCTCGGTGTGGCTTTTCAAGACCCAGCTTTGTTGCCGTGGCGCTCAGTATGGAAGAACATCACCTTGCCCTTGCAAGTGATGGGAAAGCCAGTCAAAGAATTCCAAACTGTGATCGAAGAATTGATTTCTCTTGTTGGTCTTCAAGGTTTTGAACAGGCATTGCCGGCGCAGTTGTCTGGCGGAATGCGTCAGCGCGTTGCAATCGCGCGTGCATTAGTAACCGAGCCCGAAGTTCTCTTGCTCGACGAACCATTTGGTGCTCTTGATGAAATTCTTCGTCGCACCATGAATCTTGAATTGCAGCGGATTTGGTCGGCTCGTCGTCCAACCACCATTTTGGTGACGCACTCGATTGAAGAAGCAATTTTTCTTGCTGACAAAGTTGCTGTCATGTCGGCGCGGCCGGGTCGCATTGTCGAAATTGTGGACGTGCCATTCGAACGGCCTCGAGTTCCCGAGATCATGCGTAGTTCTGAATTTCATCATTTGGCTGATCACTTGTCCGAGCTGTTGTTCGCTGGTGGCGGACACTGAAAACTGTTGTCCAGATGAAGAACTTCGGTCGTTTCGCTCGCGGCACTGGCGTAGTGCTGATTGTCCTAGTTATCTGGGAAGTATTGGGACGACTCGAACTCATTGGTCAGGGCGCGTTGCCAGCTCCGACTCAAATTTTGGCTCAGTTATGGAAAGATCGTTCTGATTATCCTCCACATTTGTCGGTGACATTGAAGTCAGCAGGCACTGGTTTTGTGATTGGAAATATCATCGCAATCATCGCTGGTGCGATTTCTGCACGATTTCGAATCGCCGAAACCTTGTTGCGTGGACTAGGCATGTCTTTATTCGCGGTGCCGTTGATCGCGATTGTCCCGGTGTTGTTGTTGGCATTCACGGGCACAACCCCGCGAATTATTCTGGCGGCTATGGCGGTGTATTTCCCGACCTATATCGCAACGATGAACGGTATGCGCAATGTTGATCCGCGACTTGTTGATGTCGTGATGGTCGCTGGTGGTTCGACAACTGATGTCTTGCGCTGGATTCGAGTACGGAGCGCGTTGCCTCACATCGTGAGTGCATTCAGAGTCGCTGCGCCAGCAGCTTTGCTCGGAACGTTGCTCGCTGAGTTTGGCGGTGGAACTCGATGGGGACTCGGAACATATCTGCTTGGTTCATTAGGTCAGGCAAATCCGTCTCGTTTATGGAGTATCGGTTTAGTTGCAACTGCAGTGGCCGCTTCGGCGTACATGTTGTTCGCCTTTTTGGGTTCTCGCCTCACGCGCTCGTCAATGTCGGCCACGATCCAAACATCTTTGCCGATGGGAGGAGCAACTGGTCCTTGGTGGAAACGATTAGGCGGGGGAGTCATATCGGCCGGAGTTGTCTTAGGTCTTTGGGCGTTGGTGCTGAGTATTTTGGATATGTCGCCCGTAGTCGCCAAGTCGCCGTTTGCAATCGTGAGATATCTCACAACCGACCCTCGCGCTTCAGTTTCACGCTCACGGTTATTTGATGCATACAGTGAAACTCTGCCGTTGGCTTTGATCGGTTTGCTGTGTGGGCTCGCTGCAGCTTTGTTGCTCGCAGTGATCTTGAGTCTGCGACCGACGCTTGGTCGAGCAGTATTGCCGTTTGCTTTGGTCTCGCAGACGATGCCCTTACCAGCACTGACACCATTGATCGTTTTGGTTTTTGGCCGAAGCATTTTGGCAACAGTTGTGGTGTGTGTTTCGGTCACATTTTTCCCGTCATTTGTGACGATTTCACAAGCGCTGGCGACAACGTCTCCCGCGGCCATCGATGTTGTACGCGTCAGCGGTGGTGGACGCTTGAAGACTCTGCGATTTGTCGGTTTACCTGGTGCGGTTCCGGCAATGGTGACAGCGGCCCGATTGGCCGCGCCGCGCGCCCTGCTTGGTGTGATGATTGCTGAGTATTTGGCAACGGGTAACGGGCTTGGCAACTTGCTGAACGAATCACGTGGCCGCCTTGATTACGGAATGATTTGGACCGTCGCGACGACGTCAGTGTTAGTTGCGGTGTTGATCACTCAGCTGTTCGGCCTTGCCGAAAAACTCACCCGCAAATAATCAGGAAGATTCCTGATTGCGGGGATGAGGAACTGCGCGCAAGTCAAGTTCGTCAATTCCGGCATAGTCGTCGACATTGACCGAGTACAGCGGGAGTTCGTTGGCAACTGCGATTGAAGCAATCAGCAAATCAAACGACCTTGCTCGAGACGTTCGTCCGGACAAGCGAACTTGGGCTGCCAATCGTCCGAACACTCGTGCGGCGTTTTCATCAAATGCCAATGCGCTGAAATTTCGTTCAGCGAATTGCAGATGTCCTTGACGATGTGATCTTTCGGCGGCGGTTTTTGCAACGAGAGGTCCGACCGTCAACTCGGCCAAACTGATCGCGCTGATTGCTGGGAATTCAGGAAGATCACTTTCAATCTCGGCGAGCAAAATGAGAGTATCGGTATCTAATAGACCATCATGTTGCGGTGATGCAGACTCGCTCATAACCAAGGATCAACTATTTCGTCAAGATCGTTTCGCAACGAGATTGGGTCGATGGCTTTGAGTTTGGCAGCGCGTTTTTTCAAGGTAGTCAAATTCGTCGGTATAGACAAAGGTGAAAGTTCGGCGACCGGTTGACCGTCACGAGTAATTGTGAGTTGCTCACCTGCGAGGACTCGATCAAGCACCTGCCCGCCCTGGTTTCTTAATTCCCGAACTGTCACAGCGTTGATTCCTGAGGTAACTTTTCCCATGAGAAAACTGTATCACCCGTGAGACACATTGAATCAAACGTTTTATTCATCGGTCTATTGAGGGCGTGAGCATGCTTTTCTCGGTGATGGCCTGCCGGTTGAGTTCAAATAACCCGGGGTCTACGTGAAGTTGAGCAACATCCGTAGGACTCGGCGAACTTTGAAACGGGCTTCGCTATCAACGACACCGAGTGGATGTACAAGTCGTCGTTTGCTGATCGAACGCAACTGTTCGCATTGGGCGTAGCTGATTTCTGAAATACCTGAGTCAACACCGGGTTCAACTTCAACGTGAAAGTTCAGACCACGTCGACTCGTTGTCAACGGAACGACAAAAACATTGCTCAGAAAATCGGCGAAATCATCGGTTGGACCAACAACGAGAGCCGGCCGTTTGTGACCTGGTTCTGACGGAAAGTTGGGCCCAAAGTCGACGAGCCAAATGCTGTCAACGAGATCCATCAATCGACTCCGTCAGAAACTTCGGTGAGCGACGAGTCGCGTAAGTAATCAGCCCACGCTTGCGGGTCGGCGCGTAAACGTTGCATCTGCGACTTTGCCTCGGCAACGAATAGCTGTTGCTCTAAGGCGGCGGTGGCTTGACGTAGGACTTCCATCAGCGATAGGTCAGTGCTTTGGCTCAGATCAAGAAGGCGGCGGTGGGTGTCGCGGTCAACGCGAATTGTTGTCGAATCAGTCATCAACATGAGATTAGGCCTGTGAACTGGCTTTGTCTACAAATTGTCTACACATAATGTCGGTGTTTTTCATGCCGGCAGTGAGGCTTCAAGATCGCAGCCAGCGGTGGTTGAACAGGGAAATACTTTCTGACACGCCATCAGAAAAAATGTGGTCAACGCCTAAGGTGTACCCATGACTCGGGGGATGTTCACGGTTCCGCAAGGCCGCCGCATATATGGATTGCAGTTGCCCATTCAGGCTCAAAGCGCATACTTCGTGGCCGACTGGGAACGCACGGCCGGACCCAAAGAACTAGGTCGACTGGCTCGGGCTTGCGACGACAACGGCTATGCCTACGTGGGCGTGTGTGATCACGTGGCGCTTCCCAAATCGGTCGTTGGCGGAATGGGCACCCACTGGGCCGACCCGATTGCCACGCTCGGATGGATTGCGGGCATGACATCAAATGTCGGTTTGCTGACCCATGTCTATGTTTTGCCGTATCGCAGTCCGCGAGTTGCAGCAAAGCAGTTCGCAACTCTCGATCACTTGAGTGATGGTCGTGCGCTCATTGGTATTGGTGCCGGACACGCGCAGGCCGAATTCGAATTACTCGGCGTTGATTTCCATAGTCGTGGTAAAGCGCTTGACACCGGAGTTCCTGAACTCGCAAAGTTGCTCGAGAATGAATTCGTTGACGGATTCGGAGCACGTCCGCTGCCGACGCAGTCGCCGCGTCCACCTATTTGGGTCGCGGGCTCAAGCCCAGCTGCCATCAAGCGTGCGGCCCGTATCGCTGACGGTTGGTTGCCGCAAGGACCATCAGATGCAGCGATGGTGAACATGTTGAATGAAGAACGCGCTCGGGTGGGTCGTGCTGCTTCAGCCAATGACGGATTCATGATCGGCCACATCACGCCGTTCTTGTTCGTCGGCAAACCATCGTTTGATGTCGGTGAAGCAACACTCAGTGGTTCTGCACAATCAATTGCCGAACGTATTCTTGAAGGAACGGCATCTGGTGTGAACCAGTTGCAAGTTCGCTTTAAAGCACAAAGTTGCGATGAACTCTGTGACCAAATTGCTGCCTTCGCCAGCGAAGTCGCGCCACTAGTTACAACAATCTAAGAAATAGTCACTTCACTAACGGAGCCATCATGCTGTCAAATCTCGACGACTTCCCCATTCATCAAACATCTGAACCGATGCGCCATGTCGCAACGAGCGATCGCAATTTCTACGATCGCTATTACTTCAATGGTTTCAACCATGACGGCACCGTGATGTTCGTGTGTGGTTTGGGTGTGTATCCAAACCTCGGTGTGATTGATGCGTACCTATTGGTCTTCCATGAAGGTCAGCAGCAAGTTGTTCGTGCGTCTGGTGCGCTTGACAACGCCAACCGCATGAATCCTGGCGTTGGCCCCATCAGCATTGAAGTCATTGAGCCTTTGCAGAAGTTGCGCGTGCGTTGTGACGACAATGAATGGGGTATCACGATCGATGCCACCTGGACGGGCGCAATGCCAGCTTTTGAAGAGCCGCGTCACTACATCCGTGAAAATGGACGAGTGATTTTTGATACCTGCCGTCTCGCACAAACTGGTGGTTGGGACGGAACCTTGACTGCTGGTGGACGCACCTTCGCAATTGATTCAAAGACATGGTGGGGAACCCGCGATCGTTCGTGGGGAGTGCGCCCGATTGGCGAAAGCGAACCGGCTGGAATTCGTGCGAGCAATCCGTTCAGTTGGTTCTGGATTTACACACCAATCCGTTTCGCTGATCACTCGCTCATGATCATCATGCAAGAAAATCCCGATGGCAGTCGCGTGATGGAAGAAGCCACACGCATTTGGCCCGATGGTCGCATTGAACATCTCGGTCGCCCCGAACACGATCTTGAATATCGCGAAGGTTCGCGCTTCTCAACAGGCGGTGTGATTCGCGTTGTTGCCGATGATGGTCACGTGACCACTCTTGACATTGAACCGTTGTTGCCAGTGCACATTGGTATCGGAACTGGCTATGGCTATGACGCCGATTGGCGCCACGGAATGTGGCAAGGTCCGTTGAAGGTTGAGAACTTCCACCTAGATACGACAACTCCCGAAGGCGCGATGCGTTTGTTCGGCATCGTTGATAATTCGGCCAAGTTTGCTTACACCGATCGTGATGGCAAGCGCCACGAGGGTTACGGCTTGTACGAGAACATGGCGATTGGACCGCACGAGAAGTATGGCTTCACCGACATGCTCGATGGCTTCGTGAAAAAGTAGAGAGATTTACATGGCCCACAAGACCTACCCCCGTTCAATCCAACTTGGTGACCTTTTTGAAGTTATTGCCGATGCGATTCCTAACGAACCTGCGCTGATCACTAACGATGTCAAGTTCACCTTTGCCGAACTAGATGAACGCATCACGCGTCTGGCGAATCACTTGTTGTCTATTGGCATCAAGCGTGGTGAGCATGTGGGTGTACATGCACAAAATACGCACGAATGGGTTGAAGCGTTTTACGCGTGCGCCAAGATCAGTGCTGTCGCGATCAACGTCAACTATCGCTACGTGGCTGCAGAACTTCGTTATCTCTATGACAACGCCGATTGCGTTGCGGTCATAGCCGAGCCCGAGTATCTGAGCGCCATCAACGATGTTCGTGATGCTTTGCCTAACCTTCGCAATGTCATAGTGATTGGCGCAGAATACGAAGCAGCATTGACTGCGGCGTCGCCCGATCGTGATTTCCCGGGTCGCACTGCTGATGACGTCTACGTGTTGTACACGGGCGGAACCACCGGAATGCCCAAGGGTGTGATGTGGCGTCATGAAGACGTGATTCTTGGTGCAATGAATTCGGCGCGCGCTAATCGTCCGATTGATCGCATCGAACAGTTGGGCGAAGAAGCCGCCGCTTCGGCTTTTCGTGCTCGTCTGATGTCTATTGGTCCGATGATGCATGGCGGTGGCCAGTGGATCATGGGTAATGCGATTACTGCTGGTGGCTGTTTTGTTCTCTATACAAAAAAGCGATTCGACGCACACGACGTATGGCAGCTTGTTGCCGACGGTGTCGTGACATCGGTATCAACAATTGGTGACGCGATGGCTCGACCGCTCGCTGAGCACCTGGTTGCTGAACCACGACCGACGTATGACTTGTCAATGTTGTTCGCTATCGGAAATGGCGGTGCACCATTGTCGACTGGAGTTCGTGAACAGATTCGTGAAGCATTGCCAAACGTTGCGATTCTCGACAGCTTCGGTGCTTCCGAAACTGGTGCGGCCGGTGCACGTACCGACGATGGTTCGGCAATGTCGTCTCCGAAGTTCGCAATGAATTCAGACACGACCGTCATCACCGAAGAGGGCCGTCAATGCGGCGTCGGCGAAGTGGGCAAGTTGGCCCGCAGCGGACATATTCCATTGGGTTATTTCAAAGACCCAGTCAAGACTGCTGAAACTTTCCGCACATTTGATGGCAAGCGCTGGGTCATCCCAGGTGACTTTGCTCAGATTGAAGACGATGGTCAGATCACGTTGCTTGGACGTGGATCGGTGTGCATCAACTCGGGTGGAGAAAAGATCTATCCCGAAGAAGTTGAATCAGCTCTCAAGCAACATCCCGCAGTGTTCGATGCCGTTGTCATCGGTACGCCAAACGAGCGTTGGGGCGAGCAGGTCACAGCGTTAGTTCAACTTCGCAAGGGCACTAGTCCAAGTGTGGAAGACATCGTGACATTCTCGCGAACGCTCGTTGCCGACTACAAGAGTCCAAAAGCCGTCTTCTTTGTTCCAGTCGTCGAGCGCACGCCAGTGGGCAAAGCCGACTATCAGTGGGCTAAGGCCGAAGCCTTGCGTCTGTTGGGCAATTAAACCACCGTTTGCGGGGGTGTTTCGCTCCGAATGGGTTAGCCGCGGACGCGACCCCATTCGCCAGCGTCACGACCAAGTTTTTCAAGTCGTCGAGTCACCGACAGTGGTGCACCAATATCAAGACCAGCCCGAATTTTGCGAACTTGTTCGCCATCTTCGTCCCAGATATGACAGGTATTTAAGTTCGACTTAAATCCCATCTCACGTTGTTCAGGGGTCATCTCGGGTCGATCGGCTCCGGTTTCTAAAGCCTCGGTCATCTTGACAACGCGCATGCTCCAGCCACATTGAATCGCCACAGGACCCATTGCTTGCAAGAGGGCAGTGGTGTGAGTGCAACCACGCGGGCCACCAAATAATTCACGAACCTTATGGGTAAAACCACGGGCAATCGACAAACCGATCAGACCTTTGTACTTGATACCAATTCCTGGACATTCCTTATGTGGGAACTCTTTAAGTTCTGCTGAAGCATCAAGAATTTCCATCATCGGATACGAAACACGTAACTGCACAACCATGTGATGGATGGTGAGAGTTTCAGAATCTTCGAGGACGTACATTCCGGCAGGCTTGTCATCGCGGACAGCACCCCACAACAAAATTTCGTTGTCGTTCACTTTGAACGCGCGCACTTCGTAGTTGCGCGTGTGAATCGGCAAGTACTCCGGGTTGTCTGGAAGTATGGGATTTGGATTAGGTAAAGGTTGAGCCATGACGTTAGTTATTAACCAAAATCTGACCTAAACGCGCGAGGCTCGGCTGCGTCGATCCCAATTGCAATTCAAGTTGCTTGTGCAACAAGAAGTAGCGATGCAATGGATAATCGCGGTCAACGCCGACACCACCGTGAACGTGGTGCGAACCATGCATCACACGCCAGCCACCTTCGGCCGCCCAGAACTTGGCTGACAACACTGCTTCGTCAGCGGGGAGTCCTTCGCTTAAACGCCATGCTGCTTGCCATGCAGTTAAGCGAACGCCTTCGGTGTCAATGTAGGCATCGCCGGCACGCTGGCTCACAGCCTGGAAAGACGCGATCGCCTTTTCGAATTGAAAGCGTCCCTTTGCATATTCGGCCATAAGGGCAAGTGCCGATTGGCAAGCACCAGATGTCATGATGCAGGCCGCAGCAATTCCGCGGTTAATCAACTCGGCTGTTGCCCCGGTATTACCGAGGCACTTTGCGGTTGCGTTCTTGAATACAACAAGTGCATCAGGCACACCGCTTGTTGTCTCTTGACGAGTGATCGTGACGTTGGGGTCGTTGGCCTCAACGCAGTACAAACCATCGGTGGCGCTCACGACGAAGCGCTTGGCAAGCAATCCGTGGGGTACGCATACTTTGGTGCCAGTGATCTTTCCTTCAACAACAACAGTTGCCGGATTGAAAACATCTCCAACAGCTTCATGAAGAGCAGCTGTCACAATTGTTTCGCCACTTGCAACGCCATCTAGTAGTTCGGGAAAAGCCACGAGTGCATTGGCTGCAAGTCCCATGACGGCAAATGCCGGAACCGGAGCAGCAACGCGGCCGATTTCTTCAAGAACCACTGATGTTTCGATGATGCCGAGACCAGCACCACCAACTGATTCTGGAAGTCCGATACCTACAAGGCCGGCATCAGCCAGCGTGCGCCACAATGCCAGATCGGTTGCGCTTTCGGTTGCGCCGATCTGCTTGAGGTGTTCGGGTGTGCACACATCGGTCAAGATCTGACGAGCGAGTGCGCGCAATTCGTTTTGGTCTGAGGTAAGTGAAAAATCCATTAGCGGGCCGCCCGGGGGAATCCAAGAGAGAACATTGTGATGAGGTCGCGTTGCATTTCGTTTGTTCCGCCACCAAAGGTGAGGATGAGCATGCCGCGGTACATGCTCTCGAGCCGGGCGCGAATAACTGCGCCAGGTGTTCCTTGTACGAGATAACCCGTCGGTCCAAGAATTTCAAACAACAGTCTGAATGCTTCGAGGTAGAACTCGGTTCCGTACACCTTGATTGATGAACAGTGACCAATATCAAGTTTGCCTTGAGTGGCCTCCCATGCTGATTGCCAGTTCATGAGGCGCAAGACGTCGAGCTTGGCGTGTACTCGTGCCAGGTTCATCTGCACCCACTCTTGATCGGCGATACGACGACCGTCGGGCAGGAGAGTGGTCTTGGCGTATTCGAGAGTGTCGGTCAGGGCGCGGTCGATGACGCCAGTCGAACACAACGTCACGCGCTCGTGGTTGAGTTGGTTGGTGATGAGGGTCCAGCCCTTGTTTTCGCCACCGACACAGTTCTCAACCGGAATGCGTACGTCATCAAGGAACATTGCGTTGATGTCGTGCTCGCCAATGAGGTTGAGTTTTTGCAATGTGATGCCAGGTGTGTTCATCGGCATGATGAGAATGCTGATGCCCTTGTGCTTGGCGGCATCGGCGTCGGTACGTACGGCGAGCCAGCAGTAGTCGGCATCGCTCGATAACGATGTCCACATCTTTTGACCATTCACTACATATACATCACCATCGCGGACGGCGCGAGTTTGCAACGATGCCAAGTCGGTGCCCGAACCTGGTTCGCTGTATCCGATGCAGAAGTGCAGATCGCCCTTCAAGATCTTGGGCAAGAAGAACTCTTTTTGCTGCTCGGTACCAAAGTTCATGAGGGTTGGCCCAACAGTGTTGATGCTCAACATCGGAACCGGGGCACCAGCGCGCATCGACTCATCAAAGAAGATGAATTGTTCAATAGCGCTACGACCCTGACCACCAAAATCTTTGGGCCAACCAATTCCGGCCCAACCGTCGGCGCACATCTGCTTCCAGACGCGACGGGGGGTCTCGCCAATTCCGTGGCTTGTGCTCAGGTCTTTGACCGTCTTTTCGTCAAGAAGTTTCGTGTAGTACGAGCGCAACTCGGTGCGCATCGCCTGCTGTTCGTCGGTGTACCCGATATCCATGTTTCCCCCTGGGAATCCCCTGATAGTGCCCTCAAGTTTCTAGCAGAAGACCCACCGAAATGTCGTTGCCAACTACTGTGAAATATCTATGACGACTGATCTCAAACTTGGCTGGCACATCGGGTATTGGGGTCGCTCGATGCCCACTGGCGTGCCCGAAACATTGAAGATGATCGAAAGCCTGGGCTACGAGACGGTGTTCACCGCCGAGTCGTGGGGTAGCGATGCCGTTTCGCCGCTCGCCTGGTGGGGAGCAGCAACAACCAAGTTGCGCCTCGCGACCAACATCGTGCAGTTGTCGGCCCGCACCCCAACCGCGACCGCCATGGCCGCGATCACCATGGATCATTTGTCGGGCGGACGCTTCTGCCTTGGTCTTGGCGTGAGCGGACCCCAAGTCGTCGAAGGTTGGTACGGACAACGTTTCAACAAGCCATTGGCGCGTACTCGTGAATACGTTGAGATCATTCGCAAGATCTTGGCTCGTGAAGAACGGCTGACCAATGCTGGACCCGAGTATCCGATTCCGGCAACTGATGGATTGGGTCTTGGTAAGGCGCTCAATGTGATGACCCATGCCTTGCGTGTCGACTTGCCGATTTTTATCGGAGCAGAAGGTCCGAAGAACGTGGCATTGGCTGCCGAAATTGCCGACGGCTGGTACCCAATCTTTTATGCGCCTCGTCACGAAGAGATGTACGCCAAGCATCTCAACGAAGGATTCGCTCGGCCGACGGCACGTCGTACAGCCGACAACTTCGAAATCTTGGCGATGGCCAATGTGGCCATCGACGAAGACATGGACAAGGCGTACGACAAATTACGCCCGACCATTGCTTTGTACGTGGGTGGTATGGGTGCTCAAGAAATGAACTTCCATGCCGACGTCTTTCGCCGACTTGGTTACGAAGAAGCGGTCGACAAAATTCAGAGTCTCTTCTTGAGCGGGCACCAGAACGACGCAATCGCAGCAGTGCCGAAAGCGATGATTGACGAAATCTGTTTGGTGGGTTCGCCCGCCAAGATTAAGGACGATCTCGCGGCATGGCGCGAAAGCAAAGTAACGACTTTGGTTGTTGGCGGCGCACCAGAAACTCTGCGCACTATGGCCGAGTTGTTGTACGGCTGATCGTCTAGAAAAGTCAATAATCACAGACTGGAATCAATCATGACAATGCCCGTTTACTTACGTGAATTAGCCGCTGGTGTTTCAAACTGGGGACGCTGGGGTACCGACGATCGTCGTGGAACATTGAACCTCATTGATGATGCAGCAATTCGACGAGGCATGGCCGCGGCACGTCAAGGCAAAGTTTTTTCTCTCACATACCCATTTGATGAAGATGGTCCGCAACTCGGGTTCATTCCTGGTCGTATCAATCCCGAGCGCACGATGATCTCGCTCAACCATTCAATGACGGGTGACCCTGGCGATTTCACCTCGAGTGATGACGCAGTGAGTATGGGCGTTCAAGCATCAACTCACCTTGATTCGTTGGCTCATGTCGGGTACGACGGACTTTTGTATAACGGACTATCAGATACAACCACCAATGAAACTGGGGCGACCGAGCTCGGTATTGAAAAGGTTGGGGCAGTGATGTCGCGCGGCATTTTGCTTGATATTGCTCGCTTACACGGTGTTGATTTCTTTGATGAGGCTTACGCAATCGGCGCAGACGATCTCGAAGCTGCCGCCAACAAAGCTGGAGTGAAGGTATTACCTGGCGACATCATTTGTGTGCGCACCGGACATATGCATTGGTTGCGCGAAGGCAACAAAGTTCATTACTCGTACCCCACGCCGGGTCTTGGGCAAAAGAGCATTCAATGGGTGCGCGATAACGATGTCGCCATCGTTGCGACCGACACGGTTGTGTTCGAGTGCTACCCGCCCGAAGACCCGGCAGCAATGTTGCCAGTCCACATGATCAATATTCGCGATATTGGTTTGACCCAAGGGCAAAACTGGGTACTTGATGATTTGGCCGCTGATTGCGCGGCTGATGGTCAGTACGACTTCATGCTCACTGCAACACCTTTGCCATTTACGCGCGCAGTTGGTGCTCCCGTTGCACCGACGGCTATCAAATAACTAATTCTTTTTGTCTCGCGGTGGATTGGTGAAGACATGTTGAATGTCGATTCCGTCTGAAACCGATGCTGCAACTGCACGTTCGAAGGCTTCGGTCAAAACCTCGGCATCGCTGACAGTTTCGCTCACGCCGCGTCGGGCCGAGCGATATGAAATCGCAATTGGGCGGTCGGGTGATTCGTTGTTTGCACGATGAATCAACATTGTTGCGCGCTCTTGCCAACGACGAAGTGAATCATCGGTGATGGCTTGATCTTCGCCCAAGTCTGATCGAAAAGTAATGCCAACTAAGTCAATTGATCCGGCAAGGTCGGCGAGTTCGCGATCGGCCCGGCCAGGAATGACGATGTTGCCATCACGAATTCCGCGTAAGAAAGTTTTCCAACGAATGTGATCTTCGCGTTTGGCAAGATCGATGGCAATTTGTGATTCATCAGTGGCGCGCACCATGCGCACACCGAACGAACTTGCAACTGGTGGCCCGCCACGCAAGATTCGCCAGGCATCACGCCAAGCCACAATCATCGTGTCAACCATTTCGCCATGGCGCGTGGCGTCATCTGGTTCGTGGCGTGTTGCATAACCGATCGGGTCGTCAATCGGAAACCATCCAGCCACAAGATCACCAAATGAATCAGCGGCCATTTCTACAAATCGAGGCCAATAGCGGCCAGCATTTTTTGCGTCGCTGAAACCTCGTTCATCGTCGAACCAATGCGGGGCTTCGCGTTCAAGCAATGACGCCCACACTTGAATACCAACACCATTGGCGGCATTGATCACATCGCGGTACCACTCAACCCATTTGCCATCAAGCCCGCCGGCACGGGGTTGTAGTTGTGACCAATCAAAACCCAAACGCAATTGCGTAGCTCCGGCGATCGCGTACGAGTTCAGGATTTCTTCAAAGTGCGTGCGAAACGGGGCTAGTCCATCGGGACCAACAGCAAATTGAGCGGGTAGGTAAAAACCCGGAGTTGGATGAGTCATCGCAGCCTTGAAAACGTGCGCTCTCGGTGCTTACGCAACGAAGGGCGAGCGAGTCCACAACTCGCCCGTGTCATTGTTGCCACCAATTTTGTCTTGGGCGGTCAAGTTGACAACTTCAACTTCGCCGAGTCCGCGCAACACCACATTGTCGTGATTGTTTTCGGTGACACCAGGTGGCAAACGGCGCAGGTCGGAACGAGGCATGAGAACTTCGTTGTGTTCGGCGACATCGCACAAACGTGAGGCCAAGTTGACTGAGGTGCCGATGTAATCCTCGCCCTGGAACATCAAGACTTCGCCAGTGGCGAGTCCGACGCGAACGGTGAGGGGTCGACACACATCTTCGCAACGCTTTTGCATGTCAAGAGCAAAGCCAATGGCCATATCTTGTTCAACCGAGACGATCATGCACCCGTCACCGAGCCACTTGTCGACTCGAATACCCCACGAAGCCGCGACATCGCGAACCTCGGCTCGGAATTTGGTGAGAATGTTTCCGGCTGCGGAGTCGCCATTTGCCGCGGTGTACTTGGTGAACCCCGAGAGGTCAACAAAAACGAAGGTGCGTTCAACTTTCATGGCTCTCGTCAGACTACCCCCTTGCTTCGACGGGTCAATGTCGGGATTTGGGTACTAGCGTGCGGACATGACTGCGCGGTCCACATATTCACGATGGGATGGAACCCAGACTGGGTTTGACCTCGAGGCCAGCGATCTCTTCGACGAAATGTCGGATGATTTGTTGCAAAATGGCGATCTGCGTGGGGCTTTACGCCGACTGACGGAGCGCGGAGCGACCGACCCGAACGGCGAGCGGATGCAGGGGTTGCGCGAGATGCGGCGCAAATTGAAAGAGGCTCGCCAAGATTTGCTGGAGAAGGGCGACCCGAATGGGGTCTTCCAAGAAATTGCCGACGCACTTGACGACATTTTGGATGAAGAGCGCCACGCCGTCGAACAGTCGGTCATGGACGCCGAAAAGAGTGGTGATGAGCGTCGTGCTGAAAACGCACGCAATGCCGCGATGGAGCGCAACTTCAGGCTCGACATGATGCCCGATGATTTGGCTGGCAAGGTTCGCGAACTGCAGTCGTACGACTTTGAGTCTTCTGAGGCCCAACAACGATTCGAACAACTCATGGAAAAACTCCGTGATCAGTTGATGCAGCAGAACTTCGACAAAGTTTCGTCGGCAATGAAGAGCACATCACCCGAAGACATGCAACGCATGAAAGAAATGATGAAGGCGCTCAACGAAATGATTGAGCGCCACAACAATGGTGAAGACGAAAAGTTTGAAGAGTTCATGCAAGAGCACGGTGAATTCTTTCCTGAGAATCCACAGTCGTTTGATGAGCTGATGGAGCAGATCGCTCGTCAGATGCAAGCCGCTCAAGACATGCTCAATTCAATGTCGCCCGAGCAGCGTCAGCAGTTACAAGAGTTGTCGCAGATGCTCATGCAAGATTCAGATATGCAAGACGAAATGAATCAGCTGTCACAAAACATGATGCAGATGTTTCCGGGTCTTGGCCAAGGTCAGGGTTACGAAATGCAAGGCGAAGACCCAATGGGATTCGATCAAGCAATGCAGGCGATGAAAGATCTTGCAGAACTTGATCGCCTTGAAGACTTAATGAACAATCCAACGTCACCGCAGCAACTCGCCGAAGCCGACATGGATCGTGTTCGCGAATTGATGGGTGACGATGTTGCTCGCTCGATGGAAAAGCTTGCCAAGTTAGTGAAAGAGCTTGAGCGCGAGGGCTTGATCCATCAGAAAGATGGCAAATTAGAAGTGACGCCGAAGGGTATGCGCAAAATCGGTTCAAAATCGTTGCGCGACTTGTTCTCAAATTTGTCTAAGGACAAGCAGGGTCAGCATCAGCAAAACCGCTTTGGTCAAGGTCACGAGCGCACGTACGAAACTAAGCAATACGAATACGGCGACCCGTTCAACCTTGATTTGCAGCGCACCATTCGTAATGCATTGCGCCGTGGCGGGCAGGGGACTCCAGTCAAGTTGTCACCTGAAGACTTCGAAATTGAACAAACTGAACACCTCACGCGCTCATCAACTGTTTTGATGCTTGACGCGTCGTATTCAATGGTGCGCGATGGTCGTTGGGGGCCAGCCAAAAAAGTTGCTGTTGCATTGCAGTCTTTAATGTCATCGCAATACCCACGCGACTACCTGGGTGTGTTGATGTTCGGTCATGTGGCTTGGGAGATTAAAGCCGACGAACTGATTGAAGCATCGTTGACCGGAATGCAAGGCACCAACATGCATCACGCACTGGGTCAGGCCCGCAAAATGTTGAGTCGTCAAACGGGCAACAAGCAGATCATCATGATCACCGACGGCGAGCCGACGGCACACATCACCCCGCAAGGTGATCCGTGGTTCACCTACTTCGACGGGTATGAAGCCCAGCAACTAACGGTTGAAGCAACATTGCGTGAAGCGATGCGTTGCACGAAAGACAACATTCGAATCAATACGTTCATGCTTGATCCCGATCAATACCTGCAGCGTTTTGTTGAGCAGATGACCGCCATGAATGGTGGTCGTGCGTTTATGACGAACAGCGACAACTTGGGCGACTACGTGCTCGTCGACTTCCTCAACAACAAACGCCGCACGTCTCGCAAATAGCGATCGAGGTCTTTGCTGAGGTTTACAGCAATAGTGAGTTCTCGTGGGACAACGGGCCTTGCGAGCTTTCCCAACCCGGAACAACCCAGGCCCGTACCATCCACGAAACCGAATTCGTGAGCGTGCCCTTTACTTGAGAACATGCCGTTCCGGTGACTGCTTCGTCATAGACAACCGAGAACGAATCGC
>Ga0209596_1001030_pt1 | contig 24725 bp, 23 predicted proteins | sample M_130807_MF_Meta_FD_187314 | JGI IMG/M metagenome (GOLD analysis project Ga0209596, IMG submission 187314) | Freshwater microbial communities from Lake Montjoie, Canada to study carbon cycling - M_130807_MF_MetaG (SPAdes) (version 2) | ecosystem: Environmental > Aquatic > Freshwater > Lake...
CCTCTTGGCTGACGAAATTTTTTTAGACCTTGAAGATTCAGTAACGCTTTCACAGAAAGATACGGCTCGCATATTAGTATCAGAAGAGTTAAATAGAGGTGGCTTTGATTCACCACTAATTGCAGTGCGTGTGAACGAACAGAATAAATCCATCGGGCTCGAAGATGTTGAATATCTTGTGAAGAATTCTGGAGGCAACTTTGATTCACTGATAATTCCAAAGGTCGAAAGCAAGGAGCAAGTAGTAGACCTAGGAATTCGGTTGTCATCTCTTGAAAAACTTTCATCACTCCCTATTGGCTCTATTAAAGTTCAGCTACAAATTGAGTCTGCTTTAGGCTTATTGCACGCGAGTGAAATTGCGGCTGCTTCATCTAGAAATCTCTCACTAATTTTTGGCCCGGGTGACTTTGCTGCAAGTATTGGGATGCAAGTCTTGCACTTAGGAGAAAATCCACCTGATTACCCTGGCGACGACGCTTATCACTATGCGCTCATGCACATACTTGTTGCTGCTCGTGCTCATGGGCTTCTGGCAATAGATGGCCCGTACAGTGCAATAGATAATCCCGAAGGTTTGAAAAACCGCGCCCATATATCTTCATCTTTAGGTTTTGATGGCAAATGGGTAATTCATCCATCACAGATAGAGATTGTGAATTCTATTTTTAGTCCAACTCAAAAAACTTTTGATTCTGCCGCAGCACTTCTCATATTCTTTGAAGAGAATCAAAAGAATGATTCAAATGCCAGTGGTGCCCTGCTCTTTGAAGGAAAGATGGTGGATATGGCGAGTCAGAAAATGGCAGAGATGATCTACGCAAAGGGAATAGCAGCAGGTTTAGAGATATCGAGTGAAAGGAAGAACAATGACAGCGCATAAGGCCGTACTTGGGCGATTCTTCGAGGATTTTGTGGTTGGTGATACCTATGAACATCCATTTGGGCGAACCATAAGTGAGACTGATTGCACTTGGTTTACTCAACTTACTTGTAATACAAATCAAAATCACTTCAATGCCCATCTTGCACTCTCTAATCCAATTACAAATGGAAAAATTATTGTTAATTCGGGCCTCACTGTTGCAATAATTCTTGGAATATCAGTAATAGATATGAGTCAGAATGCTGTAGCAAATTTAGGATGGACAGATATAAAATTGACTCATCCAGTTTATGTTGGCGACACCCTCTACGCGCAGAGTCTTTGTACTGATGCAAGAGAGTCGGCATCTAAACCCGACATGGGAATCATCTCGATGTTTACGCGTGGCCTCAATCAAGAGGGAGCAGAGATAGTTACGTGGAGTCGTAGCGTAATGATTCCTAAAAAATCTTCAGGTATTGGACAAAATTATTTCCCTAAACCACAGGCAGGCCCAATCGAGTCTCGAATCAAATAGTCATGAAACAAAGCGGCACTGCGCTCTCTGGCCTTCGCATTATTGAAGGTTCCGCCTTCGTTGCCGCACCATTAGGCGGATTGACTCTCTCTCAATTGGGCGCAGAAGTAATTCGCTTTGATCAAATTGATGGCGGACTTGATTATTACCGATGGCCGGTCAATAAAGAGAATAAGAGTTTGTTTTGGGCTGGATTAAATCGTGGCAAGAAATCGATACAAGTAGATCTAAAAAAAGAAGAGGGCAGGAAGATTGTTGCCGAACTCATAAGCGCCCCAGGAAAAGATGCCGGAATATTTCTTACCAATCTTCCAACGCGTGATTGGCTAAGTTATGAGGAACTTTCAAAAAGACGACCAGATCTAATAATGATTTCGATGGTTGGAAACTTTGATGGAAGTAGCGAGGTCGACTACACGGTCCATCCATCATTTGGTTATCCATCAATTACCGGATCACGAAACTCTAAAGAGCCAATCAATAGCATTGTGCCTACATGGGATCTCTTGCTTGGAAACCTTGCTGCTATTTCTTTGCTCGCAGCGGAGAGAAACCGTACAAGGACTGGAGCGGGAGAGTTTATTTCCATCGCTCTTTCAGATGTAGCCCTATCCGTAACCGGCGCCCTTGGACGACTTTCTCAGGCACATCTCGATGAAGAAGAAATCAATCGAGATGGAAATTTTCTCTACGGAGCATTTGGAAATAATTTTATTACTAAAGATGGTCATCAAATTATGCTCGTTGGTCTAACACAGCGGCAATGGAGCGCCATTGTCAAAGCATGTAATTTGGAAGCATCGGTGGAGAAATTGGAGAAAAGAACTGGGGCAGATTTCACTCTTGAGGGTGATCGCTATCGATTCAGAGACGAATTATTTGAATCTATAAAATCTTTTATCGAGCCACGATCACTAGCTGAACTCACTCCTTTGTTTCATGAAAATAAAGTTTCTTGGTCTAAATTTCAAACTTTCAAAGAGTTACTTGCAGAAGATTTCAGGGCGTCCACTAAAAATCCAATATTTTCAATGGTAAATCAGCCAGGCTATGGAGCGCTTCCAAATATCAGTTCACCTATTAGATTTTCAAATTTGGCGAACTTAGGCTCCGTAACAGCTCCAGTACTAGGTGAACATACTTCACAAGTACTACAGGATATTCTCAAATATAGCGCTGAAGATATTCAGGGCTTATTGAGAGATAAGATAATTAGATGATTCGATTCCAGGGAGGAAAGTAAGAAATGCAAACAAAGGTAAAGATGCCGAGAGTTGGAGAAAATGTCAGCACTGTTTTCGTTGTTGAAATAAGTGATCTCATTGGTAAAGAGATCCACGAAGGTGATGTCTTGATGAGTGTTGAAACCGATAAAGCAACGGTTGAGGTCGTCTCCCCCGTCTCGGGCACACTCATTGATTTTCTAGTCAAAATTGATGACGAAATTGCACCCGGCACTCCTTATGCCACTATTGAAACTTCATAGAAATTTCTAATGAGGGTCGCAGTAACTGGGGCAGCGGGAGGAATTGGTAAGGCAACAGTTCTCAAGCTGATTAAGAATGGATCTCAAGTCCTTGCTATTGATTTACCTGGTGCTAATTTTGAATATCTAGACTCAATTGATTGTGAGATTCTCTTCGCAGATGTGAGTGAAGAAGAGGATAGAAATATCATTGTTGAAAAATCTTTAGGTTTTGATGGTCTAGTAAATGCAGCTGGAAAAATTGATACAAAGAGTGTTTCTGCATATTCCATAGAGGAGATTAGAAGTTTTTTCCGTGTTAATTTTGAATCTATATGGGACTTAACATCACGAATCGGTGCGAGCATGCCCAAAGGTGGATCTATAGTAAATGTGAGTTCTGCAGGAGCAAAAGTTATTACAAATTCAAATGTAGGTCCCTACTCTGCAACTAAAGCTGCAATATTGAGTCTTTCTCGCACTTTCGCATTTGAATTCGCACCACAAGAAGTGCGCGTCAACTCTGTCTGTCCAGGGCTTATAGATACTCCAATGCAGATGATGGTTAGTCAGAAGCTTGCTGATGAAGACAATATCTCTCTTGAAGAAGTTCTCGAAAAACGAGCAAACATGATTCCAATGAAGCGACTAGGTACGCCAGAGGAGTGCGCAAATGTAATTGCATTCCTCTTGTCATCAGAATCAAGCTATATGACAGGCCAATCAATCAATATTTCAGGTGGCTGGGTAACTCACTAGGAACCTGGTGGCGGGTGAAGGATTTGAACCCTCGAAGTCAAGAAGATGGGTACGCATTACCTTCTACGGCTACCTCGAACACTAACCAGCAAGAATCAAAGAGCGTAGAATGCTAAATATTGCAAGAGCCCAAATCTACATTTACCATTAGCCATTGCTATTTAGGGTGGTCGTGATGAAGTACAAGTCAGTTAAGGGTTTACTAACAGGTGATGAATCACTCATCCCTGCAACTTTTATCGACAAACTTGAGGACATTTTGCATGGCTTTCTCGGAATTATTTTATTCCTTATTTCAGTCTTAGCTGCTGGATATTCTTTGCAACACCTAATTCAGACTAGGCCTTTTTTCCCACTAGGAATGATTCAAGGAATTAATGACATCTTGTTCGTTGTAATTATTTTAGAGATCATGCGAACAGTAATTGTGCGATTTACTGATGGAATTTTCCAACTAGACAACTTTCTAATCATTGGTGTCATCGCAGCCGTTCGTCACATTCTCACGGTTGGCGCATCTCTTACTATGGAACAAACTAAAACAACTGAATATTTTAATCGCGCGCTCATGGAAATGGGAGTCAATACTGGGATTGTGGTTGCACTTGTCTTTGCCCTATTCTTAGCCCGTTCTGCACGCAAACCGGAGAGCCGTAAGTAGAGAATAGTAGATAACTTTATTTTAGTTACTTATAACTAATGATGGTTGGAGTGCTCAATTCTTTGGGCCTACTCCCACGCGATAATAACCTCACCAACTTGATAGGCAGCAACAGGGTGGTAAAAAGGCATTGGCTCCTCTTGATCAGCATGCACTAATTTCAAATTCGGAAATGCCTGAAGCAATTGCATAATTCCCTCCTTGATTTCTAAGCGTGCTACTTGTTGCCCCAAGCAACCATGAAGTCCATGACCAAAACCTAAATGACCAAATGCGTCACGAGTTAAATCAAAACGATCAGGTTCTGAATACTTTCTCTCATCATAGTTTCCTGCTACAGCGGATACCGAGACTGATTGACCACAGGCAATCTTTACTCCACCTACTTCAACATCTTCCATCGCGGTTCGAGGAAACATTGTCAAAAAAACTGCACTCACGCGCAGCATTTCTTCAATCCCTCCATCGATCAATGTGGGGTCATCCCGCAGTGCCTTAAGTTGGTCTGGATGCCTTAGGAGAGCGAGAATTCCTGTAGAAATCATGTAAGCAACGTTATCTCTTCCAGAAACCATCAAGGAAAGTGTTAATCCTTCAATTTCGTTATCTAATAAGTCTGATTTTATTAAGTCACTTAGTACATCATCTCCAGGAGTCTCTCTCTTGAACGCTAATACCCTTCTCAAATAATCAATCTTTTCACTCTCTTCAGATTTTCTAACAAAAAATCTTTCATAATCACTAAATAGAGAGTCAGGAATTCCAAGTACACGAGCATGACCAGCTGCTGAAATTGGCTCCGAATAGTGTTCGCTTAGATCAACTGGTGAACCTTGGGTGATTAAGTTTTTGATCTGTTTGGAAACAATTGTTTTGATATCAGATTCATATCCCTTGGCAGATCGAACCGAAAAACGACTCGTAACTGCTCGTCTAATTTTTAGGTGCTGTTCGCCATCTAAAAATAGTAAATTCCCTGGGTCTAGATCGCTAGCAGTTGCAAGCTCACCATCGACGATGTTAATCCCGGGTTCAGACTCTTCACGATTAGTGTGATGAAGAGGCATTCTGATTGGTTTTTGGCTAAAGCGCTTATCTTCCAGAATCAGCTTGGCTAATTCATATCGAGTAACAACAAGGCCCTGATGTCCATCCTCATATTCCAGCGGTGTCGCGGCGGCTTCTTCACGCCATTGTGCAAAAGTGGCAGAAGGGCTTAGGGGAGTTCCATCAATCGGTACCTTACGAATCTCATGTGCGGGACATTTACTTGTGTCACTTGCCGGCTTAGATTCGCTCACTTTTAAATCTTATAGTCATCACTTTAACTTGGCTAGGTTTGAAGTAAAGAACTGGTGGCGGGTGAAGGATTTGAACCTTCGAAGGCAGAGCCGGGGGATTTACAGTCCCCTCCCATTGGCCGCTCGGGCAACCCGCCAAGGGTTTGTAACGGCTTGCGTAGATTACCTTATTTATCGAGACTCTCTAAATCCTAGTTATTCAGGCAAAATAACTGGGATTTGTGACATAAGTCCGCCATCAATTACATACGAACTTCCAGTGATGAACGATGCTTTATCTGAACATAAAAATCCAACTAATTCACCAATATCGTCAATACTTGCCATGCGCCCAATGGGATGCGATTTACCCCACTCGCTAATTATTTCATCTTCTGTTTTATCGCCACTAAATGCTCGAGCAGATTCTCGCAACATTGGCGTATCAACTGAAGCAGGTAAAATTGCATTACATCGAATGTGATCTGATGCGTGATCTACAGCAAGGGCTCGAGTGAGCGCATTTATAGCACCTTTAGAAGCAGCGTATGCAAGCACTCCCTTTTGATTCGCAAGTGATTGCACAGAGGAGATATTTACGATTGAGCCACCATTTACTTTTTGCATAAAGGGAATTGCATACTTAGCAGTCAAATACATTGACTTTACATTTATATCAAAGGTTTTATCCCACGTATCTTCGCTAGTTTCAACAGCATTTCCATATGTCTGAATTCCAGCACAGTTGACCAGATGATCAATATGGTCATATTTATTTCCCACATTCTCAATTGCCTTTTTGACTTGTGAGTCAGATGAAATATCGACAGTCTCAGAAAAAATACGACCTTCAAAGCTTGCAAAATCCTTTACTGCTTTTGCCAGACCAGTTGCATCTATATCCAAAATAACTACCGTTGCGCCATCTTTTAGTAGGCGATGTGCACTTCCGTACCCAATTCCTTTAGCGCCGCCTGTGACAATTGCGATCTTATTCATAATCTAATCCCTAATCCGAGCGCCATTTTTGCGAACCTCTTCAATATTTCTGCAACCCATGAGCGCCATTCCATTTACAAATTCTTTTCGCAATATTTCAACAACTTGATCAACCCCTGCTTCACCATTAGCCATGACGCCGTATAAATAAGCACGGCCAATAAATACAGCTTTTGCTCCTAGTGCTATTGCACCGAGGGCGTCGAGTCCTGACATAACAGCGCCATCTATATACACCTCAACTTTTGAACCAACTGCAGCAACAACTTCTTCAAGTATTTCTAATGGAACGGGACCGCGATCAAATTGGCGTCCTCCGTGATTGGAAAGTATTATTGCCTGAACTCCAAGTTGCGCGACTGCCTTTGCATCTTCAACATTTTGAATACCCTTTATGACAATTGGGCCATCCCATACGGAGCGCAGCCACGTAATATCTTCAAAAGTAGTTGATGAGTCAAAAATAAGGTCGGCGAGTTCGGATAAGGATTTATCCCAACCGCGAAATGCAGCAAATTCGAGTTTTCCGGTTGTAAATAAATTGAGCCACCAACGTGGTTTGCGTGCAATTGCAAAAATAGTATCGAGTCTAATTTTTGGTGGAACTGTCAGTCCATTGCGATTATCGCGATAGCGCAGACCAGGAACAGGTGTATCTACTGTTAGAACTAGCGCTTCAAAGCCATTCTCTTTAGCTTGTTTTACAACTGCCAACGTGTCAGCACGATTTTTCATAATGTATAGCTGAAACCACCTGCGTGAACCCGGAACTAATTGTGCAAGTTCGGCAGGTGAGGTTGTTCCCATTGTTGAAAGTGCATAAATCAAATTCTTCTCAGCGGCAACATTTGCAACGGCTGCTTCACCTACGTGGTGCATTAGGCGTGTGTAGCCTGTTGGAGCGAAACAGATTGGTAGATCTACGCGCTTGCCGAGAATTGATTCAGAGGTATCTATTGCAGAGACATCACGTAAGACATTTGAGTTCAATTCAATTCTTGAAAAGGTATCCCTTGAGCGTGCATAGGCAATTTCATCAACTGCGCTACCTGCTACATAATCAAATACGACCTTAGGGGTGCGTTTTTTTGCAACCCGAGCCATATCGTCAATATTTTGAACTCTTCGCAATGACCTCTTGTAAGGAAATAGTGAAGGTAGCGTCCAATCAATCAAGGACCAAAAATATGGCAGGCTCGGAAATCTACGAGTGGCCCGAATCATGTGGTGAATTTACCCTACAATTGCGCTCATTAGAATACGTAAAAGAATTACATACATGAGGGGCATTCACAGTGGCAGCAGATAGCAGTTTCGATATAACTTCCAAGATTGATCGTATGGAACTCGACAACGCCATCAATCAGGCAATCCGTGAAATTGATACACGTTTTGATTTCAAGAACACTGGTTCAAAAATTGAAATTGAAGGTGACAAAATTTCTATCGAGGCCGATACGGAAGAGCGCGCAAAAGCTGCACTCGATGTCGTAAAAGATAAAATGATCAAGCGCGGAGTATCACTCAAGCACTTAGATGCTGCTCCCCCACAACTGAGCGGAAAGATTTACAAAATTGCATGCCCTCTCAAAGAGGGAATTTCGACAGAGAATGCAAAGAAGATTGCAAAGTTTTTACGTGATGAAGGCCCAAAGACTTTGAAAACACAGATTCAAGGTGATGAACTTCGCGTTACATCTAAGAGCCGTGATGATCTTCAAGAGGCAATTCAGATGGTCAAAGATGCTCCATGGGAGTTTGCAGTTCAGTTTACGAATTACAGATAATTGAGTCGTTATAAGTTGGGCTTACTTTTCGGAGTAAGTTCTTATGTCTTATGGGGCTTATTCCCTTTGTATTGGCCGCTTTTGAAGCCAGCTACTGCACTTGAAATTGTTTCTCACCGCGCTGTGTGGACTTTAGCTTTTTGTTTAGTGGCTCTTGCCCTTGGCAAAGAACTTAGAACTACATTTGCACTTTTCAAGAAGCCAACTGTTCTAGCGCGTTTAGTGCTCTCTACAATTCTCATATCGGTGAACTGGATTACTTATATCTGGGCAGTCAATCACGATCACGTTGTTGAAGCAGCTCTTGGCTATTACATAAACCCACTCATCATTATTTCTTTTGGTGTCATCTTGCTCAAAGAGAAAATGCGAAAACTTCAGTGGGCATCTGTTTCTATCGCAGCCATCGGCGTTGCAGTACTTACATATGACTATGGTCGCTTGCCATGGGTAGCACTGGCTCTCGCGCTTTCGTGGGGTTCGTATGGTTTAGTAAAGAAGCAATTGAACTTGGGCGCTCTTGAAGGATTAGCTGTTGAAACATCTCTCTCATTACCCTTTTATGGTGGTTATTTGATCTGGTTGGCTCTTGAAGGAACAGGGCAATTAGGGCAACAAGTAGGAGGAAGCTTCTTGCTCATTAGTGCGGGAATTGTGACTGCTATTCCACTTTTATTATTTAATGGTTCAACAACGCGCTTGCCTTATACGATTATTGGTTTATTGCAATACATCACTCCGACTATTCAGTTCTCACTCGGTGTCTGGCTCAATCACGAACCAATGCCAACAGCGCGCTGGGCTGGTTTTATTTTTATCTGGGTTGCGCTAATTACACTCGGAATTGATTTAGTAAAATCAAGTAGAACGGTCGACAACAGCGTCGCAGAGCGAGAATAGCGCTGCAGATGCATCACTGACAGGTAGTGGACCGAGTGCTTCTCGAGCCTCTTTTGCTACCTGATGTAATTGCAATCTTGATTGATCAAGTGCTTTGTGATTTCGAAGAGCTTTGAGAACTTGGTTTACTGTCTTTGTATCCTTTATAGGCTTTTTCAATAATTTCTGGAGCTCTTTATCTGCCTTATCGGTAGATCTCATAACATTGAGAGTGACAAGAGTGAGTACACCTTCGCGAAGGTCCGTACCGGGAGTTTTCCCTGACTGATTAGATTCACTTGCAATATCGATAACATCATCAGCTAATTGGAATGCGACGCCGATTTTTTCACCAAACTTAGTAACAGTCTCTGTTACCTCACGGCTCGCACCTGAGAGCATCGCACCAAACTTTGCACTCGTTGCTATGAGCGAGCCTGTTTTATCTGCAACAACTTGTAAGTAATGTTCTAATGGATCTTCACCATTTTGTGGACCCTGCGTTTCAGTTATTTGTCCAATTACTAAACGCTCGAAAGTGCGCGCTTGTAAACGGACTGCATCGGTTCCAAGGTCTGCAAGTAAGTCTGATGCTTTCGCAAATAAGTAATCACCAGTAAGAATTGCAATTGTGTTTCCCCAACGATCATTAGCGCTTTCAACACCACGACGAAGTGGTGCTTCATCCATAACATCATCGTGGTAGAGCGTTGCTAGATGCGTTAGTTCGCAGACAACTGCTGCTTCGATAATTCCACGCGCACTTGGATCTCCGAATTGCGCAGTAATGAGTGTCAATAATGGGCGAAGACGCTTGCCGCCTGCTTCAACTAAATGGCGAGATGTCTCTACAACAAGTGGGTAGTCACCTTCGATGTGACTTCGGAGTAGCGACTCAACGCGCTCCATTGAGATCTCAAGTTCTGCCTCTAGAAGAGGTGAGATATCTGGAATCCCAATAGTTGGCATTAGCGAATAAAGGTTGCGAACTTATTGATGAAATCAATAAGCGGTGCAGGGTACACACCGAGGGCCACTGTGATCACAAAAGAGAAGATAACAGTGATTCGAGTCAATACTGAAGGTATTACAACCGTGGTTGCATCTTCGTGTGAATCTGTGAAGAACATCAAAACGATGACTCGGATATAAAAGAAAGCCGCGATGGCGCTAGAGAGCACGCCTGCTATAACAACTCCCTTAGCGCCACTTTCATAGGCTGCTGAAAAGATTGAAAACTTTCCGATGAACCCACTTGTCAATGGAATTCCAGCAAATGCAAGCAAGAAGAATGCAAAGACTGTTGCAACCCACGGAGAGCGTTTTCCAAGACCTGCCCAACGGTTGAGATCAGTTACTTCACCTGACGAATCGCGAACGAGTGTGACTACTGCAAATGCGCCAACGGTTGCTATTCCATATGCAAAGAGATAAAAAATGGAGGCAGATAGTCCCGCTTTATTGAGTGCAATGACACCAGCGAGCAAGAAACCCGCATGTGCGATTGATGAGTAGGCAAGCATTCTCTTTACATCACGTTGTGCAATTGCGACGAATGAACCGAAGAGCATTGTGATAATCGCTATACCTGAAAGTAATGGGGTCCAGCTCCACTGAGCATTAGCAAAGACGGTATAAAAAATACGAAGCATTGCTCCAAAGGCTGCAACCTTTGTAGCTGCTGCCATAAATGCAGTTACTGCAGTTGGTGCTCCTTGGTAGACATCTGGTGACCATGCATGAAATGGAACTGCGCCAACTTTGAAGAGTAAACCAATAGAGACAAATGCGATTCCGATAAGCAAGAAGATGTCATTGCCTGATCCACCAACTACTGAATCACGAATTCCAGCAAAAGTTATATCTCCTGAATACCCATAGAGATACGCAGCGCCAAATAAGAAAAATGCGGATGAGAATGCTCCGAGTAAAAAGTACTTGAGGGCAGCTTCTTGAGAAAGTAAGCGGCGGCGGCGTGATAATCCCGCCATCAAATAGAGTGGCAATGAAAGCATTTCGAGTGCAACAAAGAGGGTGATCAAATCACTGGAAATCGGGAAGAGCAGCATTCCTGCTACTGCAAAGAGAGTAAGTGGATAAACCTCAGTAACTTTATTTCCTTGTTGGATTGATTCTTGCTCTTCAACAGATCCTGGAATCGCTGCAGCCAAGGCAGTAAAGTTCTCATTATCAGCGATAAGAAATACAGAAATAATCGAGATGATCAGAATTGCTGTCTGCAATAAGAATCCTGGGCCATCAAAAATTACTGAGCCCATTGCAGCAGTGACAGATTCTGTGCCTCTAATTCTAAAAACTTGAACTAAGGCAAGAAGTAGGGTTCCAACCGTTAGAATAAGTTGAACGAGTGGGCGAAATGCTTTGCTTACAAATGCTTCAATGATTACGCCAATGAGTGCACCGGCCAAAATAATCAGTATTGGTGAAAGAATTGTGTAATTGAGTATTGGCGCTGAAAAAGTCATATCTTATTTGCCTCCCAATTGCGTTGGAGCGGGGTCACTAAATCCCAATTGTGAAATCACGTGCGTCGCCGCAGGATTTATAACTTTGAGAAGTGGCGATGGATAAAAACCTAAGAATAGAATGATGACAACTACTGGTGTGATTGCAACTTTTTCGCGAAGAGTGAGATCTGAAAGATTTTCATTTCCGGCAGTCGTTGGACCATGGAGTGCGCGTTGTACCGGAATCAAGATATATAAAGCCGCTAAAACAATTCCAAATGTTGCAATAATTGCAGCGACTGGATAGCGAGTATATGTACCAACAAGCACTAAGAATTCAGAGACGAAACTTGAAAGGCCAGGAAGTGCCAAACTCGACATTCCTGCAAAGAAAAATGCCCAAGCCAATACAGGAGTGACACGTTGCAGGCCACCGAAGTCTGCAATTGTTGAAGAGCCACGTCGTGAAATCATCCAGCCTGCTACTAGGAATAGTGCTGCCGTAGAGAAGCCGTGGTTGAACATGTATAACGTTGCCCCGCTATGTCCTTGGCTCGTCATTGCAAAAATTCCCATAGTGATAAAGCCAAAGTGAGAGATAGATGTAAATGCGATCAATCGCTTTATATCTTTCTGGCCGATTGCAAGGAATGCACCATAAACTATTGAAATAACTGAGAGCACAATAATTGTTGGAGTAAAAGTCTTGGTTGCATCAGGAAAGAGTGTGAGGCAATAACGGATCATTCCAAATGTTCCAACTTTGTCGAGAACGCCAAGCAAGAGAACTGATGTTCCTGGCGTCGCAGAATCAGCTGCATCAGGTAACCATGTATGGAATGGCCAGAGCGGAGCCTTGATTGCAAAGGCAATAAAGAATCCTAGGAATAAGAGGTTCTGTGTTGTCGAACTCATCTGCAATTGCGAAAGTGCTTGAGTATCGAATGTATGTCCACCCTGTGAACCAGATAGAACATAGAGACCAATAATTGATGCAAGCATCAAGAGCCCACCAAAGAGACTGTAAAGAAGGAATTTCACTGCAGCAGCTGAACGCTCCCCTGTTCCATATCCACCAATAAGGAAGTAGACAGGTACGAGCATTGCTTCAAAGAAAACGTAGAAAAGGAATACATCAGTTGCAGCAAATACACCGATTGCCATCATTTCGAGAATGAGAATGAGAATGTAAAAAGTTTTCGTAGACCAACGTCCGCTCTGTGATTCGTTCCAACCTGCAAGCACAACAATTGGTGCAAGAAGAGTTGTCATTAAAATAAGAACGAGTGAAATACCATCGAGACCAACTGCATAGTTAATACCAAAGGATGGAATCCACTGGTGGCTCTCAACGAATTGCAGGTTAATATTGTCTCGCTCGAAACTAACTGCTATTGCAATTGTTGTGAGTGCCACAAGTATTGTTGAGCCAAATGCAATTTGCTTAGCAAGAAGGGCGTTTGTCTTAGGAAGCGCAGCCAAAACTGCTGCGCCAAGCAATGGCAAAGCCATAAGAAGAGTCAATGAAATATTCATTACTGAGTCACCACCCAAATCGCTGCAATGAGGGCAACTGCACCTACCAAAATTAGTGCAGCATAACTGCGAACAAAGCCAGTCTGAGCACCTCGTAGGAAACCTGCAGATCCAAGTGCTGCACTGCCTATTCCGCGAACTGCGCCATCAATGACGAGCTCATCAGTTTTGACCAAAGTAGAGGTGAGCACTTGGCCGGGACGCATAAATACTGCTTCATTGAAATCATCCTGTAAGAGATCCCGACGAACAATTCTTGTAAGTAAAGATACTTTTTCAGGAGCGGTATCTGATACTTCGCTTCGTGAATATTTCATAAATGCAATCGCAACACCAATTGCAACCATAAGGAGTGCAAGGGATGTAACCACAATCGGTTTCAATAATTCTTCATGTTCACCATGTTCGGCAAATAGTGGTGCTAGCCAATTTACGAGCGCATCCCCACGTGAGAGCAAGAATCCTGAAGTTACGGAACCAATTGCAAGAATTGCCATTGGCAACCACATAAGGATTGGAGATTCGTGGGGATGAGCTTTTTCATCCCAACGCGGCGCACCCGTAAATGTAAGAATCATGACGCGAGTCATGTAAAAAGCGGTTATTCCCGCACCAAGTAGCGCTGTACTACCAAGAAGAATTCCTTTGATGCCGCCAGCATTGAATGCAGTTTCAATAATCATATCTTTAGAATAAAAGCCAGCAAATGGTGGAACTCCAAGGATTGCTAAGTAACCTAAACCAAATGTCACGAATGTAATTGGCATAAATTTGCGAAGGTTTCCGTACTTACGCATATTAACTTCATCATCCATGCCGTGCATAACCGAACCTGCACCTAAGAACATTCCTGCTTTGAAGAAACCGTGCGTCAGAAGGTGCATGATTGCAAATGCATAACCGACTGGACCAAGACCGGCACCCAAAATCATGTAACCGATCTGGGACATTGTGGAAGCAGCGAGTGCTTTCTTGATGTCATCTTTAGCAGTACCGATAATTGCACCGAATAGAAGTGTTATTGCACCAACAATGACAACGAGTAGTTGAGCTGTTGGAGCAGCATCGAAAATAAAGTTAGAACGAGTAATGAGGTAGACACCTGCTGTCACCATTGTTGCTGCGTGAATGAGGGCCGAGACAGGTGTTGGACCAGCCATCGCATCACCAAGCCATGCCTGTAATGGGAATTGCGCAGACTTACCGGTTGCTGCAACTAAAAGCATTATTCCGATAGCAGTAAGTGACGCAGTAGATGCTTGTGGTGCCGCTTCCTTAATCCCTGAAAATGAAACAGTGCCAAGGCTTGCAAAGGCAATCATGATCGCAAAGGAAAGACCCATATCGCCAACACGGTTCATAATGAATGCCTTCTTGGAGGCGGTTGCATATGCAGGCTTTTGATTCCAGAATCCAATGAGCAAATACGAAGCAAGACCAACGCCTTCCCAACCCACATATAGGTTGAGAAAAGAGTTGCCAAGAACTAATAAGAGCATCGCTGCGATGAAGAGGTTCAAATAAGCAAAGAAGCGACGACGATCCTTGTCGTGAGACATGTAAGAGATTGAATAAATATGAATTAAAGTACCCACACCAGTAATGAGGAGTACGAAACAAATTGAAAGTTGATCGAGCAAAAGTCCTGCATCTACTTGGAAAGAACCAACTGAAATCCACTCAAAGAGTTTTTGTTCAACAGCGCGCTCTTCTGTCGGGCGTCCAAGCATCTGTGAAAGTTGAAGTAAGCCAACTGCAAATGATGAAGCAGACAATAGAGTTGCAAGGATATGCCCCCATCTATCTGAGCGACGACCTGTAAGCAGCAAAATCACGGCACCAGCAAGTGGCAAAGCGACGAGATAAACGAGTCCGTTATTAATTTGCATCGTTATCGTTTCAACAAACTAGCATCGTCAACAGATGCTGATCGGCGAGATCGGTAAATTGTCACAATAATTGCAAGACCAACAACAACTTCGCAGGCAGCAACAACCATGGTGAAAAATGCCATGATCTGGCCATCGATTGAGCCATTGATTCGAGCGAAAGTTACAAAGGCTAAATTTGCTGCATTGAGCATAAGTTCAACGCACATGAAAACTACGATTGCATTTCGGCGAACCACTACACCTACTGCGCCGATAGTAAAGAGGAGTGCTGAGATATATAAATAATTAGCAGCATTCATTACTTCTCCTCCTCCACACTTGTATCGACTTCTCCAAGTTCAAATTTTCTTGAATCAATTACATCGCCGCGCGCTTTCAGGGTCGCACTTACTGAGGCTGCTGATGCAGTGCCATCAGGTAAAAGCGCCGGAACATCGACTGCATTGTGGCGAGCGAATACTCCAGGGCCAGGAAGTCCTGCAGCAGATGCTAGAGATCCTGTTCGGAAACGATTAATTGCTTGCTCACGCTGTGTTGGGCGAAGGATTGTGCGTTGGTGATGTGCAAGAACCATCGCACCAAGGGCAGCTGTAATCAGGAGCGCTGAGACAACTTCGAATGGCCATACATAAGTAGAGAATAATTTTTTCGCAATACTTTGAACATTGCCATCTAAATTGGCAACTGTAAGACCAACCATTTGTCGGCCAATAGTTGCACGCGCAATGAGTGAAACCATAAGGCCGCCAAAGCCAAGTGCTGCAGTAATTGCAATTGGTCGCAGGCCAGGGATTGTTTCGGTGAGTGAATCAGATGAATCAACACCAACAAGCATAAGAATAAAGAGGAAAAGCATCATGACCGCACCCGTATAGACAACTACTTGAACGATTCCAAGAAAGACCGCATCTTGTGCAATATAGAAAATAGCCAAGGTAATCATTATCCATGCAAGCAAGATTGCTGAGTGAACTGCTTTCTTTACAAGCAGCATTCCAAGTGCTGAAATAACTGCCAGAGGCCCTAGTATCCAGAACATCACCGCTTCCGGTGTCCCAGTTTGTCCAACAGAAATAGCAAGATCAATCATTTATTAATATCCTGAGATGGGTGAGAGCCTTTTACTTCACCGCGATAGTAATTTACATCTTCCATACCTGGATACATTGGATGTGGAGGAGCCAACATTCCTTGCCGAAGTGGCGCTAAAAGATCAGACTTTTCAAAAATCAACTTCTCACGAGTTTCATCTGCAAGTTCATATTCATTTGTCATCGTGAGAGCGCGAGTCGGACATGCTTCAATGCAAAGTCCACAGAAAATACAACGCAAGTAATTAATTTGGTAGACCTTGCCATAACGCTCACCAGGTGACATACGATTTTCTTCGGTGTTGTTATCACCTTCAACGAGAATTGCATCTGCAGGACAAGCCCATGCACAGAGTTCGCAACCAATACATTTCTCCAAACCATCTTCATGACGGTTGAGTTGATGGCGACCATGGAAGCGCTCTGCTGTTGGCTCTTTTACTTCTGGATACTGGACGGTGTTGACCTTCTTGAACATCGTAATGAAGGTGACATAAAATCCTTTGAGCTGGTCAAAAAAACCCTTTGGCCCATTCTGCACAACTTGTGAAAATTCAACATCATTAACACTAATTTCGCGTGGTGCGATTGGTTCAATCTGATCAGGCATGATCGCCAGCTTTCTGAGACACATTGATGGAAGTGATTTGAGAAGGTAATTCTGGAACTGCAAATGAAGGTGGAGCAGCTGGGGTTACAAGCATATTTTTCTTCTTATTCTTTGCATTCTCAAAGAGAATATTTATAGTTAAGATAATTATTACAATTCCAACGGCAAATGACATAATCACAGCTCGTGATGCACCTTGCATTGATAGAACGCGAAGTGTTGCAACAACCAGAATCCAGAGAATTGAGACTGGAATAAGTACTTTCCAACCAAATTGCATAAATTGGTCGTAACGAAGTCGTGGCAATGTGCCGCGAAGCCACACGAAGATAAAGAAGAAGAAAAGAACTTTGAGGAAGAACCAGATCAAGGTAAACCAACCACCGAGCCATGACTCTGTAAAGCCAAGTCCTGGAAGTGCGTGATATCCGCCAAGGAATAGCGTTGTTGCAAGAGCTGATACCGCAATGATATTTACATACTCTGCCAAGAAGAAGAGAGCAAACTTCAGTGATGAATATTCAGTATGGAAACCACCGACGAGTTCGCCTTCAGCTTCTGCCAAATCAAATGGTGCGCGATTTGTTTCACCAACCATTGAGATGCAATAGATAACAAATGACGGGAATAGAACTACGGCGTACCACCACTTGCCTTGCGCTGCGACTATGTCTGAAGTTGACATAGAACCTGAATAGATAAATACGGTAACGAGTGAGAGTCCCATCGCGATTTCGTAAGAAACTACTTGCGCACTTGATCGCAATCCACCCAGTAGCGGGTAAGTTGAACCAGAAGCCCAACCAGCTAGAACGATTCCATAGACTCCCACTGATGCAATTGCCAATACATAAAGCACTCCAACGGGAATATCAGTGAGCTGCATTGCAGTCCTATGACCAAAGAGGCTGACTTCACCTGTCATGGGGATAACAGCAAAGGCCATAAAACACGTTGTTGCACTAATAATTGGTGCGAGAATGAAAACAACTTTATCTGCAGCCGCAGGAATGAGATCTTCTTTGAGTGCAAGCTTTACGCCATCAGCAAGTGCCTGAATCAAACCAAATTTACCTACACGGTTTGGACCAACGCGCTGCTGCATACGAGCAACGATGCGACGCTCGCCCCATACAGACATAATTGTTAGAACAACGCAAACAATAAAGACAAGTGCTGCTTTTACAATAATAATCCAACCCGGATCTGCCCCAATAAGTTCGGCTGTGGACTTCATGCCTTTGCCACCTTTACTACTGCTCCATGTGCAACTCCAAGTTGTGAAAGCAATTGGGATCCACGTGAATTACGTGGCGCCCACACTGCATCGTCATGAATTTCTTCAACGAGTGCTGGCAAAGTTATAGAACCTAGTTCTGTTGAAACCGTGAGTCGATCTCCATCTTTTACACCTAAGGCATCTGCGCGTTTTGGTGAGATGACAGCGACTGTACGCCTAGATGTTGCAGCAAGATTTTCTTCTCCTGCTTGCAAAGTTCCGAGGTCGAGTAAGCGACGCCATGAAGTAATGATTGCCTGATCTGGCGAAAGAGTAGGAGTAGCAGCGGCTGAAACTTTATTGAGTGAACTCTTTGCGCCATCCCAGCGTCCAAGTGATGCAATCTCTTTAGTTGCGGCGGTAACGGTTGCAAGAGAAATGGTGCGACCCATTTCATCGGCAATCATTGAAAGGATACGAAGATCGCTACGGTTGTGAGTATCTGCAACAGCTGCATCAAATTTACGCGGGCGGCCTTCCCAGTTCAGAAATGAACCGCTCTTCTCAGTTACTGCAGCAACTGGCAAAACAACATTTGCTCGCGCTGTTACCGCACTTGGTGCAATTTCAAGACTGACAACAAATGCTTTTTCGAGTGCAGCTAACATTTGAACACTCTCTGCATTATCAAGTGGATCAACTCCGCCAACAACTAACGCACCAATGGTGCCACTGTTTACTGCTTCAATAATTTGCGTTGCGTTCTTTCCATTTTCTGTTGGAAGAGATTGTGTTGACCAGGCTGCTGCAATATCTACGCGGGCCGCTGCATCGCTAACTGGTCGACCACCAGGTAATAGATTTCCAATTGCACCAGCCTCTAGCGCGCCTCGCTCGCCTGCACGACGCGGAATCCATGCAATTTTTGCACCACTTGATTGTGCAAGGGCTGCAACAGCGCTGAGCAATCCAGCACTCTCTGCTGCGCGCTCTCCAACAAGAATAAGAGATTTATTCGTGAGTGATTGTGAACTTAGCGCACTCGCTTCAGCACCTGGTGCAACCTTTACAAACTCGCCTTTGAGTTTTTCAACTCCTATTGAAAGCTTTGTTGCAATCGCTGTGACCTTGAGTGCGCGCTTACGGAATGCTTTGTTGAGGCGCAAGAAAACAATTGGGGATTCTTCTTCTGGTTCAAAAGCAACGAGTACCACTTGATCGGCCAGATCAATATCGCGATACGTAGTTGATGAACCAACGACATGGGCTGCAAGGAAATCGCGCTCTTCATCTGATGAAAGACGAGCACGGAAATCAATATCGTTTGTACCAAGTGCTAAACGTGCAAACTTTGAATATCCGTATGCATCTTCATATGTTGCACGCCCACCGACTAAGACAGCGCTCTTATGTGCCGCTAACCCATCTGCCGCTGCAGCAAGTGCTTCTGGCCATGATGCTTCAACTAAAACTCCATCGCTATTTCGAACCATTGGAGTGGTGAGGCGGTCAAGTGCGGTTACATATTTGAATGCCCAGCGACCCTTATCGCAGTTCCACTCTTCATTTACGGATGCATCATCTCCTGCAAGGCGTCGAAGCGTTTTGCCACGACGAACATCGGTGCGCATATCGCAACCTGATGCACAGTGCTCGCATGCGGATGGAGTTGAAACCAAATCGAATGGACGTGCACGGAATCGATAGGAGGCACCAGTGAGTGCACCTACTGGACAAATCTGAACAGCATTTCCAGAGAAATAGGATTCAAATGGTTGATTCTCATAAATTCCAACTTGCTGCAATGCACCACGTTCATTCAAAGTAATAAATGGATCGCTAGCAATTTGTTCTGAGAAACGAGTACAGCGTGCGCAGAGAACGCAACGTTCGCGGTCGAGTAATACCTGGGATGAAATATTGATTGGCTTTTGGAATGTGCGCTTTACGCCCTCGAAACGTGTTTCGCCTTGTCCCGTACTCATTGCTTGGTTCTGCAATGGACATTCGCCACCCTTATCGCACACCGGGCAATCGAGTGGATGATTTACAAGAAGAAGTTCCATCATTCCGCGTTGCGCTTTTTCTGCAACAGCTGAAGTCAATTGTGTTTTTACAATCATTCCTGGTTCAACAGGAATAGTGCACGAAGCCTGCGGTTTTGGAAATGCCCGACCGTTGATTTCAATATCAACTAAACATTGGCGACATGCACCGACTGGATCAAGAAGAGGATGATCACAAAAACGTGGAATCTGAATTCCGAGTTTTTCTGCCGCGCGAATAACAAGTGTTCCTTTTGGAACACTAACTTCAAAGCCGTCGATAACGAGGCTGATCATCTCTACTTCTTGCATCGTTGTCATTTGCTTGCTCCTTCAAAAAGAGTCGAAGCAACAGGATCAAATGGGCAGGCACCAAGAGTTAGGTGGGCAATATATTCTTCACGGAAATATTTAATTGAGGATGTAATTGGGCTAGTTGCGCCATCACCAAGTGCACAAAATGATCGTCCCATGATGTTGTCACAAAGGTCGAGCAACTTAGCAAGATCTGCTTCAGTTCCCTTTCCATTCTCTAAATCACGAAGAATCTGTACTAGCCACCATGTGCCTTCACGACATGGTGTGCACTTTCCGCATGATTCGTGCTTGTAAAATTCAGTCCAACGCAATACTGCGCGAACAATGCATGTTGTTTCATCAAATATTTGAAGCGCTTTCGTCCCTAGCATTGAACCTGCAGCCGAAACGCCCTCGTAATCAAGTGGAACATCCAAATGTTCAGAGGTGAAAAGTGGTGTTGAAGAACCACCAGGTGTCCAGAACTTGAGTGTGTGACCTTCTCGTATTCCTCCTGAGAGTTCTAAAATTTCGCGCAATGTAATTCCAAGTGGAGCTTCGAACTGTCCAGGATTTTTAACGTGGCCCGAGAGTGAATAAAGCGTCGTTCCCTTGCTCTTTTCAGTACCCATTGCTTGATACCACTCTGCGCCATTTTCAATAATTGCAGGCACGGATGCGATTGATTCAACATTGTTTACAACAGTTGGTCGCGCGTACAAACCTGCAATTGCTGGAAATGGTGGGCGCAAACGTGGCTGACCGCGGAAACCTTCAAGTGAATCAAGGAGTGCTGTCTCCTCGCCACAAATATATGCACCAGCACCAACGTGTAAAACTAATTCAATTCCATTGCCAAGATGTCCTGCTTTGTATGCATCTTCAATTGCTTGATTGAGGCGACGTACTACATGTGTAACTTCACCACGAATATAAATAAATGCATACTTTGCGCGAATTGCATGGCACGCAATGATGCAGCCCTCAATCAAGACGTGTGGGTTTGCAAGGAGTAAGGGCGTATCTTTGCACGTACCTGGCTCTGATTCATCAGCGTTGACAACTAGATAATGATCTTTGTTATCACCTTGTGGGATAAATCCCCATTTCATTCCAGTTGGAAAACCAGCACCACCTCGACCACGAAGTCCAGAATCTTTGACTAATTGAATAATTGCATCAGGCTCCATCGCTAGCGCTTTTTTAGATGCTTTGTACCCGCCATTGCGAGTGTATGCCTCGAAAGTGAATGAATCTTTTTCATCCCAATGCGCAGAAAGAACGGGTACAAGTATTGTCATTATTTGCCCTCTTTCGAAAGTTTCAATCCAAGTAATGTCGGTGTGCCTGCTTGTAAACCTTCATTTGCTTTTCCATCATTGATACCAGCTAGAACCGCTGATGCTTCTTTCCAAGTACCAAGTGTGTTTGGTCCACGAGTTGGCGCAGGGGGATTTCCAGCGCGCATTGCATCTACTAAATCTTTTGCAGATTGCACAGTCTGGTTGTCGTAGAACTCCCAGTTAGCCATAACAACAGGTGCGTAATCACAAGCAGCATTACATTCAATATGTTCTAGTGAAACTTTGCCATCAGTAGTAACGCCATCATTTTCAATGCCAAGGTGCTCTTTTAGCCCTGCAAATATTGCATCTCCGCCCATAACGGCGCACAAAGTATTTGTGCACACGCCAACGTGATAATCACCGACTGGCTTGCGCTTGTATTGGGTATAGAAAGTTGAGACAGCAGTTACTTCTGCAGTTTCTAATTGAAGTAATTTTGCAATGAGTTCAATACCCTCATTTGTTACATATCCTGCAAGTGATTGCACGTAGTGCAGCAAAGGCATGATGGCAGAGCGTGAACGTGGGTAGCGCTTAATCATTGATTCCATTAATGCTAAATCTTTATCTGTAAATGACATTAGCGGTCAACGCCTCCCATCACGGGATCAATTGATGCAACTGCGCCAATAATGTCGGCAACCATGCTGCCTTCACACATTGCAGAAGTTGATTGCAAATTATTGAAAGATGGTTCGCGGAAGTGAACACGGAATGGACGAGTTCCACCATCGGAGACAACGTGTGCACCAAGTTCACCGCGTGGAGATTCAATCGCTGTGTACACCTGACCAGCTGGAACGCGGAAACCTTCTGTCACTAACTTGAAGTGGTGGATAAGTGATTCCATTGAAGTGCCCATAATCTCGCGAATGTGATCGAGTGAGTTTCCAAGTCCATCGCCACCGAGCGCTAGTTGCGCAGGCCATGCAATTTTTTTATCTGCAACCATGATAGGTGCACCTTCTAGTTTCTCAAGTTTGTCTACTGCTTGTTCGATAATGCGAAGTGATTGCTCTAATTCGTTTACTCGAATCAAGAAACGTCCATACACATCGCATGTATCAGCCGTAACAACATCGAAATGATAATTTTCATATCCACAATATGGTTGCATCTTGCGAAGATCCCAAGGCAGACCAGTTGATCGAAGTACAGGACCTGTAACGCCAAGTGTCGTTGCGCCAGCAAGGTCTAAGTAACCAATTCCTTCAGTGCGCTTCATCCAAATTGAATTACCGACGAGCAAGTTCTCGTTATCTTTGAATGAATGGCGAAGATCTTTTACTGTTGCGCGAATCTTTGCGAGAGCGCCAGCTGGCAAATCTTGTTGGACGCCGCCTGGGCGGATATAGGCCATATTCATGCGAAGGCCAGAGATAAGTTCGAAAATATCAAGAACTTTTTCGCGTTCGCGGAAGCAGAAAATCATTGGTGAGAGTGCACCAAGTTCTAGTGCGCCAGTACCGAGTGCAACCATGTGTGAAGAGATTCGATTGAGTTCCATCATCAAAACACGAATAACACTTGCGCGCTCTGGCACATCGTTAGTGATACCAAGCAACTTTTCAACACCTAGGCAATATGCAGCCTCATTGAAAAGTGGAGACAAATAATCCATACGAGTTACGAATGTGACACCTTGTGTCCAATTGCGATACTCGATATTTTTTTCAATACCTGTATGCAGATAACCAATCCCGCATCGAACTTCTGTGACGGTTTCGCCTTCGAGTTCAAGCACTAGGCGAAGCACTCCGTGAGTGGAAGGGTGTTGCGGTCCCATATTGACGACAACACGTTCTTCTTTTGCTTGTCCGATTTCTGTTACTAGTGAATCCCAATCTCCGCCAGTAACGGAGAAAACTGTTCCTTCAGTTGTTTCACGTGAGGCTGCATATGGATCTGTATATGTACTCATCGATAGGACCTCCGTTCATCTGGAGCGGGAATTGTTGCGCCCTTATATTCAACGCTGATTCCACCAAGTGCATAATCTTTACGCTGTGGGTGTCCTTGCCAATCATCTGGCATAAGAATTCTTGTAAGTCCTGGATGACCATCAAAAATAATTCCAAACATGTCGAAGGTTTCACGTTCGTTCCAGTTATTTCCAGCCCACACTTCAACAAGTGAAGGTATGTGTGGATGTGAATCAGGAACGGAAACTTCTAAACGAATTCTTTGGTTATTGGTCATTGAGAGAAGTGGGTAAACAGCATGTAATTCACGATCTTTATCCTCTGGATAATTGACACCAGATACTCCAAGACACATTTCGAATTTGAGTTTGTCTCGCAAGATCATTGAAACTTCTACAAGACGTGAAACTTTCACATGCAAAGTAAGTTCGCCACGATCAACAACAACGCGCTCAATTGCATCTGCAAAATCTGGATATGCGCGTTCTAGATCATCGGTAACTGAATCAAAATAGCTTCCGTATGGACGCTGCGAAGAGCCAGTTGATACCGCCGCCGGGACTAAACCACCGTAACCAGAGGTGTCCCCAGTGCCTTCCGCCCCAAACATGCCATTTTCTGAACTCATTACGCAAGAAGACCCTTCATCTGATGAGTTGGGACTGCGTTCATCGCTGCGAGTTCAACTTCTTTAATAATCTTTTCGCGGTTAGGTCCTAATTTTTCATCGTAGATGTGCTCGTGCAATTTCAAAATTGCATCCATCAACATTTCGGGTCGTGGTGGACAGCCAGGAAGATAAATATCTACAGGAACCACGTGATCTACACCTTGAACAATTGCATAGTTATTAAACATTCCACCTGAAGATGCGCATGCACCCATTGCGATAACCCACTTTGGTGCAGCCATTTGATCGTAAATCTGGCGAAGAACTGGCGCCATTTTATTTGAAACGCGACCAGCAACAATCATGAGATCTGCTTGACGTGGAGATGCGCGGAAAACTTCCATACCAAAACGTGCTAAGTCATAGCGGCCTGCACCTGCTGCCATCATCTCAATT
>Ga0209596_1001032_pt1 | contig 24711 bp, 19 predicted proteins | sample M_130807_MF_Meta_FD_187314 | JGI IMG/M metagenome (GOLD analysis project Ga0209596, IMG submission 187314) | Freshwater microbial communities from Lake Montjoie, Canada to study carbon cycling - M_130807_MF_MetaG (SPAdes) (version 2) | ecosystem: Environmental > Aquatic > Freshwater > Lake...
AAAAAACAAAATCACGTGAGTATATTTTTGAACCCAATAAAGAATTTATTGTTTCTGACCTTATTCCACGTTCATTAAAAACGCAATTGTTCAAAGCCTTATTGGATTCACACGCAGCAGAACATGGGGCTCGTATGACATCAATGCACAAGGCAACGGATAATGCAGGATCATTGATCAAAGAATTGAAATTAAGCTATAACAAAGCGCGTCAGGCAGCAATTACAAACGAAATATTGGAAATTGTTGGTGGTGCAGAAGCGTTGGCTGGTTAGAAAAAAACATAAGTATTACTACAAAGTATGAAGACTCGCAGATTGCGGGTCTTTTTATTTTACTTCCGATGAGGTGTCTTCCTTTGTTACTTCAGTTTTCTGTTTTGGAATAAGCGTCCCCATTTTTTCCTTGTTGAGTGAAGGTATCAGTGTTGGAGCAACCAATCCAATAGGTTTATATAACAGGGATTCTTCTTTTGTTTTGAAAGAGATCATCGGATAACTTTCTTGAACGGCATCGATCATAAATATTACAACACTAATTACCATTGCAAATTTTAATACTCCAAAAACAGCTCCGCCAATTTTATTAAGAGCGCTCAATGCCATTCCTTCTACCAACCGCTGCACTAATTTGGCAATGAAATAAACAAGAATAATGATCGCTAAAAAAGTGGCTGCAAAGGAAATTATCGGTAAATAAGGCGTGTGCCAGTTAAATCCATTCGCAATTTTAGAAGCTACATAATTAGAAAATGTTATTCCGCCCCATACGCCTAATCCGAAGGCAACCATTGTTGCGGCTTCAATAATGAGTCCTTTTGTAAAGCCTTTGTAAAGGCCCCAAACAAGCGGAACGCAAAGAAGGATATCCAAATAGTTCATGTGTCTTTTTTTTATTCGCCCATTTCAAAAGGGAAAGTATTTGCAAAGAGATTAAAAAGGATCTAATCCATTGCATGCCCCCTTTTAATAAACATCTTTAGGCAAAGAACGCAATTACTCCAATTGTATAGAAGCGGTTATTCAAAACTTATGAATACATCATTGTTCAATTATATGTTTTCAACATGAAAAAAGTATCCGATCTCTTTCCAACTCCCTTTTTTAGTGAGGGTCGATTTTAAATGCTTGCACGTTCATCGATTTTGCAAGCATATTTATTTGTATTTTTACTGTTACAAAAAAACCAGTGTCAGCAAAAAAAATCGTACTACTTCTTTCTTGTTTCATTTCTTCTCTACTTGTCTTTTCCCAAAACAGACAGTTTCAGGAAGGAGGAGCTCCGCCATCAGTTGGGAAAATAAGAGGAATAATCATCGATAATAAATCCAAGCAACCCATTGAATTTGCAACGGTAGCTCTTTATAAAATGAAGGACTCCGCTTTAGTTACAGGTGCTGTAGCCAACGAAAAGGGTGTTTTTGAGCTGTCGGAACTTGGATACGGCAGATATTTTATGAAAGTTAATTTTATAGGATATAAATTGATAGTCATAGATACGCTTGCAATCCGACCTCGTGCTCCAGAAATTAATCTCGGGGTAATCTCGTTACATGCGAATTCAGAACAATTAGATGCAGTTGAAGTTACGGTAGACAGAGGGAGTATGCAATTGACTATTGATAAAAAAGTATTTAATGTAACCAAAGATCTTATTAACAGCAGTGGTTCTGCAACGGATGTGTTGCAAAATATTCCGAGTGTTTCTGTAGATATTGATGGGAATATCAGTTTGCGTGGAAGCGGGAACGTGACCGTATTAGTAGATGGTAAACCTTCCGGAATCACTGGTAGTAGCAGGCAGGCGATCCTGTCTCAGATTCCTGCAAGCAGTATTGAAAGCATTGAAGTAATTACCAATCCTTCAGCAAAGTATGATCCAGATGGAATGTCGGGTATTATTAATATTGTAATGAAGAAAAATAAAGCGAACGGATTCAATGGAAGTGTAAGTGCAAGTGTTGGAACGAATGATAAATACAATACGTCACTAAACTTATCATACAGGAACAAGCACATTAACGCGTATGTCAATTACGGATATCGCTACGATCATAGGACAGGAAGCGGGTTTAGTAATCGTCAGAATGTTTTCAGTGATACTACATTTTATGTGAACAATTCTTCTTCATCTTTAAAACGTAGTGAGTCAAACAATGTAAAAGGAGGCTTTGATTTTTATATCAATGATAAAAACACAATCGGCGCGTCGGTCATGTATGGAGATGGAAGAGAGGATAATTTTGGTTCAACCTATTATAATGAATATGATTATTTACATACCCTTAGTGGTTTTTATTATCGCGATGTTCCGGAAATAAATCATTCCAAGAATCTGGATTACAATCTGAACTACCGCAAAACATTTTCAAAACCGAAACAGGAGTTGACACTAGATGCAACCTATTCAGATGCAGTATCAGATCAAAGACAGAATTTTGATGAACGTGATTATTCTCTGAAATTTGATCCTCGAAATGCAACTCCTCTGCGTCAGATCATAAACAACGATGGTAAGAACGGGATCCTAACCGCTCAGCTTGATTATACTCAACCCATAAAGAATGGAGGAAAATTTGAAACAGGATATAAAATAATTAATAGGAGTATCGACAATGATTATACTTCTCAGACCTTAAATCATTCTAGCGGTATTTTTATACCTGATACAGCAATCAATAATGAATTCAAATACACAGAGCAGATCCATGCAGTTTACGGAACGTTTAGCTCCTCGATTAAAAATTTTGGATATCAATTAGGATTACGTGCAGAGGAGGCATTGACTGATGCAAAGCTTGTGACCACAGGAGAAAATTATAAAAAAGAGTATTTCAGTTTGTTCCCAAGCGTGCACCTGTCTCAGAAACTAATAAAAGATCAGGAGCTACAAGTGAGTTACACCCGCAGGATTAACCGGCCGAATACACGTTCATTGAATCCTTTTAAAGATTACGAAGACCCTTACAATGTTCGTTATGGAAATCCATATCTGAAACCAGAGTATATTAATTCATACGAGTTGAGTTACTTGAAGTACTTTAAAAAAACAGTTGTAACAGCAACTGCTTATTATCGTCAGACCAATGGAATCGTTCAACGTATTAAAACAATTGGAGACAGCACAATTTCATTTGTGACTTTTGTGAATCTTAATTCATCTACGTCATACGGTTTAGAGTTGATCGATAAAATGGATCTTTATAAATGGTGGAACGTTACTGCAAGTTTTAATTTCTTCCAGAATATCATCAACGGAAAAAATGTGGATGCCGATCTTCAGAATAATAATTTGAGTTATACTGGGAAGTTATTATCCAATATGAAAGTGTGGAAATCGATGGACATTCAGTTTTCAGCAAATTATATGGGACCAACCGCCACTGCTCAAGGAGAAGTTAAGGCAATATTCACGATGGATATTGGGTTGAAGAAAGATTTTTTAAAGAATCAGTTGAGTGTTGCTGCAGGTGTAACAGACATAACAAATTCGAGAAAAATGAATATCGTTTCTAGCGGTACAAATTTTCAATTGGAAATGATGCGTAGAAGAGAATCTCGAGTGGCAACACTTACAGTAACCTACCGCTTTGGTAAGATGGCCGAGAACGGCAAAAAAAGTCGTCAGGATAAACAAGGCGGAGGAATGGATAGCGGTGGTGTCGATATGGGCATTTAGTTTTTAAAAATAGTTTTCTTACACCCTAACTCCGATCACCAGCATATCATCCACTTGTTGCAACGTGCCTCTCCATTCATTTATAGAGCGTTCGAGTGTAAGCTGTTGTTCATTCAATGGAACAGCGCTTAAACGTAATAGCATTGTTTTAAATGCATTCAGATTGAATTTCTTGCCATCAGGTCCACCAAGCTGATCAGCATAACCATCGGAGAAAATATATATGGTGTCACCTTTTTGTAATTTGATGTGATGGTTGGTGTATTTAGATTGCTGCGTTTCCGTATAACTGCCAATAGCAATGTTATTCGCTTTGAATTCTAGGATTTCGTTATTGCGAATTAGCAATAAAGGATTATAAGCCCCTGCATATTGTAATTCCATATTTTTAAAATTGATTGAACATAACGCAATGTCTATTCCATCGCGTAGTTTGGTATCTATAGATGTTTGATTCAGCGTCTCGCTCAGGCCTTTGTTCAGCATGTCGAGCAGTAAAGCTGGTTCATGTGTTTTATTTTCGTTGATTGCCTGATGTAGGATGTTTTGTCCAACAATACTCATGAATGCCGCGGGAACACCATATCCAGTGCAATCTGCAGCAGCAAACAGTATGTTGTCTCCCCTTTTGTTCAACCAATAAAAATCTCCACTTACAATATCTTTTGGTTTAGAAAAAACAAATGCATCTGGCAAATAGTTCCTTATCACTTTTTCAGAAGGTAAAATGGCTTCTTGAATTCGTTTTGCATAATGGATACTATCGGTTATATTTTTATTTTTTTCTGTTAACTCCGTATTTTTGATTACAAGCTCTTCGGTACGTTCATCTACTTTATCATCCAGTAATTTTTTAGAAACTTTTAATTTTTGAATACGCATTTTATCAAAAACGTACAGACCAAAAACAACGAAAACAAAAACTAGAATATAAAAAATGGCTGATTGCCAGAATGGAGGAGCAATGTAAAATTTATATTCTGTTGCTTGTATATTTCCAGTTCCATCATTATTGAACGCTCTGACCATAAATGTATATGTTCCGGGAGGCAGGTTAGAATATACCGCTTCATTCGCTGAAGTGAATCCTGGTAACCAGTCTTTATCAAAACCATCTAACTTATATTTGTACTTTACTTTTTCTGGATTATTTAAGCTGATACCCACAAAATTAAATGTGAGATGATTCTCGTCGTAGTTAAATCGTGCATCATCCGGAAACGGATAATCTTTCTTATATAATTTTAACCCCGTAATAAATGTATGCGGTTCGGCGGTATTTTTTTTATCTTCTTTAGGACTGTATTTTACAACACCCATAATGGTTCCAAACCAAAGGTTTCCTTCTTTATCGATGCATACCGCATTCGGATTTGTTTCTAAACCAAGAAAGCCTTCTGCTTTTCCGTAATGAACAAGCTGAGAATTTTTTTCATCAACCCGATCGATTCCTCTGTTGCTTCCGATCCAGATTTGATTTTCATTATCGGCAATGATGGAATAAGGAGAGTTAGTTGTTAATCCTTCTTTTACATTTAGTTTGGTAAATACTGTTCCATCATATTTATACAATCCCCCTCCGTATGCCCCGAACCAGAGGTTGTGTAGCTTGTCTTCGTTGATACTCAAAATAAAACGGTGACGCATTCCATCGGATTCATCAAATGTCTTAAAGCTAGAACCATTAAACATAGAAAGACTACCGCCTAATGCTCCAAACCATAAGCGTCCTTTAGAGTCTTTGAAGATACGGTATACGCTGTTACCACCTAAGCCGTCTACCATCGTATAGTTCTGGAATATTTTTGTAACAGGATCAAATTTAGAAGCGCCTTCTTTTGTTCCAAACCAAAGATTTCCATTGTTGTCATCGCTGATCGAAAATACGGCATCACTTGCCAAACCTTGTTTTTTACTATAGGTTTCGAATCGCTCTGTTGCTTTGTTGAACTTACAAACGCCTCCACAGTCTGTTCCAAACCAAAGGTTTCCGTTCTTGTCTTCGAAAGAAGAAAGTACAACATTACAGCTCAATCCGTTTGCTGTTGTGTAGTTTTTTATTGTGTGATTTTCTTTTCCGTTTAGTGAGGAATAGTTGAAGGTAATCTTTGAGATTCCTTCATTGGTACCCAGCCAGATATTTCCATCGCGGTCGCATAGAGTTGTCCAAACAAGATTGTTTACAATATTGTCTGCTTCATCATAAATTTTAAAACGTTCTCCCCGATATTGATTTAATCCGATATCAGTTCCGATCCAAATGGCTCCTTCGCGGTCTTGAAAAATAGTGTTGGCATTTAAATAATTTAGTCCTTGTTGCGTGTTGTAATTATAAATGATGGCTTTAGAAATAGCTTCTGCTCTGTCTTTGGATGGGAAAGGAGTAAATTTTGCAGCACCACCACCAGTTGTTCCTATCCAAATGTTGTGCGTTTTATCTTCGTAAATACAATTAATAAAATCGGCCCCTAATCCATTTTTTGTATTAATGATTTCACCGGCCCATTCTATTGCTTTGGTTGGAGCTTGTACAATAAAATCATCTTTTACCTGCAACACCATTACCCCTGCATCTGCTGTACCAACCCATATTTCATTATTGTTTACGCGCGAGAGTGTGGTGATACGGTTGCTCAACAATCCATTGCCAAGATTTAAAAAATGAAAGGAAGATGGAAATCTGATATCCGTTTTCGGATTATAAATTGTAATTCCGATATCAGTTGCCATCCAAATATTTTCTTTCTGATCAAGACAAAGGTCATACACGTTGTTGCTGCTGAGTCCGTTTTTTTTAGTAATCGAGATCATTTTTTTATTCAGTGGGTCATAAACAAATATTCCTGCTCCTTCGGTGGAGATCCAGAAACGTTGATCATTGTCTTGAATAATAGATGTTACTGTTTTAAATCGTGTGTATTCTTCTAAGTCTAAATTTTCAATTTTCTTTGTTTTGTAGTTGTACATCGAAACTCCGCCAGCCCAATGACCAAACCATATATTGCCTGTTTTATCTTTACAAATGGCTGTTACCCAGTCTTCCGCTAAAGAGTCTTTTCTTGAATAGGTAACAAATTCTTTTCCATTGTATTTTGTTAATCCCGAAAGTGTCCCTATCCAAAGGTTTCCGTCATCATCTTGTGCTAATGATTGGACCTGAGATTGTGACAATCCTTGTTCTACTCCATAATAAATGAAGCTGGTAGTTTGAGCCCGCACACTGCCAGTCTGTAGTATCAGCAAACAGATGAGGGGCATGATATATATGGAGTAATTTTTTTTCACATCAATTTTATTTAAATTTCAGTTGTTAGTCGTTTATTGATCTTTATAAGAACTGAAATAAGCAATTTCTTGATTATAGGTCGTTTCATCAATCTCAATATTGTTTTTATAATAGCAGACAGTTCCCCAGAAATAAATTTCTTTTCTGTAGTTATCCATTTTTTGTCCTTGCGTAACATTCGTTGTTCTTACTGTTTTGATAATGCCTTCATAAATAGTTACAGCAAAATTCGGAGACCCTTTTTTTGTGTATCCTTTCACATCGGGTAAGGTTGTTTGTTTGCTAATTCTTACGGAACGTTCTGCAAAAGCTGCAGCTTCAACTAATTTTGTGATCTCATTGTTTTTGTATTGTTGGTTAGCAAGCATTTCATTTTGTTTTAATTTTTGTTCTTCTTTTACTTTATTAGATTGTGCTTTTACGGTTGCCTCACTTCGCATTTGGGTTATAACGGTATTAGCACTCGCTTCTTGTTTGTTGAATGCTTTTTGTTTGGTTTGTCGTTCGTTTTCTGCAATCATTTTTAGCAGATCGTTCTCATAGTTGGTTTTAATTTCTTTGTTTTTTTTCGCAATACTATTTTTCGCTTCTTTCTCTTGCTGTAAGCGGATGGCTTCGGTTTCTATAGTTTGATTATCAGGCTCTTTTTTATTGGAGGCCTCCCGTTTCATTTTTATTAATTCAGCAGCTTTGTCAATTGAATCTTGTTTTGCTTTTGCGTCTGCCAATAATTTGTTTTCAATATCTAAGCGTAGTTTTTCCGCTGCGTCTCTTTTGGCTTTTTCTGCCGCTTCTTTTTCAGCAAGTAATTTCGCTTGTTCAGCAGGATCTATTACAAGGTCCTTTGTAAATTGAGCAAGATAGGCTTCATCATCCATAAATGCTTTTTTACCATCATAGATAATTTTTGTAAATGGGGTTTTAAATTTTGAAATACGCACCCCTGGGTTGGTGGTTTCGAAAAATGGAATTTCAGTTTGGTAAAGTGGGTAAAGCCCACTTTTTGTTTTCGGCAGCTTACTGGTGTATACCAATAAATACATCTCTACGCACCCCGGATTAGAGAATGTAATTTTATAATCCACACCAAATACAAGATTGAAATCGAATTTCCCGTTTTTTCCCGTTTTTATTTGTTCCTGCTGAATGCTTCCGTTACGGTATACTGTTACCGTTGCTCCTGAAAGAGGTTTGCCTTCTTTTACCGCCCTTCCTGCAAACTCAAGCATGCCGGGTGCTTGGGCATATGTTTTTTCGGAAAGAAAAATATACATAAAGCACACCAACAAAACTCCATACAATGGAGACCTGATTTTAGAGTAAGTCGTAGTACTTAAAAGGATCATTTCGGATGTTTTTCTACCCTACGAAAGTAAGCAAAATATAGCGATTTGTCAATTCGTACTGGCACAATTGAACAAGTTGACGTCTGCTTTGTTTATCAATAAAATGAGGTATGGAAAATCGTGATTTATTATTGACGAAGCTTCGTCCCGATATAAAAATTGAAACAGAGCGATCAACGGTATTGGAGGTGTTTCAGAGCGTAACATTGCGTCCCATTTTGAAGATTCAGAACCACTTGTTATTAGCGCTTTTTAGCGCTCATCTTAACGACAACAAAATTAATATTGGCTTGTTGAAAGATGAAAAGAAGGAGGAGTTGATTCATACCCTATTGAAAAAGGATATGGCGATAAAAAATGTTTTGATAGGAACGATTGTGGGCTTTTTTAAAGAAAAGGAATCGCTTTTTTATTTCAGCGACAAACGTGCTATCAATAAACGGATCGTTGAACTACTGATCAAACGTATTTCAGATCAAAAGAACGTATTGTAAATTAGTCCAGGGAAATTTTCAATCGTTTATAGATAGCGTCTCGTTTCAATTCCCGAACATCACCCGGTTGCATATTTTCAATGCGCAGATCTTCTATGGCAATGCGGATTAATCGTAAGCAAGGAAACCCAACTCCTGCAGTCATTTTGCGAACTTGATGGTACTTCCCTTCGGTTAAAGTTAATTCTATCCAAGAGGTAGGTAGACTCTCGTTTACCGGATGAGCCCTAGGAGCGAGCGATTCGGGCTTTTTTACTTTTTTTACTTTGCATGGTTTGGTAACATATGGGCCAGCATCAAGTGCTATTGTAATTCCTGCCTCTATCTCTTTCATTGCGGCGTCCGTCACTATGCCTTGCAACTGGACCAGATAAATTCTTTTATGTTCGTATTCCGGTTTTAATAATCGGTGATTTAATGATTTGTCATTTGTCAGAATCAATAAGCCTTCGCTATTTTCATCCAGCCTTCCAACAGAATAAACATCTTTTGCAAACGTAAATTCTAAATCGCTTAAGCACTTCTTTTTATGTTCAGTAGTGAATTGCGAAATCATTTTATAGGGCTTGTAAATAATATAATAGCTCATGTTTTTTTATAAATGCGACATTACTTTTTAAAGATAGTGTCTGGAACTCCTTTATTTATTTGATAATTTGTGAGGGTAATATATATTTTTCCTTTTTTAGGATCTTTTGTTTTGTCAGGGGTTTCTGTGCTACTATTATTAATATCCCCGGAAACACTTTTTGGTATCTTGAATTTTTTTACATCAACCGAAAAGATCATTTTGTCTGGTAAGCCGTATAATAACTGAGCTCCGTAAGTGTACTCCATCAAAATGGTGCCATTTGATTTCGTAGTAAGTTGTGATTTTAAAACGACATTTTGTTTGTTGTCAATCCACAGTTTTCCCAAAATAAGATCACTGGTGTCGGACAATGGAATAATGTTGATGATGTTGGTAAGGGTTCCATTAATTAGTTCATTCCCTTGCATGATGGCTGTGAAAGAGTTGGTGTCGGCAAGCATTTTTGACGATTGGTCAAAGCCCTGGCGAGGCACAATAGCAATGCTTTTAGACTCCACCTTAAACTTATCTTTTTGTTTAAAGTAAATTTTAGCATCTATCGGTAGCATTCTGATAAATGGCATATCTACTTTAATATTTGCAAGTACAGAGTAGTCTTTTGCTTTTTGCGATTTAAGATAAACGGCTCTTAAAATTTGATTGGCATTTTGCTGAGCCATCACAGTTTCTCCACTCAGGATGGCAAATAGAAATACGACTAAAAATTTAATTCGAAAAGTACTCATGCTAATATATCCTTCCTGTTAAATTTATATACGGCAATTGCTAAAAGTCCTATAATGTGGACGAACAAAATAATTGCAGAAGAAATAATTTTGTCGACGGGCAGAGGGTCTTCAAAAAAATTGCGCCAAGTGACCATATGAGTTGTAAATAAAAAGGGTTGTATCTTTTGCAGTACAGGAACATCGAGCGCTCCAATAATTGTAAACAGAATGATGATGGCCATGGTAGATACGATGGGGCCAATTGAGTTTTCGGAGAAACACGAAAGCGTAAGGGATAAGGTTGCGATCATTACCAATGACAAGAAGGCCATGCTGAAACCAGAAAGAAATCGCCATGCAAGATCTTTTTCCTGTAAAATAACCAATCCTTCGCTATTTAAAACCATGAGATCGCCGGTTCCAAAAATTATTTTTCCAACAACTAATGCTAGAAATACCAGCCACAACAATATGATCAGCGTATAGGCGCACCCGGCTAAATATTTTGAAAATAGAATACTGGTTCTCGAAATGGGTTTGGTTAGTAATAAACGAATAGTGCCCATTGCTCCTTCCCCTGAAACAAGATCGCCTGTTACCAAGGCTATAAGCAGAGGAACATGTATGATCAACATTTGTAAAATAATAAATGCGATTAAATTTCCGTTTAAAATTTTTCCTTCAAAAGAAAGCGATTGCTCAAAAGGTTGAGTTACAAAAGAAATAAAATTGTGTCCATCTACTTTCATTGCAAAAAGGATGATGCCTACAATCAGTGTTATTGCACCAACGCCAATATAGCTGCGCGGTTTTGCAGCTATTTTTAAAAATTCGTTATACGTGCTTTTCCAGAACATCAGGTGTTGATTAACTTTAAAAAATAATCTTCCAATTTTCGTTTGGCTTCAATAGAGAATACGTTGATGTCATTGTCGCAAAATAATTTATTTATGACAGGTATATTCTCTTGTGAAATATGTAATAATAAATTTTTATCTTCAATTTTATCGATGATATTCTTCTCTGGCAGCGAACCTAACAATTGTTTTGCTTTTTCAATATTGTCGACAGAAAAGGAAACAACTAATTCCTGTGCATTCAGAAGTTCGCTGACCGAGCCCTGAACAATTGTTTTTCCTTTGCTGATAATGACCATTCTGTTGGCAATCAACTCTATTTCAGAAAGTATATGAGAAGACAATAGGACAGTTTTGTTTCGTTCATTTTTTAATTGTAAGATCAAATTGCGGATGTCAATGATTCCCTGAGGATCAAGCCCTGTGGTTGGCTCATCTAGGATAATTAATTCCGGATCGTGAATCAGCGTTTGTGCAATCCCTAATCGTTGTTTCATCCCGTGCGAAAAGCCTCCTAATTTATCTTTCTCTCTTCCTTTTAATCCAACAAATTCTATGATCTCATGCACCTTACTTTTGGTTACTGTCACTCCAGATAGCCTGGCAAAGATCTCTATGTTTTTTTCTGCAGAAAGGTATTTGTAGAAATCTGGTTTTTCAACAATGCATCCGATTCTTTGAAGAATATAGTTTCTGTTTTTTATAAGATCCTTGCCAAATAATCTTATTTCACCTTTGGTAGGTTTTATAAGAGAAAGCAGGGTGCGTATGGTGGTGCTTTTCCCAGCACCATTAGGGCCAAGGAATCCGAATACATCGCCACGGAAAACATCAAAGCTCACATCTTCAACTGCATGAAACTTCCCGTAATGTTTAACAAGGTGTTTTACTTCAACAATTTTTTCTTCTGAATCAGACATTGTTTTCCGGATAGAAAATTTCCATTGCAAAGGTAGCGTTTATTGCTATGCAACCCTATTTCCCAAAGCCATTTTATAGGTTTGCAATACTCTTTCTCGAGCAAATTTATGTTCAATTATTGGCTGAGTATAGGTTAACTCTTCAAATTCGGGGACCCATTTTCTGATGTAAAGAAACTTAGGATCAAATCGCAAAGTCTGAGCTTCAGGACTAAATACTCTGAAGTAAGGTGCGGCATCGCATCCCGAACTTGCTGCCCATTGCCAGCCACCATTATTTGCTGCAAGATCAAAATCCAATAATTTTTCTGCAAAGTAGGCTTCCCCCCAGCGCCAATCAATCAATAAATGTTTCACCAAAAAGCTAGCTACGATCATTCGAACCCTATTGTGCATAAAACCTGTGGCGTTCAGTTCACGCATCCCTGCATCAACAATAGGGTAGCCGGTTTGCCCAGTGCACCATGCTTCAAACTGTTCTTCGTTGTTTAACCATTTGATTGCATCGTATTGCGGTTTAAAGGAGTGTGTAATGACCTTTGGGAAATGAAAAAGAATCATCATATAAAACTCTCTCCAGATCAATTCATTCAGCCATTGCTCATTAAGACCGATGGCTCTTTTCACAAGCGTTCGAATACTAATTGTGCCAAAACGTAGGTGAACGCTCAATCGTGTTGTGCCTGCTATCGCAGGGAAATTTCGCTGTTGATCGTAAATTTTAATTAATTTTTCGTCAATGATAGGAAGGGTAAAGCGTTGTCCTGTCGATTCAAATCCGATTTCTTTTAACGATAGCAGCGGTAATGGCTCTGTTTTCAGAAAATTAGTAAAATAGTTTTCAGTAGCGTTGGGGCTCAAATATAAATCGCTGAGTTTGCTTTTCCATTTTTTTGAGTAAGGAGTAAATATGGTATAGGGAAGACCATCATCTTTTGTTACTTCACCTTTTTCAAATATTACCTGATCTTTATGAGAATGGAATCTGATTGCGTTTTTTGAAAGAAAATCTTTTATGCTGTTGTCCCTTGCAATTGCATAAGGCTCGTAATCGTTATTGCAGTATACATCTGTTATAGTATATTTTTTTACGAGGTCATTAAAAATTTCAGACGTGTTACCAGATAGTACGAGCAGAGAGCTGCCTATTTCTTCCAGTTTTTTTTGTAAATTCTGAAGGGCAAAATGGATAAATTCAACTCTTTTATCTTTCTTATCGGTCAGATTTTCTAAGATATCGGAATCAAAAATAAAGAGGGGTAAAACATTGGAGTTGTTTTTTAGTGCAAAATATAATCCTGTGTTGTCTTCCAGCCTTAAATCCCTTCTGAACCAGAAGATACTTACAACTCTTTTTGCGACCATTTATGTTTAATTTATAGTATAGATTGTTAAACAAGTTGACCGAAAGCAGAATACTCTTTAAGGTCGACCATCAGCTTTTTTCTTGCTAAAAATATTCTGCTTTTTATTGTTCCAATAGGAAGGTTTAATTCGTCAGCAATTTCTTTGTATTTGAAGCCATCAAAATATCTCATAAATGGAATCTTATACTCTTCTTCAAGTGAATCGACTGCTTTGGAAATATGCTTGTAATTCAATTGGGATTCAGCACTTGGTCCATTACTTCCGTTCAGTGGTTTTACGGTAGAAAGATCCTCTGTTTGGTTAATAATTTGGCGTGTTTTAACGGATCTTCTGTAGCTATTTATAAAGGTATTTTTCATAATTGTATACAGCCACGCCTTTAAGTTGGACGCATCGGCAAATTTATTTCGATACTTTAATGCTTTTAAATATGTTTCTTGAACTAAGTCTTGCGCTTCTTCGCTGTTAAGTGTGAGACTATAAGCGAAATTTTTCAAAGGGGTTCTTTGGTTAATCAGCTGTTGGTTAAATTCTATTGCGGTCATTATCTTAACATTTATGTTTTTAAATTCTGTTTAACAAAAGTATAAAAAAGTTAAACAAAACAAATAAAAACAGCACGCAAAAATTTAAATTGCTGATTGTCAAGGAATTAAAAAACAAGAAAGTTGCAAAAAAACACAAGAAGTGTTATTCAGTTCAAGGAAATTTTCGAATCATTTATGAAATCATCGAAAGCAGATCAGAAGGAGTTTTGAAGATGTTAATGTTTTTGGGTGTAAGAATATTTTTTTCAATTACTTGATAACCAGATAACAGAATTTTTGATTTAGGAAACGTTGTTGAAAGTTCTGTCACATAGTTTTGTGGTGTATCCATAGCTCTTGTAAATACGGATACAATGTAATGTGGTTCACGTATTGAATAAACGCGCTGCAAGTCAATGAATGGAACCGACTGTCCAAGGTAAATTACTTGGTGTCCTTTCGATTTAATAAGATATGTAAAATATAAAAGGCTTACTTCATGAAGCTCTCCATCCGGTAAAAACAAAATGAATTTTTTTTGTTTTTTGTTTTCTGGAACGATCACTCCATCAATAGCAACGATCAGTTTTTGTCGAATAAGATTGGAAATAAAATGTTCTTGTGCAGGGTTTATACTCCCCGTTTGCCACATCAACCCTATTTTATGGAGGAATGGATATATTACAGCTTCAATCGTGTGAGAAAACCCTGTACGTAAAATATTGTTGGATATTATTTTCTCAAACCGTAACTCATCCATGTCAACCATGGAAATTATAAGCCCTTCTATTTGCTCGCTATCAGGAGTATCAGAATTAACAATTTTATTTACTTCATCTGCTATCTGAGCTTTACTAAGCGTTGCAATTTTGGAGATCTTATAGCCGTTATTGTTTAATAGGCTTACATTTAGAATGTTTTTTAGTTCCTCGTTGCAATAACATCTGATATTTGTATCGGTTCGGGTTGGTTTTAAAATGCCATATCGTTGTTCCCAGATACGCAAGGTGTGGGCCTTTATACCTGAAATTTTTTCTAAATCTTTTATTGAAAATTGTGTAACCATTTTTTAGTCGTTTATTACTTCACAAACAAATAACTCAGCAAAATGTTTTTTAAGTTTTTCTTTTAATTCCATTTCGTCAACTTCCGCCCCAAGTTCTTTGGCTATTGATGTTACCGCTTTATCAACAATACCGCAAGGGACAATGTTTCCAAAATAATCTAAATTAACATTTGCATTCAATGCAAATCCATGCATGGTTACCCATCTGCTTGCTCGTACGCCCATTGCACATATTTTTCTAGCTTTTAATGGATGTTCAACATCTATCCATACACCCGTTTCTCCTTTGCTTCTTCCTGCTGTAATACCGTATTCAGCCAATGTTCGAATCACCATTTCTTCTAAAAAGCGAAGGTATTTATGAATATCAGTAAAAAAATTATCCAGATCTAATATAGGGTAGCCAACAATTTGCCCAGGGCCATGATAGGTAATATCGCCTCCTCTGTTGATTTTATAATAGGTTGCATTCTTTTCAATAAGCTGTTTTTCAGAAATTAATAGGTTCTGTTTGTCGCCGGTATTTCCAAGTGTATACACATGCGGGTGCTCACAAAAAAGAAGGTAGTTACTGGTTTTTAGTTGCTCGTTTTCCAGAAGAGAACGGTTATTTACTTTGGTAGTAACGGTTTCACTAAACAGTTTTTCCTGAAAGTCCCAGGCTTTTTTGTAATCCATCAACCCTAAATCAATAAAATGAACTTGTTGCATTATGCGCGTAACCCTATAATTTAGATAAGGCCGATTTTAGGTTATTGATTACATTTACTTCCATCAGATCAACACCTCGTGCTTCTCCAAGCGCAACTGAAATCCAGTCGCCAAGATGAATAAAGTAGATTGCTTTTTCTATCACAGAATTACCTTTTGAAAAAATTTCAGTGATGGACGAAGTGTATTTTTTGATCACCTCTTTATTGATATCTACTCGTGCTAAATTTCGTGAGTAATCATTTTTATCCAGAAAAAATAAAACAGAAAATGCATCATTCTTTTCGGTCCAACCTACTAATTCATTGTGATTCATCTCGGGAACAATATGATGCCAGCAAAGAATTTTTGCATTTTCATTCAGCTGCTGTCTGAAGCGCACTGCTATACCTTCATTGTAAGTAGTAGCATAAATTACGGGGATTTTTCCTTTTAGTTTGTCAGCAATACTTTTTGCTTCAGCGATGATATTATTTTCTTCTGCTTCAATTAATTGAATAGCAGCTTCTAAGTCTTTTTTGTAGTCGTTATTTGTGATACCAAAAAAACCAAGTATAAAAAATAATTGGGTTAATGAATACCCTAAACAAGAGCGAGGGGGCATTCCACCGGGAACAACGATGCAATCAAATCCTTTTGCATTGCAAATTTCCAGTACTTTACCACCTGAAGTAACACTCACGATTTTTGCATTTTTAGCAATTGCCAAATCCATGCAATTCAATGTTTCTTCCGTATTTCCGGAATAAGACGAAATAATTACTAAGGTATTTTCATTAACATAAGCAGGAATGAAATAGCCTTTGGTAACATTGATTGGAACATTTGCATTTCCAACAACCAGTTCAGCAACAATACTCCCTCCAATACCCGACCCTCCAAGGCCGCAAATCAATACGTTAGCGATGTTATTTTTTGAGGCGCTTAATTTAGCTTGGTTACCAATGGCAATTGCTTCAGATAATTGTTTCGAAAAGTTTTCTACTAATGTTTTCATTTCAAATAGTATAGTCGGTCTTTGGAAAGTAAAAATACAATTTTTGCTGATATGTAGATTGTTTTTTGGTTAATAATTCAGATAAATAAGTAGATAAAAAGACTTGTAGATATGACTATAAAACCCTTATTGCGTGTATATTTGCAATTATAAAAAATTAATAAAATTTTAGATGAGTACTGAGCTAAACGAACAAGAGCTATTAAGACGTGGCAAGTTAGAAGAGATCACCAAAATGGGAATCGATGCGTACCCTGCGGAATTATATGATGTTAATTCAACTGCAAAAGACATCTTAGAAAATTTCACAGCAGACAGGGCGGACTTCTATAAGAACGTTTGTATTGCAGGTAGAATTATGAGTGTGCGTGATATGGGCAAGGCGTGTTTTGTGAGTTTACAAGATGCGACAGGACGAATACAAGTTTATATCCGAAGAGATGATGTTTGTTCGGGAGAAGACAAAAGCTTATTTGATCTTTTGTTTAAAAAACATACTGATATAGGCGATATCATAGGTATTACAGGACATGTGTTTGTTACCAAGGTTGGTGAGATTTCTATTCATGCAGCCACTTTTAAAATGTTAAGCAAATCGTTACGTCCTTTACCGATGGTAAAAATTGATGAGAATGGAAATGCTTTTGATGAGGTAACTGATCCGGAGTTTCGTTACCGTCAGCGCTATGTAGACCTAATCATCAATCCAAAAGTAAAAGAAACGTTCATTAAACGTACAACGATGGTAAATACCATTCGTGATTTTTACAATTCCAAAGGTTATTTGGAAGTAGACACTCCTGTTTTACAAGCTATTCCTGGTGGCGCTACCGCGCGTCCATTTGTTACCCATCATAACACATTGGATATTCCAATGTATTTAAGAATTGCAAACGAATTATATTTGAAACGATTGATCGTTGGAGGCTTTGATGGTGTATATGAGTTTTCCCGAAACTTCCGAAATGAAGGAATGGATAGAACACATAACCCTGAGTTCACAGTTATGGAGTTGTATGTTGCTTACAAAGATTACAATTGGATGATGGATGTTACAGAAGAGCTGATTGAAAAAATAGCACTAGATCTTAATGGAACCACATCGGTTCAGGTGGGCGAGCATGTTATTGATTTTAAACGCCCGTTCAAACGTGTAACCATGTTCGATTCGATTAAAGATTTTACAGGGATCGATATCAGTGCAATGAATGAAGATCAATTGAGAGACGTTTGCAAACAGTTGCATATCGAGTCCAATCAAAGTATGGGTAAAGGGAAGTTGATTGATGAGATTTTTGGCGCAAAATGCGAAGGCAATTATATTCAACCCACTTTCATTACTGATTATCCTGTGGAGATGAGTCCGCTTACAAAAAAGCACAGAAGCAAACCTGGACTAGTTGAACGTTTCGAATTGATGGTAAATGGAAAAGAATTGGCGAATGCGTATTCGGAATTAAATGACCCGATCGATCAGCGCAATCGTTTCGAAGAACAAATTAAATTGATGGAGCGAGGAGATGATGAAGCCATGTTTATAGATCACGATTTTTTACGGGCACTGGAATATGGTATGCCGCCAACATCGGGTATAGGTATAGGAATAGATAGGTTGGCAATGATCATGACCAATTCACATTCAATTCAGGATGTATTATTTTTCCCTCAAATGCGACCGGAAGTGATTAAAAAAGTGGTAGTGGAATTGAAAGCAGAAGAAGTAAAAGTGTTGGACGAAGTAAAAAAACAAAATGCACCAACGTTGGCTAGCATCAGTGAAAGTATAGGTGTGTCTAAAAATCAATTGCAGAAATTACTAAACTCTTTAGAAGAACGAAATCTTGTAAAAAGAGAAGGGCCTATTTATCAATCAATCAACTAAAATTAATTCGGAATACATTGAGTCACAAAATAGCAGTAATAGGTGGTGGTAGCTGGGCAACAGCAATTGTTAAAATGCTTTGCAACAATGCATCACAAATACATTGGTGGATTCGTCATGAGTCGGCAATTGACCATATCAAAAAGTATAAACACAACCCCAACTATTTAACTTCTGTTGAATTCGATACCTCTAAATTGCAGTTGAATTCTAATTTAAAAGAAGTTATTAAAAATGCGGATGTTCTCATCATGGCTGTTCCTTCTGCATTTTTAAAAGAAACATTATCGGAAGTAACGTCAGTTGATCTTCAAAACAAACAAGTATTTTCTGCTATCAAAGGAATAGTTCCTGAACATAATTTAATAGTTGGAGAATTTTTCAATAAAGAATTCAAGATTGCAATGGAGAACATAGGTGTGATCACGGGTCCGTGTCATGCAGAAGAAGTGGCGATGGAAAAATTATCCTATTTAACGATTGCCTCTCAAAGCTCTCAGAATGCAGCATACGTTGCCTCCCAACTCAGTTGCAGATATATAAAAACAACAGTGTCAGATGATATTTATGGAACGGAATATTCTTCCGTACTGAAAAATGTTTTTGCAATAGCCAGCGGAATTTGTCATGGTTTAGGGTATGGTGATAATTTTCAGGCGGTATTAATTGCTAATGCTATCCAAGAAATAAAACGTTTTGTGGATGTGGTACATCCAATCGACAGGGATATCAAAGACTCTGCCTACCTTGGTGATCTTTTGGTTACCGCCTACTCTCAGTTCAGTCGTAACCGTTCTTTTGGAGGAATGATAGGGAAAGGGTATTCTGTAAAATCGGCGCAACTAGAAATGAATATGATTGCTGAAGGGTATTATGGAACTAAATGTGTTTTCGAGATTAACAAGAAATACAATGTTAGAATGCCCATTACAGAAGCAGTATATCGTATCTTATATGAAAAGATGTCCCCTGCTATCGAAATGAAATTGTTGACCGATCAACTTTCTTAATCAAATATATTTAGTGATTCAATAGCCAACCAATTGCTGAAGGCGTCATTGGAATAAGTCCATCCGCACTCATGAAATATTGGAGTAAGAAAAAATTCAGGACGGTTAAACACAGAAAAAATTTAGTGAATTTTACAGGATCATAATAGGTCTTCATTTTTTCGGCAGCAATCAATATAGCCGGGAATGCCAAACAGACAATCCTTGTCGCATCAAAAGCAATTAACAGCTGTAAAAAAACGCAGGTTATAATACTTGCTATCAGCATCACAAATTGTTTATCCTTTCTCGCTTTATAAAGCATAAATAGCGGAAAAATCCAGAATAATTTAAAAGCATAAAACCCTCCGGCCCCAATGTGGTCAATCATTTTTTTAAATGCGAACGAAAGGTTGTCTTTCGAAAAATAAAAATTCAGATCGTATTCTACTTTAACATTGCTTGATATCCACATTCGATATATTAATAACGGAATAAGCGCGACTAGCAGATATCCCATGTATTTAAATAACTGTTTTATGTCTGTCCCATTTGCATACCTTGAATACAAAATAAGTCCGGGTAAAAGAAAAATACAACTCTCGTGTGTTAACATCCCTAAGCAAAAATAGACGGCACTTAAAACAGGTCGTTTTATGTATGCAAAAGAAAGAAACACGAAAAAGTAAAATACAGCATCAGTATATCCTGCTGCTTGTAGCTGAATATATATGGTGGAAGAGAACCCGATCAGCCCTGTAAATAAAAGTGAATCTAAAGGGTCATACTTTTTTTCTCTATATACATAGTAGATGCTTGTTACAAGTAACAAAGCAAAAATCAAGGGGATAATAAAAAACAAATCCCCTCTTAAAAATGTAATATATCCAATCAAAGAGGGGAGTATCCTGTAACGTAAGGGGTTGGAATGTTCGAAATCAAAAGGGTTGTTTGATAAAAGAGAATATTGAAGTCCATGATAGGCGGATTCAAAGGAGGGGGTAACATAAAGCATATCAAATGCAATAATGATAAAACCTATGAGCAGGCTGGTTGTTAGCAAACCCAATCTCTTTTCAATACTTAAACAGTATAAGTTTGTTTTAGTGATTAAAGCGCGAATCATTTATTATTGATATTTTTACCACAAGTGATAAGATGTTATAAAGTAAAAATATCATTTTATTTTATGAAAGCAATTATAATTTTCTAACTACTCAATTCAAAACAGATGAATAGAAGTACTGTCAACGTTTTATTGCTTGTACTAGTTTTACTAAGTTGCAGTGTATTACTATATGATGAAACGATCCATTTATTTCCTGCATTTATTCATTCCTGGACACAAAGCGATCGATATGCAATTGCGCTTGGTTTTTTAAATAACGGCTTTGACTTTTTTCATCCGACAACTTTTAATCTTCAAACGGTTGGAGGGATCACACGTGTTGACTTCCCAATAAACGAATATATTGTTGCACTTTTGATGAAGGTATTCGGAACAACATCTCCTGCCGTTTTCAGAACCTATACATTGATAACAAGTATCATTGGGTTAGTCTTTTTATTTTTGATGACTAAAAAGATCACTGGCTCTAAAATGAAAGGCTGGTTGGTAACAATCTTTGTTTTTCTTTCTCCCGTTTATGTATATTATCAGGCGGGGTTTATTCCTAGTATCCCTGCAATTGCATGTGTTTTCGTCGGGTATTATTTTTTCTTTTCCTATAAGGATAATGAAAGAAGTCGCTCTTTTTTTCTTTCTGTTTTCTTTTTATTAATAGCTGCTTTAATGCGGATGCCATTTCTAATTTTTCTTTTGGCTACCCTGATTCAACAGGCATGGTTCAATTGGAAGTCGAGACGAATTAATTGGAGCGAAGTGGCTGTATTTTTATTTTCCCTTTTTCTTTTTATGGGGTATTATTTATACAACGTGCATCTGGGAAGGTTATATGGCAATATGTTTTTGGATTATGTAATGCCAGCAAAAAGTTTTTTAGAATTTAAAGAGATTGTTGGAGAAATGATTCACCATTGGGGAAATCACTATTTTACATGGAGCCATTATGTGTTGTTGTTATTTATACTTGTTTTAGCTGTGTATCGGTTTTTAAAAAGAAATGGGTTTCTTGAACAGGATAAAAAATATTGGTTTCATTTGTGGATACTATTTACAGGAACGACTCTTTATTTTATCCTAATGGCAAGACAATATTTCGCGCATGATTACTATTTCCTTGATTCCTTTTTTATTCCAGTAATTTTATTGTTGCTCTTTTCCATTAAAAATCTTCAAATAAACAGTTTAGCTCAAAAAGCGCTGTGGGCCTCTGTTTTTGCCTGTTCAGTTGTTCTCTTTTTTATTTTTACTACGAAAGTACAGGCGGAAAGGTATTCAACGGGACCATGGGACAGGACGGAGATGACCCGACAAAATTTTATCGGTACAGAAACATATTTGGATAAGATAGGGATTTCTAAAGAGGCGAGAATATTAGTGATCGATGCATACAGCACTAACGCCCCTCTTATTTTAATGAATAGAAAGGGGTACACCGTTTTGGGAACATCAGCAAAAAATATCGGAACATCTTTGTTTTTTGCTAAATGGGATTATGTTGCTATTCAGGATATTTATCTTGTTTCTGATGTGATCAAAAATTATCCATTGCTTACTTCTTTGATTGAAAGAGTAGGGGGAACAGGGAAGGTTTCTTTTTATAAAAGAAGCGCAAAGGCACATCCAAAATCGTTAAAACAATTTTTGGGCATCACTCCTGAAAATACAATTTATAAAACGCTTGTTACATTTGATTCAACTTCATATGAAAAAAATGTTAGCGGCACAGATCATGTTGCTATTGTTAAAAATCACACATCCTTTTTGTCTATTCTAGATTCCACAATTGAGTATGGTGCAACCATTTCCTTAAAAGCTTCTGATCTGAATCGTGAAAATAATTTGAAACTACTTGTTAATAGCGATATACTTATCCATAACGATATTAAGGAAATTCAATTGGTAGCTGCCGTTACGAATAAAGATAGAACGTTGTTCTATCAGAATTTCTTTCTGTCGGATTATTTTAAAAGAACAGGTAATTGGCAAAAAATGGAATTCCAGTTTGTGCTACCAGCGTTTGAAACACCAGATGATGAGGTGAAAATTTATTTATGGAATCCGGATAAGAAGGAATTGCGGTATGATAATTTTGAAATAGTCATTTATAAGTAATATCACGTGTTATAAAATTCATAGACAGTTTTTCCTTTTGCATTCCCTATGATAGCCGCTAATTCACTTCGCTGTGCTTCTTTAATCTTTTTAACCGATTTAAAATGCGCCAATAATTTTTGTGCGGTTGTGTCACTTATCCCTTTAATTTCAGTCAATTCCGTTTTTAAAGTTCCTTTGTCTCTCTTGCTTCGATGGTGTGTAATTCCAAAACGGTGGGCTTCATCTCTGATCTGTTGAATTATTTTTAATGATTCACTTCTTTTGTCCAAGTATAAAGGAATAGAGTCTCCAGGGAAATAGATTTCTTCTAATTTTTTTGCGATACCAATGATAGCAACTTTTCCTCTTAGCCCTAATTTATCAATGCTTTCCAACGCAGCGCTTAATTGCCCTTTCCCACCGTCTATAACAATAAGCTGCGGCATCGATTGGTTTTCCTCTAGCACTCGCTTATATCTCCTGTAAATTATTTCTTCCATCGATGCAAAATCATCTGGCCCTTCCACTGTTTTTATATTAAAATGACGGTAATCTTTTTTACTTGGTTTACAATCTTTGAAAACAGTCATAGCTGCAACTGGATAGGCTCCCTGGAAGTTTGAATTGTCAAAACATTCAATATGTCTAGGCTCTTCTGTTAGGCGAAGATCCTTTTTCATTTGTTCTAGAATCCGTTTGGTATGACGCTCGGGATCGATCAGACTTTCTTGTTTTATTTTTTCTCTTCTGTAATACTCAACATTTCTTTCAGAAAGTTCCAACAAATGTTTTTTATCGCCTCGTTGAGGTAACGTAAATTCTATTCCTGGGAATTCCGTTTCAAGAAGAAAAGGGACTACAATTTCTTTTGATGTGCTGTTAAACCGTTCTCTAAGTTCAATAATGGCAAGAGATAGAAGCTCTTCGTCTGTTTCTTCCAATTTCTTTTTTAATTCAATAGTATGACCTTGAATAATAGAACCGTTTATTACTTTTAAGAAGTTCACATACCCATTTTTTTCATCTGAAACAATGGAAAAAACATCAACATCAGTAATAGTAGGACTTACAACAGTAGATTTACTTTGAAAGTTTTCCAGCAGATCTATTTTTTCTTTTGTAAGATGCGCCTGCTCAAATTGTAATTGCTCAATCTGTTGTTGTAACTCTTGTTTTAAATGCTTTGCTACAACATTACTATTTCCTTTTATGATCTCTTTTATTCCTCCTATTGTTTCATTATAATTGTCTTCTGTTTCTTTTCCAATACATGGGGCTTTGCAATTACCGATGTGATATTCCAAGCATACTTTAAATTTATTCGCTTGGATATTTGATTCGGACAAATTCAGATTGCAATTACGTAATTTAAAAAGTTTACGAATCAGGTCTAATACCATATTCATTACTTTTACAGATGCATAAGGACCAAAATAGGTAGATCCGTCTTTTACTACATATCTGGTTGTAAAGACACGTGGATAACGTTCATTTTTTATACAGATCCATGGATAGGTCTTGTCATCTTTCAACAATACATTGTAACGCGGCTGATATTTTTTAATAAGATTGTTTTCCAGCAGTAAAGCATCCAGTTCCGTATCAACAATAATGTATTTTATGTCGACAATTTTTTTTACTAGTATTTGTGTTTTGCCGTTTTCGGATTGATCTTTATTAAAATAGGATAAAACTCTTTTTTTTAAGTTCTTGGCTTTGCCGACATAGATGATCTTCCCTTCTGAATCATAGTACTGGTATACCCCTGGGTTGTCAGGGATCGTGCGTAGAATAGTACTGATGTGTTCAGATTTTTCCATTGGTGTATTACAAAGATAAAAACAAAAATGCCCAACAAGTGGTGTTGGGCATTTTAAAAAAGCTGTACTTAGGTTATTTATTTAGGATGATTTTTTTTGTTGTAATTCCTGAATCATTTTTTATACTTACAAAATAACTTCCATTCGCTTGGTTTGAAAGGTTGATCAAATGTTTTGATGAAGAATCTATATTTTCTGTAGAAATTATTTTCCCTACTAAATCATAAACAGTGATAGTTGATCTGTTGGAA
>Ga0209596_1001034_pt1 | contig 24666 bp, 40 predicted proteins | sample M_130807_MF_Meta_FD_187314 | JGI IMG/M metagenome (GOLD analysis project Ga0209596, IMG submission 187314) | Freshwater microbial communities from Lake Montjoie, Canada to study carbon cycling - M_130807_MF_MetaG (SPAdes) (version 2) | ecosystem: Environmental > Aquatic > Freshwater > Lake...
TCGGCAATTCCAGCACATCCCACATCTCCACCCACTCCCGAGGCGTCAACCCCGGCGGTGGGATAACCGCCTGTTCCCCAGCCAGCAGACGCCGCACCACGTCAAGCATTTGCGCCGACAGCGTGACCGCCCCGAGCCGGTAGTCACGGAACGCCTGACACGCCATTGGCACCCAGGCTTCGGTAATGCCCAGGATCACGTCGGCGTATGCCCGTATCTCGTATTGCGCGTGCGAGTCGGCTCGCAGCGCCAGGAAGTTGAACAGATTGTGGAGGTCGGTCTTCCAATACCATTGGGTGTAGGTGTTCAGCGTAAGGTTCATGCGGGCCAATTCACGGGCCACGCCCTTGCGCGACGGATCATGCTCGACCCAATCTCCGCCCTCGTTCAGCATCCATTGGTAGATTCTGTAGTTGGTCGAAGCATTAAGCTCCAACGCTGCCATTACGATTGCTGCTTCATCCCCCTCCAACACATCACCGCGCCCCTGCCGGTTGCTTGTAGCCTGAGCCGCCAGGTGCTCCGGCGCGGGGATGTAGAACTCGTTGTCGAGGATCGAATATCGAGCGGACTGCTCGTTGACGCTGGCCATCCGGTGCCTGATCCACTGCCGCGCGACGAAGATCGGCAGCTTCACATGGAGCTTGATCTCGCACATCTCGAACGGTGTGGTGTGCCGATGACGCATCAGATACCGAATCAGCGCCTCATCCTCGCGGACCGATTTGGTCCCCGATCCGTAGGAAACGCGCGCGGCCTGCACGATGGCCGCGTCGTCGCCCATGTAATCAATGACCCGCACGAACCCGTGATCGAGCACGGGCGTCGGCTCGCCAAGGATCGCTTCCAGGGCGGCCACGGTGGGGCGTTTGGTGGTGTTCATCGGTCGTTCTCCTTATCCAGTTCCATGATCGCCGCCTTGAGGTAGTTCGCCGTGTCCAGCGTCTCCTCGTATGCGTGTTGCAGCCAATCGCGCAGGCTCAGCCCGGCCCCATCCAGCGTCGTGCCGTATTTCGCGATGCCAACCTGTGACCGTTGCAGCAGATCGGCGCGGACGGCCTCGACGACGGCATCGCGGGGTTGAGTGATGGCGGTCACGGCGCGTCTCCCTCGGTTTTTCGCCAGGTGCCAAACTTTCTTTCTAAAACATCCACAGACCGTTCCAGATTGCCGACGCATCGTTCCAAACCACCAACGCACCGCTCTAGCCTACCAGCGGCGTCAGCCCGAAGCGCAAGCGCCTGAACATCGATGTGGCTGGTCGTCATGACCCGGCAGTCCGTCGGACCCGTCCCAAAGGTGTAAAACCCCATGAACAGGCTGATGGCACCGATCAGCAGCGCCACACCCATCATCCTGATCAATGCCCGGCGCATGGGCTGTTCCTTTCCGCCAGACGCGCCATCCACTCCGCCCGCCGCACGACGATCGGCGCATCCAGGCGCAGCGGGAACTTATGGCGACGAGCAATCCCCGTGACCACACTCCTTGACGCCCCGAACGCGCGCCCAATCACAGTGGCGGTCAGCCCGCGGTCCCACATCTCACGCATCGCTTCGATTGTCTCGACGTCATGCCGACGGCGGTACGGAATCCGCGTCTCGGTCAGGCGCTCGGCAAACTCCGACGCGCACCCAGCACAGACGACCCGGCCCTTGTCGTTTCGGACGTGCGGAAAGCTCGTCACGTCGGCGTCGCAAAGAACGCACGGTGTTGTTGCTTTAATCATAACCGTAACTCCCTAAGCCCGTCTTCGTCTGTAGTCCACCACATCGTAGGCACGCGTAACTTGCCAACGCAATAGACAATCCCGTGGGCGCAACCGTCTTCGTCAACCAACACCGCCTTATAAGACGGCCCGCTGCGGGCCGCGCTGACCAATTGCAATAGCCGAAGCCGGTGCCGTTTTGGCAGCGCGTCGGTTCCGTTTGCGGCTCTGGTCAAGACTTCGGAGCGCGCTCCGAGCATTCGACTGATGTCTGCGGCGCTTAGCGGTATTTCGTTCATAGCGGCTCGAACCTCGGTCGGGGTCATTCGCCTGTCCTCCTATGCTGTGCGCGTCAGGACTTCGTCGGCGGCGTCCTGGGCGGCTGTGTAAGCCTTCGCGACTTCCGCCGGGGTCTGCAGATTTGCAACCAAAACACTCCCGCTGCGCACCCACAGCCGCGAGCGCCTATTCTCCGGTTGCACCGGATTATTCGGGCGGCCGCGGGCGGCGGCCAGCGCCGGATGCCTCTCGTAGCCCAACGCCTTCATAAAGCCGTCCCACTGGTTGGGGTTGGCCTTCGTCCGCAGTCGCCGCGCGTCGAGCAGCAGCCCCAGCCAGTGGGACGACACCCAGCCTCGCCGGAACCCCACTTCGCCCATCTCGATTGCTTCCTGTATCGCCTGCTCGACCGGCCCAAGCCCCGCTTCAATCGCCTCGGCCGTGCTGGTAGTTTCCGGTGCCCGATGCGCCAGAACCGCTGGGTTGAACTCGTCGGCAATTACGAAGCTCCGCAGGTAGTGGTTGCAGATCGCAAACCCGTCCGCCTCGGCCCACTTCAATAGGTTCGGAAAATACATCCCGTCCATGCCGTCGCGAGCCAGATCGGACGCGTCCTGCTGGGCGCAGAAAAACGGCGCGTACCGACGGTCGCCCTTGGTTTTCGGGATCGCGTCCTTGTGGTTGCTGTTCAGCAGGAAATTGGCTGGGATGTCGCCCGTGACCTGGTTCTGCCCTTTGTTCTGAATTTCCCCGCGCAGGTTCGTGATCCACGGCTTGATGGTGTCCAGAATGTCGCGGCGATCGCTGACATAAATCTCCTCGATGCCGATGAACAGCTTCTGGTCCAGCCAGCCGTTGAACTTGTTGGCGAGGTCCTGGGCGTTGGGTGTGTGGCTGTAACGCTCGCCCACGGCAAAAGCCATGACCCGCGAGAGGAACGTCTTGCCGTTGCCTTCACACCCCTGAAGCAGCGGTGCCCAAAACGCTTTCTTCCCTGGGTTCTGGACAACGAACGCCATCCAGGACAGCAAGGCTTGCTGGTCCCGGCGGTCGGGCAGCAGCTTCGCCAAATGGGTCAGGAACGGCGTGGCGTCGCCCTCGACCGACCGCGTCACGATAGGCACATAGCTGTTGAAGAGCGAGCGGCCGTCCTGGACAATCAGTGCTCGGGACGGCAAGGCCGGCCGGAAACACAGGGTGTGCGCGAACGGCGGGACAAAGTTGGTGTTCTCGGCAAACGCCTCCCACGCGTTGCGTGTTGTCTTGCCGTCTCCGGTGTAGACCAACGCCTTCCCGCCGTAACGGCCACGGGATCGGAACTGCTGGGGGGACAGGATGGAGCCGTCCGGCACGGCGGCGGCGTATCGGTCCTCTATGTAGACAGCGCCCTCGAAGTGCCGGTCCAGATCGGACGCCAGGATGAAGTCTTCCGCGGGGGCAGCCGGCTCCGATCCGACCTCTGCGGCCGTAGCTTGCTTGCGGCCCGTCGCGACCGAGCGCTGTTTGCCGCACGCCACGGTAATCGTCCGGGGCAGGTAGTCGTCCCGGTTCTCCCACTTATCGCGGCGAAGCGCCGAGCGCTCCATAAGGCGTTGGATGCGGGCGCAGTCTTTGCCCGTCCAGAACGCCAGGTGCTGCGCCAAGGCCGCGTCGGCTGCGCTGGCGTCGTAAGGGCGAGCCTTGTGGTCGTCGGGGAAGTACTTAGACAGCGCCGTTTCGTCGGCGTCCCAGAGTTGCTTAAACGACGCGCGCTCGCCGACGGTCGCGGCGGCGGACTGACTGGCGCACGCCATGCGGATCAGGTCGTCGTCGTCCGTCGGTCCGCCGTAGCCGTCACAGGGGCCGTCCGTCCAATCCGCCTGCGTCTGCGGGCTGCCGGGCGGGAAGCTCTCCGCCGCGATTGCGCAGATCGTCGCCGTCAGATCGACTTCCATGTTGCCCTGAGCGCTCGTGCCGGTCAGCGCGCAGAACCTTAGCTTGCTGAACAGCGCGATCGCGTCGCCCAGGTCCTTGTGTTTGGTCCCGTGTGGCGGAATGCGCCCTCGACCGATGATGTGCAGGCCGCGCCCGGACACCGACACTTCAACGTAAGCGCCGGGCAACCGGTGGCAAAGCGCCACAGCGGCGTCCGTCCAGCCGTCCCCGACTCGGCACTCGTCCAGATCAAGGAACCAGAAGTCGTCCGCCTCGGTAAACACGAAGCCAATGCCGTGGTTGGCTCCTAGGCGTGTGGCGGCGGCTGTCGCCGCCTCTCGCGACATCCAATGCGCGGGCAGGTGCGCGTCGATGTACGCCCGACCGGAGGGGGTGATCGGCATCTTGTCGGTTTTGCCCGGCCTGGTGGCGCTGGGCACCACCCGGTAGACGATGAACTGGTCGGGGACGGTCATCCTACTGGTCCGCCCGGCTGCTCACAGCAACTCCTTATCGATCGCCAACCACTCCGGCATCACCATCCTGGCGGCACTGGCGTCCCACTCACACTGCGACTTTGGCAACCACACGGCGCGCACGCCGTCGTAGAGCAGGTACGCTTTCTCCGTTTCGTGACGTAACTGCCCAGCGATGTCGACCAGATCACTTTTCATGTCGCCTCTCCCCACCTACCGCTCTGATAAACACCGCCACGTCAGACGGCGTGACGGCGCGGGCTGCGCTTGACCGCCTGTTCGGGGTCGGGCGTCATAAGGTGCATCTGCCCGCTTGCGCCCAGGAGCGCCGTGATCTGGTCCGCAACGGCCCGGCGCTTGGCGTCGTCGGCGTTCAACAGATCGGCGATCCGCCCAGCCAACAGGCGGTTGGGGATGAGAAACCCGGCGTCTCCGGTGTACTCGTGGACGCGGTAGGACTCAGGCGAGGTCATTTCGTAACGCCACATTGGAGTATCCTCTCGTTTATTGGGAGCCGACCATAGCTTCAGCCGCGGCAACACGCATCTCGTGCGGGGCCGCCATCGCCACCGGATGCCGAACCGCGAGGCCCTGTGCCAGCACCCGAAGGTTACGTTTGGCAATCGCCTCGCGCAGCAGGTCCGCGCGGAACCGGGCGATCGGCCACAGTTGCACGAACCGCGACGCCGGGATCGCCGCCTGTTTCAGCAGCTTTTCGCGCGGGATGTTGTCAAACCCGTAGCGCTCCGCCAGCGGCAGAGCCAGCGCCAGGATTGACGCGCGCCGAGCGGCGGACGAGATGCGCGTTGCGGTCATACCCATCCTCCCTCGGCCAGACGCCGGTTGATCGTCTCAACGTAAGTCGGGTCGGCCTCAATCAACCAAGCGTCCCGGCCCGAGGCCGCCGCCGTCAATCCTGTGCTCCCGCTGCCCGCGAACAGATCGAGAACCAGACCGCTCGGCGGGCAAGCGTATTCGAGCAGCGGCGTCAGAAGCTCCTGCGGCTTCTGGGTGGGGTGAACGGCGCTGCCGGTCATTTTCTTAGCGAACAGAACCGACCGCATCAGGCGGCGGCCATCGGACTGATGAACCCACTCGTTCAGCCCCCTCGTCGCGCCACTACTACATTGCGTCGGCTTCCCCCTCCCAACCATTGTAAACGCCTTGTGACCGTAGGAGTATTGCGGTTGCTTCCACACTCCCGACCAAGGCGACCCGTCTTTGTAAAAATGCAGCACCATTTCATGCACTTTTCGGAACCGATCGTTGAGCATCCCGCTCCCGTTATGCTTTTCCCACACCACATCTTGGGACATCCGCCACCCGGCGCGCTTGAACTCCTCCGCCTTCGCCATGAACAGCCGTGTTGACCCGAAACACCACATCGAACCCGACGACTTCAGCACTCGGTGCGCCGCAGCAAGCCAGCCCTCTGGCCATCGATCCCATGCAAGGCTCGTCTCGCCGTAGGGCGGGTCCGTCAGGATGCAATCGACACTCTCTGCCGGAAGCCCCGGCAACAGCACGCGGCAGTCGCCCTGCATGACTGTGACCGTCACGCCCACTCCCCCGTCGTGAACGCCGCGTCGCCACCCAGCGATGCGACCAGGTCCAGCCAGCGCTTCTGCGCCGCCTCGCGACCACCACCGCTGTAGCGCCACCCAGGGCGCTTAACCTCGCGGCTCACAAACACGCCCAGCGTCTTGCCGACGTGGTCGGGCGTTACCAGCACGGGCCGGATACCAATCAGATCGGACGACTTCAGCATCCGGCTCATCTCCGCGGACTCATTGGCCAGGCCCCATCGGATAAACGACCCGTTCTCCAGCTTGCCCGCGCCGTTGTTGTTCCGCCAGAGCCGCGCGCCCTCGCGTGACGCGGCAAGACGGAGCGGGGCGTAGGCGTCGCTCTCGCTGGTCATTTCAGCCGGCCCCAGGACCGCGGGTTGCCCCTCAGTTGCGGGGCCTGTTCCGGCCCCTCCGAATTTTCCAAAACCGCGCGAGCCCAAGTGTTCACCGCAGCCCCCGACCGCGTCGCGTAACCGCGAGGCTGCGCGCCAGCGGGAAACGCCGACAGATAGGCATTCATCCCGCTGTCCCGCATCCACACGTCGAGCGCGGTAGGCTCCGGCGGATCGGTGAACGCCACGCGCCAGGAGTTGCCGCCTGTTCGGGTCCAGTTGGTGGTCATTGCGCGTCTCCAGTTCGCGGCCACAAGGAGGTTGATCGGCGCACGCTCATAACCGAGATGCCTCCGGGAAGGTGTACGCATTCCACGAGCAAACCTTCATCGCGAGCAACACATAGCGCCCGCGTAAATTCCTTCGCAGCCTCCACCAACTGCGCGGTCAGTCGCTCGTCGAGCGCCGACTCGTAGTTCAACGCCTCTTTAGGCTGGTCTCTCATGCCGCGCTCCCATTGTGAGGGCCGTCATTGAAATCCGCGAATAGAACGCGGCCTTCATATTCGGCGTTTTCCTGTAACAGTTTCAGTTGCTCGCGCTGGCGCGGAGTCAAGACGGCGGTAGGGTCGACGATAACCTTATCGAACCCCCGTACGTAGTCCGCGTGGAGATGAGGAATGCGCCTAGCTATCTTGACAGCCACCCCTCTCGGCCCCACCACCTCCGCCAATGCCGCAGATTCTTCCGTTTCCGGCGCGATGTAGAGAGTCCCCGGCTTTGCAAACAAAATTCGTTGCGCCAAAGCCGTTAGCGCCGCAGGCTCGTCCTCGTTCATGCCGCTTCTCCCTTCCGTCTGACGCCGGCCGATGCCAGCGCCTTCTCAATTCGTTCGGACAACTCCCGCGCACCGCCGATGCGCAAGGTCTGCGCTGTGGCCACGTCCACCCCAAACTCGCGGTAAAACCGCCGGTAGCTCTCATGGTCGTCGCGCCCTAGGTGCTGCTGCCAGCCCGCCCACAGCGCGATCTGGTTGCACAGAAAGTCCTGCGTGGCCGTCAGGTCCCGGTGGCGCTTCATAATCGCCCCGCGTATCTCCGGCGTCGCACCGTAGGGCACGGCAGGCGTCGCCCGCAACGCCTCGGCACTCGCCCGCAGGCGCGCCAGCACGGCGGGGTCCAACTCCAACAGGTCGCCGTCAACATACTCTGGGGCCGATCTCTGCGCAGGCGTGGCAATATGGCCACAGTAAGGGCACTGGCGGTAAATCCGCTCAAACACGGCGGAACAGGCCGGACACGACCTTACCGGCGACGGGCCGTCCGTGGCGCGCGAGCGCTTCTCGCGGCGGTCCAGCGTCCAGGTCTGATACGAGTCGGGCAGCCCCCGCCGCGTCGCGTGGTGAACCACATTGCCGACGTGATCGATGAACAGCCCGCGCTCCTTGCCCGTCATCGGGCGGCCCATGCGACCGAACCTCTGGGCGTATTTGGCGTAGGACTGCGTAGCCGCGCCGTCGCTGACGACCTCGATCGCGGGCAGGTCAAACCCCTCACCGAACAGGTCCACGTTCACAAGCTGCATGATCTCGCGCTTGGCGAACCGGCGCAGAATGGACGCGCGCACCAGTTCCGGCGTCTCGGCGGACACGGCCTCCGCAGGCACCCCCGCCTCCCGGTAGCGCGCCGCGGTCTCGACCGCCAGATCGACGCTGATGGTAAACGTGACGCCGAGCTTGCCGGGGGCGATCTTCAGGTACTGCTCGACCATATCGCCGGTAATGTGGCTGCTGCGTGTCGCTTCGACCAGCGCTTTCGGCGCGAACTCACCCGTCGTCTCGCTGATCGGCAGGTTCTCCCGATGCAGATCGCTTTCCGGGGCGTAGATGCGGTAGTCCGTCAGGAAGCCTTGGTCGATCAGTTCCCGCCCGTAGGGTCCGACGACCATAGTGTCGAACACGCCGTCCGCGTGCCGCCCGAGGCCCTTGCCGTCCGCGCGTTCGGGAGTGCCGGAAACACCCAACCCCCGCGCATTCGGGAACATCGCAAGGGCTTTGCCCCATTTGTTGGCGCGTAGGAGGTGGTGGCAGTTATGGACGGTCACGCCCCCGGCGACGTAGGTGTGCAGCCCTTCAACCTCGATATTGTAGACAAAACCGTCGTCAGGACCGAGTCCGGGGTATCCTGTTTGTCCGGGCAAAAACAAGCTGACGCTCGACACGCCGACCCACCTTCCGTCGGCCCCGTCGTAGGCCAACACCTCGTCGCGTAGCGCTAAGTCTACGGCATCTACCCACCCCCGGCGCGTCCAAAAAGGGTGCCCCGGCGTGCAGTACAGAAAACGCCGAAGGCCGATGCCGACGGCTACCATCTCTCGTGGCGCTGGATTGCGAAACAGCCGAACGACAGCGCGCTTTTCGAACCAACCCGTGGTTTCGTCGAACGCCGTCACAAGATCGCCGATTCGCAAGCTCTCGATCGGCCGCCCGTCGACCAGCGTTCCGGCGGGGAAGCACTCATCAGTAACCCAAAGCGACACCTGGTCCGCCCACGACCCTAGTTCGCGCCGCACCAACGAATCCACGCTCGCCACCCCAACAGGTGCCGTCGGCTCGTGGTACGAACACCCTGTGGCCATCACGTGCAGCGCCACGATCTCGCGGATAACGGAACCGGGGGCGATAACGCGGTGACGGACGCCCAACCGCGCCAGCGTCGTGCTCATCTGGCCGATCAGTTCCCGCCGATGCGCGATGGCGCAAGCAGCCCCCTTGTGCCCGAGCAACTCCGACGCGAAGATGACCGTCTTGCCCCCGCCGGGCGGCAGAACATACAGCACGTTTTGCGCGCCGGACGCCCAGGCCGCTCGTATGTCGGCAAGGCCCCGTTCCTGATAATCGCGTAATTGAACTGTTGACATGCTAGGAAAGATAGGAGTAGCCCTTGCACCTGTCAACGACTAATTCGAAAGGGACATCAGGCATGCCAATAGTGATAACGCTGGACGGGACGGACGACCCGGAGGAGGTTCGGGCGATCGGCCGGTTGCTGATGGGTTATAAGCGGCGTGACGCGCCGAACGCCATGCTGTACTGCTCTCCTGCTCCGCAGGCGGATGTTGCGTGGGGTGTTGCCGATCAGAACACGCTCGCCGCTCTGCAAAAGATGCGTGTTCAGCCCGTGCCGTCCCCCCTTGACGCGTTTGCTTACGCCAATTCCGCTTCCGACGGCGATCCGACAGCAGCCCAACCGACCGACAGCGAGATTGACGCGGCTGTTGCGGCAGCCGCCCGGAACGCTGGGTTGATCGATGACGCCGAGACGGACGGCGCGACCGGCGACTTCGACGTCGTGCTGCCCGCTGGCATGGAGCACAACGAGTTCGGAGCGGTCATCGCGTCGGAACTGGGCGCTGCGGCCGTTCTCGCTGCCAGCGTCCCGCCGCCGCCAGCCCCCGCCGTGGTCCCGCCGCCCCCGGTCGAACTGGACGCCAAGGGCGAACCGTGGAACCCTGAAATTCACGCGTCGTCCAAGACCAAGGTAAAGGACGGCACATGGCGCATGAAGCGCGGTGCGGGCAACGTCGAAGGCCCCTTGAGCACCGACGGCGTGCCGCCCCCGCCCAACGCAGCCAAGGCGATGATCGAACGCCTGACGCAATATCTGACGGTCAATCCGTACGAAGCGTCGAAAGTCCTGGCCGCTGTTCAGGAGGTTGGGCTGACGAAGGGATTTCCGGAACTGGTCGAGAGGCCCGACCTGATCCCCGCGCTGATTGAAGAACTGGGGTGGGACGCATGAACCACTCCAAGATACCGCCGTCGCACGCGGAACTGATCGTTAACTGCCCTGGTTCGATCAAACTGGGGGCGCTCTACCCGCAGGAGGAAACCGAGGCGCAGAAGGAGGGCACGGCGTGGCACTGGGTTGTGTACGCGCTTGCGACGGAGAACGAAGCGTACCGGTTCCCGCCGGCTGCGTCGAACGGCGTGCCGATCACCGCTGAAATGCTTGATTTCGCCGAGCAGTTCGTCGAACTGGTTGACGCTACGTCGACTGCACCTCCGGATTACGAGACACGCATCGAAATACCGGCGGTCCACGACGAATGCTGGGGTACGCCGGACGTTTACGAGATCGACCACGAGGCCCGCGTCATCCGCCTACGGGACGGCAAATACGGCCACAGATATGTGGACGCCTACCGCAACTGGCAGATGGCGGCCTATCTGTCCGGTCTGTATTCGCTGACCGACGGCGGCGCGGACTGGCGGTTCGAGGCGACGATTTTCCAGCCTCGGAACTTCCATCCCGACGGGCCGGTACGGACGTGGCGGCCGGACGTGGCGGAACTGTCCGAGATGGTGCGTCACCTGCGCGTCCGGTGCGAGGAAGCGCTGTCGGACAACCCGTGGACTCAGGCCGGCCCGTGGTGCGCGGACTGCCCGGCGCGGTTCGACTGCCTGACGCTCCAGAGCGCCGCGGACAACGTGCTCGAACACGTCGGCGAGGCGGTGCCGCTGAACCTGGCGCCGGATCAGGTCGGGCGGGAACTGACGCGGCTGAAGCGCGCCGAAGCCATTCTCGAAGCCCGCGTCTCCGGTCTGGAGGCCCACACCGAAACGCTGATCCGTGGTGGCGAGGGGGTGCCCGGCTGGCTGATCGAGCACACTTCCGGCCGGGAGCAGTTCACCGTTCCTGTTGCCGACGTACTGGCGCTGGGCGGCCTGTTCGGCGTCCAACTGGCCAAGCCGGTCGAAACGGTCACACCGGCCCAGGCCCGCAAGGCCGGGGTGCCCGCCGATGTGGTCGCCAAGATCGTCAACCGACGGCCCGGTTCGGCTCGTCTCGTGCCTATCAACCCCGCCGCCGCCGAGAAGGCGCTGGCGTCATCCAAGGAGTAGCATCACATGGTAACGATTGTTTCCCCCGTCGGCCGCATGGTCCAGGGCAGCCTCTACAACGGCGACGCCAACGATATGGACGGCAAGCCCAACCTCTACACGTCCGGCCCGAACGCCGGCCAGCCCTACAAGGCGTTTTTCTTCGCCCTCGCGATCGCCAAGGGTTCCGAGACTCACTGGTCTCAGACGCCGTGGGGCAAGGATGTCTACGACGTTGGTAAGGCTGCGTCGCCCAAGACCGCCGATTTGCCGTCCTTTGCGTGGAAGATCGAGGACGGCGACAGCCGCGTGCCGAACAAAAAGGGCCGCATGAACTGCGACCGCGACGGCTTCCCCGGTCACTGGGTGCTGAAGTTCTCCGGGACGTTCGCGCCGAAACTCTACGACCGCATGGGCAAAGCGCCGATTACAACGCCCGATTTCTGCCTGCCCGGCGACTTCATCCAGGTCGCGTTCGACTGCCGCTCGAACAACCGGTCCGATAGCCCCGGCGTCTACCTGAATTACGCGTTCGTCTACTTCCAAGCCTACCACGTCGAGGGGCGGATCGAGATGGGGCCGAACCCGTCGGCGCTGGGTGCCGGGCAAGCTCCGCTGCCGCCGGGGGCCTCCATGACGCCCGCCGCTGCCGCGCCGTCGGCTGCTGCGATTACACCGCCTACGGCTGCTCCCGCCGCAATCACACCGCCGACGGCCGCTCTGCCGCCCGTGCCGGTCGAGGTCGCTCCGGCTCCAGCGTTCCTGTCCGCGTCTCCGCCGCCTCCCCCGCCGCCGGCTGCTCCGGTGCGCGTGATGACTGCGGCGGCGGCTGGACCCTACGAGGCTTACATCTCGCAGGGCTGGACGGACGCGCAGTTGGTTCAACACGGACTGATGCAGCCGATCTGACGGGGACACGGGAAATGGACGTTCGGGATATCTCGCGGCTCTGCTACGGGAACGGGTTCACGCTGTGGCATTACAAGGCGGGGGAAACCCCGCTGGCCACGGTGGAGTCCGCCGGGTTTTTCAATGACGCGTGCGGCCTGTTCGCCGTCGGGGACATGCTGCTCGTGTCGGGCAAACAGGTCGGCGGCGTCCTGTTTGTCAGCCGATCGGACGACAGCGGCGTTGCTGTCGCGGCGATGGCGTGACCGCCATGGAAAACAAAATCACTGCCTATAGGGGTTTTGATTTCCCCGACGCGGATTACGCAATCGGCGAAACCTACAGAATGGACGGGCCGATCGTAGTACAGGAGCGCGGGTATTACGCTTGCGATAACCCTTTCAATGTTTGGTCGGATTGCCCTGGAGCGGGAATCACGTTACCGGCAGCAAAAGTGACCTTGGGTGGGACCATCAGTCGTCTACCCGAGGGGTACGGCCCGATCCGTGCGGCGGAAATGACCGTTGAGTCCGAGATTGACGTGTTAGCGCTTATCAATCTCGGCGTCGCGTGGGTGTCGTCCTGCGCGTCTGGAGCCGCTGTCTCTGGTGAAGACAAAGATGTTGTTGCCGCGGGAGACAACAAACACGCAGCCGCCGTGGGGCTAGGCGGCCGGGCCGCTACTGTAGGCGACAGCGGGAACGCTGTAGCTTCGGGCAAGGAGGGGCGGGCATCTGCCACAGGAGACAGCGGGCACGCAGCCGCTACCGGCAAAGAGGGCCACGCCGTCGCCGCAGGCATTGCCGGGAACGCTTTTGCTTGCGGAGAAGACGGGCACGCCGCGGCTTTAGGGGCTTACGGGCACGCTGCGGCTTTAGGGGGTTATGGGAACGCCGCCGCCTTAGGCAACAGCGGGCAAGCCTTTGCCACAGGAAACGGCGGCCACGCTTTTGCCGCAGGCTTCGAGGGCCACGCTTTTGCTTTAGGAGAGGAAGGGATTGCGGTTGCTACGGGCTTCCGTGGGCGCGCTACCGCTACGAGGGGCGCGGTGTCGGTCTCGTTGGGTATTGCTGCGAGAGCTAAGGCTGAAACCGGTGGTTGGATCGTTTTAACTGCTTGGGGTCCAGAGAAGGAAAACAGAAGTCAACAACTGTTGTGCGTTCGCGCCGGGAAAATTGGAGGGTCCGAGGGGCTTAAAGCGGGGGTGTTCTACCGTTTAAGCGCCAACGGCGAATTTGTGGAGGAAAAGTAATGGAAGCACTGGACGCGCTGCACACGCCGCAGCGCTACCCGACCATCCGCGTGATCCCCGCGGAGTTGGTGGAAGAACTGAACTTCCGGTTCTACCTGTCGCAGTTGGACCCGCCGATGACGCCTGAACAGAGCGCGCAGTCGGTTTATCGGTTCACTGGGAACAACGGAAAGGCGGTCACACAGGACGACGCGTTTCGGCGAAAGGCGGCGAAAGGGCTGATGCCGCAGACCAACGCGTTCCTGCGGCTTGCCGTCGAGATGCGGCTGATTGATCTGGAGGGGTTCAGATGAGAAACCCCGACGTCGTGATCGGCGATCCGGAAAACCCCTACCTGCGGCGGTGGTGGGTGATTCCCCGCAACCGCGTGTTCAACATCTACTTGCATCACTTCTTGCACTCCGACGACGATCGCGCGCTGCACGACCATCCGTGGTTGTTCAACTGCTCGATCTTGGTCAAAGGCGCATATGACGAGGTGACATTTTCCGGCACGCGCCGGAGACGTCAGTGGCTCCCTTACTTCCGATGGGGCAAAGCCCCGCACCGCGTCGAGTTGGTATCTCGCGAGGTGTGGACGGTGTTTGTCACAGGCCCCGTCGTCCGCGATTGGGGGTTTTATTGCCCGCAGGGGTGGCGGCACTGGCGGGAATTTACCGATCCCGGCAACCAAGGCGCAACGGGGAGGGGCTGCGAATGACCGAGTTCGCGGACGACGTGTTCACGCTGCGCACGCTGGCGGGACGGTGCGGGGTGGTCGATTTGCGGCAACACCCGACCGGACGGGAGGCGTGATCCCGCCGCCCCCCTCACTCGCCGATCTGCGTTACGGCACGCAGCTACGCGCCGGGTTGGGCGTCTCGACAGTCCTGGCGGATTGCGACTTCGAAACCTACAGCGAGGCCGGGTACCAGTGGGACGCCGCGCGCAACCGCTGGGGACCACTGCCACACGCCACGAAACGCGGTATCCAGGCCGTCGGGGCGTTTCGGTATGCCGAGCACCCCACGACCGAGGTGTTGTGCTTTGGCTACGATCTGAAGGACGGCAGGGGCCGCCGCCAGTGGCTTCCCGATATGCCGTTTCCCGACGATTTGCGCCAGCACATCGCCGACGGAAAGCTGCTGGAGGCGTGGAACGTCCAGTTCGAGATGGCGATCTGGGAAGCCGTGTGCGTTCCGCGCCTTGGGTGGCCTGCCATGCCGCGATCACAGTGGCGCTGCGCGATGGGTAAGGCCCGCGCGTTTGCTCTGCCCGGCAAGTTGGAGGAAGCCGCCAAGGTGCTTGGCACGGCTGCCCAGAAGATGACGGACGGCAAGCGGCTGTTGAACCTGTTTTCCGTGCCGCGGAACCCTACGGCGGGCGATCCACGCTTGCGACGGCGGCCCGAAGAGGACCTGGTCGGCGACGGCCAGCGCCTCTACGACTACAACCTCGGCGACATCGAAACCGAGGCCGAGATTTCCAGCCGCGTCCCCGATCTGGAGGGCGAGGAACTGGAATGGTGGCACGTCGATCTCGACATCAACGCGCGCGGCGTTCATCTGGACATGCCGAGCGTCGAGGGGTGCGCGGCGGTCGTCGAAGCCGCCCTGACCAAGTATAACACCGAACTGGCCGCACTGACTGGCGGCGCTGTGGAGTCTGCATCACAGGTCGCGCGCCTGCGGGGTTGGCTGGAAACGCGCGGTCAGTATGTGGCGTCGCTGGACGAGGAGCACGTCACCCTCGCGCTGAAAAACGCGTTCTTGCCGCCGGATTGCCGCCGTGCGCTGGAGATTCGCGCGCTGGTCGGCTCCGCGTCCGTCAAGAAGCTCTTTTCGATGCGCAACCAGGTCTGCGCCGACGGCAACCTGCGCGGGCTGTTCAAATACCACGCGGCGCGCACGGGGCGCACGACCGGGGCGGACGTGCAGCCGACCAACCTCCCGAGCGGAGGGCCGTCAGTGCGCGTTTGCGGGGCGTGTGGACGGCATTACGGCAAAAGCAAGCCGACGTGCCCGTGGTGCGGCGCGAGCGCGGATGCGTCGAAGGTGGAGGCGTGGTCACACCGCGCTGCCGATGACGCGTTGCTGGTAGGGCGCTCGGGGTCGCTGGCGGCGTTCGAGATGTTTTTCGATGACGCGCTGCCTACGATTTCCGGCTGCCTCCGTGGGCTGTTTGTGGCCCGCCCTGGACACGAACTGATCTGCTCGGACTACAGCGCGATCGAGGCTGTGGCGTTGGCGGAGTTGGCTGGAGAGGAATGGCGCAAGGAGGTGTTCCGCGGCCACGGGAAGATTTACGAGGCATCGGCGGCGAAGACGTTCGGCGTGCCGCTGGACGATATCCTCCGGCATAGGGAAGAAACTGGCGACCATCACCCGATCCGCAAGAAGGGTAAGGTTTTGGAACTCTCCCTGCAATATGGCGGCTGGGTAGGAGCGCTCGTTGCGTTCGGTGCCGACGAGTTTATGACCGAGGATGAGATGGCCACGGCGGCGGGCGGTTGGCGCGTGGAGTCCCCTGCGATCGTCCTGTATTGGGGCGGTCAATCAATTTGGAGCAAGGCGCAGCAGAGAAGATACCCGGAATTGTTTGGGATCGAGGGTGCCGCGCTGAACGCCATCCGTTCCCCTGGCACCGAATACGTTTGTCGCGGCATCCGGTTTCAGGTGTCGCAGGACGTGCTGTATTGCACGCTGCTGTCGGGCCGCCGCCTGACATACCACAAGCCTCGCCTGCGACCGAGCGATCGCCGCCCGGACGAGGAGACAATCAGTTACGAGGGGTGGAACACGAACCCGAAGAACGGGCCGGTCGGCTGGATATGTATTGATACGTATGGACCTAAGCTCGTCGAAAACGTGGACCAGGCCACCTGTCGCGACATCCAGCGCCACGGGCTGATTAAGCTGCACCGAGCGGGATACCCGACCGTGCTGCACGTTTACGACGAGAACGTCGGGGAAGTGCCGGAAGGGCTGGGGTTCGTTCAGGAATATGAGATGATTATGGCCGAACTGCCGGCGTGGTGCCAGGGCTGGCCGATCCGCGCGGCTGGTGGCTGGCGTGGGCGACGGTATAGGAAGGATTGATGAAATCGGTCGCAGCCTTGCGTGCGGAGGAAGCGCGTCTTGAGGCGGCTCTGCGCCTTACGCCGGAATTTCAGCAGTTGGAAGCGGTTCGGGCGGCACTAAAAATCGCCTATGGCGTTGTGCCTGAAAAGCCGGAAAGAAAGATTGACCTAGTTACCAGGATTCTTTTAGCGGAATTCCGTCGTACCGGCCGTCGCGCGCAGGCTAGAGACCTTCGCGTGGCGTTCATAGGCGTGAAAATCAATGTAGATTACGACTTTTTAGGGTCTTCCATTGCCACAGTCCTCGGTACGGTTAAGACTGTGTTTGATAAAAAGACGGACGACCGAGGACAAGGCTGGGGTCTGGTCGAATGGTCACAGCCTGCCGGAATGATTGAAATTACCCCAGCCCGGTCGTTTTTGTTATTTGCGCCCCCGCCGCCATAACCGCCGGTCCTGGTAGGAACCGGCGGCGACGATGGGAAAGGCGGACACGACAGCCCGATCATACCATCGGTGCAGCCGAAATGCCAGCGGAGGCTTCGGACGTGCTGCGTCGTGGCGGTGACAGACGCGACTGTGCCCAGGAAAGAGCATCGCCCCACCGGTACAGCGGTATCCGACCGAAGCTGCGAAACGGCGGTCCGCCCCCACGCGTGGCCTTGGTTGCGAGCGTCTTTTCGGCAGTCGGAAAGCCTTGGGCGGTTAATGCCTCGGCCGTTGCTCGACGGCGCAAAAGGGTGTCTGGGTCTTCGGGGATCAACGTTGCCATCGGGGCCTCTCGGGCTTGCTGACAAAAGCCAGCGGTTGCAGTGGCAGCGTTCTAACCGTGGCCTGAACTGGAGTCGTTCAGGAGAACATGGCTGACAGGGGTCGGCTACCCCTGCGCGGCCCGCTGCTTGACGTGCTTACGCTCCCTGCGAGCGATGAACGTGTCCGTCATTCGTAACTCTCCGTTCGAGTGTCCAGGACGATCCGCCTGATCTGGGCGGGATACCATCGGCGTCCGCTGCGCGGGCGGACCGTCAGGGTGTTGGCGATCTGCGCGTATGACTCCCCGGCGGTGCGGCGGGCGCGGATCAGCCAGCACGTCATCTGTTCCGCGAGGTGCGGGACAACCTTGCCGTCGACCGCCTGCCAGCCGTAGGCCAGTTTCATGCCTCTGTAAGGTGTGGTCACGCTGTGTATCTCCTTGGTAGGTCAATGGGTAGCGCAAGCTGCGCGGACAGGTGGCCTCGTCGGCATCCCGCGTCCGCCAGCGCGAGAGGGTAACGGGCGATCGCCTTGCGGACGCGTTCGGTTTTGGCGGCGCGCGCGGCCTGTTTGCGCGTGGGGCGATCGAGGGCTTCGCGCTTGCGCCGGTGCTGCTCGCTTTCAATCCTCCCGAGCGTCCACGCGGGCGGCACGACGCCGGAGGCGCATACCTCCGCTTCGGTCGGGCCGTCGTGCCAGTGTAGCGACCGATCGCCGACGTAAGTGACGGTCATACCAGGCCACCGTTCGGCCAGCGCTGCCAGAAACGCCGCCTCCTCGGCCTTACGAACACGCGTTGTAGCAGCCTTAGCGGCTCCCTGACGGCGTTTCTCGGCAATCGCGGCCTTGTGCCGCGCCTCGCGGTTCGGGGCGCCTGCGAGCCATTCAGCGCGTTCGTCGATCCCGGCCTGTTCGGCGGGCGTCGGGGTGCGGTTGAAGTGCAGCATTACCGGTCCTCGCCGATGCCGCAGGGCGCCGGCGGCGAGGCTGACCGCCTGCGTGTCCGGGCCGCCGGTCCAGGTTAGGGACGGTCCCGCCATGCGGCCGCGGCCCGCGGTGCCGTACGTGAACCGGACGGACGGGAACGCCTCGGCCAATCGGGATTTTATCTCTCGGAGGTTTGTGGCCATTTTACAGGTCCTCCCGTGCGCCCGCAGCGACCAGCCCCCACCCATTCGGCACGATGCCGGAAGCGCGCACTTCTGACGTAGCAGGGCCGTCAGACCACACTAGGCGGCTGTCGCCGTCCTGGAAACTGATCGTAAACCAGACACTAGGCCAGCGGCTACGCAGCACGGGCAGAAACGCTTCGGCCTCCGCTTTTTGCGCGTCTATTTTCACCTGATCTGCTTGCGACGGACGCCAGGCGAAAATGGACAGACGACGGCCGTTACGGCCAGCCGCCTCACGAACGGCGGCTATCGTCGGGCCGCCCTCCCAAGAGACTACGGTCGCCCCGTAATAGGTAAAGGTCACGCCAGGGAACGCCTCGGCCAGTTGGGTTTTGATGTCGGCGAGGGTCATAGCGCGGCCTCCCGTTCACCCGCATCGGGCGGCCCGACGACGGTACGTCGCAGCAGTTCGAAGAAACACTGCGCGCGGGAGCGCTCCGCATCGGCGGGCGTGTAATACCGCGAGGCGTCCGCCGCGAGGGCAAGGGCGTTCACAGTGCCTCGCGGTAGGGCGTCGAAGTCCGAGCCGATCGGGATGCAGTGGTAGGCGATCAGGCGGGCGGCGTGTGTTTGGGTCATGCCCGCGTTTCCACTGGGTGTGCGTGGTATGCTGCCAGCGCCGCGTCCCGGCGTTCCTGTTGCGCCCGCGCATTCCGGTAAGATTCGCGGGCTTGAGCGTCGGCGGCGTCGAAAGCGGAGCGCTCAGCGACGCCAGGACCGCCCGCCATGAGATAACGTTCGTACGCAGCCATGGCAGCCGCAAAGTCACCTTGAGCGCCGCTGGCAGCCGCAACGCACGCGACGCTGGCGGCTTCGAACGCGGCGTAGAGCTGTTCGACCTCGGTCATGCTCCGTGCTCCTCAATATCGACAGTCACCCAGCAGTCTTCGGGACGCGCCCAGCCCTCGGTAGCAGCGCACCGTGCGACGTGCGCGGCGTCATCGAGGAGCGCTTGGTATTGGGCGCTCTCCGGGGTGTCGTGGCCGCCGTCACACGCTGCGAGGAACGCGGCTCGGTGCGCGGTTGCCGGGTTGGGGTGCGCCTCCAGCCATAGCGCGACCGCCCCGCTTGCGTTCCGGGCGCGGTTAATCGCGTCCTGGCCGTCGCGGAAACCGCTCGCTTCGAGGGCTACGCGGATCGTTGCGGCCACAGGGCGTGCGGTGCTGGCTACTGTGGTCATGCCGTCGGCTCCTGTCTGAACGTGTAGACGTCGCGGCGCTTGTCCAGGGTCCCGCCAACCAAACGGGACGCATCCCGGCCGAGCGCGGTGCAAAAAGCCTCAGCGGCGGCGCGGCTGTCTTGCTCCGGCGTGCTTTCGATGCTGTAGGAAACAAGCCGGGGGCGTATCTGGTAGCAGGATACCGACATGCGGGCCGGCTTCGTGTTTGTCCAACTCAGGTGTTTGACGATGATTGCGCGTTGCATTGGGGCTTCCTTCCGTTGGCGTTCGCCATTGATACTGCGTTTCGGTTGGCATTGCTATGGGTTTTTCGATCCGCACCTTGACCGCGCTGTGTGGGTGTTGCCGTCCCAAGAATACGCGCCAGGCGTTCCGCTGACGTTAGGTGTGGTGCAGCGTTTGGATAACGGCCCCTTCGACGATGATGGCCCCTTCGACGATGATGGCCCCTTCGACGATGATGGCCCCTTCGCCGATCCTGGCCCCTTCGCCGATCCTGGCCCCTTCGCCGATGGCGGCCCGTGCGCCGATGATGGCCTCTTCGCCGATGACGGCCCGTGCGCCGATGGCGGCCCCTTCGCCGATCCTGGCCCCTTCGCCGATGGCGGCCCCTCCGCCGATCCTGGCCCCTTCGCCGATCCTGGCCCCTTCGCCGATGGCGGCCCGTGCGCCGATGATGGCCTCTTCGCCGATGACGGCCCGTGCGCCGATGGCGGCCCCTTCGCCGATGGCGGCCCCTTCGCCGATCCTGGCCCCTTCGCCGATGGCGGCCCCTCCGCCGATGATGGCCCCTTCGCCGAGGGTGGCCCCTCCGCCGATGATGGCCCGTGCGCCGATGGCGGCCCGTGCGCCGATGGCGGCCCCTCCGCCGAGGATGGCCCGTGCGCCGATGGCGGCCCCTCCGCCGATGGTGGCCCCTTCGCCGATGATGGCCCGTGCGCCGATCCTGGCCCGTTCGCCGATGGCGGACCGTGCGCCGATGGCGGCCCCTTCGCCGATCCTGGCCCCTTCGCGGATGATGGCTCGTGCGCCGATGGCGGCCCCTTCGCCGATCCTGGCCCGTGCGCCGATGGCGGCCCGTGCGCCGATCCTGGCCCGTGCGCCGATGGCGGCCCCTTCGCCGATGGTGGCCCCTCCGCCGATGATGGCCCGTGCGCCGATGATGGTACTGCTAGGCACCATCACAGTTGATCCGTCCGGATTCGTATGCGTCTTCATGACTCAAACCTTCTTCGGCATGACGAGTTCAAACCACGACGCGTCCGCGGGATCGCCGAACACGGCGGAGCGCGCCGGGTCGGTTTGCGCCATCGTCACGGTTGCCCCGGCGTGTTCGAGCATGTCCAGCAGGTAGCGGCTGTTAAACACAACTTCGGGAACGTCCGCGGCTTCCGGCAACGGGGCGCGGGACGTCCCGCAACGCAGTTCGCCGCCCCCGATCGCCATCGCCGCGCCCTTGTCCGCCCCGGCGGTCACGGCCTTAATCGCCGCGCGGAAGTCCGCCGTCGCGACGGCCATGCGGGGCGTCGGGTCCTGCGGGATGATGCGCAGGTATTCCGGGAACACGCCGTCCACAAGCTTGCTGGTGAGGGTGGCGGTCCCGAACGTCACCTGGACGCGCGTATCGGACAGCCTGACGCTGACGGTGCCTTCGGGGCGTTTGCCGAGTATGCCGCGCAACAACTTCGTCGCGGCGCTGGGGACGATCACGCCGGGCATGTCGGCGGCACCGTCCGGTAGGAGCGCGTCGGCTGCAACCAATCGGTGCCCGTCCGTCGCGACAGCGCGCAGCAGGCCGTCGTGGGCGTGCAGGTAGGTCCCTTTCAGATAATAACGCGTTTCTTCGGTCGATTCGGCGTGCGCCGTGCGAGCCAGCAGGCTTGCCAGTGCTGCGGCGGGCATTTCGAACGCGGTCGGCAGGTCGCCAGCGTTACACGCTGGGAAGTCTTCGGAGTCCAGCGTTTCGACCGCGATCGTCGCGCCGCTTGTGAGCGTCACGGCGTGCGGGCCGATGGCTGCGAGGTTCGCGCCGGCCGCCTTCACGGCGGCGAGGAGCGACTTCGCGTGCATCGGACGTGCCGGGCCGGTCCAGCCGGGGACGGTCACACGGACCGAGATGTGTGTTTCCATGGTGGTTGCGGATACGCTGTCCGGGCCGACCAGGATGCAACCGAGGACGGGGACGTGGTTGCGAGTGTCGGAGGATTTAGCGGCGAGTGTCAGGGCTTGGACGATGTTCATTGTTTGGGTTTCCTTCGGGCAGTCACTAAGACCGGCGGCGTACCGCCGGCCTGGGCGAGTGTCAGCGGTCGTCGGTAGCGTATTCGGTCATACCGAATCCCCTAACATCCGTTCAAGCCGGCGGATCGCGGAGGGGATAAGGCATAACGACGAGCCAATGTCTTTGGCCATCGCGGTCAAGGGCAACGCGTCGTCCGGATCACGGTCCAATCCGGGGACGTAGGCGCGCGTAAAGTGTAGCGACGTCGTGGCGACCTTGTCCCGCGAACAAATTACGATCCGATCCGACGCGATGAACGCTTGCGCGCGTCTTAAATTGTCCAGCGCTGCGGCTATGTCGGCGCGCTGCGACTTTGTAAACTTGGCCATAGTCAGAACTCCTCAATAAACTGCGATGCCGTTGGAGTAGTACGCGTCGACGTCCGCACCGTCGGGCACGTCACCGGGGCGCAGGACGTACAGCGCCGCGCCGCGCGGATCGCCTTGGACATAGGCGGACAGGGTGGGATGCTCTGCCATGATCGCAGCCAGGCGCTTGCGTGCGACGGTTTCACGGTCGGCAACAGGCCACTGGCGATCGTCGACGGCGTTGCGCCAGAACGGGCGGCCGGTCGTTTCGTCGCGTTCGATCGCGCCGTTTTCGCTGCCGCATTCCTTTTCGAACCAGCGGCGCAGCGTCATGCTGGTGCGGCGCAGGGTTTTCGCGTGGTCGCGGGTGATGCCGACCTGTTGCAGCGCGTTGAACAGGCGGTTCAGGCGTTCGGCTTCCTTGCGAGTCATTGGGCGGTTTCCTTCGGTTGGCGTGCAGGCAATCACTGAGACCGGCGGCGGGCCGCCGGCCTGGGTGAATGTCAGCAGTCTTCGGGATCGTCGCCATACGCCGAGGGGATACGCGCGCCTGTGTGCTCGCAGTGCAACCCGTCATTCTCGTAATTGATATCTACGCCAATAACGCGCCAGCCGTCGTCGCTGTTGGTTCGGACGCTATCCAAGACCGACGCGAGATTATCGCGAACCGCGTCGAACGATAGAGCGCAGCCATCGGACGCGACGAAATACAGAGGATAGCAACCCAAATCAGTCCACTGGCCAGCACGCAGCGCAGCCTTAACTTGCGCCGTCGTCTTAATATCGCGGGCGTGACCGGACCACGCGCGACGAAGCGGCGGGCGGCCGGACCATCCAGGGGCGCGGGTGTCGTACAGCGATCCGTCGTCGCTGGTGAAAAGATGGGATGGCAGGGGCATAGGTGGGTGTCCTTCCGGTCGGTTGCAGGCAGTCACTAAGACCGGCGGCGCGCCGCCGGTCTGGGTGAGTGTCAGCAGTCAGTCGAGATACAGGAGCCCGTCGGCGCCGACGTAAACGCTCAGCGACCCATATTTCGCGGCAGTCGACAGGCGCTTGCCTAGCACTGAGACCGGCGGCGCGCCGCCGGTCTGGGTGAGTGTCAGCAGTCAGTCGAGATACAGGAGCCCGTCGGCGCCGACGTAAACGCTCAGCGACCCATATTTCGCGGCAGTCGACAGGCGCTTGCCTAGGTCTCCAAGACCGCGATCCCAGAACCCCGCGCCGTGGCCATTGCGCGTCAGCCAAAAGTCGGTCGCGCCGGACCATCCGGTCGCCTTTTCATAAGCGGCAAGGTCCGCGGCATTAGCGGTCCGGAAGTCCTCGCAGTCTATTTTCGCGCAGTCGATGGCGGCCTGAGACCAGCCCTCGGCATTGTGGTTTTCGGGGCTGTCCTCCGAACAATCGGTCCATTCGGCCGTTTCTAGGTATTCGGCGACGAACGCGTCGACGTCGGCGGGGATCGGCAGAGACGAAATAAACTGCGGCATGTCGATATCTCCGGTTGGTTGCAGGCAGTCACTGAGACCGGCGGCGTACCGCCGGCCTGGGTGAATGTCAGCAGTCGCCTAGAGTTGGAGCGCCAGATACGCCGGCAGGCTGGCGACGGTGCGGATGCGGTAGGAGGGGCGGCCTGACTCCCCGTGCCGCGTGGAGTAGGTTTCGGCTTCAAGCGTGGCCAATGCCGCCACGGCTTCGGCGCGCGACTGGTAGATGGGTGGCGCGCCGTTTCCGCCGCGCGCGTCCGAGTCCCAGCCCGCGACGTCGGTTGTGTTTTTCGTGGGTGCGAGCATGTGATGGCGGACGGTGATGACGTAGGCCATGTCGGTATCTCCGGTTGGTTGCAGGCAATCACTGAGACCGGCGGCGTACCGCCGGCCTGGGTGAATGTCTGGCTTAGGCTTGCGCTTGTGCCTCCGCCGCTATGAGCAGGACTTGTTCGTCCGAGGAAAGCAGACATAAAGCCATGGGATGCTTGCGGGCATACGCAACCACCTTGGCAGCATCAGCGGTAGAGCGAGAAGCGGCGAAGCGGGTGAGCAACTTGAGCACGGGTTGGTTCCTCCTGTTTTCCTTGAGCCATTGATGCGCTATTTCGTGCGGCATTGATAGGACGAAAAACGCATACCGGCCATGCGCGAGGATCATGGACCCCTAGAAAATGGCGGTTTTCCGTGGGTGATAAACCAATAAACCGGTCATAAACCAATCGTTGGTTTGCCTGTTTATCCAATCTTATCAATACTTTATCATCCATTAAACTAATAAACCAATGAATCACTATCACAGCCCTGGGAGAATGGAGAATTAGGGGGTGTCAAAGGTGGAGTAGGGGGGCGTGGAGTGCGTGGGGGGCGGGGATAGGACGTATGGTGGTTTATTTGGATAATGAATGATAAAGTATTGATAAGATTAGATAAACCGGCAAACCGCCGATTGGTTTAAGGGTGGTTTGCCGGTTTATTTGGTTTGGAAATAGCGGAAAATAGCGGAAAATAACGGGATATGGCAGCACTGTTGACTTATTGGGGGCGGAGGGTGTTTGGGCCGCCCGACCCTCCTAAATTATAAAATGCCCTGCGCGCGTCGGATTACCGCCCGATTTAACGCTCTCGCTGC
>Ga0209596_1001035_pt1 | contig 24663 bp, 38 predicted proteins | sample M_130807_MF_Meta_FD_187314 | JGI IMG/M metagenome (GOLD analysis project Ga0209596, IMG submission 187314) | Freshwater microbial communities from Lake Montjoie, Canada to study carbon cycling - M_130807_MF_MetaG (SPAdes) (version 2) | ecosystem: Environmental > Aquatic > Freshwater > Lake...
CGAAAATGAAAAACCCGACCGTAAAAAAGACCGCGCACACCCCCGGACCTTGGCACCAGTGCGGCGAGGGCATCCGCGACAACACTGACAAGTTTCAGGGCCTGATCGGGCAAGCCACCGACTTATGGGCCAACGTCAAAACTCCAATCAGCGAACGCAAGGCTAACGCTCGGCTGATGGCGGCAGCGCCGTGTCTGCTGGCAGCGCTGCAGGAATGGCAGGAATTCGCTCGCAATAACTATGCGGCGGGCGACGTGTCCTTCATGGCGGCAACTGACGCGGCCATCCTCAAGGCTACCGGCGGGGAGGGCTGAACATGTACACAATCATGATCCACGGCACGGTCCACCGCCATCAATCGGCCATCGATGCAGCTGACCTGCTGCTGTCATACGACGGCTACGAACATGAGATTCGCGCCGAGCCAGACGGCGGACACTGGCTGTGGACTAGCGTTTTTAGCCGCAATTCTACGTGCGGCGGACTTCCGCTCACCCGGTCGGTTATTTACTCGGTCGAGGACGACCTTGACCGCGCCTGTCTCGACATCGCGCTGAAGGTGCTTCGCTCCGGCCATTGGGAATCCGACAGCATCATGGCGTGGACTGATGCAGGTTACGACGCCATGCTTGCCGAGGATGCAGCAGAAAACGAGGAGGTCTGAGCCATGTATACGATCACAATTCAAGACAGCGTTTATCGTTATCAATCGGCCGTTGCTGCCGCCGACCTCCTGCTGTCTTACGATGGTGAGGGTTTTGCGCTTGTCTACGATTACAAAATTCGCCGCGACAAAGACGGCGGACACTGCCTAATGGTGAGCCAGTTCAGTCGCAATTCCACGTGCGGCGAAGGGGGCCTCACCCGCTCGGTGATTTCGTCGCATAACGATGACCTCGCCCTGGCATCCCGCGATATCGCGCTGAAGGTCATTGAATGCGGGTTCTGGGAGACCGATTACATCACGGTGTGGACCGACGCAGAGTACGACGCCATGCTTGCCGAAAACGCGGCAGAAAACGAGGAGGTGTGAGCCATGACACGCAATATCTATGACGAAGTTACCGCCAAGATCATCACCATGCTTGAGAACAACCCCGGCGTTTTCAAAACCCCATGGTCCAACGGGTCCGGCATGCCGCGCAATAAAATTACCGGCAACGCTTACCAAGGGGTCAACGTCCTTAACCTTTGGGCGAGCGGTCAACCTAGCAACACCTGGGCAACCTATCGCCAATGGTCCAGCATCGGTGCCCAAGTCATGGCCGGCGAGCGGTCAACCTCGATTTGCTATATTGGGACCATCGCGCCAAAGGAAGGGGCGGAACCGGGGACGAAGGGTCCGGTTTTTCTGAAAACGTCTGCCGTATTTTCTGCCGCGCAGGTTTCCGGCTATGTCGAGCCAGAAGCGGCGGCGGTGTCGCTGGCTGAACGTCTTGCGAGTGTGGACGCATTCGTTGCGGCGACTGGCGCACGCATTGCACACAGTCCTGGCCGTGCGTTTTACATTCCCGGCGCTGACCGGATCAGCGTCCCGGCACTGGCGGATTTCCAGTCTGCGGAGGCGTATTACAGCGTCTTGCTGCACGAGCTAACGCATTGGACTAGTGCGCCTAGCCGTCTGGACCGGCAACTAGGCAAGCGTTTCGGAGATCAGGCCTATGCTGCAGAGGAATTGATTGCGGAACTAGGTGCGGCGTTTCTCTGCGCAGAGCTTGGCATCTCGGCAGAACCGCGCCTGGACCATGCGCAATATCTGGCATCCTGGATTGCCGTTCTGAAAACTGACAATAAGGCCATCTTCACCGCCGCCAGCGCGGCCAGCAAGGCGGCTAGGTATCTCGGCGAATTTCCGCGCATCGCCTTAGCGGCATAGGGGGGCTTATAAAATGAACGATTTTGAAACCGCATGGCGGGATTTAGTGGTTTTTGCTAACACGCTGGACCTGGACGACAGGCCAAAGACTCGGCTGGACGTTGGCTATGAAATCTATCTGGCCAACACGCCCGAACCGTTCCCGAAATCTTTCGACGAATGGCTAAACTCATGACGCCCGCTGAATTGAAAGAGGCTCGCCGCCACCTCCGCCTGTCGCAGGGTGCTTTGGCAAAACAACTTGGGCTGGGGTCCAAAGCGAAACCGCTGAATGGCGCCCGCACGGTGGCGAGGTGGGAGAGCGGGGAGAGCCGGATACCGGGGGCGGCGGCGGTCCTCGTTCGCGTGCTTTTGCAGCATCTCGTAGCTTGGCCGGAGCCGGTCCCGCGCTGGCAACCGCCGGAGCCTTAACCGCTCGGCTGGAATCTGCCGTCGATCTGGGCCACCAGGTCGATGGCGCTTGGAACTTTCGGGCAGTCCGCCCTGCCCCTGCGTTCCCAATTGGCTTTTATCGCCCCATAAGCCAGCTTGGTTAACGACATGAGCGTATCCGCATAACCAGGATAGAAGCTTGGCAAGCCGGAAAGCTTATGCGCTTCCTGCGCCAATTCCTGCGCCTTGCGGTCCCATTGCAGCCACGGGTGGTCCGCAGCGTTTTCCTGTTTTGGGTGCAAGTCACCGGCTACCCGGTTGGCAAGCTGCGCCAGCGCCGGGATGCTCGGGAAGCCGCGAAACTCCAGCTGGCCCTGCTGGTGAACGGCTTTGAGAACGTCCAGCGGATAGGCGGCTAGCGTGATGGTGGCCTGTTTCGTCCAGTCGGCTGACGGCTCGGCCTTGGGAAACCAGTTGATGATTGCTTGAACCAGCCTTGCGGCGGCTGTCGGCATTTGTTTTTGGGTGGTTATTTCGTTCAATGAACTTCTCCGCCAATAATTTGATTAAGCACGGCCAAGCTGGCTTCCCGGTTTGACAACGGGTCCGGCTCGTCAAGCCAGCAACGGCCATTTAGCCAGGTCGCGGGATGCTTGATGAATTTAGGTTCGCTCGGCCACTTCACCCGCAACAGTCCAGCAATGATTTCCTCCGGCGCAGCGCTTTTGATGGCAGCTGTCCAAGCACGCTCGGCCTGGCCCTTGCCCTTCTTTCGCGGATAGGCCTTCCAGAAATCATTAAACAGCGCTTCATGCGCCGATATTGGTCCTTGGTCCTTGGTACTGGTACTGGTACTGGTCCTAGGTACTGGTCCTAGATCCTTGGTCCTAGGTCCTAGGTCAGGAGCGAGGCTTCGCGAATCCTCGCGAGGACTAGCGAGGATGGCCGGTTTAGGTGGTAATCTGCTACCGGTAGGGTGGTCTATTTTCTGGTGTTTGCGCCAGTTTTCAATCTCTAGGTACCAATCTCCAGCAACCTGATATCGGGTGATGCAGCCTTCTGTTTCCAATTCAAAAAGCCAGCCGCCCATCAGCGCGCCGGCATCGTCATCGTAGGGGTAGAGAAGGCTCGCGAGCATTCGCGAGTTGCCGCGAGCGCGCCCGTCGTCATCGACAATCGTCCAGAGCATGATGAAGCACAGGCGGGCTTCACGGCTCACCCGGCCCATGCTTTCCGACTGCGGCAGTTCCGGTTTTATAGTGCGGATTCGGCCCATTAGTTGATCGTCCCGCTCTCCAGATGAATTACCGCCGCCAGGGCCAGCACTTCCGGCTTTACCTCGCCCTGCTGCAAGCCGTTTAGAATCGTCGTGTGGTGCTTGTTCAACACGAGGCCGATTGCTGGCAAGGATTCGCCCCGCCAGCGCAATGCGAGGGCAACGGCCCACCGGGACCGCACCAGGCGAGGGTCGCGGCTGCGGCCCAATATGTCGGCCTCTGAAAGCCCGGTCAGATCCGCACAACGGGTGATGAGGGCGCTCACTTGCTCACCCGGTAAAGCCAAAGCCCGCGCTCGACGTAACGCCTGGAAACCGTGAACCCGTACCGCCGCAAGTCCCGCAATCGCGCCGATACGCTCGCCTCGGGGTCGCCCGTCAGCCCGGCAATCTGCTTCAGGCCGCGCTCTACCCCGTCAATCATTACGTCATGCACGCGCTGGCACTGCTCGTTAAGCCGTTTGCCGTCTCGGGTGGCGTTGAATGTAACACCGAAATACTTGGGCGGCTCCGGCGGACGCCATGACAGGAGGTCGATCTGTTCGCTCATGCCGCCACCTGTTGCATGATGGCGCGGCCAATCATTTCCGGGATTTGCGGGACGACGGCGTTGCCTAGGCCTTTAAGTCGGTCCACCCGAGAGGGAACCCCATAAGCCACTCGACCCACATCGGGTTCAATGCGCCATTGGCTTCCGATGCTCCCGCCGCATGAGTCAGCATGAATTGATTTTGCGAGGTCTTGCGATAGGTGGCCCGCGAATCCCCAGCTTGTGGCGTCGGCCACATCACGCGCCCCGCCAGCTTCGATTTCTTGGAGACTTTCTGCCAATCCACATTTACTCCAGAGTCCTTGTGGTCCCGACTCGTTGGGGTGGGCCACGACCCAAAGGCGGTCCCGGCGGTGAGGGGCACCAACGGCGGAAGCTGGAATGCAATGCCACTCTGCATCGTACCCGAACGAGGCCAAGTCTCCGAGTACGTCGCCAAGCCCTCGACTAAGCAATGCTGCGACGTTTTCCACGATGACGAAACGGGGTCTAATCTCGCCAATAAGACGGGCGTACTCGCGCCATAGTCCCGACCGTTCGCCAGCGAGGCCCGCGCCGAGTCCGGCGAACGATATGTCCTGGCAGGGGAATCCGCCGCAGATGACATCAACGGCAATTCCGTCTGTTGCCAATCGCTCGGCTGTGAGGGTGCGGACATCTTCATATATCGGTACCTCGGGCCAATGCTTGCGAATTACCGCACGGGGGAATGGTTCAATCTCGCAAAAGGCGACGGTCTTCATGCCCGCCCGCTCAAGGCCAAGGCTTAAACCGCCGATGCCGCTGAAGAGGTCCAGCACCCTCATGCGGCCCGCTGCGTCTCGGCAATCGCAAGCATGATTCGCGTTAGCACGGCGCGGCGGACTTCCCTGCCCTCGCGCAGATCAAACACGATATGTGAGTCCTTAACGGCTCGCAAGCCAAAGGCTGACGGCGTTTCACCGGTTACACGCAAATGGCGCTCGATGGCGCGTAGCAGTCTTTGCTCGTTCATGCCGCCAAACGTAAATAGGGTGCTGGCCATAGTCAAGGGGAGATATCCCGTTGACCCCGTAAGGGTTTTGCCCCATTGTGGCTTACCCGGCGCACACCGCGCCGTTAAGGAGAAAACAAAATGAGCAAAGAACTTTACAACGACCCGGTGTCGCTGTTCCGCGCTGCTGGCGTGCCGATCACGACCATCAAGCGGGTGAGCCGTTGGCAAGGCGCGGCCTGTGACAATTGCCTGTTGGCTGGTCAGCTTGCGGTGAAGTGCTACGCAGACGACGATTTCCCCCGCCCGACTCCGGACGAACAGTGGTGCGAGGATTGGTTTAATAACGGTCAGTGGAAAGACCCCGAGGGAGGAGACGACGAATAATGATCCTCTTTCCCTTTTGGTACTTCGCCGCCTGTCTCGTCGGCATGGCCTGTGGTGTTTGGTTGATGACAAAGGAGAATGGCAAATGAGCGATTTGAACGAACTGCACCGCGCTGCCACGGTTGATCTCGGCCCAAACCAACTGCAGTGGCTGCGCAATAATATCCCGCAGTTTAAAAAGTGTAACGAGTCCGTTTTGGCGGTCCGCGCAATGGTTGAGGCGAACCGCCGGGAAACGGAAACCTCAAAATGATCAAACCAAAAACTACCGCATGGCATGCGGCACGGCGCACTGGAATCGGTGGCTCTGACGCGAACGTCATCATGGCTGGTGACGACGAGAGGCTTGTAAAACTGTGGCGGGAAAAACGGGGCGAGGAGCCGGAAGATCTGTCAGGAATCCTGCCGGTGATCATGGGCGAGTATACCGAGGCGCTGAACCGCCACTGGTTCACGTTGCAAACCGGACGCACCGTCGAGCTGCCAGAGGTGTCGTCAGTCCACGCGACGATCCCGTACATGCGGGCCAATCTGGATGGCATCTGCGGCGATGCGGTCTGGGAAGCAAAGCACGTTAACCAATACAGCAAGATGCCGGATGTGCTGGCACGTTACATGCCGCAGCTAACACACAACATGCTCTGCGCGGGCCTTAACAAGGCCATCCTGAGCGTACTCATCGGCACGCTCAACTGGGAGTGCGTCGAAATCACGCTGGACCCGTTCTATGCCGACGCTTTGATCGAACGCGAGGCGGCATTCTGGCTGGCCGTGACGAACAACCATCCGCCTGTTGATATGCCGTCGATTGCTGTTCCGGTGGCACCCGAAAAGTGGCGCACGGTCGATATGACGACCAGCAACAGTTGGGCGATGTTTGCCGGCGAGTGGCTCAACAACAAGGCGGCAGCGAAGACGTTCAAGGATGCAGCCGAGTCCATCAAGGCGCTAGTCGAGTCTGACGTTGGCAAGGCCAGCGGACACGGCGTCATTGTGTCGAGAAGCAAAACCAACACGCTCACCATTAAGGAGGCGAAATGATGCAATCAGAACATATCAACGAACTAGCTGCGGCCCTAGCCAAAGCACAACGCACGCTGAAAGCTGCGATAAAGGACAGCACGAATCCGCATTTTCGCAGCCGCTATGCCGATCTGGCGAGCGTGTGGTCGGCATGGCAAGAAGTTGGGCCAGCCAATGGTCTGGCCATCACGCAGACGACGGCGGTGCGCGATGGTGGCATCGTTTTGATCACGCAGATGTCACATAGCAGCGGCCAGTGGATGCGCGGTGAATATCCACTGAACCCCATCAAGAATGACCCTCAGGCCCTCGGGTCCGTTTTGACGTATGCCCGCCGGTATAATTTGTCGGCCATTACTGGCGTCTGTCCTGACGAGGACGATTCCGAAAGCGCAATGGGCCGCAACCCCGTGACGATACATAAGGATGCCGACGCGCCGAAAGAAGATCCATCGTCGCTGCGGATGATTGCATGGATCAACGAATCGGTGAGCAAGCTCTCATTGCTCGACACCGCGAACCGCAAAGAATGGGCTGCTGTCAATGCAGACAGACTCAACTGGTTGGCGCAAAATAATGGCAACCAGTACGCAAAGCTTGAACTCTTAATAGCGGAGAAAACCCCATGAACATGAATCAGCGCCTTGAAGTGAAATCCCCACGCCCCGGTAAGGATGGCAAGACCTATTGGATAAAGGTCGGTACCTACTGGCCGGCAAGAAACGATTCAAGCGGCGGTCAGATCGTGTTTGACGCCATGCCGCTGCCTGACAAGGAGGGCCGTGTCGCGGTCAGCCTGTTTGAGCCAAGAGAGTTTGGCGATGGCCCGAAAAAGCCATCAATGCCAAATGATGATATTCCGTTTTGACCATTACCAGGCTCGGCTCGGCAAGGCTGGGCTTGGCAGGGCGGGGCAGGGCGGGGCAAGGCAAGGCAAGGAACTAAACAAGGCAACGCAAGCAAAGAGGAACAAATTATGAAGCTAGTCTCAATCGAAATCTGTGGCGTAACGTCACTGCTGGTAAACCGGTTTTCGGAAAACTCCGAGAAGGCAAAAACAACGAGGCGGGTAGAGGTCAATGTTCGCGACCCTCGCGAAGAGGCGACCAAGGCCGCCTACATTGATCCAAACGACGGCACGTTTTACTTCTCGGCGTTCTCAATGCCAAACGCGATGAACCACAAGGCGGTCGGGACGCGCAAGACCCTCCGTTTTGTCGTGCCGTCAGCCATCCGCATGACCAGTGACCGGATCACGATCACGAACGGCGATGGCAATCCGGCAAAGAACTTTGAGGTTGATTCTCGGCCCGTCACGATCCCGGCGACCAAAGGCCGGATTATGCGGCACCGGCCAAGGTTCGATTTGTGGGGTGCTAAATTCGATATGACCATTGACGATAACCTGTTGTCGCCGGAGATGGCTCATCAGCTTCTGAGCGAGGCGGGCCTGTCGATTGGTGTTGGTGATTTCCGGCCCGAGAAGCGTGGCCCGTTTGGCACGTTTCGGGTGGTGAAGTGGGACGAACGAGCGTTTAACTAACCCTGGCGGGGCGAGGCTAGGCGCGGCAGGGCTAGGCAGGGCTAGGCAAGGCATGGAACTACTGAGGCCAATATTCTCCAGGCGGGGCATGGCGGGGCAAGGCGAGGCGGGGCTGGGCTAGGCATGGCTTGGCAAAGCAAGGCAAGGAACTGTTGAGACCAATATTCTCGCGGCGGGGCTGGGCTGGGCATGGCTCGGCTTGGCGAGGCAAGGTAAGGCAAGGAACTACCGAGGCCAATATTCTCGTGGCATGGCAGGGCCGGTCGGGGCAGGGCTTGGCTCGGCAGGGCTTGGTAAGGCAAGGAACTACTGAGGCCAATATTCTCGCGGCGAGGCGGGGCATGGCGAGGCAAGGCGCGGTTTGGCAGGGCGAGGCACGGCGGGGCATGGCAAGGCAAGGAACTACTGAGGCCAATATTCTCGCGGCGGGGCGGGGCTTGGCGTGGCAAGGCGGGGCCAGGCAAGGCAGGGCGCGGCTTGGCATGGCAACGCAAGGCAAGGAACCAATGAACAAATACAGAGCAAAACGAACAATCGTCGATGGCATTTCGTTCGCCAGCAAGGCAGAGGCGCGGCGGTACACTCAACTTCTGTTGCTCCAGCGAGCTGGGGCAATCGAAGGACTCGAACTGCAGCCGCGCTTGCTGCTGGTAGTGGCCAAAATAAAGATCGGCACTTATGTTGGCGATTTCCGATACCGCGACATGGTAACGGGCGACATGATCCTGGAAGATGTGAAAGGCGTGTTGACGCCGGTTTACAGGATCAAGAAGCGGCTGGTCAGAGCACTTCACGGCATCGACATTTTGGAAACGTCCGCTTAACTGAATAGAGGAGACAACAATGGCAACTCTTGAAGCCCAGATTGAGAAAACACTCGATGCGCTCAAAGTGCTTTTGGACGAGGCGTATCGAGAGATCACGCGCGACGATTTTCCGGAATCCATGGACCAGACGCTGAACGACGCAGAAGAAGCATGTCAGGATGCGTCAATGCAGATCGAGATGGGAAGCGATTTCAACGAAAGCCTTGATGTCATCATCAAAGCATTGCTGCTGATCGACAAGTGGGATCAGGACGAGGACGATAAGTTCATCAGGAAAACCGGGCTATGACTGACACGGCTTACCTGACCACGACGCTAGCCGCCATCCGCAAGCACTCACCATGCGAAAATGGCTGGGCGAAGCTGCTGAAACATCTTGGCAAGACCAGGGCCGACGATAAACCGTTGTCCCTCATCACAATTCTGGACAGCAACGGGTTGGAAGATGCGTTGTGGTGTCTCCGCGCCGTCAAGGATCACGAACGGGAGATGCGCTTGTACGCCGTTTGGTGCGCCCGGCAGGTCCAGCACCTGATGACCGATGCGCGGTCACTGGCGGCGCTGGATGTGGCGGAACGGTACGCCGCCGGCTTGGCTACGACCGCCGAATTGGCTGCGGCGCGGGCGGCGGCGCGGGATGCGGCGCGGGCTACGGCGTGGGCTGCTGCGGGGGCTGCGGCGTGGGATGCGGCGCGGGCTGCGGCGTGGGATGCGGCGGGGGATGCGGCGGGGGCTGCGGCGGGGGATGCATCGACCCTTGAGTTTCGCCGCCGTTTTGGATGCGCGTCGTGACCGCAACTTTAGAAGGTTCTAAGATGGACGGCGCACCGCGAGAAATCCCGACCTGTTGCGTGACTGGCGCAGTCGTTGGCGACGGCGGCGCTTGCGGCGACTGTGACCCGTGCATTATGGGTAATGCCCTGGTGCCAGCGTCCGTTAAGCGTCTCATTTCGGAAAAGAACAACCTGCTTAATCAAGTGGGCGAATTGAGCAAAGATCGTAATAAAATTTCTGAGAAGGCTCGCGAATGGGCGGGCCATTACACACAAGGATCGGACGGCAGAAACACCTTCGTCATGTTTGCCAACTGGGTTGATGAGGGCTGCAAATGATCACCGCTTGAATAACCCACTGACTATGCTGCCAGTGGCGTTCCCGGTCGCCTTATCAATGGTTCTCAACCCGCCGATTCCAAGCAACGCATAGAGCAGATTGGTCATGGTGGAGTCATCCATCATGGGCAGCGGCAGGACATTGGCCCCAGAAGCCGCCAGGAGCCATGTCAGGGCCGGGGAAACCAGAAACTGCCACCCCAGTGCCAGAACACACAGCCACCCCGTGGCGGGCCTCCAGCCGGCTACAAACAGGCTTCCGCTAGCAGCCTCAACCTGGTTGATGGCCATCTGCGCCCGATCAGCAGCCATGAAATCCGCCCGCAAGGCAGCTTCCGCAGCAGCTTTGGCGGCAGGATCCGGGATAAACTTGTCCAGCACCTTGAGGCCAGCGGCAATAGCATCGTCAATCCCAAACATATCAGCCCTTTATGAAAGAATCGGCAATTCGGTTAGCCCGTTCGCCAACCTGAGCCGCCCATTTAGACCCCATAGCCTCGGCCCAGGCAGTCTCGAAATTCCCGTTCTCCAAGGCAAGCATCATCTTCTTGAACGTCAGAAGGCGCGGCATACCAAGATTGAACGCCATGTTGACCAGCGCGTTCTGGCGCAACTGAGACATCTCGCGCCACCAGGGCGCTACCCGGTCAAGTTCGTTCGCAACTCGAAACAAATCGTTCTGCAACAGCACCCTGGCCTCGGCGGCGGTAATGCCGTTATCAGTCAGATTCCGGCCAACCCCAATTGTCGTTTTCCCGACCGTATCAAGATAAGGCTTGAGCCGGACGCCCTCGTCCCGCTCCAGATCCGAGATGATCTGGTTAATTTGCACGCTTGCTAAACACGATTCGCACGACACCCACAATGCCGATTATGGCCCCGGTAGCCGCCGTAATTGCCCCGCCAATGGCCGTGATGGTATGGAGGTGATCGATCCACAGCATGGACGACATCAGCGTGCCGCCAACAGAGATCTCTGCGACCCCCTGTTTCACGGCAACGGTCCACCAACCGGATAGCTAGCGCCGACCGGAGCCTGGGTAATGACCTTCGTTCCGACCGGGACAGGAGTGCCGGCCAAAGTCTCGTCAGCAGGGCCATAGCAATTGGCAAGCTGCACGTTCTTTACCTTTTTGGTCAGCGTGCAGGAAAAGCTGAACATGTTGGACAGCCCCGCGCCCGCCGCCGTCGTGAAAGTCCGGTATGGAGCTGGAGTCTTTGGATCCCAATTCGGTGCCTGTGGAATGTTCTTGCGCGGCTGGTACAGGCTCCAGACCTGACCGGTGCCAGGATTGGCGCACGAACCCTTCATGTTGCCGCCAGCCGTATCACCAACCGCAGGGCCGTGCATGACCGGGCAAACCGCAACCATCTCAGGGTACGAAATTCCGTTGACCACAATCGTTTTGCCGGTAGGACTGGAACTGCTGGCGGCGCAAAGAGCAAACGGCTGATCACAGACCTGGTAGGACGATGCCATGGCAGCGCCAGAAGCGAGAACAAATCCAATCGTTGCAAAAGCCTTAAACATTATCAGTCACCCATGTTTTAATTGTTTCATCTTCCACCACCGGGGGCGACAAGAGCGTGCGCTGGGCAGCGATTTTGTCCTCGACGTTCTGAAGCCACGACTTGCCTTCCGGCGTCAGCAGGGCCTCGCGCAGACGGCGTGGCGTCACCGTGGCCTCCAGATTGCGGATGTGATCGGCGGCGGTCGGAACGTAGGGCGTCGGGACATCGACAGGCTCGGGAAGCTCGACGGCGCCGAAGGCTTCGCGGTCAACTACGCTCATCAAGCGCAGCCAGTTGGACGGGTACTGCACGTTGCCGTAGTTGAAAGCCGTGTCGATGCGAACGATTTGACCATCGGGGAATTGAAAGCGCATGTCTGTCACCTTGCTGTTGCGAATTTGAAGGGGGCTTCGGCAAATGCGGCGAAGATGTAGGTACCGCCGCTGGCGTTGTCGCTGCTGTCTGTGTTGCGCAGCTTAAAGCCGCCCGCCAGAAAGTCTATACCCGCTGCGTTGTAATCGCTTTCTGCGAGTGCCGAATTCGTGTAAAGCAACCCAGCATCGCCGTTGAACGGGATGATGCGAACGCCGTCCCAAATGTACCAATCGCCCGTCGTATCAACGCGCTTCATCATCACCCAACGTGGCTTAAACCCGCACCACACAACTGTACCGTCAGCCGACCCGTTGCCGGTGTAGGAGTCGAACAGGCTGAAGCCGGGGATGCTGGTCCAGAGGTAGGCGACGAGGTTGTTGGTGTTGCCATTCGTGCTAGACGCCGTGCCGACGCTGAACACGCTGCTGGTCGGGGTGGTGCTGTTGAAGATCGTAGCGCCCGCTGCGTAAGCCGCCGTCGTGTTGAGGAACGTCGAGCCAGCCGCAGGAGTAGCGTTTTGGTTGCGATGATAGACGGCCCAGTCAGCTACCGCGCTGCGGTTTTTGATAATCATGAAGTGCGGCACCGCACCGAGAGCGTGGTTGATCGTGCGGTTGGTCGCGTTGCCTGTGTACGTCACAATGTCGAAACCCGGCGTGACGTCTTCCTTCCATTGCCAAGCGACATAAGTCGAGCCGCTGTCATTTGCAGGCGTTCCAATTGAAGCATTAACAACAAATCCAGAGCTGTTCACAGAATCCAAAACTTGGAATGTACCCTCGGCGTTTGTTAAGTTAGGGTAAAGGTATTTGTCCAAACCTCTAATGGAATCAACTTCTAAATGGTTATATGCGCCGCTTCGGCTTTTAAACCAAACAAAATCTGGTTGGAAGCCAACACCATTCACGGCATTGCTGACGGGTAAAGTGGCTGCTGTACCCGTGTACAACGTAGCCGCCATGTACTGAGCACCATTGTTGATGGTCACTGCTGTCAGGTTTTGTGTGTTCAGTGCAACGAAGCCGGTCGGGGGCGTGTAGGCGAATGGGCGCTGGCCGAAGTTCACCGAACCTGTTGCGCTAGTCGAAGTGCGGAACCAAGGGAAGTACGTGCCAGACAAACTGGAAAATGCCGTCCCTTGCGAGATATTGTTTTTGTAGAACGTTAGCGTCCCGGCATCCATATCCAGCGCAACGCCGATAATGTCAGCGCCGGTCCAAGTCGCGCCGTAGGCAGACGGGGTTGAACCCGTGTATTTGTTGCCATCAGAAAAGTACGAGAGCGCACCTGTCGTAGAAGTGATCGCTCCGCCGTGCAAAAATACACCGACAAGCTGGCCCACCGCTCCGGTGTATTCCCAATACCACTTGCCGCTAGACACGCCTTGCGTGCTGCCGATATTGTAGTTAAGGCCAAGCCCGTTAAAATTGAGGTTCGCGCCGCTGATTGCGCCCGCGCCATCCGTGTAGATAGGCGAAAGGGTGCAGAAGTTGTTGCTCGGCGTGTCCGTCATCTGGTCGAACGTGACGCCAGCCGTGACGCTGATGCCGCTCGGCGTCCAGTTGTTGCCGTTGCCAGAAGTGTCTTTGCCGATGGCAGCGGCGGTTGCGGCGGATGCGTCTTTGAACTCAAGGAAGAAGCCGTTGGTGCCGTAGGTTCCGGTATAGCTTTTCGGAACCCACTGGCCGCTGGATGTGTCGGTTTGGCCGAAGGCAGATGGCGTGAGGGCTTGGCCGTCAACGAATGTGACGTTTGACATGAGGCCGTCAAAAAAATTGGTTGCGTTGGATGCCCCGAGAGTGTGAGCAATCGCCGTGTTAAAAATTGCTGCCGCCGTCGTACCAGACGCAACGCTTACATTGTTGACCCAACACGTTTGAGCCGCGCCATTTTGCTGATAGACAACGTGCATCCAAGCGGTCGGATCGCGGAAAACTGCCGTCGAAGTAAAGGCCGTAGAACCGTTGAGCGAAAGCGTAAGTTGGTCGGACGAATTGAAACCGAAAAACGTCGTCGTGCTAGCGCCGAGGAGATGTCTTGCAGCGCCTAGCGAGCCGCGCTTTACCAACGTTGAAAAGGTCCAAATTGTAGAACTTGTCGGCGTGGAAAATGTGCGCGTCAAGTTCGCGCTGTTGCTCGCTCGGAAGCGCAAACTGTTGGCGACGGAGTAGCCCGCCGCGCCAGCCAAGAAGAAGTTCTTTGCGGAAAACATTACGGAGTGTACCCCTGAGCGATGCTGCCGTACCAGTTGGTGCCATCAGCAATGAACGTCAGAATATCCATTTTGCCAGCGGTAGCAGTGATTGTCGGCGCTCCAGCCGTACCCCACTTTACGCTGGTAAATGCAGCCGTGCCGTTGCCCGTAGACGCCGCTTGCTTCAGCAGCAGGACAAAACTCTTGCCCGCTGTGGCAGTCGGCATCGTAAACGTGCAAGCTGTCGATGCCGTCAGGGTTGCCGTCTGCACCGTGCCGTTCGTCAAGGCAATCGTATTGGTCGTCGTAACCGTGCCGATTGCCACCACAGACTCGACGTAATTTGTCACGGTCGGGTTGGTAATGGTGGGCGTTGTCATCGCCGCACTGGTAATGGTCGGCGTTGTCATCGCCGCACTGGTCGCCAGGACGTTGTTGCCAGTGCCGGTATTGGTAACGCTCACAAGCCCCTTGGAAGCATCAGTAGCAACCGCAGAGGATGCCGTCAGGCTAGACAGGATCGGCTGGGCCGTCAAAGTCGCAACGCCCGTCACACTGAGCGTGCCAGACACATTCAGATTGGTAAAGCTGTTGCCGTTCAGAACCTGGAACTGCGTGCCGTCATACACAACCAGCACAACCTCGCCAGTAACCATATCGCCCGATACCAGCGCCGTAGTGCCATCACGGGTAATTGCCTTGGCACCAAGCCCGTCAATGTTCAACGTCACCGCACCAGTGTTGCTGCCGGCCACAACAAAGGTAAAAGCATTGCCGGCAGTGTATGCCGTCAGCGCAGGAGTCGCCGATCCAATAATCGTGTTGGTGCCAGTAACAGCCAACAGCTTCTCGGTGCCAGCCTGGATCTGGGAAAACCGCACCGCATCAGTGCCAGCCGTAGCAGCACCAAGGTTGGTGATCTTGTACGTCCCCATCGTAATGTTCGCGGTTGGCGTACTCTGGCCATCCTTGGTCAGGGCAGTCGTCAACCCGGTCGCAAGATCAGAGGTCAACGTGTTGAACACCGTTGAACTGATGGTCGTGCCGGCAACAACAGGCTGGCCCGCCGAGTTGATGTTGAATGTACCAGAACCGTTATATGACACTTTTTGCTCCTATCGAGCGCCCTGACGGGGCGGGTTCGTCACGCTATCCGCAGCAACACGTCCTGCTTGTTGTGCAGCAAGTATTTTTCCCAAACTGATAGCCAGACTTTCTGCCTGGTCTAATCTTGGAACTTCCGCACGAACGGCGGTTTGTACGGCGCGTTGGTTTAGTATTGGCTGCACCACCCCGGCAAGCAATTTTAGTTTATCGGAGCCTGGGATGATTCCGCCATAATTGGCAATCATTGAAGCGGGGTTGGAATTTGATGTGCTAACAGCAGCCCGACCTGGAATTGATGTCGCGTATCCTCCAACTCTGGCAAGGCGAGTTAATTGATCTGCTGTTTCAGATCCAAACCATGCTTCGAGTTTTTGAGGACCAAGATTACGAAGAACAGCAGCCAACGCCGCTGGCTTTAAAGCCGCATCTGAAGCAGGGTCTTCGCCAAAAGCAGCTCTTTTAATAATTGCTCCAAGCTCAGACTGCGCCGCAGTAAACGATTCTGGCGATTCTTGTTTCAATAAATTAGCAAGTCGAACACTGTCACCCGTTGGAGCACCGAAAACATACTTTTGGATAAATTTATCGGGGTTTAACTCACCCGAAGCAGCGGCTTCAAGAGCCGGAACTTGCGACTGCAATTGAAACCGCGCCCTAGCAGCATCGCGGGCTGGCGCAAAAACGTCAGGAACGTCCGCATCCATCATGGCGCGTTTGACGGAATCGCGCAGTTGCCCCAAAGCTAAGTTCGTTGTTTTATCCATCCCAACAAACTGATTAATGACTTTGATAAGTTTGTCGGCTTCCTCAAAATCAAAAACCCTAGTTTGTTTGGTATCAAGCATCCCAAAAGATTTTATCTTGGCAACAATTGCTGATGGCACCTTATCGCCAAAATTATCTATTATTTGTGCAACGTCATAAGCTAACCCGCCAAGCGGAACGCTATAAGATTTTCCAGAACTATCACGGGCTGCTGCATATTCAGCAGTTACTTTTTTCCGTGCGACTTCATCAAAATCAGTTAAAACCTTTGCAATATTTTGTCCAGATTTAACGGCATCAATACCGCCACCTTTTGCAATGTCAGCTATATCGGTCTGTGCCTTGCGGGTTTGAGCATTGAGGACATCCATAATTGGCTCGCCAATACCGGCAACGCCGCGAAGGTTCTGCTCTTTTGCATATTGCGATGGATCGCGGGTGATTTGACCCAAAGTTGCGGGCATTCCCGCTGCTTCAAAATCAGCCTTTCTAAGCAACGCTGCCGGATTAAGGTTTTTCCCAGACGCAAGGGATTTAGAAACTAGATCTTTCAAGATTGCGTATTGCGCCGCTGGAATGTCGCTAATGTCTTGGCCTATCTCCCGCATCGCTGATGCGATTACATCACCGGCCTTTTGAGTTGCTTGAACAATTCTTTCCGCGCCCTTGCCCGTTATGGTGTCAAGAGCAGCAGCCGCATATGGTTGAATTGCGGTAGCAAGAGCTGTTATCCCTTGAATTGATTTACCGACTACTGGACCCAAAACGAGACCACCCGCCGCACCCATTCCCGTCTGTGCTGTCTTGTTGAGGAAAAAATCTTGTTGGTCTTTTTCATTTGTTATAGGAGTTAAAGCACCGCTTAATGCGCCGCCAAGCAAACCGGCACCGGCAAGCCCCAAAAGCGAATTTCCTGCTGTTGTTGCTCGCGAAACTAGGGCAAGCGGAAGCGTTCCAACTACTTCGCCAACACCAGCAGCAACATCCCAATCTTCTGGCTTTGCGCCCGTCGCAGATCGCGCTTTTTGATAATAATCTGCTCGTTCGCGAATTGTTTTATCAATAGCCTCTGTCCCGATATCCATACCGAGAAATTTTGTATCACCGCTAAGATATTCAGCGGCTTTGTCCAATCCAACAGTGCTTGCTGCTTTCGATAAAACTTGCGGGACGATTTGACCAAAAGCATCAAGTGGGTTACGAACGCCTTGGGCAAAACGGTAAGGAACGCTAGCTGTCAACCGTTGGTCAAGCGATGGTTGCCTAGCTACGGCGGGATCCTTGGCAAGGGGTTTCCATTCCGCCCCGTCAAGCGCAAGCTTTTCCCCGGTCTGCGGGTTGACCGCTACCTTGGCCGGCACCCACTGTTCCCCTTCAAGGGTCAGGGCTTCGCCAGTTGATGGATTAACCGCGATAGTCATGGCTGGACCTCAAAACCGGGAGGCAACGGGGGCTGGCCGGGTGCGGGAGATCCACTTTTTGGTTTATTTAATTTTGCTATTGCAGCCCTCATTTCGGGCGTCAAAATAGAACGAGAATTTATCTCCCTAAGTTTAATTCTTGCAGTTTTTGCGTCAATTTCTTCATTCTGATATGAGACAACAATACCTGCACGTTCAATATCCAGCGCAGCCTTTTGTTTCATTATTTGCACAATGGCTTCGTTAGATCCTGGTTGTAGCCTCAATTGCGGCAAACTTTGCAAAAACCCTTCATAATCAATGTCGGAAGTTGAACCAGAACCAGGTGCGCGTAATGTTGGGGCAATGCGCTTAACAATTGATTGGAAAACATCTCCTGCGGTTGAAAAGCCGGGAAAAGCGGTAGCAAGCCTTCCTGTAATTGCACTTTGTGGGGCCAATTTCATTACTTCATCAAGGCCTTCCAAATCTCGGCTCATATTGCCGGCTATTTTTCCAGCGTCTAACAATTCTAGCCAACTTTTTCCTTCTGCTTCCGATAATTTGGTGCGCGTTACACTGTCGGGTTTGCTTTCCCCCCCAACAGTAACATTGGTCGCACCGGCTTTCCTTAGACCAGTTGCAAAATCAATGAAAGAACCTGTGAATCCTTGCTTCTTAGCAAATTCATATTCTTGCAATATGCTTGGAATTGCTGGCGGCGCACGATCTCCCGGCGCTGCCTTCAAGGCTAGTGCATCCACCCTCGCCTTTTCAGCGTCTTCACGTTTGCCAGCCAATGCTTCAGCCGCTCTGGCTTTTGCTTCATCGCTGGCATACAGGACAGGCGCTAAACTGCGAATGTTAGGAACCTCAGAAGTCATGCCGGCTAAAAGCCTTGCAGTTCTGTCCGCTTGACTAAGCGGAGTAACCCCGGCTGGGATTCCTGGGACAGTCATAGTGTTGTTGGCGTTAAAGGTAGCACCCCGATCAAATGGCAATGCACCAGTGGCTTCTGGGTCTTCGATTGTAGGTTGGGTTGCTGCGCGTGGAGTTCCCTGCAATCCAGCAACAAATTCTTTTGTTTCAGTCTGAGCATCTTCGCCCAGCTTCTTCTGTTCTTCGATAGCCTTGTTCTGCAAGTAACCGCCGCCAATGCCGGCAAGGGCCTTGGACAAGCCAGAAAACGCCGACACAGGAACGGGGATGCCGTTATAGCTGGGAGCAGCAGTGTCTGGCGCGAACGCTTGCGCCTGGAGCATCTCGGCCATCTTCTGCCGACGAGCAATTTCGTTGTACTGCTGCTGGTATGGACCGGGAAGTGAGAAAGCGTCAGCCATTTTGATTACTCACTATTCAACGTGTCTTGAGGCCAGGAAAGTTCGCGCCGGCATACAAACCACCAGCAGTTCCAAGAAGCTGTCCAACACCCTGCGTTGTCGCATTAAGACCGCCCTGCTCAATACCGTAGTTCTGCATGGCATTCTGGGCTTGCGCCTGTGTGGCATTGAACACTGGAGCCGCCGCAATCTGCTGGCCCTGATAATTCTGAAACTGCGGCAACTGAAGCTGCGAACCAGACATCAGCGCACCGATCTCGTTCAATGGCTGGCCACGCAAAGCCAATTGCCGCTGAAGTTCTTGCATCTGCGCGGCATTGCCAAACTGAGCCTGTTGCTGCTGCTGGTTAAGCCCCTGTGCAGTCGCAGTGTTAAACAGGTTAGCGCCGGCTTGCTGCTCGCCAAAGCCTTGCGCCCGCGCCGCAGTGTCAAGGTTGATCCCCTGCAAAGCGGCCTGACTCAAGAGATCATTACGGGCCTGTCCCTCGTCCGTCATGGCGTTGCGGTATGCCTCGCCGCCGGCAACCAGCCCCTGATTGGCCAGATTTTGGCGCAAGCTGGCATCGCGTCGAGCCAACGTAGGCTCCAGACGCCGCATAATCGCCTCCTGGCCCGTAGTGCCAGCATCAACCGGCATTCTGGCAAGGCCAGACAGGTCGTAAGCCGTCCGAGGCGTTGCTGCCGGACCAATGCTGGTCTGAAGTCCGCCAGCCGCCCCTCCAGTGGGCGTGTAGGGGTTCGCCAGCGCGGTTTCGGCGGTGGTGACACCCTGCTGCCCCAACAGCGCAAGCCTCCTCTGGGTCTCCTGCTGAGCGCCCAGCGTAGCCTGTGCGGCAGGGTTCAGGGTTTGCGTAACGGTCGGGATGTCAGCATTGCCACCCTCGCCGTAACTGACGGTCTGGGTGCCATAAGGGCCAATAATATTTGGGTTGCTTAGCTTGGCAGACGCCCGCGCAGCCTCAACATTGGCCGCGCCCTGAGCGGTGGCAGCTCCCGCAAAATCAGGAGCCGGCGGTGCTGAAGCAGTCTTTCCCATAACGATCTCCTAAAAACCGACAATCGGCTTGTCGCATCGTCCAAATGACCAAATCCCCATCTGGATGCGCGTTAGCAATCCGACCCTCTTCCGTAAAACCCATGTGCTTGACCAGCTTTGTGCTTTTCAAGTTTCCGCTAGCCACCGAAACAATGATCTTCTGAACCTTTAACTGCCGAAACGGGTAATCGAAAATAACCCCTACAAACCGCCGTGTTATTCTCGACGAAATGGCAATGTGACATACGACACTCACACCATTCCAGCCTTCGTAGATCACGCCAGCAACTATCTTTCCGCCTTTCTCCAGTCCAATCGCAGTGGACCGTTCTTCGTAGTATCCACCCGCGACCTGTTCAGCAACCCAATGCCCAACAGGATGTCCAATCGTTAGATTCCCGCCCATCCGCTCTGATACACAACGTCCGTTGATGCCCATTCAATCTGGACACCAGAGGACGAACTTTTAAGGTTGATGGCACCGCAATAACCAATCCCGGTAATGCCTTGCCAGTTGTTGGTGATCGACAAATCCGACCCCCACAAGCCAGTATCCCACAGCGAAACACCCCAGACACCCGAAGATGTAGGACTGAACGACAAGGCAGCAGTTGTGTCCGCAGTGTTAAAATCCGTGTTCATGCCAACAAAGATTGACGGCGTTCCATTGGTGAAAATGGACGGGCGACCACGGGTAAAATACTTTTGTACACCGCGCTGCTCAAAGTAGTTAAAGGCTTGCAGGGTGTTTGTCTGGATGTCGTTGACGTTATCAATGTAGCTGTCCTGCCAAGCCACGCAGACAACACCATTGCCGCCAAAATACGGAGAATCCTTGAATATCTCCCAGCAATTAGATGCCCAGCCAGTGAACTGACACCAAGATTTGGTCATCGTGTTCATCACGTACTGTTCTTGCGCTCCGACACTTACCGGAACATTAACAATCACTGCATTATTTCTAGACGAGATACAAAGCTGCCAGCCAAAACTGGAGCCATACGATTGTATAGCCGCCGCAAAAGCGCCGCTGATCTTGTCAGACAAAGCCACACGGGGATCTAGCCGGCTGCTCTGTAGCGCCGCTGCCAACGGGACCAATCCCTGCAAGGTTAGAACCAGCAAATCGCCGCCGTACTTGATCATGCAGCGTTTGCCAACTGGCGCACCGATGTAATAGACGCCAATCAACGCCCAGGTTGATGCGCTGGCAGGGTCCGTTCCACGGTAGACAATTGCCTCGCCCTGACTTGTCAGGAAAACCAGATTGTCATCCAAGCCGTATCCGGCATCAATCGTCCACGTTCCAAGGGCAACAAGATAACCGCCAAGAAGGGCTACGGAACTCAAGTCCAATGCTTCAGCGGCACCGCCAACAGAACTGGTCGGCAAATACCATGCCTTGAGCGTGTTCTTTTGCAGGAACCAAACGCGATTCTTGAACAGCGTAATATTGGTCAGATCAGTGGTCGTAACACCAGTTATAGCCGGCGTGCTGATCGAGGTAATGCTTACCCATGTCGTGCCGTTATATAGCAACGGAGTATCGACACCATTTACAGCATAGATATAGCCGCCGGCAGCAGTAGTGACGTTAGTGTATTCCCACCGAGCATTGGTTAAGCCGGTAACAACCGCAGCGCCCACAGCCCCGGCAGTGGTTGCGTCATAAATTGAGGTTGTGGCAATTGCAAAAAGCTTCTGCGTTGCCCCGCTGCTATAGGCCATCAAGGTTTCAACCTGGCCAGAAATGCCAGTTACATGATTTTCATAACCACCTCGCAATGTAACATTGCTGATAGTTGGGAACATGTTAACCAGGGTAACGGCATCAGTCGGCACCATGTTGGCAAGACTGTCGCGAGCGTTCCAGCCACCAACAGGCGCAGGAATTGACGCTACGCGAGCGGCAGTTCCCTGGACCAGATTAAGTTTACGTGCTTGGGCCATAACCGCTGTCCGGTATGTTGTCGTAGCCGATCAGCACAGTGCCAGGGCGAGGCGCAAACGAAAGATTGGCAGAACTCATGTCCTGCGCCATAGCCGCCTCAAGTTCAAAAAGATAATCCCGGTAGATGGCAGTTGTATCAAAGCCCTTGGCCTGGAAATACTTCAACTTGGTGGACAACACCATTAACCGGTCGGGATACATGCAAGTATCCGTATCAACCGTGAAACTGGTCTTTACCGCACCTGCAGCACTTTCTGCCCAGCCGTTGCTGCGATACTCAAAGCCAAGATATTCCTCCGTTGTCGTAGGTGGCCAGATCTGGAAATAAGCGCCGTACAAACGCCAGCGAATGCGGGGGCCAGTGCTGATATAACCAGAAAGCAGCCATTCCCACTGCTGGGCATCTTCCGGTCCCAACATCTCCCAATGCTTTGATTTGTCCCACATCGTGCGCGGAACAATCGACTCATAATCACTGGGAAGATCGTATTTCACCTTGGCAAACGTCACACTTGCCGCAGTACCAGCAGATGAAAAAGTCTGGTTCATCGTCAGGGCAGTGCCGCTGTCAATCGTGCTAATAAAAGCATCCTGATTGATGCCCGTGCCAATTGCCATGTAGGTGTCATCAAGGCCGGTCGTGGACGGAATGGAACTAATGGTCAGCGCCGCAGTAGACCACGTTCCAGTCGTCGTCAGGTACTCGGTATAAAACCGATACGGCTTGGTCAGCGCCCGCCATTTGTGCCGAGTCAGCAATTCATAGCCGGTAGCGTTCATCAGGGCCAAAAGCTGGATAACATCCTGATTGGTATTGCCGGCTACGGACACAGGCGTAGCGATGCCCAACTCATTGGTCGCCTGTTGAATGAGCTGGAGCATCGTTGTCATGGACTAGGCTTCCTTGCGAGGACGACCTGGGCCGCGAGACTGGCTGCTGATAATCGCAGACATCTGCTGCTGCAATTCAGCCAATTGCTTTTTGGTATCAGCCAGATCCTTGGCGCTGTCACTCATGTTCTTGTTTTGCAAATAAGCACGGGCGTTTTTCTGCAATCCAACACCAGCAGGACCAACACGCTGCAACTGGCTGTCAGATGCCGTTGCAACTTGCTCTACCGTGCGAAACTTTAGAATCTGTAGTTCCGCAACCTGGTACTCGTTGATCGCGGCTGGTTCATCCTTATGCCACTGCATAAGGTCAGTTCCCGGCAATACTCCACCCTCCGACTGCATCTGAAAATGCAGCCACTGGCGAATAAACCGTTCCTTGTGATCCTCACGAACCGGCTGGTCAATAATGTTAAGCTGATCGCCGGGAGTCATAATCCTGACAAACGGTTTTTTCATCGTTTCATTATTGTAAAACTCAACTTGCAGAAACGAATCCGCATTTTTAGTGTCTGAGTCCAAAGCCATGTTAAGCGCCCGTCAGCGAAGCCCAGGTTGTTGCCGAAGTGGCAAACAACATAATGGACTTTGCAGTGGCAACAGTAACGCTGGCAGCAGCGGCATTGATGGTCGAACCAGTTGCCGGGTAAACGGTAATCGTCTGGCCGCTGTTATTGAAAATGCTGACAACCGCGCCAGCTTCAGTCGGAGGCAGCTTCACACCCGTCGAGGCGCTTGACGTTGCAATGGTGTTATAAACCGCCGAAAGCTGCAAAGCATCAGCAGCAGTGGTGCCAAGCGCAACAAGGCCCGTAGCACCGTCGCCGCAGATCGAGGTAGTTGCAAGACCGGAATTGCCAGAAGACAGAACACGGGAGGGAATAGCCATGATTAACCTTTCTGTTAATTATGTTTCACGTGAAACATCAGTTGAGCAAGCGTGAGTGATCGTATTTGTATTCTGCCCAGATTTTCCGATACATTTCAGTTTCCGGCAAAATGTCGTCACCCGCAACCCGGCACATGGCCTTGGCTATTTCGGGCAGCAGTCCGTTTCCATGGACAGTCACAATAGCATCGCCATCAGCAAACTGCCTGGCAGCGGTTTGAAACTCCATAGCCTGACGAGCCATCCACGGTGCAGCCATAAACACACGGCCATGAAGGAAATAAGCCTCTGGCACATCGCCATCATTCATCGGCTGGGCAAAAGCATGACCAAAACCATCGGCATATGAACTGTCAAAACCGTACAGATCAATTGATCGGTACCCAATGGCATACATGATGGAGATCGACTGAAGGCCAACCGTGCTGCCGCCGCCAATCAAGGCGCACTCGCGGTCTTTGATAACCGACTCAATGCCGGGAAAATGAGTGTGCCAAAGCGTCATTGGCTTGCCGGCAACCTTGGCAAAAGCACTGGCATGGCACTGCGAAGCAATCAGGTAATGACGCGCTTCGCCAAAATCCAGAAACTTGACGCTTTCCAATCGAGCATCAAGCAACACAAAATAATCGGCAGTAACGCCAATTTCAGCCAGCATTTTCATGCTGCCGTTGATGGCAACTACAATGGCGCCAGCTTCCTGACGAGCCTTGATTGTTGGCAGAAAAGCCCGAACAGAAGGGCCACTACCAACAATCAAAACATCGCCTGGAATAGGGTCCAACACTTGCAGCCACGAAAGCGGCAAGGTACTGGCAAACTTGATATTCGCCAGTATCTCGCCGCCATCCGTATTGCAACGATTGGGCATAGTCTCGCCCATGTTGGATGGCAGAATCATTAGGTGATAATGCCCTGCTTGTGCGGACGATTGATCGACACAATAACAGTCGAAGTGGTCGAAGTAACAGAAGCCAGGTTTGCAGACTTTGCGCCCAGAATCTGTTTGCCAGACGCCGAGGTAGCCATAATCCGACCGGCAGTAGCCGACTGGAAAATGGAAACCTGGGGACCGGTAGCAACAGCAGTCTTCTTGATGACCGCGAGGCCACCAATCTGATACCAACCGAAAAGACCGGCAGTATTAGCCGACATCGCAACCGCCACCGGGCCGGCATAGTTGGCCGTATTGGCCGACAATGTGGTCTGGTAGGTAGTCGCGTTGTAAGTGACCATTGAACCAATCACCGTGCTGGCAACACCC
>Ga0209596_1001036_pt1 | contig 24635 bp, 25 predicted proteins | sample M_130807_MF_Meta_FD_187314 | JGI IMG/M metagenome (GOLD analysis project Ga0209596, IMG submission 187314) | Freshwater microbial communities from Lake Montjoie, Canada to study carbon cycling - M_130807_MF_MetaG (SPAdes) (version 2) | ecosystem: Environmental > Aquatic > Freshwater > Lake...
CAGCAGCTGGAATGGTAGCGAGCAAAGCACGCGCCTTGTTTTCACATTCCAAATCTTCATCTGCAGGGTCGCTATCTGCGACGATTCCGGCACCAGCCTGCAAACTTGCAAATTTCGGACCAACAAACATCGTGCGAATCGCAATTGCGGTATCGAGATTTCCGGAGAAATCCACATAACCGACAACGCCTGCATATGGTCCGCGCTTTACTGGTTCCAATTCATCGATGATTTCCATTGCGCGCACTTTTGGTGCTCCACTCACAGTGCCGGCAGGCAATGTTGCGCGCAACACATCAATCGGGCCAAGGCCAGGTTTCAAGTCACCCGATACTTGAGACGTGAGATGCATCACGTGGCTGTAGCGCTCAAGTGTCATGAGTTCATCCATTTGTACAGAACCAAAAGTTGAGACTCGACCAACATCGTTACGAGCAAGGTCGACCAACATGATGTGCTCTGCTACTTCTTTGGGATTTTCACGCAATTCACCGGCAAGTCGCTTGTCGTGCTCATCATCAATTCCTCGCTTACGTGTTCCGGCAATCGGGCGAGAGACAACTCGACCATTTACTAGCTGTACAAGAGGTTCAGGAGACCCACCAACAATGGTGAGGTCAGGCTGACGTAAGAAATACATGTACGGGCTGGGGTTCACCTGACGAAGCACTCGATACACATCAAACGGGTCGGCAGTGAGGTCGATGTCGAAGCGTTGTGACAGAACCACCTGGAAAATATCACCGGCACGAATGTATTCCTTGGCCACATCAACTGCTGAGCGATATTGACCATCCGGCATAGACGAACGTGTCTGTGGCAAGTTCTCACCAGCTACTGGTGGCTCTACTGCTACATATGCAAGCGGGCGGGCAAGATCAGCGACTGCTTCATGTACGCGAGCAACGGCGGCATCGTACGCCACGCCGATTTGCGCATCGGTTAATCCGGCAACGGGAACACTTTCCAGCATGTAGACGCGTTGGCGCCAATGGTCGAATGCAGCAAGCGAACCAATGATACTGATGGAAGCATCTGGCAAGTCTCGATCATCGCGCGGCACATTCGGCAGATCTTCAATCTCTCGAACAACGTCATACCCAAGGTGCCCCATGAGACCGCCTTGCAACGGTGGAAGATCTGGAAAGAGTGGCGAACGATAGATGCGCAACAGTTCTTCCATTGCAGCCAACATGCCTTGATCTAACGGAACACTTGCGGGCACGTCTCCAGAGACAGTAAGAACACCATTGCGCAGTGTCAATGTTCCGCGTGGGTTACGCCCGACAAAGGAATACCTGCTCCACCGCTCGCCATGTTCAACTGATTCGAGCAGGAAGCCGTCACCATCGCCAACCAATTTGATGAATGCCGCAACTGGAGTTTCGAGGTCAGCGAGAATTTGAGTCCAGACAGGGACAACTGTGTGCAGTTTCGCCAGTTCTATAAATTCAGCGCGCGATGGCGTGATGGCAGTACCGGTCATTCGTCTTGGCCAAACGCACGGTAGAAACACGACCGCTCGCCCGTATGGCACGCACCGCGTCCTTCTTGGTCAACTTTGAAGAGCAATGTGTCGCCGTCGCAGTCGAAATATGCCTCGCGCACAAACTGTCGATCCCCACTGGTGTCGCCTTTGCGCCACAACTCATTGCGGCTGCGGCTGAAATAGACCATGCGCCCTTCTGCAAAAGTCATGCGGAGAGATTCTGCGTTCATCCATGCCATCATCAAGATGTCGCCCGTATCTACACACTGTGCAATCACTGGTATCAGACCGTCGGCATTGTAGGACACGCCAGACAACTGATCGGCGGTGGCAAGAATGACGCGCCCCCGTGAATTGTTTGAAGTCTGGTCGTTGTTGCTCACTGTAAGTACGGTACCGTCTTGCCCCGTGGGAGTGGAAACTATTTACCTAGAAACCATTGATGGCATCAATGTTGAAGCCGATTTAGTGCGCACTGATGCCGACCTCGTGCGTGCAGTTGTGATTATTGGCCACCCACACCCCCTATACGGCGGTGACCGTTTCAATCATGTGGTCCGAGCCATGCAAGAAGTGGCGTTAGCTCATGATTGCCATTCCATTGCAGTTGATTTTCGCGGAGTAAATAACTCCGGTGGATTTCATGATGACGGTGACTCTGAACGACTTGATCTAGCCGCCGCATGTGAACTGTCTGACCTCATCGCACCGGAAGTTCCGATCATCATGACCGGATACTCTTTTGGCTCAGTAGTCGGACTCAATGTCAGCAATCCTTGGATCGCCGGGTGGATTGCAGTGGCCCCACCCGCGCAAATGATGTCATCACTTGCCTCTGCTGCAAATTCGCCACGACCAAAAATTATTATTGCTGCTGAACATGACCAGTTCACAACTCCAGACGAAATGGCAACAGCAGTGTCAACCTGGAGCAACAGTGAAATCATTTTGGCTACCGGTGTTGATCATTCATTTGCCGTGAACGCCGCATCGCTCTGCAACACCGCCTTGTCTCGCCTGTTGGAAACAATTTCCTAATTAGGAATTACGAACGCGAATACCGCGTGAGACCATGTCCCGCTTGGCGTCGCCAATGGTGTGTTCGCCGAAGTGAAATATTGACGCAGCGAGCACACCTGTCGCTCCGCCCTCAATAACACCTTCAGACAAATGTCCGAGCGTGCCCACACCGCCGCTTGCGATGATCGGGACACCTACAGCGTCAGAAACCGCACGAGTGAGACCAAGATCAAAACCGTCTCGCGTGCCATCACGATCCATTGATGTGAGAAGAATTTCACCGGCGCCTAGCGATACCGCTGCCACAGCCCACTCCACAGCATTTAATTCTGTTGCCGTACGTCCACCGTGCAGAAACACCATCCACTGATGAGTTGCCGCATCCCATTTGGCGTCAATAGCGCACACCACACACTGAGACCCGAATTCATCTGCAATGTCTGCAATTATCTGTGGACGCTGCACAGCAGATGTGTTGACGCTGATTTTGTCTGCACCAGCACGTAACAAAGCTCGCGCATCAGATAGTTCACGGATACCGCCCCCCACAGTGAACGGAATAAACACTTCTTCAGCAGTGCGAGAAACAACATCAATCATGGTGTCACGCCCATCAGATGATGCCGTGATATCTAAGAACACCAATTCATCAGCACCTTGTGCGTCATAGCGCGCAGCTAATTCAACTGGATCGCCTGCATCACGTAAGTCAACAAAATTGATTCCCTTAACAACTCGCCCATTCGTTACATCGAGGCAAGGAATAACGCGGGCAACAAGATCTGGATTCATGACAACACCACCAAAGCCTCAGACACGGTGAACTTCGATTCATACAAAGCTTTGCCAACAATGACGCCATTCAACCCAATAACTGCCGCCAACTCTGCGATATGAGACAGAGTGCCCACGCCACCGCTTGCAACAACGGGTATTGACGTGCGAGAGACTGCCCGCGCAAGCCCTTCGATATCTGGGCCGGTCAACATGCCATCGCGAGAGATATCTGTAATTACAAACGCCGATGCCGTAGGAAATTGAGTCAACAAGTCATCTACTTGAACACCAGAAGATTCTGTCCAGCCATTGGTAGCTGCGACACCGTTGCGATGATCAAGACCGACAGCAACCGAAACAACATCGGACACACGACGAACGAGCGCAGGGTCGGCAACGGCAGCAGAACCCATGACAACGCGCGTGACTCCAGCTGCCGCAAGAGCTTCAGCGTCAGCTTCTGTACGCACTCCTCCGCCTACTTGCAATGATGCACGACCAGCGATGGCACGAGCAACGGAAGCAATAACAGAACGATTGACAGGTTCACCGCTGCGGGCCGCATCTAGATCAACCATGTGCACCCACGTTGCCCCTTGGTCAACGAACGACAGAGCCATGGCAACAGGGTCTACCCCATACACAGTGCTGTCGTCGTACTCGCCTTGGCGCAAGCGAACTACTCTGCCACCAAAGACATCGATTGCTGGATACAAAATCATGATGTCGCCACTGACTTCACAAAATTTTCAAGCAACTGCAAACCGGCCGTTGCAGATTTCTCTGGGTGAAACTGCGTTGCAAAGACATTGTTGCGACGAAAGGCAACATTTAATGTCTCGCCATAACGAACCGTGGCTGCAACATCGTTGATGTCGGCGGGAACACCGTGCAGTGAATGAACGAAATACATCCACGGCCGTTCGTCGAGACCGGCAAACAAAACATCACTCTTTGTGATGTTGAGTTGATTCCACTGCATTTGTGGTCGGGGCACATCAGAAGACAACCACTGCACCGAGCCTGGAATAATGCCGAGCCCGGTTGCTGTCTCATCTTCTTCGCTCGAATCGAACAGCATCTGCATGCCAACACAAATACCCATAAACGGCACTCCGCGAGCCACGGAATCGTGCACAACAGATTCAAGACCGGCAGTACGCAAAGCTTTCATGCATGCACCGAAGGCTCCAACGCCCGGCAAGACAACAGCATCCGCCGATTCAGCGATGCGGGCGTCAGCAGTCAGGACAGCATCGGCACCGACACGTTCTAACGCTTTTTGCGCTGAGCGTAAATTTCCGATTCCGTAATCAAGCACCGCAACGCGCGGGCGTGATGTCACGAAAGAACACCCTTCGTAGAGGGCACTCCCGCCGATTCAATGCGGACTGCGTCACGTAAACAACGAGCGAGTCCTTTGAATGTTGCTTCGATGATGTGATGCACATTGCGCCCTGCGTGCAAATTGACATGCAATGTGATTGCGGCTGCATTAGCAAGTGATGAAATGGCATGTTCTGCGAGTGACGGATCAAACGCCGGATTACCAAGTGGCAAACACTCAGGTAGTTCAACATTCCACGCAACAAAGGCACGGCCACTGAGATCTAACGCAACTTCTACGAGTGCTTCGTCAAGCGGGTACAAGCCACTAGCAAAACGTCGTACTCCGGCTTTATCGCCAAGCGCCTCGCGTAATGCTTCACCTACGCAGATTGCGACATCTTCCACTGTGTGATGTGTATCGATGTGCAGGTCACCCTTGGCTGCAATTGTGAGGTCAAACCCTCCGTGACGTGCCAACTGCTCAAGCATGTGGTCATAGAACGGGATACCCGTCGAGATCGACGCAGTCCCCGATCCGTCAAGATTGATGGACACATCAATGGATGTCTCTTTTGTGTTGCGTGTGACCTGGGCTGTACGTGCCATGTCTCTATTCTCGCCGCTCAACGCCCGTCTCGGACTATTAATTTCGTGATTTTTGGTTAATTGACTGACAGAGCGGTCGACAGGGCGCCCAAGAAGACCGAGTTCTCGTCTGCTGTGCCGATGGTGACCCGCAAACAGCCGGTCAATCGTGGCCATGTGCTGCAGTCACGCACCAATACCCCTGCGTCGACCATTCGTTGCCACACGGCAGACGCCGCAGACGACCGAGGCCGGAACAGAATGAAATTAGACCCGCTTGGCCAGACATCACAGTCCATATCGCTGACTGCAGTAAAGATCCGAGTGCGTTCTGATTTGATGGCATCGACGCGCTGTTCCATTTCAGACACAAAACCAAGCGCGGCGATCGTTGCTGCTTGCTTGAACGAATCTAGATGATATGGAAGGACAGCAATTTCTAAGTCGGCGATCATTTGTTTCGGCGCCACAACATAACCCACGCGCAGTGCAGCCATTGACAGAGTCTTTGAGAATGTTCGAGTGACCGCAAGAGGCTTGTCTTCAGACACCATGTCCATGGCAGACCATTCGGAGAATTCTGCATACGCTTCGTCGACAACGACAATGCCCGTTGTGTGCGCAAGCATCGCATCAAGGTTTGCCCGAGGCTCAATAAGTCCTGTCGGATTATTCGGATTGCACAGAAACGACACAGACGGCTTATGGCGTGTGAGCACGCGCTCTATTTCTGACGGATCAAGCGTCAGGTCGGCTTTGCGTTCCCCCTGCACAACATCAGCGCCTGTGACGCGCGCAATTTGGGAATACATCTGATACGTGGGCTCAAAGGTTGCCACGCAACGACTCGCGCCGCCGTATGCCAACAGAATTGTTTGAATCACTTCGTTAGAGCCATTTGCCACAAAAATATTTGCCGGAGAAACATTGTGTCGGCGCGCAATTGTTTCGCGTAGTTCAATTGCTGCTCTGTCTGGATACCGATTCCATGGAATGGTTTTCGCAATATTCGCGACTGCATCGAGCCAACCATCTGGCGGTGGAAACGGTGACTCATTTGTATTCAAACGAACAGGCACATCAACCTGCGCAGAGTGATACCCACTCATCGCCTGAATCTGCTCTCTCGGATTGAATGTGGTCACATCGGCAACTTAGTCAACGAAGCCACAAACTAACGAGCAATTTTCTCTGCACGAATCAACAGCCGCTCGGCTGACAACAGAGCCCGCTCTGCTTCATACATTGCGCTGACAAGATCTTCATGGTTTGCACCAATGTTCTCGATAAGCCCCGCCACTCTCATTCGGTAGCGGTTTACGGCGTCTGCTGCTGCGCCCAGTTCGGCACAAATGGTGGCTGTCATCGCACAGACGCTACTTGACTGTCGTCACTTCGCCTTTGACTTGGATGGCATCAGAGTGGCTGGACAGATATCTTCCAACTCACAGATGCCACATTTCGGCTTCTTTGCATCACACACACGACGCCCGTGCAAGATAAGACGCAGTCCGAAGCGGCCCCACTCTGGCGGATCAATGAATCCGTTGAGGACCCTTTCCACTTTCACAGGGTCTTCCTCCGTGGTGAGCCCAAGACGGCGCGACAGCCGACCAACATGTGTATCGACAGCAAGACCTGGCAAATCAAAGACCACACTGCGCAGCACGTTTGCAGTTTTACGACCAACACCGGGAAGCGTCACGAGATCTTCCATCTCATGAGGAATGACTGAAGCAAATCGATCAACAACGTTGCGGCCCATGCCGATGAGATTCTTTGCTTTGCTCTGATAGAAACCCGTCGAGCGAATGATTGTTTCAAGTTCCGTTGGGTTCGCCTCAGCCAACGCCAGTGGAGTCGGGTACTTGGCAAAGAGCGCCGGGGTCACCATGTTTACTCGAACATCGGTGCATTGCGCCGACAAGATGGTGGCAGCCAGCAGTTCATAGGCGTTCGAATGAGTCAATTCGCACTCGGCTTTCGGGTACAAGACCTCGAGGCGAGTGGCTATTTCTTTTGCGCGACCAGCTGGCGTTCTCGGCTTTCCCATGGCCAAAAGGTACCCTGACACGCGTGCGTTCACTCGAAATCAAGAGACAGATGGACCCGTCAAGCATTGACGAGGTCTCAGCGCTGATTAATGACACATGGCGATCCGACGGTGTACGGCCCCTGAGTGACCATCTCTGGCTCGATTTACGTGAAGGTGGACGTAAGGGATTTGCCGGAGTCATCGTTCGCGACACCGACCACAACCACATTGTGGGGTACTGCCAAATATCTCGAGGCAACGAGTCGTGGTCGCTTGACCTCATTGTTCACCCCCACCACCGATACGACTCACTGGAGATTGCACCGGACTTGATTACTGCAGCGCTCGACATCGTTGCAAGTGAAGGTGGCGGACACGTGCACTGGTGGGTGTTTGAGCCAAACAATATTCATAGACAACTAGCCAACAATGCAGGGCTTGCATCCGGCCGACACTTAGTACAGATGCGCAGGTCGCTTCCTCTCAGCGATGATCAACTCTCTCTCATTACCGATTTCACCACGACGCCATTTCGCACTGGTGTAGATGAAGATGCTTGGCTTGCTGTTAACAATGCGGCCTTCAGTGCACATCCAGAACAAGGCGGATGGACGCGCGATGTCATTGCTGCTCGTCAAGCCGAGAACTGGTTCAACCCAGAAGGCTTTTTGATGTACTGGGACAATTCCTCTCTCTCTGCTTTCTGTTGGACCAAAGTGCATCGCGATACCGAACCACAGATGGGCGAAATTTATGTCATCGCCGTTGACCCCACGCATGCAGGCAAAGGCTTAGGGCGTCGTATGACAATTGCAGGCCTTGCTTATTTGGCCAAACTAGATGTGCCTAATGCAATGTTGTATGTCGACGCCGATAACGCAGCGGCAATGTCTGTATACACTTCGCTCGGATTCACCTCCCATCACCGCGAACTCGCCTTTATCGGCGATGTGGCAGCAAAGTAACTAATGACAACTCTCTACGACCCCACTCGCGAAGAAATCGCAACAATTCTTGAAGGCGAAGCGTCTTATCGCCTCGACCAACTGTGGTCTGGCATGTACACACACTTCAAGAAGCCATCTGACATTCAAACCCTGCCGGCAGCACTACGGGCAAAACTTGATGCCGAACTGCCAGAAGGACTGATTGAGATTCGTCGCGAGACTTCAGAAAATGGCGACACCGTAAAGTTTTTGTGGCACCTTCTTGAAGGCAACCACCCCATCGAAACCGTTCTTATGTATTACGACGAACGCGCCACCGTGTGCGTCAGCACTCAAGCTGGTTGCGCCATGGCGTGCGGTTTTTGCGCTACGGGCCAAGCAGGGTTCAACCGTCAACTGTCCCCTGGTGAAATCATCGAGCAAGTTGTACGTTGCGCACGTGAAGCAGCGACCAAAAATCGCCGTATCGACAACATTGTGTTCATGGGAATGGGAGAACCGCTCGCCAACGAACCAAACGTGTGGGCAGCAGTCGAGCGAATCCATGGCGACATTGGCATCTCTGCTCGTCATCTCACTATCTCCACAGTCGGCATCGTCCCTGGCATCAAGGCGTTAACTCAACGCCCGCTGCCAGTCAACCTTGCTGTGTCATTGCATGCCGCACGCGACCAACTGCGAACAGAACTAGTTCCGATCAATGAGCGCTATCCGCTCAAGATGCTGATGGAAACATGCCGTGAATACCTATTCACTAAAGGTCGCCGCATCACATTTGAATGGGCGCTGATTGACGCCGTCAACGACACAGACCGCGATGCACGCGAACTGGCTGAATTGTGCTTGCAGCTCACACCAGCAGCTCATGTCAACCTCATTCCGTTGAACCCCACACCAGGTTGGCCAACTGTTGGAAGTTCGCCAGGACGAGTTGCAGCGTTTCAACGATTACTGCGAGACCTTGGCGTCAACGCCACTACGCGGCAAAACCGTGGTACAGAAATTGCCGCTGCGTGTGGACAACTTGCTGCTGGCCAGCCAGTGACCCTGAACGCATCTCGCGATCAACGCAAATAACGCGGGTTCGCCACTCTCAATTTGTCCTCCACTACGGGCAGCAAGCGCGTTAACACTGCAGACAAATCTGAATCAAACGTGCCTGAACGAATTGCAGTAGCTAATTCTTCGTCGTCGTTCATTCCAAATGATGCCAGCACCGCTTCATGTCGAGCTTCTTGATCTGAACCCAGTTCAAGCTCACGACGAACAATGTCGACCATGTTGATTGCGACTCGTGTGTGGAATTGCAATCGACCGTCAACTCCGGGCAACAAGTCACGCTCCATCCATTCATGAAGAGCTTCAAGGAGCTCGGCTGCTGTTGGCCGGTCATGCGGGGCGGTCATTGTGTTCCTTTTGTAAGAAGTTCAATCAGGTCATATTCATTTTCACAGACTCGACGTCCGATAGCTGCTAATTCATGACTGCGCACGATGCCTGACAGATGTGTTGCTGCTTGAGAGATACAAATGATTCCCCATTTCACCGTGCCGAGAGTTTCCCACCATCGCACAACATCAGGATCTGGTCGCACTCCCGTAACAGATGCATATGCATCAAAGAGCTCGTCATATGTACCGAGGCCTGCAGCAGGAAATGCTCCGCCAAAGCGCCACGCGCGCACACACAACCACCCGAGGTCTTCCATTGGGTCACCAATGTGGGCAAGTTCCCAGTCAAGAATTGCAGCCAGCCCTTGCTCGTTCACCATGATGTTGCCGAGACGATAATCACCATGTACCAGACATTCTGATGTCGACTCAGGCTGGTTGATATGTAACCATCGAAATGCCGCTTCGAAGACTGGATGAGGTTCTCCGAGGTCTCGCAGAACTGTCTGATATCTATTCATCTGATCATCGGCCACTAGCCCAGGAATTGACCAGGCGTCGATCTGATGTAATTGCGCTGCCGCCACGCCCAATTGACCGGTGAGCGCAGTACGGGCTGTATTAAACCTGTCGTCTCGCAGGATTTTACGAGCAATAGTTTCGCCTTCGACCGCACGCACAATCATGAACGGAGACTGCAGTTCTGTTCTCTCTGCGCCGTCCACAACCAACTCAGCAACTGGCACCCCTGCACGATGTACTGCCGACAAAACCCGGGGCTCGACTTGGAATCCACCAATAGCGCCTGGTCGCACGCGTTGTAGAACAAATTCTTCATCGTCAGCAGTGAAACGCCATGTCTCACGCGATGCACCGCCCGACAGTCGTTGAAGATTTGTGATGGAGGCCGCATTCATCACGCGAGTCAACCCCTGCTCAAGTTCCTCGTGTGCAGAGCCGACCATGTGTCTACTCTGTCATGCCCGATACCGTGTCTTCGTGCCGAACGACCCCGATATTTCGCCAGTTCTACAAACGAGCATTGTCAGCATTGTCAGAGAGGGCCGTTCCATCCTTGATTCGGTATCTCTCTCCATCTCGCCTACTGACAGGTGGGTCATTCTCGGGCCTAATGGTTGCGGCAAGACCACACTGCTTCGTGTTCTGTCGCTGTATCTGCACCCATCATCAGGAGATATTTTTGTACAGGGTCGCGCATTAGGAACATTTGATATTCGTCCTGTACGTCCACGCATCGCATATATGTCAGCATCGCTTGCTTCTGAGATTCGCCCTGCATTAACAGCTACTCAAGTTGTTATGTCAGCAAAATTTGGCGCACTTGAAACATGGTGGCATTCATACTCTGACGAAGACACTCAGCGTGCCCTGCAATGTCTTGACCGACTGGGTGTCGCATGGTGCGCAGAGCGTGAAATCGGAGCTTTGTCATCAGGAGAACAACAACGTGTTCTTCTCGCTCGGGCATTGATGACTGACCCTATTGCCCTACTTCTTGATGAACCGACTGCTCGACTTGACCTCGGTGGACGCGAGAACCTCATTCGGCTGTTACAGGACTTTGCAATCGACTACCCACGACTGCCATCTGTCGTTGTCACTCATCACGTCGATGAGATTCCACTCAGCACCACACACTGTGCACTGATGAGGGATGGAAAGATCCTTGCATCGGGTCCCCTACGCGAAACTTTGACTTCAGAGTCGCTTTCTGAGTGTTTCGGAACATCTCTGATTCTCGAGCAAAGAACAAACGGTCGGTTAACCGCTTACGCCCCGTGAACGACGCGAGCTAATCCAGTCTTTCCCGCCTCAACTTGAGCAGCAAGAACTCTGTCGAGGATGCCCGCAGTCCACAAAGTACCGCCGTAGGAAAGATCAACTGTCACGACACATCCCGCATCGGTTGTCTGCAGTGCGATGGCCATGGTCCACGGCGAATGTCGCCTCCCATCAATCTCATCACGTTCGAATACGATGTGTTGCGAGGTGTTCACGGTGCGTTTCATACGCAGACGTTTCGACCGAGCAAACACTCCCACCTTTGCACGTAATTCAACATTCCACACGCCGTCACCCACCGCTTCGGCGTCATGGACCATCGGCATCCATTCGACATACCGAGCAAGATCTGCGACATAGGGATGTACGAATGCTGACTCTACGGCCACCACCACATCAGATGAATACTGCATGTGATTTAGTCTTCGTCTTTGGGTTCTTGACCAAATGCTCGACCCAGTAATCGACCAAACGTGGGTTGGTCGTCATCAGGTTCAGCCGACTTTGCAAGTCGTGGCGACCACGGAATAGCTTGCGTCTCGTCCGGGTCTGGATTTCCCTCAAAGAGTGACGGGCGTTCTCGTTCTGGCTTTTTGGCAGAGACACGCTTCGTTCGAGTGACGGGGGGCGGTTGCGGATCATCATCGACGCGAAACAATTTAGGAACAGCATCACGTCGATCATCAATTGTCCAACCCCTGGGAACACTGAGAGCATTGGCATGACGACGACAGAGGCGACCTGCTAATTCACGTTCGGGAACTGCGCGGTTATCAACCCACACCATGAGTTGTGCCTTGTCAATGCCGTATGACACTTCAGCAAGACCTGCACACCCAGGTCTCTCACATAACTTGCGCACCACTCCAACGATAGTTCCAATTGGTCAGCATCGGGACCATTTCCCTCGGGACCACTAAGACGGAGGTCTGTATTTACCCAGGGACTCCTGGCAATTGCACGCCTGGCACTGGCCGTGCCGGCAAGACACAGACAACACCCATACCTTGACGATCTTTGAACTGCCCCATCTCAAGTGGACATGATCGATCAATTGCAATCAATTGCTCCACAACGGCATCATGAGGTTGAGTGCAGGAGATTTCCACTGCAGATAGCGATGAGTCGATATTGACACACGACCCAGAAGCCAATAACTGGTCAATCGGACGAGGCACACCTGGTGATGTCAAGGCATGAGCGATCAACACCAACACTGCACCAATGACACTGGCAATTACCATTCCACGCCATGGAAACCGCGCGGGGGAATACGAAATGAAAGTCTCAGTATTGCTACCACCACTACTGACCGATGAAAGTTTCGAAACAACAACTGATGCGTCATATGCGCGACGCAATTCAGGACTGGACAATGTTTTCCATGCCAAATTTATTTCAGTCATTCGCTGTGAATCATTGGTTGACTTCACATTCACATCGGGGTGAATAGCGCGCATCCGTTCTCGATACGCACGCCGAATAACGTCGATACTCGCTTCTGCAGACACACCGAGAACTTGGTAGTGCGTTTTCTCAGTACCCATGACGCACATCTATGAGACCAATGAGGGGTTCTTCGTTAATGAACCGTTTGACATTCTCCGTAATGCGCGCAGACAACAATGGCACTGCCATTTCCGGCGTGTTTCCTACGTGTGGCGTGATGATGCAATTTGGAAGCGACCACAACGGGTGGCTCTCGGGTAACGGCTCAGGGTCTGTTACATCGAGAGCTGCTCCCCCAATCACATTATTTTCCAATGCCCATACCAAGTCATCCGTGACAATATGCCCACCACGCGCAACATTAATGAGCCACGCATGTGGTTCCATCACTTCAAGTTCTGGCTTGCCAATCAATCCGACAGTCTCTGGCGTCAGCGATAGTGCCAAGAACACCACATCAGCACCCACCAACGCATCAACTAAATTTTCTTGCCCCACTACAGTGTCAACGCCATCAATATCTTCAACTGTTCTTCGAACAACCGTGATTCTGCAATGAAACGGCGTGAGTAACCGAACCAGCGACTCTGTGATTCCTCCTCCACCAACAATGGTGACTGCAGCTCCCAACAAGTTCCGGCCCGCGGGACCAGTCCATTTCGATGCACGTGAATAGCCTGCAACGTGTCGCATACCTGCAAGAGCCAAAGCCAAAGCATGTTCGGCGACTGGCTCGGCATAGACGCCCTTGCCACATGTCCAGATGCGATCATCATCGAGTATGGGAACAAAGTTCTCGATTCCTGCAAACGGAACTTGCACCCACTCAAGATGACCATGTGCGTCGAGGATTTCACGCAAGCCAGATGCATTTCGAGCTGCACTCCACACAATTGCCGAAGCATCGGCCGGTTCGGCAATGTGTCCACCACCAGCAATCACAGCATCGCGCACCCACTCAGGTGACGTGGGTGGCTGAACTGCTATTGCGCGACTACTCGGAGGTTCCATATGGGTGTAACGCTACGTCAACCACCCGCAAGAGTCGCGGCGATTTCGCTTGACGAACTACCGGACCTGCGCAAAACAACTGTGACAAACCACAATGCTCCAAGAGTGACACAGAACAAAATAACAGCACCAACACCCCAAAATGGCTTGATGGTGCTACGAGTTGCACCAAGCAGTGCCACAGGGAACGTTGTGGACCCGGCCTCACTGATCAGGGTTGAGATGACCGCGTTATCGAGACACAAAGTAAACGACAACAATCCACCAGCAATGAGGGCCGAAGAAATCAATGGCAGTGTGATTTGGCGGAACGCACGAGCAGGTGGAGCTCCCAAGTCAGCCGCAGCTTCTTCTAGTGCTTCATCGAGACCAGCAAGTCGAGCGCGAACAATGAGTGTGACGACCGCGCTGGCATACAGAGACTGACCGACCCACAGTTTGTTCATGCCCCCGTTAAAGGGACCCCAACCGTGTTTGAACGGGTACCCAATGAGAGGAAAATCTGCGACACGTGGAAACCATGTTGCTAGTGCAATGGCATCCATAATTTCAGGTGTTACCAAAATAAGAAACACTGTTGCCATAAAGACTTTGGTCCATACACCAGGGCGTCGCGCTAGTGCTACACCTGCAAACCCTCCGAGAACGACAGCCAAAATAGTCGCGCCAAACGCTGCAATGAATGAGTTGCGAATGGCATCACCAATGCTTGCGAAATCGAAAACGGTTTCATACCAATTAGTCGACATTCCATTGATGACAAACGCCAGCAAGAATGCAACTGGACCTGACCAATTTAAGAGGCGACGAGAGATCTTTGTCGTGCGCATCAACACGGTGCGAGCAACAACAGCAATAACAAAAAGTGCTGCAAAACGAGCCAACACTGCCCAAGCAACTGAACCATCAAACAGTTCATCCCACCACTTAACCCCTGCATTACCAGACCAAATCGTGAATGAACTTCCGCCGTTGAAAGAGTGAAGCACCACAAGCAAAATCGGAATGAACAAGAAGACGAGTACAAGAACAGTCCACAGGGTCAGAGCAATGGGGAGCATGTCAAAGTTGAATAGTGTCGCCTTCCCTTCGCGTGTACGGTTCACAGATCGCTCATGAAATGAACGCTTAATGCGCGTTGAAATTGGAGTTGGGTGTTTTAGGACCCACGTGATCAACCACACAATGCCTGCACCCACAATCATGGAAAGCAACACTGCGCCAATCATCAGAATTGCCATTGCCGAACCAAGCGGCCAGTTTTGAGCGCCACTGAATTGTGATGCGATCATCGACCCGATCATGTTTCCTTTGGCACCACCAAGCACAGTGGCCGTGACGTAATCGCCACACATCGGTATGAACGTCAACAGAACACCGGCAATGATTCCTGGACCAGCCAACGGCAACGTGACACCAAAGAATGTAGCTACTCGTCCGGCACCTAAGTCCTTGCTCGCTTCACGCATACGAATATCAATTCGATCAAGCGCCACGAACAACGGCAAGATCATGAAACCGAGATAGTTGTAAATGATGGCCACTTGCACGGCAAGAGGAGTCTCAAGGATTTGAATTCCTTGCGTACCGATCCAACCCATGTCTACCAGCCACTTCGAAAAGAAGCCGTTCGGCGCGAGCGGAATACGCCAAGCAACAGTGCGAATCAGGAAGCTAGTGAAACTAGGGACCACCACTAAAGCGAGAATGATCGCTTTCCATTTTTCTGGCACTTTGAATGCGGCAAAATACGCAACAGGCAAACCAATAACCAAACACCCGATTGTCGCGATGGTTGATATTCGTAATGTTGACTTGAAAACCTTAAAAAAGGTCTCGTCGAAAACGTTTGAATAATTAGCTCCTGATAAATGGCCGTAGTCAACAGGAATTAACTTCGAGCCATCTTTTGCAGCAAAACTGTAGACAACAATAAATGCAATCGGTACAGCAAAAAACAGCAGGTACCAGATAATCGACGGTAAGGCGAGTGCGAACTTAGGAGCTCGCAGCCGTTTGCGATGAGAGGTTGCGACCGGTGCGGTCACCCTTATCAGGCTCCGGCCTTGGCTTTTGCTTTATTCAAGATGTCGACCAAGCGGTCAATGGAAGTATTCAAGATTTGCGTATGCATGGTCTTTACTTCTTCAGGCTTGAAGAAAATCATGTCGCCGTCCACAAGATCTGGAGCCAACTCAGAGATGAGTTGTTCCATGTTCTTCATTCCTGTGTTGTAGCCGTGGTACGACAGGTCCGTAATGGAGTTCTCAGGTATCAGAATCCAGTTGATCCATGAATGCGCAGCCTCGATGTTCGGAGATCCGGCAGCAATACAGAACGTATCCATGAACAATTCAGTGTCGGGAGATCCGAGGACCCAGCGCCAATTTTCTGGCGTGCCGCCTGCATCTTTAATGCGAACATATGCCTGACGCGCGTCGCCATTCCATGCCATCGCCAAGGTATAGGCACCTTCAGCAAGCTTGGTACTTGGATAGCTGTCGAATGCCTTGATGTGTGGAGCAAGCTCGTCAACGAGGAACTTCTCAGCTGCGTCAAGCGATGCTTTATCTTCGGTGTTCCAGTCGATTCCGTTTGACCAGAAGTATGGGCCGGCGTAGTTGGGAGCAGCATCAATAACTGAGCACTGACCACTTGCTTCACCCATGCATGCATCGAGGAAGTCTTGCCACGTATTGAGCTCTTTTTTGATCTTGGTGGTGTCGTAGAAGAATCCAGTCGTGCCCCAGTTCTTACATACTGAGTATTCGTCGTTCTTGTCCCATGATTGACTGAGGAAGGCTGGGTCAACATTGACCATGTTTGGAAGAAGAGTCTTGTCGAACTTCTCAATGAGACCCTTTTGGATCATTTGCACGATGTACGGACCAGTTGGAACAACAATGTCGAATCCGCTGCTCTTGCCGCCGCCTGCTGACAACTTGGTGATGAGATCTTCGTTGCTACCGAAATAGTCAACTTTCATCTTTACGCCAAGACTTGATTCGGCAAATGATCCAACAAGCGCTGGGTCGTCGTAGTCGCCCCATGTGTACATCGCCAATGTGCCTGAGCTCTTATTGATAACGCGGCTCCAGTCACCTGACGCTTCTTTAGCTCCGCCAGCTGCTGCTGTTGTGTCAGGTGAAGCAGAATCTGATCCGCCACATGCCATCAACACCACTGCCATACCGGCAGTTGCGGTACCCGCTTTGATAAAAGCACGACGATTCAATTTGTCGCGAAAGCTATCTGGGGCAAGAATTCGAAGTTCCTGTGTCATGTGATTTCTCCTTGGTGTTTAGTTGTTAGAGATTCGTTACAAGGGACAACCTAGTCCGTGGACTGGCGTTCCCTAGCGGTCTAGTCGTTGTGAGGTTCTGCCATAACTACCCCGGCTTGACGGGCCGAGAACAGATACACCTCTTCGGGCGCCCACGAGCACCACACCGAATCACCCAAGGCTGGGCGGTTCGCATTAGTACGAGGCGACATGACAATGAGGTCGCGGTCTCCTGCCGTCACTACGTACTGCAACACATCACCAAAATGAGAGATGCCCGAGACCGTTGCCTGCACCACATTGTGCACTTGTTGCGGACGTTCTGATGTCAGCACCATGCACTCTGGGCGAACTGCTGACAACGTGTCTTCACCATTGGGAACGTCTTCTTCTGGGCGTGACGCAATAAACACAGTGCCGTCATCTGCAATGGCGCCATCTTCAGTAGCGACGCCGGTCCAGAAATTATTACGACCAATGAACCCCGCCACGAATGCTGACGATGGATGCTCATAGACAGTTTCGGGGTCACCGAGTTGTTCAATGTGACCGTCGAGCATGATTGCGATGCGGTCCGACATGGACATAGCTTCTTCTTGGTCGTGAGTCACAAAAACAAATGTGATTCCGAGACGACTCTGCAGAAGCTTTAACTCGATCTGCATCTCTTCACGCAATTTGCGGTCAAGAGCGCCGAGTGGTTCGTCGAGAAGTAAAACGCTGGGGCGATTCACCAGTGCGCGAGCAACAGCGACACGCTGCTGCTGGCCACCAGACATTTGACGAGGCTGACGCTCAGCAAGTTTTGACATCTGCACCATGTCAAGAGCCTCAGCAACACGAGTTGCGACTTCACTCTTCGGTGTGCCTGATTGCTTCAGCCCATATGCCACGTTTTCAGCAACAGTCATGTGTGGAAACAACGCGTAATGCTGAAAAACTGTGTTGACTTCACGCTTGTATGGCGGGATGTTCTGCACTTCTAATCCGTTGATGCGAATATGACCGGAGTTTGGTTGTTCAAAACCCGCAAGCATGCGCAATGTTGTGGTCTTCCCGCAACCGCTAGGACCGAGCAACGACAAGAACTCACCTGGATGAACTGAAAGGTTCATGGAGTCAACAGCGACCATGTCGCCGTATTTCTTCGTCACATTGACGAGTTCTACTGATCCGCGCTCATCTGCCACTGGACCTCCCCTTTGCGTGCCGTTCAAATCATAGACATCTTCTAACGATGTTGAAGGAACCAAGAGACCGCAACCTAGTGTTCATACATGGACCCCTCTGATTTCGATGAGATTGAACACCTCGCTCAACGTCATCTCTGGGGTCACTTCACTCGCCTCGCTGGCGTTCAGCGAGATGGGCTCCCCATTATCGATCGTGGCGAAGGCGCGTACGTGTACGACGCACAAGGACGCAAGTATCTCGATGGTCTCAGCGGCCTCTTCACTGTCAACATCGGTCATGGACGCACGGAACTTGCAGAAGCGGCTCGTGCACAGACCGAGAAACTCGCATATTTTCCAATCTGGAACTACGCAACGGAACCCGCCGCTCGACTTGCAGGCAAACTGGCAGACCTTGCGCCCGGCAATCTCAACCGCGTCTTTTTTACTACCAGCGGTGGTGAAGCAGTTGAAGCGGCATGGAAACTGGCCATTCAATACTTCTCAATCATCGGACAACCTCAGCGCCGCAAAGTCATCAGTCGTGACTACTCGTATCACGGCACGTCAATGGGTGCGCTTTCCATCACCGGCATTCAAGCATTGCGTGAACCATTCGAACCTCTTCTTCCGAACGCATTAAAGATTCGCAATACAAACCATTACCGGTGTGGCACATGTTCTCAACTCGACGCGTGCACTCTTGATTGTGCTGATGATTTAGAACGTCGCATTCTTGAAGAAGGCCCAGACACCATCGCAATGGTGATTATGGAACCCGTGCAGAACACAGGCGGCGCTTTAGTACCGCCAGATGGGTATTGGAAGCGTGTTCGTGAAACGTGCAACAAATACGGAATCCTCCTTGTGTCGGACGAAGTCATTTGTGCATTTGGCCGCCTCGGTCACATGTTCGGCTCTGACAGATTCGGTTATCAACCAGACATGATCACCTTTGCCAAGGGAGTCACTAGTGGTTACTCACCTCTTGGCGGAGTTCTCGTCAGTGATGCCGTTGCTGCACCGTTCCTTGAAGAGGGCAACAATGTCTTCTTGCACGGGCACACTTTCGGTGGACACCCTGTCAGTTGTGCCGTTGCGCTTGCTAACATCGACGTACTTGAACGTGAAGACATATGCGGAAACGTGTTACGTCACGAACCATTGTTCGACGATGTCATGGCTTCTCTTAGCGAGTTACCGATCGTGGGCGACGTGCGAGGGTGCGGTTACTTCCGCGTTGCTGAATTAGTTCGTGACTCAGAAACCGGCGAGACATTCACCGACGAAGAGAGCGAATGGCTTCTGCGCACCGTCGTGTCACCGATGATTTATGACGCTGGGCTCATTTGTCGTGCAGACGACCGCGCAGACCCAGTTATCGTGCTGTCCCCCACACTTGTTTGTGGCGAACAGGAACTTGAATTTATTCGGTCAACACTGACCACTGTTTTCACCGAAGCCTGGCGTCAATACCAAAACCGGTAGAGCGGTTTAGCTCTCGAGATTTGCCATGACGTGCTTGATGCGCGTGTAGTCATCGAGCGCGTACGCCGACAGGTCTTTTCCGTATCCGGACTTCTTGTAGCCGCCATGAGGCATTTCAGCTACAACTGGAATGTGCGTATTGATCCATACACAACCAAAATCAAGATGCTTAGCCATACGCATTGCACGACCAAAGTCACGAGTCCATACAGATGACGCAAGCCCGTACTCAACACCGTTCGCCCAACGCAACGCTTCATCTTCATCAGAGAATCGCTGCACAGTAATAACTGGTCCAAAAATTTCGTTCTGAATCATTTCATCGTCTTGCTTTAGGTCAGCAATGACAGTTGGCGTAAAGAAGTACCCGTCATTACCTTGACGTTCTCCGCCAGTGACAACGCGAGCATGCTTCGGTGTGCGATCAACGAAACCCGCAACACGAACTAATTGATTTTGATTGTTCAAGGGGCCAAAGGCAGCTTCAAGATCTTTCGGACCGCCTGTACGCGTGGCGGCAGCTTGCTCAGCGAGTGCGGCTACGAACTCTGCATAAATCTTCGGGCCACACACCACTCGTGTTGCTGCCGTGCAGTCTTGTCCAGCGTTGAAATACCCCGCTGCAGCAATTCCGGCAGCCGCCGCTTCAATATCTGCATCATCAAACACGATGACGGGCGCCTTGCCACCAAGTTCAAGATGCACTCGCTTCAAACTTTTTGCAGCAGCTTCGGCTACTTCAATACCAGCACGAACAGATCCGGTTACAGACACCATGGAAGGAATGTCATGAGTCACCATTGCTCGACCAGTATCACGATCGCCACAAATGACGTTCAATACGCCTGCTGGCAAAAACTCTGCTGCGATTTCGGCAAGCAGGGTTGTTGACGCTGGAGTCGTATCAGACGGCTTCAACACCACCGCGTTACCTGCAGCAATTGCTGGCGCGAATTTCCAGACGGCCATCATCATCGGATAATTCCATGGTGCAACTTGTGCACACACACCTATTGGTTCGCGGCGAATCATTGATGTCATGTTTGCCATGTACTCAGCAGTTGCTTTACCTTCGAGCATTCGTGCTGCTCCGGCAAAGAAACGAATTTGGTCGACCATGGGAGGAATTTCTTCGCTCATGGTGAGCGCGATTGGTTTGCCAGTGTTCAGCACTTCAGCAGCAACTATTTCTTCAGCGCGTGCTTCGATGGCATCTGCAATGCGATACAACGCCAACGAACGTTCCGACGGAGTTGTTTGACCCCAAGACTTGAACGCATGCGCAGCGGCCTTCATGGCGCGGTCGACATCTGCTGTACCGCTTAGGGCTGCCTCACCGTATTGCTGTCCAGTAGACGGGTCGATAATGGCGGTTGTCTGACCATCACTCGCATCAACGTATTCACCATTAATAAAGTTCTTGAAACTCTTCATGTTCTAAGGATTCCACATATCCCACCATGCCGTCCACACTCCACCCATTTAGTGAGATATACCTATTGGTATGACAGAAATCCTTTCTATTGGAGTTCCTCGAGAAGTAAAGATCGCTGAAGGTCGAGTGGCGATGACTCCGGACGGTGTCAGAGAATGCGAGCGTTACGGCATAGCCGTGTGCGTGGAAACTGGCGCTGGCGAAGGTGCCTCTATTTCAGATTCAGACTTTGTTGCGGCTGGAGCGACAATTGTTCCCACTGCTGCAGACGCATGGGCGCAACCGATGGTGGTGAAAGTTAAGGAACCAAAGAAAGAAGAGTTCGGTTTCCTTCGCCGCGACCTCACGTTGTTTACGTACTTGCACCTGGCGGCATACCCGGACGTTGCTAGAGCGCTAATTACCGCGGGCACCACATCGTTTGCATACGAGACAGTACAAATGCCAGATGCCTCACTGCCGTTGCTCGCACCCATGAGCGAAGTGGCAGGCCGATTGGCGCCGCAGATGGGAGCGCACTTCTTGGAGTCTCACAATGGCGGTCGCGGCGTATTAATGGGTGGAGCGCCCGGAGTGCGTCCCGCCAAGGTTGTTGTACTCGGCGCTGGAAATGTTGGCTGGAATGCTGCGTGGATTGCAGCAGGCATGGAGGCAGAAGTAATTTTGATTGACAAGAACATTGATCGCTTGCGATACGTAGACCAGATACATCGGGGCAGAATTTCTACTCTTGCATCTAATCGCGGTTCCATTGAGCGAAGCGTGCTTGATGCAGACCTTGTTATCGGAGCCGTGTTAGTTGCAGGAGGTAGAGCGCCGGTAGTTGTGAGCGAAGACATGGTTCGGTCAATGAAGCGAGGCGCTGTCATTGTTGACGTGGCAGTAGACCAAGGCGGATGCATTGAAACCACACACGAAACAACACATACAGACCCCGTTTATGTGCAACACGGTGTCGTGCATTATGCCGTAGGCAATATGCCAGGCGCCGTTTCACACACAAGTACGTATGCGCTGACAAACGTTACGTTGCCGTATCAGTTAGAAATCGCCCGAAGTGGCGCGCGAAGTGCTGTTGAAAAGAATCCTGCTCTTGCGCACGGGCTCAGCACTCACCATGGTCATGTGACCTACGAGGCAGTAGCTACTGCTCTCTCCCTACCGTTCGTTACGCCGCAGGACGCTGTCAGGGAATAGGTTGTAGCGATGGCATCGCTTGCAACTGACCTACAAATCCCCAAAGTCCCGTTCATTATGGATCAGCAACGGTCTGATCGCCATGCCCTACTGCGAGAGATTGCTAAAGAAAGCTGGCTCGCTCGTACAGACATCGGTTATTCCGTTCTCACCTACGACTCAGTGATGGGAATCCTGCGTGACAAGCGATGGCACTCGGCCACCGGCATGGTTGCTCAACTGCAAGGCATTACCGATGAAGCGTTTCTCAGCCGCCGTCAAGTTTCTATTTTGAATGCGGAAGGCGACGTTCACGTTCGCTTGCGTCGCCTTGTAGCACCAGCATTCTCACCACGCAGTGCAGACCGACTTCGCCCTTTCATGCGCGAGACCGTGAATTCACTTCTCGACCCGTTTACCGCTTCCGGCAAAGCCGAAGTGGTACGCGATATTTGCGAGCCCTACCCCATTCCCATCATTTGTGAGTTGTTGGGTGCACCAAAAGAAGACTGGAAACTCTTTAGTCGACTTGCCACTGAGATCTTGCTGATCTTTAGCCAAAATTTGGCGCAGAATATGTCGGTTTTCCTCAATGCCCAACAAGAACTTGAAAAATACACAGAAGGACTCATTGAGAAACGCAGAAGTGTGCCAGCCGATGACCTCATCACAGATCTCATTGCAGCTGAAGAGGCTGGCGACAAACTCAATACAGAAGAACTCACAATGATGGTGGACGCTGTCATTGTGGGTGGCACAGATACCACTCGCAATCAATTAGGTCTCGCACTTGCTCTGTTTGCCGAATATCCGGAGCAGTGGGCACAACTTGGCAAAGACCCGTCACTTGCACAACGCGCAGTGGAAGAAGTCTTGCGATTCTCTGGCGCAGTTGGCGGCACTATTCGTTTTGCATCAGAAGATATTGAATACAACGGAGTGCTTTTCCCTAAGGGAACCTTTATGAGCACATCAATGAGCACCGGAAATTACGATGCCTCGGTGTTTCCTACACCAGAAACTTTCGACATCACACGTGAGCCAGTCGGACAACCACATTTGTCGCTTGGTGCTGGTATTCATTATTGCCTCGGAGCATCGCTTGCCCGAGCTGAACTACAAGAGGCATTCACGGTGTTGTCACAACGAATGCTGAACCTAGAACTTGATGGTCCCGTTATCTACAAACCATCAAATGTTGGCATTTTTGGGCCAGCATCACTTCCAGTGAAGTTCACTCCATCGCGCTAGTCGCAGCAACTATCACGCCAACCACACGTACGGCATTTGAAGTGAGCATGTTCTGGCGTGAGATCACCCGTACATAACGGACACTCAGCGAATGTGCCGTACCGAGTACGGCAACTATCAGCATTTGTTGTCGGGGCCGTCACTGTGGTCGGTGAATCTATTTGCACACTGTCATTATTGTCACATTCAGACCCGTGCGCGTGGACCAACACGCCAAACGCCCGTTGTGAGAACTATCGTCACAACGACCCCTATGACAGATACCGACAGCCAGACGACGAAGAAACGTGCACCTGCCAGACCAGGAACCGCACGAGCCGCATTTGGGTACAGAGATTTCCGCATCATGTGGTACTCAAACTTCCTGTCAAACATCGGCACTTGGATGCAGAACGTGGTGCTCCCCGCCTACATCTACCAACGCACACACCGAGCATCAGCTGTTGGCATCTTTGTTTTTGCCCAGTTAGGTCCTCTTCTTCTCCTTTCCATTCCCGCTGGCGTGCTTGCCGACAGGTTTGACAGACGCAAATGGCTTGTCTTTGCCCAATCCATTCAAATGTTTGGTTCAGTCATGTTGGGAATTCTCACCATCACACATGCGCCGATCTTGGCTCTCTTTCTGGCACAGATGACTGTCGGAATCGGAAATGCATGTAACGCGCCAGCATTCTCCGCAGTGCTACCGAGCCTGGTTCGTCCAGAAGATTTGGGCGGCTCTATTAGTTTGAACTCTGCATCGATTAATGGATCGCGCGTATCTGGACCAATTTTGGTTGCCGTCATGATGAGTTGGGGCGTTACTGCTGGTCAGGTGTTTATCTTTAACGCAGCAACGTATTTATTTGTGACATGGGCCGTATTGCACATCACACTTCCACCACACACGCCTCAACGGGAACACGGTCTCAAGTCATTCACTGCAGGGTTCCGTGTTGCTCGAGACAGGCCATCGATCGGGCGCATGTTGATGTCGATGAGTTCCTTTTCCATG
>Ga0209596_1001040_pt1 | contig 24619 bp, 23 predicted proteins | sample M_130807_MF_Meta_FD_187314 | JGI IMG/M metagenome (GOLD analysis project Ga0209596, IMG submission 187314) | Freshwater microbial communities from Lake Montjoie, Canada to study carbon cycling - M_130807_MF_MetaG (SPAdes) (version 2) | ecosystem: Environmental > Aquatic > Freshwater > Lake...
ACGCTAGGCTCTTCTAAGAATTTAGGGGCTGTAGCTCAGTTGGCAGAGCGCTTGCATGGCATGCAAGAGGTCAGGGGTTCAATTCCCCTCAGCTCCACAACATGGTGTGGTCACTAGGATTGCCGAAGATGGCAATTGACAATCAAGCAGTGGCGCAGCGCCAAGAAGTTCTCCGCCTGCGTGATGTTGAACTGGGTCAAATGGCTGAACGTGCCGCTGATGAATATCGTGCGCACCTGAACGAAGTGGTCAAACCTTATGAGTTTCCGTTCACCGCGCCGTTTGAAGATTTTTACCCGTCGTTCATTTACATGGACCCTCATGGCAGATCTCACAAGACAAAATTATTGATCACCGTGATGTCGGTGAAAAAGTTTTGCATTTTTGTCCCCGACTGCTGTTTTGTTTCCACATCCCTCACCGAGATTCTTGAACAAGTTGGTGATGCCGACTTTGCATACGCAGACTCGTTCCATTTTGACCCTGCCGACCCTTCACAATTCACGCATCAACTTCGGCCTGGTTGGTCACCTGAACGACTGCGTGGGCACTGTTATGTGGGCGATGTTGTGATTGCTACAAAGAAATTGGTGAAGAAGGCAGGTGGGAAGAAATTCCTATCCACACTCTCATCGCATGAACGTGCATTACGACTTAGCGAAATAGCAAAGTCGCCAACTCATGTCTCGGCACTGCTGTACGGATCGCCAATCGAGAGTCGAAATCCAGCAGTAGACCTGGAGGCGGTGAAATCGCATTGTCGACGCACTGGAATTGATGCGCAAGTCTCACTGTGTGCGGATGGTACAGCTGTAAAAGTGATTCGTAATCGTTCACGCAGGTCGTCGGTTTGTGCGATTATGCCGACACGGGGAACACAAGCAGAAGTTTTTGGTCAACGGGTGGTAATGGCTGCTCATTCAATACAAAAGCTTCGCGAACGGTCGACATTTGGTGAAATCGAATTGATTGTTGTTGTCGACGCTGACACGCCTGCTTCTGCCATCGAGGAAATAACGAGGTCCGCTGAAGGCAATGTTTCATTCATTACATATGACAAACCGTTTAACTTTGCTGAAAAGATAAATATTGCAGCTGTTCAAACTAAAGCTGACTATCTCTTGTTCGTCAATGACGACACGGAAATCATTACGCCAGAAATAATTGAGACTTTGTTGTCCTATTTCGAAGACCCAACTGTTGGCATGGTGGCCCCAATGCTGAAATATGAAGAGGGAACAGTTCAGAGCGCCGGACATTTATTAAATCCGATCCCATTTGATCTGTATCGCGGAGCCGATATGCGGCGTGATGCCGCTTTCGGTATTTTGAATGTTGCTCGTGAAGTGTCTAGCGCGATTGCGGCTTTTTCATTCACTCCTCGCAAGTTGTTTGAATTGGCAGGAGGGCTCAGCGTTCTTTTCCCTGCTGACTACAACGACATTGACTACTGCCTGAAACTTGACATGCTCGGTTATCGCACGATCTTCACGCCGCACGCTGAGAGTTTTCATTTCGAATCAAAGACAAGAATTCCTGGTCAGAAATCTGAGTCAGTTGCGCTACTGGGTGAACGGTGGCAACACAAAATAGAGAACGACCAATACGGGAATCGGTATTTGCAACCATTTCAATCGTCATGGAAGTCGAATCACGATTCGGAGTGGTCAATGCGTGAAGCAATAGGCACAGAATCGTCTTCTTCGTGATTATTGACCTGCAACTTAATCAAGGGTCTGCGCAGTGGCCGCTGTTGCGTGACGCTGGCATTGCTGCAGAAGAAGCCGGGTTCAACACGTTGTGGAATCTTGACCATTTCTCGGGGTCAGCATTTGGTTCTGATTCCATGATGGAATGCTTTACTAGTCTGACAGCGTGGGCAACAACGACCTCAACGATTGGGCTTGGCACGTTGGTGGCAAACGTGATGAACCGTGAACCAGGGTTGCTGGCAAACATCGTGTCGTCAATTCAGCAGATGTCTGGTAATCGTTTGATATTGGGAATTGGTGCTGGAGCAGCACCGAATACCAATTTCAGTGCGGAACAAGATGCTCTCGGAATCTCACTATTGCCAAGGATGGCCGATCGGCATATTCGTCTTGCTGAAGTAGTGGACATTATGCGCTCGATATGGGCGAATGATCGCGAAGAACGCTTTGTAGGTTTTCCTCGTCCGGCAAAACAGCCACCAATAATCGTGGGCGTGAACAGCATGGCGCTAGCGATTCGGTCGGGGCAGATGACCGACGGAGTGAATACTCGTTTCAATCACCCAGAACGTGCTGCACTACTTGCAGCTGCACGTGATGCCAGCGGTAACCGACCTGATTTTGACTTGTCAGTGTGGTCATGGTTCAAGCCTGAGTACGCAGATGCTGATCATCCATTTCATAAAGAGTTGGTGGCTGAAGGCGTGACGCGACTTATTATGTTCGAGCGTGGTGCACCAGATGTTGCTGCTATTGCATCAACGGCTAAGTATTTGCGTTAAGACGCACTAGCCACGTAATCAGGATTCGCTGCACGCCATTGCATTGCTCGAACTGTTATGTACACGATGATTGGTATTGCGAAAAAATTTTGGGCCGAGATCATAAAGTCATCTACGACGAACCCATAAATCAACCAAGATGAACAGTTCACAATTGTGATGAGATAGCTCGAGATTGAGATGCCATGGAGGTTTTCGGTACGAACCACATGAATTAGTTGGGGGATAATTGAACTTCCACTCACCGCTATGGCTATAAAACCAATTGGTGTGGATGACATCTGAGTGAGAACAACAGCAATGACTATTAGGGCGATCCCAATTTGAATGAGAATATTTCGTTGAATTTTCCCATGTCTATACATCACCAGGGTGATGATGGATTGCGCGACTATAAATGAAATATTCGTAAACCAGATGGCGATGTCTTTTTCGATAACTCCATACGTGAACCACAAAGCAGATCCAATAATGGCGTGCATGACACCGAAAGGCGAGATGCCGTGTGAGGTGTCATGGCGTACGGCCCGCCACACCTGCGGCCAAATGAAGGCGAGACCGAGACTGACACAGACGACTTGAAAAAAAGCTTTCATGTATTAACGATCGTGTGAAGGGACACGCCGCACGTAGGCGATGTTCATGTGTGGAGAAGACATGATGAAATCAGCTGATGCTCTATTGCAAGCAACCGGAATATTCCAGACAACTGCAATGCGCAGGAGAGCTTTGATGTCTGGGTCGTGAGGCTGAGGCTCAAGAGGGTCCCAAAAGAACAACAGCACATCGACTTCGCCTTCAGAAATTCGAGCGCCGATTTGCTGGTCACCACCAAGTGGTCCACTGCGAAGTCGTTCGACTGCGAGGCCAGTCTGTTCGTTCACCAGGCGACCTGTTGTGCCAGTTCCGATAAGAGTGTGATGAGCGAGTTCGTCTTTGTGGGCGGACACCCACTCGAGCAACTCGTCTTTCATGTTGTCGTGTGCCACCAACGCAATGGTTTTTTTAGCAGGCACGGCCATCTCTACTTCACTAATTGCCATGTCTGTAGTCTTGCCGATTACTTGACAACAATGTTGACAGTTCGACCAGGAACCACAATTGTCTTCAAAGGAGTTCTGCCCTCTAGGGCCGTAATGATTGCATCGAGCGACATCGCAGCTGCCAGATGTTCGTCTTCAGTAGCTGTCGGCGACATCTGAATGCGCGCACGTACTTTTCCGTTCACTTGTACCGGTACTTCAATGCTGTCTTCCACGAGAAGCGCAGGGTCAGCAATGGGGAATGGAACATAGGTGACAGTGGTGTCGTGGCCAAGTCGGAACCACAACTCATCAGCAAGATGAGGACATAACGGAGACAGCATTTGCACAAGCGGCTCAACCAATTCACGTGGCGCAACGTGGGTTGTATTGACCAGCCCAGTGAGTGCGTTATTGAATTCGATCAGTTTGGCAATTGCGGTGTTGAAGCGCAGGTGTTGCAAGTCTGCATCAACACCCGCAATGGTGCGGTGCAGGTGACGCATCAATTCTTCTGGCGCTTCGTCTTCAGTAATAACAGTGTCGCCGGTGTCTTCGTCGATCACATTGCGCCATAAACGTTGCAAGAACCTCTGCATGCCAACAACATCGCGAGTGTTCCAAGGACGGCTTGCATCAAGCGGCCCCATTGCCATTTCATACAAGCGGAATGTATCTGCACCGAATTCTTCGTACATCTCATCGGGAGTCACGATGTTCTTGAGGCTCTTACCCATTTTTCCGTATTCACGTGCGACTGTTTCGCCTTCCCATGAATACACGCCATCAGTTTCAATGACTTCTGCTGCTGGAACTGTTTGCCCACGGTCATCACGGTATGCGTATGCCTGGATATAGCCCTGATTGAACAAGCGATGGAATGGTTCCTCGCTCGACACGTGACCGAGGTCGTGCAGCACCTTGTGCCAGAAACGTGCGTACAACAAATGCAATACGGCATGTTCAACACCGCCGACATACAAGTCTGCTCCGCCTGTGTGACCGTCGCCTTGTGGTCCCATCCAGTAGCGCTCAACTTCATGGTTGATAAACGCATCAGAATTAGTGGGGTCAAGATAACGCATTTCGTACCAGCAGGACCCGGCCCATTGCGGCATCACGTTTACTTCACGGCGATATTCGCGCATGCCGTCACCAAGATCAAGAGAGACCTTGGTCCAATCCGTAACGCGAGCAAGCGGGGGAATCGGATCACTCTTTGCATCGTTAGGGTCAAGAGCTGTTGGTTTGAAATCAGCGAGCTCTGGCAACAACACAGGCAGGGCAGTTGTGGGTACCGCGTGAGCACGACCATCTTCGTCGTACACGATGGGAAATGGCTCACCCCAGTAGCGCTGGCGTGAGAACAACCAGTCGCGCAAGCGATAGGTAATGGTTGGTTCACCACAATTGTTTTCAGCAAGCCACGCGTTGATGACAGTTGTTGCTTCGCTGATGGATGCCAGGCCGTTCAGGCTGAGAGAACCATTTTCGGAGTTGATGTAGACGCCGTCGCCAACAAAAGCGCTCGGCCATGTTGAGCAATCTGCAGATGAAGTGATTGCCAACTGATCAAACCACGCAACTGGCGGCATCTGAATTGCAGTGATGGGCAAGTCGTATGTGCGCGCGAAATCAAAGTCGCGTTGGTCGCCGGCGGGAACAGCCATGATGGCGCCTGTTCCGTAACCCATGAGAACGTAATCGGCGATGTAGATAGGAATGTCTTTGCCAGACACTGGGTTGGTGGCAGTTGCGCCAGTGAAAACACCAGTCTTTTGTTTTGAATCGTCTTGACGTTCGTTGTCTTGCTTCGCAGTTGCTTCAGCTTGATACGCAACAACAGCAGATTTCTGTGACGCGGTTGTCAGAGTGTCAACAAGTGGGTGTTCAGGTGACAGCACCAAGAATGTGGCACCAAACAATGTGTCTGGGCGCGTAGTGAACACTTCGATTGGGCCACCTGAAGTTGTGAACGTGACACGAGCACCTTCGCTGCGGCCGATCCAGTTGCGTTGCATCAACTTAATTGGCTCTGGCCAGTCAAGACGGTCAAGGTCAGAGATCAATCGATCTGCGTACGCAGTGATGCGCATGACCCATTGACGCATATTGCGTTTGAATACGGGGTAGTTGCCAATGTCGCTGCGACCTTCGGCTGTGACTTCTTCGTTCGCCAAGATAGTTCCGAGACCTGGACACCAGTTCACAGGCGCGTCAGACAGATATACAAGACGGTATGAATCAAGAATGTCGTGTTTCTCGCCAGAAGAAAGAGAAGCCCATGCTGCGCCGGTAGGGGTGGCGCGAACGCCAGTTTCGAATTCGTCAACAAGTTCTTCGATACGACGAGCGCGACCCGTTGATGGATCACACCATGAACCGTGAATTTGCAAGAAGATCCACTGCGTCCACTTGTAGAACTCTTCGTCTGTGGTGCTGATGCTGCGACGCGGGTCGTGACCAAGTCCAAGGCGGCGCAACTGACGACGCATGTTGACAATGTTTGATTCGGTGTTTACTCGTGGATGAATACCAGTGGTGATGGCGTGCTGTTCTGCTGGAAGACCAAAACTGTCGTAACCGAGAGCGTGAAGAACATTGAAGCCCTTCATTCGTTTGTACCGAGCAAATACATCTGTGCCGATGTATCCGAGTGGATGCCCAACGTGAAGCCCGGCGCCCGATGGGTACGGGAACATGTCGAGAATAAATAGTTTTTCGCGACCAGCCACTTTTGCAGGATCGCCGAGGGGGCCTGCAGGGTTTGGTGCCTCAAATGTGCCGTTCTGGTCCCATGCGTCTTGCCAGCGTGCTTCTAGTTCTGCTGCAAGGTGGGCAGAGTAGCGAAACGGAGGCACTGACGATGTGCGTGAATTGGACGGCGTCGTGGTGTCACTCATTGAAGCACCTATCGTATAGGTCGTGTCGAATCAGCGCCCAAGGCCGGGAAAACGTAAGTCCAAGGGAGGCTCCTCAAAGGGGTACCCCCGCACCGCCCGATTGTCTGAGGTCCTTCGGGAAGTCATTGCCGACGAATTAACCCTTATTGATGACGAGCGCCTGGACCTAGTGACAATCACCGCTATTGATGTGGACTCTGAAATGAACAGGGCAATCGTGTACTTCGATTCGATGTTCGGCGAAGAAGGCGATGAGGGAGTTATCGAGGCACTGAATGAGTTCCGCCCTCGCATGCAGGCATCTATTAATCGCCAGATGCATGCGCGTAAAACCCCAATCTTGTCTTTTCGACCAGACGAAGTAATTCGTAGCGCAGCTCGCATTGAAGAGTTGTTGCGCAAACAGCCTGATACGTCTCCCATCTCGTCAAGCGACGACACCGAGTAAGGCATGGCCCGCAAGAAGCCGTCAACGGCTCATGGGCTCGTCCTTATTGATAAGCCGGCAGGACTCACCAGTCACGACGTGGTGTACAAGTTGCGCGGCCACTTTGGTGAAAAACGAATCGGCCACGCCGGAACCCTTGACCCTGATGCGACCGGGTTGCTAGTCGTTGGGGTTGGCAATGCAACCCGACTTTTTCGGTTCATGGCTGACATGGACAAAACGTATTCGTGCGAGATTGTTTTTGGTGTTGAGACCGATTCGTTAGATGACTCTGGCGCAATTACTGCGACTCATGAAATGACTCCGCCCAACTTGGAGGATGTTCGTCGAATCATCGCTGAACAATTCCTTGGCGAGATTATGCAAGTGCCTCCGATGGTTTCTGCATTACGGGTTGACGGGGTGCGGTTGCACAAATTGGCTCGCGAGGGGATCGAAGTGGAACGTCCTGCGCGTCCGATCACGGTTCATTCATTCGAAGTTGAGGCAACAGATAACCCCATGGTGATTCGAGCAACAGTACGCAGTGGTGCGGGAACATATATTCGTTCTCTTGGTGCAGACCTAGGCACTGCGCTTGGTGGTGGCGCACACATTCGTACCTTGCGACGTTTTTCAGTCGGGCCATTTTCAGTTGATGAAGCAACCACCATTGCAGAACCAACACTGTTGCCAATTCGTGAGGCTGTGCGACATCTTGCGGTGCAGGTGCTTGATGATTCTGAAGTAACTGATTGTCGGTTTGGTCGTACACGTATCGCGTGGAACGGCGACGGACCGTGGGCGGCAGTGGATAGCACTGGCGAACTTGTCGGAGTGTTTGAAGTGTGGCTTGAGCGAATCGCCAAACCCACTGTGGTCTTTCAAGCAAGATAGCGTTAGTCCTTGTGCAAGTAGTGACAGACCTTTCCGCATGGCCATGGCCGAATGAGCGTTCCGTCATCACCATTGGCGCGTACGACGGTGTACATCTCGGTCACCAGGCAGTAATTGCTCAAGTTTGTGAACGCGCAGCACGTGTTGGTGCCAAAAGCATTGTTGTCACGTTTGATCGTCACCCTGCGAGCGTTGTTCGCCCTGATGCTGCACCCCGTTTGTTGACCAACACTGCACAGAAACTGGAGCTGCTTGCGTCCACTGGTGTTGATGCAGTGGTTGTCTTGTCGTTTACGCCGGAACAATCAAAAGAGATTCCATCGGACTTCGTACAACGAGTCATTGTTGATGGGTTGCACGCAAGCACCGTGATCGTCGGATCTGATTTTCATTTCGGACACATGCGCCAGGGCAATGTCACGTTGTTGCGCGAGATGGGAGAACGGCACGATTTCACGTGTGAACCTGTTGTTCTCATTGACAGGGCCGACGACATTGATGAGCCGGTCAGTTCCACCGCTATTCGCCGCGCGCTTGCCGGTGGAGAAATTGCTACTGCGGCAAAGATGCTCGGTCACTCATATGAAGTTGTAGGCACCGTTGTCACGGGCGACCAACGCGGACGCACGATTGGCTTTCCTACAGCGAATGTAGAAATACCGAACGGCATGTGTGTGCCAAGCGATGGCGTGTACGCAGGTCTGTACCGTCGCCCAGATGGCAGCGAACACCCATGCGCCATTAACCTTGGTCGTCGCCCAACTTTTTATGTGAACGCTGAGCATTCATTGCTCGAGGCGTACCTCATGGATTTCAGCGGTGACTTGTACGGAGAGGTAGCAGTTGTGCAGTTCGTTGCGTTCTTGCGCAGCGAGCGCCAGTTCTCAGGTATCGATGAATTGAAAGATCAATTACAAGTTGATATCGCGCACGCTCGTGCAGCCGTAGCTACGCACCTGCAGTAGGGCTGAGGAATTTGTAAGCCGTATTGCGTTGCACCAATGTGCGGCGCATCGGAGCCACAATTTCACCAAAGCGGCCTTCGGTCATCATCTGGCCATGGTTAGCGCCAGCAGCACGAGAAATGTTCTCGTCCATCAATGTGCCACCAAGGTCGTTGCAACCGGCTTGCAGTAACTGTGCAGCGCCGGCTGTTCCGATCTTGACCCAACTGACCTGAACGTTGTCAATGTGGCCATGGTAGAAAATGCGACCGATGGCGTGCATCAAAACGTTCTCGCGGAATGTTGGTCCGCGACGAGCTTTACGTTGCAAATAAATTGGCGAGGCCATATGAACAAACGGAAGCGGGATGAATTCGGTGAAGCCACCAGTTTCCTTCTGCAGCTCGCGCGTGACCACCATGTGCTTAGCCCATGAACGTGGATGCTCGACACTGCCGAACATGATGGTGATGTTTGAATGCAAGCCGATGGAATGAGCTTGACGGTGGCACTCAAGCCATTCCTCAGTGTTCACTTTGTCAGAGCAGATGATTGCACGAATGTCGTCGTCCAAAATTTCAGCTGCAGTGCCGGGTAGAGATGCAAGACCTGCTTCTTTCAAGCGAAGCAGGTATTCACGTAGTGATTCGCCATTGCGATGTGCGCCTTCAGTTACTTCAAGCGCAGTGAATCCGTGTACGTGCATGTCGGGGACAGCAGACTTCACAGCTTTCGTTACGTCGATGTAATAGTCGCCATCAAAGTCAGGGTGAATACCACCCTGCAGGGTGACTTCAGTTGCACCCATACCGGCTGCTTCGACTGCGCGGTCTGCAATGTCATCCAGTGTTAATAGATACGGAGTGCCGCGCAAGTTAAGACTGAGTGGGCCTTTAGAAAAACCACAGAACTTACATTTGTATGTGCATACGTTTGTGTAGTTGATATTGCGATTGTGAACCCAGGTGACATTGTTGCCAACGGTCTTGAAGCGCAATTCGTCCGCATAGTCGGCGAGATATCCGACTTCGGGTCCGCGAGCAGCAAACAGAGCAACGACTTCGTCTTCACCTAGTTCTTGTCCATTGCGATGACCTTCAATGATTTCTGCAATGCGACCCTTCGCGGCAGGACGAGGATGTGGCACCAACATCATTGGCTTTACGTTCGAGCCGGAATACCACTGTGTTGATTTGTGACCGACAAGGACAACTTCTGCACCGTCGTGAACAACATCTGCGGCAGTTACTTTCTCTGGCCAGAATGCGCCTGGGTCATCGCGACCAAGTCCTTCTGCATCAGTGCGGTCCATAACGGGGAAGTGCAATGCAGGGTCAAGCCATTTTTCTGGTGCTGTTGCGAATTCGGGATAAATGGTGAGACGCGGTGCAAGAACCATGCCGCGATCTTCTGTGACATCGCGCAAACGATCAAGTGCAGGCCACGGACGCTCTGGGTTCACGTGATCTGCAGTAACAGGCGAGACGCCGCCCCAGTCATCAATTCCTGCATCAAGCAAGATGCCGAAGTCGTCCGACAAGTTTGGTGGAGCTTGCAGGTGAATTGAAGTTGGCAAGATCAAACGCGCGACAGCAATTGACCACAAGTACTCATCTTCTGGACATGGCTTTGCTTTGTGCATTGCAGTGCCGGCTTTTGGCAAAAAGTTCTGAACGATGACTTCTTGCACATGGCCATACTTTGCGTGTGCAGCAGCGATGAGCGCAAGTGCTTCAATGCGGTCACGACGTTCTTCGCCAATGCCTACCAAAATGCCGCTTGTAAATGGAATTGCAAGTTCGCCTGCTTCGCACAATGTGTTGATGCGGCGCTGTGGCTCTTTATCCGGCGCACCACGATGGCATTCCAAATCATCGCGTAGTGATTCGAGCATCATGCCTTGAGAGGGGGAGACACGGCGCAACATTGCCAACTCGTCGTTGTACAAAGCGCCGGCATTTGCGTGCGGCAGAAGTCCGGTTTCGTCAAGAACAAGTTTGGCCATGTCATGTAGGTAGTGAACTGTGGAGTCGTATCCGTTGTCGCGCAACCAGTTGGCTGCAATGTCGTAACGTTCTTCCGGACGTTCACCGAGAGTAAACAATGCTTCTTGACAACCAGTGCGTGCACCTTGACGAGCGATGGCCAACACATCTTCTGCAGTCATGTAGGGCTTTTCTAAACGTGCAGGTGGTTGAGCGAAGGTGCAGTACCCACATTTGTCGCGACACAACATGGTGAGCGGAATAAACACCTTCGGCGAAAATGTGATGCGAGTTCCGTGGGCTGCATCACGCACACCACGAGCACGCGACATCAACTCATCAAGAGGCAATGTCAAAAGGTCGTCGACGAACGATTGATCGATGGGGTGAGAAGACATGAGGTCTTCTCGAGAGAACTGGCGCGACAAGGCAGCACCTTTCAGGTGGATCCGGTGGAATATGAGCCAGTGGCGGTCGAACCCCATCAGACGAGCAAGAAATGTCTGGTGGCGCCCATTTGGCCGCGCACCTAAATAGTACCTCGGCTATTGGTCGGTTGAGGTGTTGGAGATGGCTTCGAACATGGCAGACACGTTGTGGCTGCTCATTGGTACGCGATGGCCAGTACGGCTGATGAAGCTGAGCTGGACTCCGGTGATCGGGTCAAGGGCTGTAAACACTTGCTCGTGGCCTTCTGCATCAACGACTACGTCTGTCAGTAGTGGCACGCCCGCAGCATCAAGTGCATCGCGAGTAAAGCCAGCATTAAGAACTTCAATGGCGATGTGTTGCACGCCAGAGCCGTGTTCGGCAAGGCGCTGGTGGACTGCAGGGTTATGGTCGGCGCCGACAAGAACGACAGTGACGCCGCCTGCTTCGGCGTTGACAACGGATGCATCATCGGTGACAGTGGTAGAGAAACCCATTCCGTCAAAAAATTTTCGCGCAGCAGAGAGATCGGCAACTGCAACAACAACGTGGTCAATACGGCATGCGACAGTGTCGAGTTCGCTGCGTTGTGTATCGCCAGCAAGTTTGATGGGCGCTAATTCAACACGCGACTCTGCACCTTCAATGCGATGTGTCTCTGACAAGAGAGTGCGAAACAGTTGTTCTGCAAAGTCGGCGTCAACACCTGCATCAATTGCCCATTGGCGACGACTAGACAACACATCACGCACGCGTTGAGGCTGAATAACGGCAGCGCCGATTGTCTCTTTGATCTCTGCAACTTCGCGGCACACGTTCATGCGCTCTGCAAGCAAGTTCACAAGTGCAGCATCAATGGCATCAATGCGCTGACGAAGATCTCCGAGGTCAGCCATTTCTAGTTCCTGTGCTCGAGCAATCGTTCAACATGTTTTGCCAGAACATCAATTTCAATGTTGACTTTGTGTCCTGGCTTGCGATGACCAAGTGTGGTGACTTCTGACGTATGTGGGATGACCGCAACTTCAAACGTGTCAGCTGTCAGATTAAAGACGGTGAGGCTGATGCCGTCGACCGTGCAGCTTCCTTTTTCCACGATGTATCGCATGAGGTCTTGAGGAACGCGCACAATCAGTTGGGGAACAGGGGAGACAATTTCGCCCACAGCATCAACATGACCAAGAACTATGTGGCCACCAAAACGACCATTCGCCACCATGGGGCGCTCGAGGTTGACAGGGTCGCCAGGCTGCAGGTCGCCAAGGTTGGTGCGGGAATAGGTTTCGTCCGAAACGTCAGCAATCCACCAATCGGCACCCTTTTCAATGAGGGTGAGGCAGCATCCATTGACAGCAATAGATGCCCCAAGGCCAGAATCTTCAAGCACGGCACGGGCCCCAATAGTGAGTTTTGCTCCATCACGGGCCAAAACGGAGCCCTTTTCTTCAATAATTCCTGTGAACACTCTTTCAATCTAATCAGGATGGGGGGTTGTGGGCACTAGGAGATGGCTCATAACCTAACTAGGTCCTCGTGGGCTCTGGCGCACGTGTGATGCTCGGCCCAAATTCTTGGGATGAGCGCCCTCTCTCAATAAGGAATATGAGGCCTTTATTATGTTGCCGAAAATCGACACCATCTCGACGTACCGCAAGCACGGAACGGACACCGGTTCACCCGAAGTACAAATTGCACTTCTTACCGACCGCATCAATCACCTGACGGAGCACCTCAAAACGCACCACAAGGACCACCACTCTCGTCGTGGATTGTTGATGTTGGTAGGCCGCCGTCGCCGCATGCTTGATTACGTTCGCGATCGCGATATTGCTGGCTACCGCGAGCTCATCGCACAACTCGGCCTTCGCCGATAACAAAACCTTCCGCCAACACCATTTTTATTGTTGTCGGTTGTCAGTCGATTATCCCGCGCCATGGGGCGGGGTTGCCGACTGGGAACCGGCTGGTTGTAGGCGGAAATACAACAACACACAAACAAGGGAGTTCCCATGGCTGACGCCATTCGTGTTTCAACACAGGTTACTGGTTCCGAAAAAACCATGTCATTCGAGACTGGAAAGCTTGCGACACAATCGCAGGGCGCCGTTCTCGCCTCAATCGACGGCACCACCGTTCTCGTTACAGCCAATGCGGCTCGTGGCGTACGCGACGGCATCGATTTCTTCCCACTCACCGTGGACGTCGAAGAGCGTGCATACGCTGCCGGCAAAATTCCTGGTGCGTTCTTTCGTCGTGAAGGTCGTCCGTCAGAGCAGGCAATTCTTACCTGCCGTCTGATTGACCGCCCACTTCGTCCTGCATTCCCAGACGGTTTCCGCAACGAGACACAAATTGTTGTCAACGTTGTTGGTGTCGACATGGAAAACCCACATGACGTCATTGCAATCAATGCTTCGTCAGCTGCTCTCATGATCAGTGGTGTTCCATTCGAAGGCCCAATTGGTGCAGTGCGTTTGGCGTATTCACAAGATGGTGATTGGGTGCCTCACCCAACCTATGCCGAAGGTAATAACGGAACATTCGAAATCGTTGTTGCTGGGCGCGAGCTTGACAATGGCGATGTTGCCATCATGATGGTGGAAGCAGGCGGCACAGAGAAGTCGTTCGAGTTCTACGCAGACGGCGCTCCAAAAGTGTCAGAGCAAACAATCGCAGATGGTCTTGAAGCATCAAAGGTATGGATCAAAGAGTCCATCAAGCTTCAGCGCCAACTCGTTGCAAGCGTTATTGCTACCAAGGGTGCAATCGTTCCTCTTGAGTACACACCAATTCTTGACTACACACCGGAAATTTTTGCAGCAGTTGAGAAAACAGCTACTCCAAAATTGGCAACAGCAATCACAATTGCTCTGAAGGCTGACCGCAATGCGGCCACCGACGCAGCAGCAGCCGAAACAGTTGCAGAACTATGCGGACCTGAAGGTGCATTTGCTGGCCAAAGTGGCGCAGTAAAAGAAGCAGTTCGTAGCCTCACAAAGAAGCTTGTTCGTAAGCGCGTTGTTGAAGAAGGAATCCGTATCGACGGTCGCGGTCCTCGCGATCTTCGCGGAGTTACTTCAGAAGTTGGCACATTGCCAAGCGCACATGGCACTGGCTTGTTCCAGCGCGGTGAGACCCAGGTTCTGAACGTCTGCACATTGGCCATGCCTCGCATGAACCAAATGCTCGACACACTCGGTCCTGACAATTCAAAGCGTTACATCCACCACTACAACATGGCTCCTTGGGCTAATGGTGAAACTGGCCGTGTTGGTACTCCAAAGCGTCGCGAAATCGGACACGGTGCTCTTGCAGAGCGCGCATTGTTGCCAGTCGTTCCTAGCCAAGAAGAATTTGCATACGCAATTCGTTTGGTCAGTGAAGTTCTGTCGTCAAACGGTTCAACATCAATGGCATCTGTTTGTGCATCAAGCTTGTCGCTGATGGACGCCGGTGTTCCCATCAAGGCTCCAGTATCTGGAATCGCAATGGGTCTCATCTATGCAGAGGGCAAGTACCTCACACTCACCGACATTCTCGGTGCAGAAGACGCATTCGGTGACATGGACTTCAAAGTTGCCGGAACAGTTGATTGCGTAACTGCATTGCAGCTTGACACCAAGATCGACGGAATTCCTGCCGATGTATTGTCGGCAGCTTTGCAACAGGCACGTGATGCTCGTATGACAATTCTTGACAGCATGAACGCAGCGCTTAACGCGCCACGTTCAACTGTTGCTGATACTGCTCCGAAAATTGTGTCCTTCACAATTCCTTTGGACAAAGTCGGTGAAGTCATCGGGCCTAAGGGCAAGGTCATCAACACCATCCAGCAAGAGACTGGTGCAGACATTGCAGTTGATGATGACGGTGCAACCGGCATCATCACAATCGGCTCGCCAGATAACCATCGTGTTGAAGAAGCAAAGGCTCGCATTCTTGCGATCGTTGATCCTCCAACCGCTGAACTCAACGCAATCTACGATGGTCGCGTTGTCAGCATCACGAAGTTCGGTGCATTCGTCAACATCCTTCCTGGACGCGATGGCCTTGTGCACATCAGCAAGTTGGGTAACGGCGAGCGCGTGAACAATGTTGAAGACATTCTCACCCTCGGTGACGTCATCAAGGTGCGCGTTGAAGATGTAGACGACAAGGGCAAGGTCAGCCTGACCCCTGTCGATGCAGACGGCAACGACCTTCCTGGTGGCGGCGGCGGTGGCGGCGGAGAACGTCGTGAGCGCAGTGACCGTGGACCTCGCGAAGATCGCGGAGACCGTGGTTCTCGTGACCGCAACGACCGTGGTTCTCGTGATCGTAATGATCGCGGACCTCGCGAAGACCGTGGACCTCGTGAGCCTCGTCAAGATCGTGCGCCTCGTGCAGACGGTCCAGTCGAAGTCTCATTCGAAGCAGAATTTGATAGCGAAATCCGCTCGGAGTTCGGTGACCTTGGTCCCGACACCCGTGGTGGAGACGACCGTGGTGGCGACCGCGGTAATCGGCGCCGTCGATAACCATTGCCAGCGACTACGGTCTTTCACATGATTCGTGTGGGAGTAGTTGGAGCAGCTGGAAAAATGGGATCCACAGTCTGTGACGCAATAGTCGCAGCTGATGGTCTAGAACTAGCAGCCGCTGTCGACGTTGTCGGCAGCGGCGGTTCTGTTCATGGGCTCACCATTGCTGCAGAGCTGAAGGCGCTGGCAGACGCCAAGTGCGACGTGGTGGTTGACTTCACTGTTGCCGCTGCTGCACGTACCACGTTGCCATGGTTGGCATTACACGGCATGCACGCCGTTGTCGGCACCACCGGCTTTTCAGATGATGACCTTGCAACTTTTGGTAAAGCATTCACCGGAAGCAATTGTTTGATTGCAGCCAACTTCGCTATCGGTGCTGTTCTCATGATCAAGTTTGCTGAACAAGCTGCTCCGTATTTTGAAACTGCAGAGATCATCGAGTTCCATCACAATGCAAAGGCTGATGCCCCAAGCGGTACCGCAATGGTTACTGCTCAGCGCATGGCAGCCGCTAGTGATGAATGGGCTGCTGACCCCACAAAGCACGAAGTAATCCCTGGTGCCCGCGGTGGTGTTGGCCCTGGTGGCATTCACGTTCATGGAGTTCGTATGGTCGGTATGACCGCGTCACAAGAAGTGATCTTGGGCACTGCTGGTCAGACCTTGGTGATACGTCACGATTCTAATGACCGTGTCAGTTTTATGCCAGGAGTTGTCTTGGCGTGTCGCAAAGTCGCAGACCTCAAGGGTCTCACGATGGGAATTGATTCCCTGCTGTAATTACTTCAGCGCTGCAATTGCTGCGTCGTAATTTGGTTCGTTTGCAATGTCGGAAACAAGTTCTGTGTGAAGAACTTTTCCGTTTTCATCAACAACGACAACTGCGCGAGCAAGAAGTCCGGCAAATGCGCCTTCGTTGAGGCCGACACCAAACACTGAGCCAAAGTCAGTACGGAACGACGATGCGTTTTGCACGTTGCTGAGACCTTCAGATCCGCAGAAGCGACCTTGCGCGAACGGCAAGTCTGCTGACACGCAATACACGACTGTGTTGTCAAGAGATGATGCGAGTGCATTGAATGTGCGAACACTGGTTGCACATGTTGGTGTGTCGACGCTTGGAAAGATGTTGAACACAACGCGCTTGCCAGCAAGTGAGTCGTTGCTGAACTCTTGCAAGTTTCCAGCTGTCAATGTGAATGAGGGAAGTGATTTTCCTGCAACAGGAAGATCGCCAACGGTGTTGACGGGCGTGCCGCCGAATGATGTCTGAGCCATGAAGGAGAGCCTAACCAACAGGCAGGCTTACGACTCAGGTGCGCCAGGGGACTTTCGACGGGCCGTTTGAAACAAGGTAATGCCGAACAGTGAGCCGACCACCCACCATTGGTACTTGTCGATATAGGTCAGGCTGGTTCTGATTTGGGATTCGAAAGCTTTTCCCCCGAACCACATAATGATGAGGCGTAACACAATGCCCGACGTGATGCACGTGAAGAATTTGGCTCGGGCCATTCCGAGGTGACCAACAAGCAGACACACGATGTTTGAACCAGGCATCAGAAGGACTGCCAGCCAGCCAGCGCGCACGGTGGCACGTTCGGTCCACCGATAAATACGTGGCATTTCTCCGACTTGCGCTTCTGTCCATTGCAGGGCTCGGTGGCCATAAATCTGTCCGACGAAATACAACGCGACGGCCGCTGCCATCAATCGGAAAAAGCCCACGATGAAAAAGGGAAGTGGGTCCATGTAGGGCACTGAGGCAAACAGGACTCTGTTGCGGGCGCTCAGGATAAGGACCAGCAGTGGATGGTTATCGACGAGAGCTGGCCCGATATTGGTGCCAATGGTGCCAGCGGCAAACAACACGGAGGTAAAAGCAATGAGTAGTTTGCGCATCTGGGCAACCGTAGTGCCTGCGGGCTTTCATCATGCGTCACAGCATTGCTACGGTTCTCTATGTTGTGGCGTAAGCCACTGAAACACAGGGGGACACTATGAAGGGTTTAATGCAGCCGACACCATTGTCGATTAGCTACCTATTTGATCGCGCGGAAAAGTATCACCGCAACAAGCAAATAATTACTGCCACAGCAACTGGCCGCGAACGCATTACCTATGGTGAATGGGCAGATCGCACACGTCGCCTCGGCGGTGCCTTGGATGCACTCGGAATCTCTGCAACAGGACGCGTTGGCACCTTTGCGTGGAACACTCAGCGACACCTTGAGTTGTACTTTGCCGCCCCATGTTCTGGTCGCATCTTGCACACATTGAACATTCGTTTGTTCCCCGAGCAGATTACGTACATCGTTAATCACGCAGAAGATGAAGTGATCTTCATTGACACTTCGATCTATCCGTTGATTGAGCCTCTGTTGTCGACTTTCACCACTGTGAAGCATCTCGTCTTCATGTACGACGGCAAAGGTGAAGTACCTACATCAGTTCCCGGTTTCCAAGTGCACGAATATGAAGCACTTATTGCAGCTGCTGTTCCGGTGCAATGGCCAGTTATTGATGAAAATCAAGCAGCAAGTATGTGTTACACCAGCGGCACCACGGGCAACCCGAAGGGCGTTGTGTATAGCCATCGCAGTACGTACCTACACACAATGGGCACGATGATGGCTGATTCCATCGGCATCAGTGAATCAGATGTCATTCTTCCTGTTGTTCCGATGTTCCATGCCAACTCGTGGGGACTTGCTCACGCAGGCGTTGCAAGTGGGGCAACCTTGGTGATGCCAGGACCTGATTTGTCAGGACCAGCAGTAGCTAATTTGATCGTGGAAGAAAAAGTCACTGTGCCAGCAGGAGTACCGACAATTTGGATGGCAGTGCTGCCTGAATTGAAAGGTCGCGACACGGCGAACATTCGCGTGATCCCGTGCGGTGGCTCTGCAGTGCCAAAGGCTCTCAGTGAGGCGTACCGCGAACAAACCGGAAAGCCCATCTTGCAGGCATGGGGTATGACAGAGACAAGCCCCATTGCGGCAGTGTGCACATTGTCATCAGAAGACCTGTTGTTGTCTGATGCTGAACAAGCAGAATTGCGCACAACAGTCGGCCTCATCAGTTTCGGCGTTGAGATGCGCGTTGTTGAGCCAGGCACGACAACTCCATTGCCGTGGGATGGTGTATCGCAAGGTGAATTGCAATGTGCAGGCGCATGGATTGCATCTGACTATTACAACGACCCACGTTCGCGCGAAAGCTTCACACCTGATGGTTGGTTGCGCACTGGCGACGTTGCAGTGGTTGATGCCAAGGGTCGTATTCGTTTAGTTGACCGCACGAAAGACCTCATTAAGTCTGGTGGCGAATGGATCTCATCTGTTGATGTTGAAAACGAACTGATGTCGCATCCGAAAATTGCTGAAGCAGCTGTTATTGGAGTGCCTCACCCCAAGTGGAGCGAACGCCCGCTTGCATGTGTTGTTATCAAACCCGGTGAGACACTGACTCAAGAAGAAGTGATTGCACATCTTGTTCCTCGTTTGGCCAAATGGCAATTGCCTGATGCAGTGGTGTTCATTCCCGAGGTGCCAAAGACGTCAGTTGGCAAGTTCTCAAAAAAGACGCTACGCGAACAGTTCGTCGATTACGTACTGCCAGACGCTTAGAGGCGGCCGGCGCGAATAATGCGTTCGAGAAATTGTTGAGCACGCTCTGATTGGGGTGCGCTAAAGACTTGGCTGGGTAGGCCTTGTTCAATGATGTGTCCGCTATCGAGAACGCACACCAAATCGCTGATGTCGCGTGCGAAACCCATTTCATGAGTGGCAAGAACCAATGTCATTCCTGATGTTTTTAGCTCGCGCACAACATCCAGAACTTCGCCGACCAATTCAGGGTCAAGTGAGCTTGTGATTTCATCAAGCAACAAAACTTCCGGCTCAATGGCTAATGCGCGAACGATTGCGACACGCTGTTGTTGCCCGCCTGACAACTGATCAGGGAACGCGTGGACCTTGTCTGCCAAACCAAAACGCTCAAGAAGTTCTACAGCCTTCGTACGGGCAACTGCTTTGTTGACTCCTAATGTTCGAATGGGGGACAAAGTGATGTTGTCTTGTACCGACATGTGCGGAAACAGATTGAAATTTTGAAACACCATGCCGATGCGTCGGCGAACTGGGTTTGCATCTAACCCAGGCAAAGAAATATCCACACCGTCGAGAAGAATCTCGCCATCGTCGATGGGTTCGAGCAGGTTGATGCATCGCAAGAGAGTGCTTTTGCCTGAACCGCTTGGCCCGATGAGAGACACAACAGTTCCCTCGGCAATATCCATATCTATTCCGTTTAGAACGGAATTAGCACCAAATGCTTTGTGGACACCGCGCAGCGAGATCTTTGCGGTACTCATGAGACACGCGTTCCTGTTGTACGACGACGTTCACGTTCAATCAACCAGTCCGTAGTGCGTGTAAGTGGAATAGTGATGAGAAGAAAAATCGCAGCCGCTGCAATGTATGGCGTGAAGTTTGCAAACTTTGATTTATCGATTCCTGCTTGACGCAATATCTCGATAGGACCAATCAGGCTGACGAGGGCGACGTCTTTTTGCAAACTGACCATATCGTTCATCAGTGGTGGGATAACACGACGAATCGCCTGAGGCAACACGACATGACGCATGGTTTGCCAACTTGATAACCCGAGCGAGCGGGCAGCTGCTCGTTGTGATTCGTGAATACTTTCAATACCCGCACGAAACACTTCAGCGATGTATGACGCATACGTCAATACAAGGGCAACAGAGCCCCAAATCAGCGGGCTGTTCCAGGGCCTCTCAATGCCAAGACCTGGCACGCCAAAGCCTATGAGATAGATCCACAAGATGATGGGGACACCACGCATGATGTCTGTATATGCGATGGTGAGAATGCGCAATGGAAACAATGCAGCTGAACGTGAGTTGCGGGTGATTGCAACTAGCAACGCCAGTACGACAATTGCCGGCATTGACCAGGCAAAAATCTTGATGTCTAGTACAAAGGCGTCCAGAAGACGGGGAAGCGAATGAGCAAATCGTTCCCCGTTAAAGAAGGATTCGTGAACTCGGTCCCAACGCGGCATTTTGGGAACCAAAACAACAATCGCAGTCACTACCGCCAGCGAACTGACGGTAGCAACTACGGTGCTGCGACGTTTGCGTGCGCGTTCATACGCAGCACGGCGACCTGTAATGGTTCCCATGGGTTATGGGCTAGGGCTGTTTAGGACACCGCGATGACTGGTGCGTTGGTCTTATCTGACAACCATGTCTTTTCGATCTCGGCGAGTGTGCCGTTGTCCTTGAGTGCTGCGAGTGCTGTGTCAACACAGGAAACAAGTGGGTTATCAAGGTCAAAGACCAAACCGAAGTTGTCAGGTGTTGTGCTTGCGCTTGCTGGGAACTGACCGACAACTGATGCTCCGGTGAGTTCAACTGCCGCAATGTAAAAAGCGGTGGGAAGGTCAACAACGATTGCATCAATTTGCTTCGCTTCAAGCGCGGCCTTTGCGCCGGCGTTGTCGTCGTATGCAAATGGTTCAGCAGATGGCTTGATCACGTTGGTGATGAAGTCAAGGCTCGTTGTACCAGCTTGTGCGCCGAACTTTACGTCCTTCAAATCAGCAACTGTTGTTGCACCAATTGCTGGTGAACCTGCAAGGGCTACCACTGCTTGGTTGGTTGAGTAGTACGAAGCACTGAATGAAACAGTCTTTTTGCGCTCGTCATTGATTGAGAACTGTTGCAAGTTGAAGTCAAAGTTCTTCTTTCCAGGTTGTACTGCTTCATCGAAACCGGTGCGTACCCACTTGACAGCTGCATCGCTGTAACCAAGTTCAGCCGCTACTGCGTATGCAACAGCGGCTTCAAAACCTTCCTTTGATTCAGGCTTGTCGTTTTCTACCCATGGTGAGTAGGCAGGGTTACCTGTGCCAATGGTGAGTGTGTCCGCAGTGAGCGTCTTTCCGGCTGTGCATTCGTTTCCAGTTCCGGCTCCGGCTGCGGCCGTTGTGTCTGACGATGAACTACTGCCACCGCACGCGGCGAGCAGAAGAGTGCCTGTGATGGCGAGGGAGATAGTGAGTTTGCGCATGATGGTTCCTTTCACGGAATTTCGTTGGGGCGCTACGACTCTACAAGTTGTGAATACCCGACCCAACAAGTCGGGATTAGTTCGACCTCTTGACAGTGAGACGTTTTCTGTCTTAGTGTCTCAAAGTGACCTTCGCCACAACATCGCCACCTCGCGACATAGAAGCAGCCATCTTTTCTGCTGTTGATTCCTGCGTCACGCAATGGGGCTGGGACAAAGTCACCATGGACGACATCTGCGTCACCGCTGGAGTTTCACGGGCCACTGTGTATCGGTTGTTTCCTGGCGGTCGTGACGTGTTGTTCGAGGCAGTGCGCCTTGGCAAGTTGGAAGACTTCTTCACGGCCATGCGTGCGCATGTTGAGGGTTCTGAATCATTGGAAGAACTATTGGTGCGTTGCATTGTCGTTGCTTCAAGTGAATTGCAGCACGACGAACACTTGGCAATGATGCTGGCGACAACACCCGGTGAAACCTTGGGCGATCTCACGGTCAGCGGTCTCGGTCGAATCGTGCGTGTTGCAACTGCGTTCATTACTCCACTCACCGATGAATTCATTCCATCCGCTGAAGCCGCCCACATTGTGGAAGTGATGTGCCGACTAGTGATCTCTTATTACTTGTCGCCGTCGCCCACCCTTGATTTTGCGAATGAAGATGCCACGCGCACCTTTGTACGCACATTTCTTCTGTCGAGTACTTCGTCAGTTGTCGTAACCCAATAAACCAAAAGAGAGAATCATGAGCATCATTGATAAATCAAATGAAGAATTGATCGGCCGTGCCGAACTTAATGACATTGAGGCAATTCTTGCCATCACCAACACAGACGTTGATGAAGTTGAGCACGTTGTCAAAAACAATGCAGACAGCGTTTTCACTTGGGACTATTCGTTGGCACGGCCCCAGTTGCGCAAACTGTACGAAAAGGCCAAGGTGGGGCAGTGGAATGGTGCAACTGATCTTGACTGGAGCATTGGCGTAGACATTGAAAAAACCATCGCAGAAGATTCCTTGATTCTGGGTAGTGGTATGCAGCGTGACCGTTATGCCGATACAAAAATTGGTAAGTGGGGTGACAAAGAATGGCTTGAGTTCGGTATCGAGGGTCGTCGCTGGCAGCTCAGTCAGTTCCTTCATGGTGAACAAGGCGCGTTGATTTGTACTTCAAAGATTGTTGAAACTGTGCCATGGTACGACGCGAAGTTGTACGCGAGCACTCAAGTTGTAGATGAAGCGCGTCACGTTGAAGTGTTTGCTCGGTATCTCGATGAAAAACTTGAAGGCGGATATCAGGTCAATACCCACCTTCGTCTCTTGCTTGATGACATCATCAACGACAGTCGCTGGGACATGACGTACCTCGGTATGCAGATCATGGTGGAAGGTTTGGCGCTTGCTGCGTTCGGCTTTCTTCATGCCACAACGAACGAGCCACTTTTGAAGAAGTTGTTGCGCTATGTCATGAGCGATGAAGCGCGCCACGTTGCGTTCGGCGTTCTTAGTCTCAAAGAGGTCTATGACGGAATGTCTGATGCTGAAATGAAGGACCGTCAAGAGTTTGCTTACGAGGCAAGCGTTCGTATGCGCGACCGCTTCCTGCAACAAGAAGTATGGGATCGCCTTGGTGTCAGCACCAAAGAACTTGCTCCCATCATGTTGCAAGACCCAGAGCGCCAACTGTTCCAGCAAATGTTGTTCGCAAAGATCGTGCCGAACTGTAAGAAGCTCGGCCTTCTTGACCGCAACGACAAGTGGCTGCGCCATAAGTTCGAAGAAATGGGTGTTATTCAGTTCGAGGATTGGCAAGACACCACAGACGAAGTTGACGATTTTGAAATCGGCAAGGAACTTCGCCCAATCGGACAATGATTCGGGGCGGTGCCACCGCCTCCTATCAGCCATAATGGTGCATGGCCATTTTTGGACAAGTTCTCACGGCGATGATTACGCCCTTCGACGCATCGGGTGCGCTCGACCTCAGTGAGGCCGTCCGCCTCGCGAAGTGGCTACAAGACAACGGCAACGATGGTCTTGTAATTTCTGGAACGACAGGCGAGTCTTCGACGTTGACCGATGCCGAGAAATTGTCATTATGGGAAGCAGTTATTGACGCAGTCACTATTCCCGTAATTGCTGGTTCTGGTTCTAACGACACTGCGCACTCCGTGCACATGACAAAAGAAGTCACGAAGATGGGTGCTGCCGGAATTTTGGCGGTGGGGCCGTATTACAATCGCCCGCCACAAAGTGGACTTGCTGGCCATATAACGGCGATGGCGAATGCCACCACGTTGCCAGTTGTTATTTATGACATCCCAGTTCGCACCGGCCGAAAGATTTCTACACAGACTCTTGCGAAGTTGGCAAACACGGTGCCGAACATCAAGGCACTCAAAGATGCTGCCGGTGCGCCAGCAGAAACCGCAAACCTCATGGCGCAGGTTCCGAAAGATTTCGAACTGTATTCCGGTGATGACGGGCTCACGCTTGCATTCCTTGCATATGGCGGCAGTGGGGTTATTGGTGTTGCGACACATTGGAGCGCACCAGAACATCAGGCCATGGTTACTGCATTTAAGAAGGGTGATGTCGCTTTGGCGCGTAAGTACAACGACATTCTTCTTGAGAGTTACGCATTCGAAACTGGTGATGACAACCCGAACCCCATTCCAAGCAAAGTCATGATGAACTACCTCGGATTCAATGTGGGTGACTGTCGCTTGCCGATGGGGCCACCACCTGCAGGTCTTGCTGATCGTGCTGCAGTCGTGCATGCCAATTTGCAAAAAGCGCGCATAGCGCTGAGCAAGTAACTCATGGCCCAGCCAGTACGTATTTATTTCCTCGGAGGGCTTGGCGAGATCGGGCGCAACTGCATGGTGCTCGAGCAAGAC
>Ga0209596_1001046_pt1 | contig 24529 bp, 18 predicted proteins | sample M_130807_MF_Meta_FD_187314 | JGI IMG/M metagenome (GOLD analysis project Ga0209596, IMG submission 187314) | Freshwater microbial communities from Lake Montjoie, Canada to study carbon cycling - M_130807_MF_MetaG (SPAdes) (version 2) | ecosystem: Environmental > Aquatic > Freshwater > Lake...
CCACGATCACCGCGTCGCGCACCACGCGACCAGATGCTTCCACGAGCGAACCGAATCGGAGTGCGATCGGCTGCGGCGGCGACTTCTCAGGAGCCGTTTGCGCGTGCATAGTCATCGCGAACGAAGCAATCAGACTCACAGCAAGAGCGATGTGGCGGCGCAGAGCAATCTTCACGGGAGGACTCGGAGCGAGGGTGAGAATAATCAGCGCGAAGTTGAGCGATCGTCCATGCGAATAATCCGCGCCATACTCAGTGGATGCTTGCGTGCATACGGGAAGCTGGCGGGATCGGGCAGCTGCAAACGGCGCCAGAAATCATGCATAGGCGCCAGGTGCCCCGCCTGCACGAGCAGTTGAAGTGTCAGGTCGTCCGCGCGCTGCTCTTCCGTATCATCGGCCGGATTCTCAGGACGCGCACGCTTCATACGCGCCCATCGATCGTCGGTCGCGTAGCCCACCGCGCCGGTGGCGACATCCGCCGTCGCATCAAGAAACCGATCCCATCCGGTGGCCGCGGTGCCACGCCGAATGATCGCGTGTGCGATTTCGTGGGCGAGGATCACCGCCATATCGCCATCGAGTTGGGCATAAGCGATCATACCGGTCGTAACGGCAATAGTGCGCCCATCGCTCCAGGCATCGGGGGCATCGTCGCGCCACGACATCAACGTCATCGCGCAACTGCTGTCGAGTGGTACGGTGTAGGCCGACTCACGGCCCTCTCGACGCACGGTCACGTTCACACTCGGCGCTCCGTGGGCCGCCGCCGCCGTCACTCGAGTACGCATCGACTCCACAATCCCGGAACCCGGTCTGGCTGTCACACCGTCAATCGACACAATACGGTCGGCGGCTCGCACACCAGCACGATCTGCACCGCCGCGCTTCGCTACCGATACCACTTGCACCGTATCGGTGTAGCCAAGGGCCGTCGCGTACGACTCCCAGCGTCGGGTAAAGGTGGGCGCGTTGGCAAATCGGAAGCCCGCGCGACGCGTTCCTTCGGCGCATTGTGGTGCGGCAGCACGCAACAGGGCCGCGCCGATATCATCGAGACGCGCGTCATCGGTGAGCTGCTGTTGGAGCAGCGCGGCAGATGGCGGACTCGCTGCGCCAGACAGATCGGGCGCGAGTTGCGCGGACTTTATACCAGGAATCGTGCACGCAGCGCTACCAACGGCTACGGCAAGAACCCACGTGCGCAGCTGTGGTCGCAGCTGTGGTCGCAGCTGTGGTCGCACCAGCATGTGCAACTCCTGTCGACTCATTCCGCCATCCTCAGAATCGTCTTCCACTCCGCCGTCGCTACCGGAATCACCGACAGTCGGCCGGTGCGGATCAACGCCATTTCCGCGAGCGACGTGGTCGCTTTGATTGCGGCCAAGGTCACAGGCGTCCTAAGCGGCGCCACCGCCTTGAGGTCAACCATGAACCAGGTCGGCGCGGCGGGGTTCGACTTCTCGTCAAAATGGTCGTGTGTCGCATCGAGCGCCGTGTGATCGGGATACCCTTCCTTCACGACTTCGCAGATTCCCACGATCGCCTGCGGGGTGGTGTTGGAGTGATACCAGAAGACCTGGTCTCCCTTCTTCATGCCATCACGCAGAAAGTTGCGTGCGGAAAAATTCCGCACGCCGTCCCAACAGGTCGTCTGCTTGGGCGCCTTGAGCAGCTGTTCGAACGCGAACACATCGGGCTCACTCTTGACGAGCCAGAAACGTGTTTCCCCTGACTTGCGCACGAACCACTCGGCCCACGCACCATCTTGGTGCGGGGCCGAGGTCACAGCTTGCGTCTTCGCTGCCAAAATGAAGCTCCTTTATGCGATGCCCTTCTGGATGGCCTTGAGCACGGCCTCCGAGAAGATATCGATTTCGTCGATGCTGGTGTAGACGTTTGGCGTAATGCGAATTCCCTGGAACTCGGGATGCACGATCGGCGTGTTGACGATGCGATAGTTTGCCATTAACCAGCCGCCGAGCTTCACCGGATCGATGCCGTCCACATTGAACATGCAGATGGCGCCCGACTTGTCTGGGCCCAACGGAGTGAGCACCTTCACGCGATCGCTTGCGGCGAGCAAGCGGTTCGCCCACCGGTCACGCAGGTAGCGCAGGCGCGCGATTTTGCGATCGGCACCAATGCCACGGCTGAAGGCGAGTGCAGCGCTCACGGCATTGAAGTTCGCCTGCGGGTGCGTGCCAATCTCCTCGTACTTTCGGATGTTGGCCACATTGCCTTCGCCCGACCCCATCAGCGACCAGAGCTTAGAGATCTTTTCCTTGCGGACGTAAAGAAATCCCGTGCCGATTGGCGCGAGCGTCCACTTATGCAGCGACGTGCCGTAGTAATCGACTTCGAGGTCGTCGCGCTTGAAGGGGAAATGATTGAAGGCATGCGCGCCGTCCACAAACACTTCAATGCCCAGCGGCCGCGCCATGCGCACGATATCACGCACCGGCATGATCTGTCCGCTGAGGTTCGTGATATGCGTAACTTCAATCACCTTGGTGCGCGGAGTAATGGCCTTCCGGAACTGCTCAACGATGTATTCGTCCGACGGCGGCGGCACCTTGAAGGCAATCTGCTTGAGCACGATTCCTTCACGGCGCTCGCGCTGCTGCCACGAGTTGATCATCCGGCCGTAGTTCTGATTGGTGGTCAGCACTTCGTCGCCGCGCTTGAGATCGATACCGAAAATCATGATCTCGTTCGCTTCCGATGCGTTGCGCACCACTGCCATCTCCTCGATATCGCAACCGAACTCGCGCGCCAGATCGCGGCGCGTGCTCTCCATGCGTGGCTCCAGCACACGCCACATATGCTCCACCGGGAGCTCATTCACGAACCGTTGATCGCGAATCAACTGTTCGAGCACATGGGTCGGCGTAGGCGAAATGCCGCCGTTGTTTAGGTTGATCATCGTGCGGTCGGTGTCGAACGCGCGCTGGATCAGGGCCCAGTACTGTTCGTCCTCAGCCACCGCGAGTGCGGGACGATCGCCCGCGATCGCGTTCGCCTTGAAGATCTGACCGAATGCGTTCTCCCGCATGATCGGCAGCGCAACGCCGGCTCCAGCCAGCCCTTTCATGAACGTGCGACGGGTCGTCATGTCGTCCTCAAGGAATGATGATCAGGCCGTTTTGGCCGCCAAACTCGTCCTTCATCTTCGCTAAGTTCCCGGGCGAGCGCCACGGGCCATTGTCAACCTTGACTGCAATGCGGTACCGGCCTGGCTTCAAGACACGCTCAGCCTCCCACCCATCCGAGACGCGCCGGAGCTGGATGGGCTCCCAGCCCGAGAAGCTTCCGGCCACCGTGACGATTGCCGCCTCAGGCGCTGTGACATGGATAACTACGGTGCCGCCCCCATCTGTGGGAACCATGCGGACGTAGGAACTGGCCCCATATTCGTCGTCCGACTCGCGAACCGTGGCCCAAGTGTAGCGGAGCGCCGCCGAGAGAATCCGCGCGTCAGGAGCGCCGCGAACAGGGTCTGCCAGTTGCCGGCCGCCGGAGACGGTAACCGCGTACCGCGGGCTCAACTTCCAGGCGAGCGCGCCGAACAGCGCGGACTGCGTCACGTCGGTCGTCCGCGTGCCGTTGCGCCAGCTCTGCGAGGCATCCAGCGTGAGATCGCCACGCTCGTAATGCAGCGCGACCGTGGCATCGTTGACATCATATGAAGCGGCATCGCGGTTCAAATAAATTCGCGCTGCCTCGAAAAGCGGCCAATCATCAGTCCGATACCGCGCGATCATCATGGAGCCCTGCAGGGCGCCGATTCGCCCCCAGCCCCCCATATCGACTCCGGTGCCATGACTCACCGCTGCGTCGCGCACGGAGCTCCCGAAACCACCGCCCCCCCACACACCGCCCGCGCCAAAGCGCACCCGCTGGCGCAGATACGTGCTGGCGTTCCCCCCCCGTCCGATATTGGAGAGCCCAAAAATCGCACCGGTTGCCCCAGCCTCTGTGGCGAATCGGCTTTCCGTAGACGGCCGCCACACGAGTGCGGCAACGCTCTGTAGGGCGGCCATGCTGTCGCGCGCCCAAGTGGCACCGGCGGAGAACATCGACGCAAACCGAGTCTCCGTGCGCTGCCACGACACGTTGAGTAGCGTGGCCGTCCGGATGTCGCGTCCAAGTTGCTGCAACTCAGCAGCACCTGCCTCCACACGGAGTTCCTGAGGAGACTGCGCTCGTCCCGCCACTGGTGCGGTGAGCAGCCCCCCCAAGAACACCACCCACGCGGCGAACCGCGGGGTCATCGCAAGGCCCTAAGGCCTCGGCGTCGAACGAGGATTCAGCGTCGACACGGCAGAAGGCGGGGGAAGGAGGGACATAATGCCGCGCCCTCGCAGGTCGAGCGCCATGGCCGGAGCAAGTCCGGCCTCAACGTCTTCCTGAACGGCGCTGCTGAGTGCCGTAAGTTGCGTCCCTGTCGCCTTCCGCGCCATTAGCTCGAGCACCATTTTCGATGCCTGACCGGGCTCCACATTGCGGGCCACGAGCTGCGTCAATACCCCAATCTCCAGCGCAATCGACCGGCCGGGCGCCAGCTTTCGCAGCGACCGGAGCGCCGATTCGGGGACTTTCTGCTGCAGAGCATCCGCGCCGGCGCTCAGTTCGTCGTCGGTCGGATTCGGCGCCAGCGCCTTCGCGGCACGGTGCCAGTTCTCTTCCAAACGCGCCATCGCCGCCTTGATCGACTTGGTGCTGGCACGCTTGGCCACCCCTTCGAGCGCCTTGGCCATCAACGGCTCCATCGGCACCCCCCGCGACAGAGCACCGCCAAGTTGCTGACGCACCACTTCACGGGTGGCGTCGTCGCGAATCAGCGTCAGGCGCACGTCCTGCTGCTGCGCCGCCGCGGTGCTGGCTACCGCGACAACGAGCGCGGCGGCCGTGGAACATCTGCGCATGAAATTCATGGAGGAGTCACCATCAGCACGGAGGCATCGCCACCGTAGTCAAGGTCTTTGGTACGGGGTGCGCGGGGGTCGGCCACTAAGGTGGTTCCGTCCACCAGGAAGGCGTAGACATGGCGCCCGGGCTTCGCGAGCACCGTTGCCGTCCACGGACCGTCCTTGCCATAGCGCACCATCGGGGTCTTGCTGTCGTCCCAGCCGTTGAAGTCGCCAACGACCACCACACTCGTCGCGTTCCGCGCGTCGAACACGAGCGACACAGGCAACGCCCGGACCTCGTGCGAGTTGCTGGCAGGGAGCACTGCGCCGGCCGGGATCGGGAACTCGCCCGTCGGCTGTCCTTCGAGGGTTGAACGGGCACTCTGATCGGATCCGGCATTGCCGAATGCCCCGCGCGAGAAGAACCCGAGCACCAATGCCGCCGCCGCCAACGCGCCCGCCGAGGCCACCGAGAACGAGGGCTGACGCATCCATTCCATAACGAGCGTGAGCCGGCTTGGCCGCTGCGCCTTGTGCGCGTGGACCGCCGTCATCACGCGCGACACGGCCTGCGCGTCGCGTGGCGGTAACACCGCCAGCGTCTGCGCTACCCGTTCGATTGTTTCGTCGCGTTCAAGTTCCATTTCTACGTTCCACCTCAGTCAACCGTATGCGGAGCGTGTCGCACGCCCGCTTCACTCGCATCCGCAATGCCGACAATCCAGCGCCGGTGATTACGGCAATATCCTCGTAACTCAGATCTTCCACATGCCGGAGTAGGAAGGCTTCTCGTTGCTCGGCCGGAAGGGTCTCCAGTCCAATCCGCACTTCCTCGGCCCAGTCGGCGCCGAACTCCTCTTCGAGCTCAATGGGAGAGGCCGCTGACGCGATAGCCAGTGGTACCTCCCCATACTCAATCAGTTCCCGATGCCGCTTGGCACGTGCCAACAACGTCCGACACCGATTGGCCAAGATTCGGAAGAGCCACGGATCAAACCGCGCGTCTTCACGGAAGCGGGGGAAGCTGTCGTGCACACGCACGAAAGCATCCTGAACCGCTTCCTCGGCATCCTGTTCGTTGCCCATCATGTTGCGGGCAAACCGGAGGCACCGCGGATAGTAGAACTCCACGATCTCCAGAAACGCCTGTTCGTCGCCTCGCTGGGCACGAATGGGGACACTTGGATCAATTTCCGTCACAGACTCGCGTTGGTCGGGGGGTAGTCCCGCAGATTATCCCTGCGCCTAACAAACCGCCACCGCTAATCAACGCCGAGTTCGCTCTGGTTGCTACACTTGTAATACTCGGCAAGACGGCACGGTGTCACCATATTGTAGTAGGAGAACCTCGGCCGGGAGTTCTCCCCCCCCCCTCTGAGCCCAGCCAACCCGCCAATGACCCTCTCGATCTCCGAACCGCCCGCCCCCATGAGCACTCCCGCGACCGGCACCCCGCCCCGGGCGGTTGAATCGCGCAACCCAGCGACCGGGGAGGTCTGGCGCCGGTTTGAGCCGGCCACCACGAGCGAGGTCGCTACGGCGGTTTCTAGGGCCCGTTTGGCCCAGCCGGCGTGGGCCGAGCGCCCGCTGACGGAGCGAATTCGAGTCCTGCGGCGCTTTCACTCCGCGCTGTACGCCCGTCGAGCGGAGGTCGCGCTCGCGCTAACCCGCGAGAACGGCAAGCCGCTGGCCGAGGCGCTCGGCTCGGAGATCGCGATTTCCTTGGATTTCGCGAACTATTACGCTGCCCAGGCGCCCGCGTTCTTGAAGGCCCCGTGGAAGATGGCGGGGCAAATGTCGATGAAGCGAAAGCGGATTCGGATTGAGCACGAAGCCCACGGCGTGATTGGGGTGGTCTCGCCCTGGAACTATCCCTTCATGCTCTCCGCTGGACTGATCATCCCCGCGCTCGTCACCGGCAACACCGTCCTGCTCAAGCCGTCCGAGTTTACCCCGACGTCCGGCGCACTGCTGGCGGAGCTGTTTGGTGAGGCGGAGGTCCCGAGCGATGTGTTTGCGGTGCTGCAGGGTGATGGCACTGTGGGCGCCGCGCTGGTGAACGCCGGGGTCGACAAGGTGTTTTTCACTGGCAGCGTGGCCACCGGACGCAAGGTCGCGGTCGCTTGCGCGGAACAACTGATACCCTGTTCGTTGGAGCTCGGGGGGAGCGACCCGGCGATTGTGCTCGCAGATGCCGATCTGGCGTACGCCGCGAGCGGGATTGCCTGGGCCCGATTCAGCAACGCGGGGCAGACCTGTGTGGCTCCAAAACGGGTGTACGTCGAGGCGCCGGCGTATGACGCGTTCGTCGCGGCGCTCTCAACCACCGTCCGCGCGCTTCGGGTGGGTTCAGGGGAGTCGGGCGATACCGAGGTCACTGGGGTAATCCGTCCCTCGGCACAGGCCACGCTCGAGGCGCAGCGTGCCGACGCCGTCGCGCGCGGTGCGACGATTGCCGCCGAGGCTCCGTGCCCCGCTGGGACCGGCGGAAGTTTCGTGAGCCCGACGGTGCTCACGAACGTGCCGAGCGGTGCGCGGGTGCTACGCGAGGAAACCTTCGGCCCGCTGCTGCCGGTGGTGAAAGTACGCGACGCGGAGGAAGCGATCGCGCTTTCCAACGCCAGTGAGTTTGGGCTGTCGGCGAGTATCTGGACTCGCGACTCCGCACGTGGCGCCGCCTTGGCCCGCCGCATCCAGGCGGGCACTGTGGCCGTGAACGATGCGATTATCGTGGCGGCGATGACTGATGTGCCGCACGGTGGGGTGAAGCAGAGCGGGCACGGTCGCGCCCATGGACGCGAGGGACTCGAAGAGTGTGTGCGGAGCAAGACGACCGTGGTCGACCAGTTCACGGCGTGGCGTCAGCCCTGGTGGTTTGGGTATGGAGGAGGGACAACGGCCGGCATCGACGCCTTCGTGCGTTTTTCGCACAGTCGCGGTGTGATCGAACGGCTCCGCGCGATTCCAGGGTCCCTGCGATTCCTCTTCGCGCCACAGCGACCGCTTTAGGAGACAGGCATTCATGCAGCCATTGCTCGGCGTTTTTGATTTCTCACTTGCGCTCATTCGCCGCGGGTTCTTCGCAGTTGCGGTGGCGCTGGCGCTCGTGTGCGGCATCGACTGGCTCGTGCGAACGCGTCGGATTCGTCCGTTTAGCGCCGTCGCTCGGTTCATGCGGGCCAAGGTGGACCCACTCTTCCGGCCGATCGAGCAGCGGATCGTGCGCATGGGCGGGCTCCCGAGTAGCGCACCCTGGTGGGCGCTGATCTTTGTGGTGCTGGCCGGCGTTGTGGTCATTTCGTTGCTCGAGTTCATGCGGGATCAGCTGGCCTATGTCGCGGCGGCCTCGGCAGAAGGACCGCGCGGCGCATACCATGTGCTGGTGGCGTGGAGCTTTCTTGTGCTCCGTGCCGCGATCGTGGTGCGTGTCCTGAGCTCGTGGATTCGCATACGGCCCAGTAGCTGGCTCCTGCGGTGGAGCTATCGCCTGACAGAGCCGTTCTTAGCTCCGCTGCGTTCCATTGTGCCCTCGCTTGGAATGGTGGACCTGACGCCGATGATCGCATGGTTCGCCATGGGACTGATTGAAGGGCTGTTGCACCGTGCCGTTTGAGCGTGGCCCACGCACCCGATGAACCGCGCGTGAGTGCCGTTCGATGCCCGTGACTTTCACCGCGCGTCCCGACGGCACCGTCCGATTCGTCGTGCGTGTGCAGCCGCGCTCATCGCGCGCATGCGTGGACGGTGAGCATGGTGACGCGGTGCGGGTCCGCGTGCACGCCGCGCCGGTGGACGGCGGCGCGAATGCCGACGTGATTGTGGTGCTGGCGGACGCACTGGGCGTTCCGAAACGCGATGTGCGCATCGTAAGTGGGGAAACCGCGCGACAGAAAGTGGTCGAGGTCGCTGGACTTGCCACCGATTCCGTGCGCGCGCGGTTGCTGCCGACGCCGCTGCCGAGCATCCCACACCCCACGACCCCGTTGCGAGGCGATCGTGGGGCGGTCGTGGAATCAGTGCAGTCGAGCGCGGCCCGAGCGTTCGCCGTCAGGACGAGTGCCGTACCAGCGCAGCACCGCCCAGCTCACGACGAGCGCAATGGCAATGGTCACAACCATCTCGCGTAGATCGAATCGATCTTCGATCCGGAAGAGTCCGTGGACCGCTAGAACATTCCAGATTGTTGCGAGCATCGCCCGCGCCCAGCGTATGAAGGTGTTCATCTCGTGGCCTTGATGGTGAAGTTACATGACGAAATACCATAGACTGGCGGCGACGCCGGTGAGCATGCAGCCCGCCGCCATGGGGCGCCAATCCGGAAAGACCTTACCGATGTACGGCAACACGGCGACGCACCCTTTCAGATCAGTTTGAACAAACCGACCGAAGGTCTTGAGCGTGGTCGAGCGAAAGAGTGCCATGGCGTAGGGCGCTTCGCTCGCGAGCGTTCCTCCCGTGGCGGTCGTCTCGCTCCAGAGCTCGGCGGAACCTTGCGCAAGCGAAGCAGCGCTGTAGACCGCCACCTGATCCACGCCGGTCATGGCCGAGGCCTCCGCGGCAGCATCAGCAATCGCGGTAAAGACGGTCGCGTCGTCGGAGGCAGCCCCAACTCTGTCCACCAGCCGATCGATGACAGCTTGGGCGGCCGCTGAGTACGGCTCGCTGCCCTGAGTGCTTTCAAACGCCGCGGTAAACGACGCGACAAGAGGCGCTCCGAAGGGCGCAGCAAAAACGGACAGCGCAGGAATGCGTTCCCCGCGGCAACGTGCTGCCGTGCGAAACGCCGGGGCCACGCGCCGCAGAGTCGCGTGTCCTTCTCCCTCGTTCATGCGTGCACGCGGCATACTCCGTGCGAGCTCACCGTCCACGAGGGCAATGGTCCACTCGCAGTCCTGCCGGATCCGGCGTTCGAGCGACGGATCGTTGCGTTTCGCGCGTCGGTATTCCTCGATTCCTTTGCGCATGATGCGGTTGTGCTCCTCGCCGATCCAGCGGAACTCGTCGGGAATCCGGCGACGCGGATCGGGATCCAGGCGGCGCAGCGACGCGGCGGCGCCTGGCGCCACGACAACCACTCGCGCATTCGATCCTGCGGGAGCGCTCGTCGATGCCATCGGGGATTGGGGTTCGCTGCAGGCCGCGACAACGAGGAGGGTCGCCGACGCAACGACGGCAACGACGGCAACGCGGGCTGCAATTCTCAAAGTGTTCATTCGATCAAGCTCCTAGTGCAAATGGTGGTGCGCCGGCGTTTCGCGATCACTGGCCGAACCACGGCGCCAGCACCACAGCATTGAAGGCTGCGTGGGCGAACATTGGGGCGAGCAGCGACCGGCTCCGCAGCGCAAGGAAGCCCAGCAAGAGCCCCGCGATGCCGCGCTGAAGCGCGACGGCGAGGGAACGATCTGGCGTGAGAAGCGAGACATGGGCAGCCGCGAACGCGACACTGCCCAGAATGAGTGCGAGCCCGGTCCGAAAATCGGCGCGGACTTTACACGCAGGAAGCAGGCGGACCAACGCCATCAACAGCACGCCTCGATACGCGAACTCCTCGGTCGCGGCGGGGAGTACCACCCCCGCCAGCCCTGCGGCCAGCGGTGGGGTACCGAGGGCGAATATGGCCGCCGGCACAAACAGCAAAATCGCGATGGCAACGAACAGCAGGGTATCGTGCGACCACCTCACGATCTCGTCGAGATCGAGCCCGCCCCAGGTGAGATGTCCGCTGACGATCCCCGCTACCGTGAGCGAAAGCACGAACAACAGCAGGGCGCCAGTGATTGCTGCCGCCATGGGGTCGGCACTCCAAGAGACGGCCGCGGCACGCACGAGATGGGGCACGAGCGCGAATCCTGTGACAAGACAGACCGCCGCCCCGCGTGCACGCGCCGAGCGCGGGACGCGAACGGAGGAGATAACCAGGGGGATCGAAGTCACAGAGAGGCTCCACAACTGAGACAGGGTGGGAACAACCGCTGGGTGAGACCCCAGCGTCTGGGCTGCCGGCACCCTCTCGGCGGCCACGACGCGATGATGCCACGCCGCACCCCTCCCTGCGTCATCAGAATCCCGCCGACCGCATCACTCGAACGCAGGCCAGGCGGCTCCCCAACCCGTCGCCTTGCTCCCCGAACAAAACTTGACATATCCGTTCATCCGGATATACTGATATAAGACATCTGAAGACCGTGGCGATTTCGAGGCAAATTGCGGCCACGTAAAACATCCGCTAAAGCGCCGCCCCGGTGCGCCTCGTAGCCTGCCACCGTTGGCGATCCGTGGTGGGCCGTTTGGGGACTCGATCCCATCGCCGCGGCACCCGCTCGTGACAGCTCCAAACGCAGTTCCACCGTTCAACATCTCCTTCGAATTCTTCCCGCCAAAGTCGGCGGAGATGGAGGAGAATCTGTGGCGCGCCATCCAGCGCCTCGAGCCGCTCGCGCCAACCTTCGTCTCGGTGACCTACGGCGCCGGCGGCAGCACGCGTGAGCGCACCCATAATACGGTGCATCGGCTCCTTCAGGAGACCACGCTCATCCCCGCCGCGCATCTGACCTGCGTCGCCGCCACGCGCGACGAAGTCAACGCCGTCGCCGACGACTACTGGAACTGCGGCGTCCGCCACATTGTGGCCCTCCGCGGTGACCCGCCCGCTGACGGCGATCACTACACGCCGCATCCCGGGGGCTATCCCTACGCCTCCGACTTGGTTGCAGGCCTCAGAGCACGGCACGATTTCGAAATCAGCGTGGCGACGAATCCCGAAGGGCACCCACAGTCCGCATCGCTCGACGACGAAATCGACAACCTCAAACGCAAAATCGACGGCGGCGCGACCCGCGCGATCACGCAGTTCTTCTTCGATAACCGCGCCTACCTACGCTTCCTCGATCGCGCCCGGAAAGCTGGGGTGAACATCCCGATCGTTCCCGGGATCATGCCGGTCTCAAACTTTGTGCGCACCGCACTCATGGCCGAAAAAGCCGGTGCCAGCGTGCCGCGCAGCGTATCCAAGCGCTTTGAAGGTCTTGAGAACGACATCGAAACACGGCGGCTGGTCGCAGTGGCTGTTGCCGCCGACCAGTGCCAGCAACTCGCCGAGGCCGGCGTGAGTGATTTCCACTTCTATACGCTCAATCGCGCCGACCTGACCTACGCGCTCTGCCACTATTTGGGGCTGCGCCCCCGCCCCGCTGCCTCGCTATGACAACCGCTACGCTCTTCACGCGCGCATCACGACTCGCGCAGCTCGACCGCATCGCCGCCGAACGCATCATGATTCTCGACGGCGCGATGGGAACGGAGATCCAGAAGTTCCAACTCGTCGAGGCCGACTACCGAGGCACGCGTTTCGCCGATTGGCCCAAGGAGCTCAAAGGCAACAACGACCTCCTGAACCTCACGCGTCCCGATGTGATCCGCACGCTCGAGCAGCAGTATCTCGAAGCAGGCGCTGACATCATCGAGACCAACACGTTCAGCTGCACCCGCGTGGCGATGGCCGACTACGGCATGGAATCGCTCGCGGCCGAGCTCGCCGAGGTAGGCGCACGCATCGCCCGCACCCTGTGCGACGAGTTCGAAGCACGCGACGGACGCCCCCGCTACGTGGCCGGCGTCCTCGGCCCCACGAACCGCTCGGCTGGCATCTCGCCCAAGGTCGAGGACGCCGGCTTCCGCAACATCACCTTCGACGAGCTCGTTTACGACTACGCCGAAAGTGCGCGCGCCTTGCTCGCCGGCGGAGCCGATTTGCTGTTGATCGAGACGATCTTCGACACGCTCAACGCCAAGGCGGCAGTCTTCGCCGTGGAGCAAGTGTTCCTCGAAGACGGTGTGCGCTTCCCCGTCATGATCAGCGGTACGATCACCGATCAGAGCGGACGCACCCTCACGGGGCAGACCACCGAGGCGTTCTTCAACTCCCTCGCGCATGCGCGCCCCTGGTCGATTGGGCTCAACTGCGCCCTCGGTGCGCGCGACTTGCGCGGCTACATCCAAGAGCTCGCGCGCGTTGCACCCTGTCGGATTAGCGTGCATCCGAACGCCGGTCTTCCAAACGAAATGGGCGGCTACGATGAAACGCCGGCCTTCACTTCGAGCGTGCTGCGCGAGTTCGCGGACGCGGGCTTAGTGAATGTCGTGGGTGGATGCTGCGGCACAACGCCCGACCACATCAAGGCAATCGCCGACGCCATGGTCGGCGTGACGCCCCATCGTCCCGCGCCGCCAGCGCCCACATTGAAGCTTTCAGGACTCGAGCCGTTCACCCTCACCGAGACCATGAACTTCGTGAATGTCGGCGAGCGCACGAACGTCACGGGCTCGGCCAAGTTCAAGAAGTTGATCCTCGCTGGGGAGTACGACGCTGCGCTCGAAGTGGCGCGTCAGCAGATCGAAGCGGGAGCGGTCATCATCGACATCAACTTCGATGAAGGCATGCTGGACGCCGAGGAAGCGATGCGCACCTTCCTCAATCTCGCCGCCGCCGAACCGGCGATCGCGCGGGTGCCCTTCATGCTCGACTCCTCGAAGTGGAAGGTGATCGAGACGGGGCTCAAGTGCGTGCAGGGTAAGGCGATCGTGAACTCCATCTCGATGAAGGAAGGCGAGGAAGAGTTCATCCGCCAGGCGACACTCGTGCGGCGCTATGGCGCCGCCGTGATCGTAATGGCGTTCGATGAGCAGGGGCAGGCCGACACGGTCGAGCGCAAACTCTCGATCAGCACGCGGGCGTACCGGATTCTGGTGGACCGCGTGGGCTTTCCCCCCGAGGACATCATCTTTGATCCGAACATCTTCGCGATTGCGACCGGCATCGAAGAGCACAACAACTACGCGGTCGATTTCATCGAGGCGACGCGCCAAATCAAGGCGACGCTTCCGCATGCCCGCGTCAGCGGTGGCGTGAGCAACGTCAGCTTCTCGTTCCGTGGCAACAACCCGGTGCGCGAAGCAATCCACGCCGTGTTCCTCTACCACGCCGTCCAGGCGGGGATGGACATGGGGATCGTGAACGCGGGTGCGCTTACCCTCTATTCCGACATCCCGCCACAGTTGCTTGAGCGCGTGGAAGATGTCGTGCTCAATCGTCGCCCTGACGCCACCGAGCGCCTGCTCGAAGTGGCCGACAGCGTGAAGGGTGAAGCCAGCACGAAGGGCGCGGACCTCACCTGGCGCAACGGCACCGTACACGAACGACTCGCACACGCACTGGTCCACGGGGTCGCAGAGTTCGTGGTCGAGGACACCGAAGAAGCGCGTCGCCTCGCTGAGCGGCCCATCGAAGTCATTGAGGGGCCGTTGATGTCAGGCATGAATATCGTCGGCGATCTTTTCGGCTCGGGGAAGATGTTCCTTCCACAGGTGGTAAAGAGCGCGCGCGTGATGAAGCGCGCCGTCGCGCATCTCATTCCGTACATCGAGGCCGAGAAGCTCGCCAAGGCCGACACGCGCGCCAAGGGGAAGGTCCTCATGGCCACCGTGAAGGGCGATGTGCACGACATCGGCAAGAACATCGTGGGCGTTGTGTTGCAGTGCAACAACTACGAAGTGATTGACCTCGGCGTCATGGTCCCGTGTTCGAAGATCTTGCAGATCGCGCGCGACGAGAAGGTTGATATCATCGGCCTCTCTGGGCTCATCACGCCGTCGCTCGAGGAGATGTCGTTCGTCGCGGCTGAGATGGAGCGCGAGGGATTCACGATCCCCCTGATGATTGGCGGTGCCACCACGAGCAAGGTGCACACCGCCGTACGCGTGGAGCCGAACTACAAGAGCGGACCAGTGATCCACGTGCTGGATGCGTCACGTGCCGTTGGCGTCGCCAGCAATCTGCTCTCCGACAGCCTGCGCGACAGTTTCGTAAAGGAAACGCGCGAGGAATACGCCGATGTGCGCGTGCGCCGCGCGGAACGGCAAAAGGAGATCAAACGTCAGACCTTGGAGGCAGCACGCGCCGCCAAGTCGAAGCCTGAGTGGACTCCGGCACCGACACCGAAGGTGCAAGGGCTCCACACGATCGACGATCGCGAACTTCCGCTCGGCGAGCTCGTGCCCCGTATCGACTGGACCCCGTTCTTCCAGACCTGGGAACTCGCGGGCCACTACCCCGCGATCCTCGAGGATCCGGTCGTGGGGGAGAGTGCTCGGAATGTTTTTGCTGATGCACAAACGATGCTCCGCAAGATCGTGGACGAACGCTGGCTTCAGGCCCGTGCGGTCATCGGCTTTTTCCCCGCCAACTCTGACGGCGCCGAGGACATTTATCTCTGGCCTGTGGGCACCGACGCGGCCAGCGCTGGAGCGCCGCACGCCACGCTGCACACGCTCCGGCAACAGATGGTCAAGGCGGACGGTCGTGAAAATCACGCGTTGGCGGATTTCGTGGCACCGATCGCCAGTGGCATCACCGACTGGATGGGGTTGTTCGCGGTAACCACCGGTATTGGTCTCGATGCGAAGGTGGCAGAGTTCGAGGCGACGCATGACGACTACAGCGCCATCATGGTAAAGGCACTCGCAGATCGGCTCGCCGAGGCGGCGGCTGAGCGACTGCATGAACGGGTCCGGCGCGAATATTGGGGGTACGCCCCCGCTGAACAGCTCGACAACAGTGCGTTGATCCACGAGGAATACCAGGGGATTCGCCCTGCGCCAGGCTATCCCGCCTGCCCGGATCACACGGAAAAAGGCACGCTCTTTCGAGTCCTCGAGGCCACAGAGCGCACTGGCATCAGGATCACTGAGAGTTTTGCGATGGTGCCTACGGCAGCGGTCAGTGGTTACTACTTTTGGCGCCCAGAGGCACAGTATTTTGGCGTTGGGAAGATCGAACGCGACCAAGTCGAGTCGTACGCGCGACGGAAGGGGGTTGCGCAATCCGAAGCAGAGCGTTGGCTAGCGCCAAACCTCAACTACGAACGATAATTAGGGATGGTAACTCCCTCCGCAGCTGTTCCGACCGCGCGTCGCGTGCTCGTGATCGATGATGACACCGCCGTCGTTCGGGTTGTTGGATTGTTGTTGGAGCGGAACGGGTTCTCGGTTGACACGGCGTCGAGTGCGCCGGAAGGTCTCGAGCTACTAAAGACGAGGCGGTATCATGTGGTCCTATCGGACATCATCATGCCTGAACTCTCCGGCGTGGAGTTCCTGCGTGAAATGCGCCGCTATGACATGGACGTCCCCGTGATTCTCATGACCGCGGGTCCGACGCTCGACTCGGCCATCGACGCGATTGCGTACGGGGCGCAGCAGTATTTGCTGAAGCCGGTGGAAGCCGATGCGTTAGTCCAAGCGGTCGGCCGTGCCGCCGCGCTCGGTGAGTTGGCGCGTCTCAAGCGCACCGCGCTGGCATCAACCGCAAAGACCAGCCTCGAGCCGATACCCGTCGATGATCGCGCAACGCTTGCAACGATCCTCACGCGTGCTTTTGACAGCCTCACAGTCGTGTTCCAGCCAATCGTCTCGGTGCAAAACCGAACGGTGCTCGGATACGAGGCATTGATGCGCTGCGACGAGGGGTTGTTTGCGAACCCTTCGCTGCTGCTTGAGGCCTCGGAGCGAATCGGATGGCGAACGACGCTCGCGCGCACTGTGTTCCGCCGCATCGGGGAATCGATTGCCAATCTCGCAGAACGGAAACTGCTCTTCGTAAAAATCCATCCGCTGGACGCCCAAGAAGGGCTGATCCTCGGCCCCGAAGCGCCACTGGAGCCGATCGCCGGTTCAGTGGTGCTCGAAGTCAGCGAACAGTGCCCTCCCGCTCAGTTCTTGGCACTCGCGCGCGATGCCGAGCGTGTGCGTGGCGCTGGGTATCAGCTCGCGATTGATGATTTGGGAACTGGCCCCTCTGGTCTGGCGGCATTCACGCGCCTCTCCCCAGCATACGCAAAGCTCGGCCGCTCGTTGTTCGTCGGGGTTGATCGCGACCCCACCTGTACGCGCGGGGTGAAAGCCATGGCCGCGCTGTGCCATGAACTCAACACACGGCTGATTGCCGACGGCGTGGAGACGGCGGGTGAGCGTGACGCACTCGCGGCCATCGGCATCGACCTCATGCAGGGTAATATCTTTAGCAAGCCGGCCAAGGATTTCGACACTCCGAGTTTCTAATGGTGGAGTCCTCGGCGGGCCTCTCACATTTCCTGTTATCGCGTTCCGCAGACCAGGCCCCATGACCGATACTGCCGCACGACCACTCAGCATTCTCACCGAAGAAGAGTCGGCATTCCGTGAGGCCGTGGCCGCCTTCGCGGAAGGCGAGGTTCGTCCTCGCGTCGCGGCAATGGAAGCAGCCGCAACGCTGGACCCTGACCTGATTCCTAAGTATTTCGAGATGGGACTCATGGGGATCCAGGTCCCCGAGGAGTTTGGCGGGGCGGGCGGGTCGCTCATGATGACGACGATTGCCGTCGAGGAAATCAGCAAGGTAGACGCAGCGGCGGCCATCATGGTGGATGTCCAAAACACGCTCGTTCTCTACCCGATGCTGCGCTACGCGGACGCCGCCCAAAAAGCGCGTTTTCTGCCGCGACTCTGCGGCGACACGGTTGGCGCCTACGCATTGAGCGAAGCGGGTTCTGGCTCCGACGCCTTTGGACTCGCGACGCGCGCCGAGAAGGTTGAAGGCGGCTGGTCGCTCACTGGACGCAAGCTCTGGATTACGAACGGGGCCGAAGCGGGCCTGTTCGTCGTGTTCGCCAACGCCGATCCGTCCAAGGGCTATAAAGGAATCACGGCGTTCATTGTCGAACGCGCCACACCAGGATTCGCCGTCGGCAAGAAAGAAGACAAGCTCGGCATCCGTGCCTCCAGTACCTGCGAATTGATTCTCGATGGCGTTGTCGTGCCGGACGAAAACGTGCTCGGCTCGGTGGGCTCCGGTTACAAGATCGCGATCGAGACCCTGAACGAAGGACGCATCGGAATCGGCGCGCAGATGATCGGCAACGCACAAGGTGCGCTCACGGCCGCGGTCGGCTATGTGAAGGAACGCCGGCAGTTCGGGAAGGCACTCGCCGAGTTTCAGGGGATTCAGTTCCAAATGGCGCAGGTGGCCACCGAACTCGAAGCGGCGAGACTTATGGTCTACAACGCCACACGCTTGAAGGATGCCGGCTACGACATTGCGCGTGAAGGGGCAATGGCCAAGCTGTATGCGTCCCAGGTCTGCGAGCGGGTGACCTCGCTCGCCGTCGAGCTGTTTGGCGGCGCTGGCTACACCAAGGACTACCCCGTCGAGAAGTTTTATCGCGACGCCAAGATCGGCGCGATTTACGAGGGGACGTCCAACATGCAGCTGCACACCATCGCCAAGGCACTGCTCAAGTAGCGTCGTCAACGACGCTCATCGTTTTATCCAAATTGGTTGGAGCTTAAACGACAGTGGGCGGCCATCGCGGCCGCCCACTGTCTTCTTTTCGCGCCCAGTTACGGGACGATACGGGCCGCTGGTGGCGGTCCGGTGATTGCGTTGAACAGCATCTTGAATGTGGCGGCCGGCTGTGCGCGGAAGGTGACCTCCGGGCCGAACATGTAGATGGTGCCCTGTCCGTACGTCCCTTCGGCCATGGCAACGCCCTGGTCGAGGTAGTTCTGTCCCCAGGCCCAGCCGCTCTTGAGCGGGGTCGCTGAGTCGAACCAGGCCACCGGCTTCAGCCCCTTGGCGGCGGCATCGGGTCCGAGACGGAACACGGGGCTGTTGTCGTAGAACACGGGGCCATGCGCATCTTGGCCGCGCGCCGAGGACATGGTCGTGTCGTACGCGACTTCGAGGATCGAGCCCGGCACGTAGAACTTGTCGCTCGGGAGCGCGGTGCCGGCGGTACCCGTCGGCGTGCGCTCCACGAGATGACTCGTGATCGGGAATCCAAACTGCTGGCCGATATTGATCGACGACGGTCCGATAGCCACGATGCGGCCACCAGCCTGCACGAACTCCTTGAGCTTCGGAATCGTGGTCGCGCTCACATTCCCCTGCATCGCCGCAAACTCGGCCGGGAGTTCAGCCGCGGCACCGCCGCGTCCGCCACCGCCGCCACCGCCACCGCCACCACGTCCACCGCGACCAGCGGCACCCGCTGCTGCGGGGATCGAGTTCTCGGGGAAGATGATCACGTCGAACTTGGCGCGCAGACCGCCCGCGTCGAGTTCCTGCGGATAGACGACCTTGAATGGAATCTCATACTGCTCGAGCAGCCAACGAATGTGACCGCTCGGCATCGATCCGCCGTACCGGTCCCACAGGGCCACGCGTGCAGCTGGGGTCTTGTCCGCGCTCGACGACAAGTCAGAGGCTGCCGGGAAGAACTCCACCCCGACATCCTTGGACGAGGCGTTGATCACGGTCGTGGACTTGGCGTTAGCCGGCACATACCACGAACCGGCGGAGAAGTTCTTGCCACCCGAGCTCACGGCGCGGTTCAGGCGGTACACATCCGCACCGGCGGCCCAGAGACGGGCGACGACGTGGAACGCATCGTTCTGCTTGCCCGACATCACCCAGCCAGCCGTGCTCGCCGCGACGGTCTTGGCGTCAGGCGTGATGCGGTCGGTGAGCGGATCGAGGCGCTTGAACGGGCCATCGAAGCCGTCGAGGTAGCGATCGAACTTCACGCCCATCTGGATCGAGAGCGTCCAGCCGGCGTTGTCGTACGGACGCGACGGCGGGGCACCCGGATAGGCAAAGTCGTTCGGATGATCCTGCGGTTCAAACATGTCAAGCACGTGCGCACGGAAGGCCTGGCTGCTCTTCACGATGTACGAGCCGGCACCATACTGCTTGCTGCCGACGCTGAAGGGCGCCGTGGCGCGGTGCACAATCACACCGGCCTTCTGCATCGCGACCAAGAACTTCTGCGCGGTGAGGAAGTCGGGCTGATCCACCGGAATCACGTAGCCACGCGGCACGCGCAGGTCCTTGCGGCGGAAGTTCTCTTCGTACGCTTCCTTGGTCGCTCCACCACCACGACCGAAGTCGGCGTTGGCCATGGCATCAGCCACTGGGGCACCACGTCCGCCGCGGCCGCCAGCACCACCGCCGATCTTGGCTTCGGCGTCGGCGAGGATCTTGGGTGTAACGATCCAATCATCCTTGCCACCGCGCTCGATCATGTCGTGGCCCATGCGCCAGATATTGAACAGCACGGTCTCACGGTAGCGCGAGGCGTAATCGAGGATCGCCTTGTTGGCAGTCACCGAGTAGTCGATCGACTGCTTGAAGTGCCATTCCTGGAACGGCTCGAGCGGGTACGGCTGATCGGCGAAGCGCAGCATGCGCGTCGGGACGAACGGAATGGTCATCGGCGTCGGATTGCCGATGGTCTCCGTCAGAATGCCGATCATGTTGTGGAAGTAGGCCATCGTGCGAAGGCCGCCGTTCCACCAGGTCGAGTACGACGACAGCGAGCGATCCACGACGCCCGGCTTGTGCTCCATCTCCATGCGGGCATGGATCGCGGCGCCGACCACGTCGATGCCGGTGATGATCGACTCGTGGAAGTTGTAGTTCGCCGGATCACGGAACGGCGGCGAGAACATCACCGTGCCAGTCGGACCGGTCTGGTGGTGGTTGTACATGATCTGCGGGAACCAGGTCAGGTACATCCACTTGTTCATGTTGATGGATTCGTTCTGGTTCGCGATGTAGAAGTCGCGATTGTCGTCGTGCCCGATGTACTTCTGGTAGAGGCGCGGGATGTTCATGTTGCGCTTCTTCGGGTCGGCTTCCTGCATGTACCAGTTGGCCACGAGCTCCATGCCGTCCGGATTCGCATGCACGAACACGATCACGACGTCGTTCAGGATGCGCAGCGTCTCCTCGTCGTTGCCGGAGAGCATCTGGTAGTTGGTCTCGATCAGCTGATTGGCGCCGAGGACTTCGGTCGCATGCAATCCGCCGTCAATCCAGACCACCGCTTTTCCTTCCTTGGCGAACGCCTTGGCCTCAGCTTCGCCGATTTCCGCGTAGGCGAGCTTCTTGGAGATCTCGCGGAGCCGGGTGAGCTTCTTGATATTCTCCGGGCTCGACACGATCATCGACAACTGCGGGCGTCCTTCAGCGGACATGCCCATGGTGTCGAGTTTCGCGCGCGGCGACTCTTTGGCAATCTTCTGCCAATAGCCCGTGAACTGGGCGTAGTTCGGCAACCAGTAATCGTCGCCGATGTTGTGCCCAAAGTATTCCTTGGGCGAGGTAATCTTGCCCTGAGCCGAAACGCTGGCTGGGGTCGCGAAGAGCGCGGCGACTGCCAGGGCGATGGCCGAGACGCCGGCGAGCCGGTGTCGATTGGCGGAGGAACGCATGCGAGGCTCCGTGGAACGCGTGCGGTGGGGGTCCGCGGCTGACCGCAGACGGGGATGAAGTGATACGGCGGCTTGAGAGTGAGCGTTGACCTCCGGCCGTGAGTAGATTCTGGGGCAAGACACTCGCCGAGGGAAGGGGTATTCACTTCCCGGGGTACGATTTTGCACCGCCGCCTGCACTTTCCCTTTTCCGTTCGCGAGGCCTCTGTGTCATTCGCCCGTTCTGTTCGCGCCGCCGCGCGCCTGTTGCTCCTGGTTAGCACGATCAGCGGAGCCTTGGCTACGGTCGCCGGCGCACAGGTGACGCAGGCCGAGTATGCGGCCCGCCGCGCCGCCTTCGCCAAATCGCTGACCGCCGACGGGGTGATCCTCGTGCTGGGCAACCGCGAGCCAAAAGAGAACTTCCAGAACTTCTGGCAGTCCGAGCACTTCAACTACCTCACGGGCTTTCTGGAGCCCGCAGCGGCGATGGTGATGGTGAAGAAGGGGGACACGGTGGAGCAGTTCCTCTTCGTCGAACCGCGGGACCCTGCCCAAGAGGTCTGGACCGGCGCCCGCCTGGGGGTCGAGGGGGTGAAGCCCAAGACCGGAATGTCTGGCCGTGCGGCGTCCGCACTCCGCGCCACGCTGGACTCGCTGCTCGCGGAGGGCGGCAATCTGTTCACCGTGGGCGACCTGTCCCGTGGTGGTGGCGCTGACGTCCCAGGCAGCACCGCCATCCGCACCGCCGACGACCAGTTCGTCGACCAACTCAAGCTCGCGCACCGAAACGTCACCGTCAGCGACGCCGGCAACCAGGTGAACCGCTTGCGCGGTGCCAAGTCGGCCGCTGAGCTCGCGCTCATCCGGACGGCGGCGCAGGTGAGCGCCAAGGCCCATGTGCAGGCCATGCACGCGATTGCCCCAGATCTTGCCGAGTTCGAAATCCAAGCGCTGGCCGAGTACACCTTCCGCCGGAACGGCGCGGACGGCCCCAGCTACGGATCCATTGTGGGGTCTGGGCCCAACTCGACCACGCTCCATTACAACAAGGACGACCGCTTCATGAAGGCGGGCGAGATGGTCAACATGGACATGGCCGCCTACTACGGTGGCTACTCCGCCGACATCACCCGTACCGTCCCCGTGAACGGCACCTTCACGCCTTCCCAGAAGGATATTTATCAGATCGTGCTCGATGCACAGATGGCCGCCGAGCGGCAGGTGAAGGCGGGAACACGTTTCGCGACACTCAATGACTCCGCCACGGCCGTACTACGGAACGGCCTGACCAAAGTCGGGTTGATGGAGTCGCCGAACGCCACCTACGACTGTGGCAACGGCCGTTCCTGCACGCAGTTGAGCCTGTACTACATGCACGGACTCGGGCACCCGATTGGACTCGACGTCCACGACGTGGATGTCGGGTTTGGCTCGACGGCACCGCTCGCGGTTGGCAGCGCGTTCACGATTGAGCCCGGCATCTACGTGCGCGAAAACCTCCTCGCGATCATTCCGGACACCCCGAAGAACACCGAGTTGCGGGTGAAAGTCGCGGCCGGGCTCAAGAAGTACGCGAACATTGGCGTCCGCGTCGAGGACGACTATATCGTGACCGCGACTGGCTTTGAGCGCCCGACGAGCGAAGCCCCGCGCACGATCGCCGACATCGAGAAGGAAATGGCCAAGAAGGGGCCCATTCCCGCACGCGATGCGGCGACGGTCGAGGCCTACAAGAAGATTCGTCCGTAACCGGCTCAGCGCCGGTTGGTTTCTCGGTTGGTTTCTCGGTTGGTTTCTCCTCTGAGGATTCCCTGTCGCACGCGCTGGGCCTTGGCCGATGCCGCGGGGTCGGGCTCAATCCGCCGTTCGATCAGCACCGAAATGCGGATGGGAACCTGAACCACAAGGCGCTTGCCGTCGCGCAGGAGTTCGACCGAGACTTTGGCGCCCTCGCGGGCGCTGTACTTCTGGCGCCAGCGCTGCCAGGTCGGATCGCCGGTCGACACGCCGTCGACCGCCGTGATCAGGTCGTTCGCTCTGACACCCCCAACGGCGGCCGCGCCGTTGGGATCCACCATGCCCACGCGCACGCCGAGTGAGTCGGTGGACAGCGATACGCCAAACCGCGCCTCGCGGGTGGAATCCGCCCGGATCCGCCAGCCGGCTTTCGCGAGCCAGCTTTCCATCGGATACGTGTCGCGTCCGTCGACATACCGATTCGCAAAATCGGTGAACGTGAGCCCCTTGGCGGCGCGACTCACGGCCCCCCACCACTCCTCGGGCGTGAAGCCGCGTCCCTGACGAAAATTGCTCGCGTACAACTCACGGAACACATCGTCCAGCGAGCCGGCGTTGTCGGTGGCGTCACGAATCAGGATGTCGAGCGCGAGCCCCGCGAGCGATCCCTTGTCGTAATAGATATCGCTCGTACCATCGGTCACATGCAGCCAGGTCTGCAGCGAGGCGTCTTCCAGCGCGACCGGAACCGTCGCCTCGAGGTGCTCGAGCTTCTTCTGCGTGGCGCCTAGGAAGTCAGGCTCCTTCCACACGCCGCCGCGGAGCAGCGAAAGATCGGCGTAATAGTCGGTGATCCCTTCGCTCACCCAGAGCCAGGGCGTCGGCTGCGCCGCCTCATAGCGATATGGCCAGAGATCGATGGGCCGCAGTCGCTTCACATTGAACGCATGAAAAATCTCGTGCGCATACACCGACGGCACAAAGTCCTCATCTAGGGCCTCGGCCTCGACAATCGCCACATTCGAGTTTTCGTGCTCCAAGGCATTCATGCCGCCGAATCCCCGCTCGGCGATCTGCATCATCTCGTAACGACGCCACGGGGTATCGCCGAACACCTGCGTCTGCTTTGGAATCACGCGCTTCATTTGGTCGAGCAGCTTGGCGCGCTGCACCACCGTGGTGCTCCCCTCCGGATACGCCGAGAGGCGAAACCAGACACCGGCGACAAGTGCGCTGTCGACGTCAAAACGGCCAATGAAGAACGGGTGGTCGACTAACTCGTGGTACGTCGGGGCGGTAAAGGTGCGCGCCCCGGTCGCGGGGAGTCCGGTGACCACGCGCCAGGCGGGCTCGGTGGTCACCGTGACTTGCGAGGGAAACTCGAGCGGGCGTCCCTCAGGGTAGAGAAACGCCGCAGTCCCGTTCACGAGGGCGAACTCGTCGCGGGCCCAGTTGCCCGCATTGTCGAGGGTGTCGGCTTTGAGCCTGTACCCGAGCTTCACCTCGCCCGGCGCGTCCGAGTAAATGCGCCAGGTGTCAGGGTCGCTCTTGTCCCATCGTAACGCTTTCCCCTTGGCCGTCGCGTGAAAAT
>Ga0209596_1001047_pt1 | contig 24525 bp, 17 predicted proteins | sample M_130807_MF_Meta_FD_187314 | JGI IMG/M metagenome (GOLD analysis project Ga0209596, IMG submission 187314) | Freshwater microbial communities from Lake Montjoie, Canada to study carbon cycling - M_130807_MF_MetaG (SPAdes) (version 2) | ecosystem: Environmental > Aquatic > Freshwater > Lake...
CTTGCATGCCTATCGCCACGAAGGATTTTGGCAGCCCATGGATACGCTTCGCGAACTCCAACTACTCGAGTCGCTCTGGCAGAGCGGCAATGCCCCCTGGTTAACGACACCATGACTACGCATAAGACGCATTCGCATTGGCGCGACCGCCCTGTCCTTGTGACGGGTGCGACGGGCCTGCTCGGCGGCTGGCTCGTCGACGCTCTGCTGCGCTCTGGTGCGTCCGTGACCGCGATTGTCCGCGACGCAGTGCCGCAGAGCATGATGCTCGCAGGCGACGCGGCTCGCCTGGTGAATGTGGTCCGTGGCGACGTGCGCAATCAGCAGGTCCTCGAGCGTGCGATGGGCGAATATGAAATCAATACCGTGTTTCATCTGGCGGCGCAGACCATCGTCGGTGTGGCCAATCGGAATCCCGTGTCTACCTTTGACACGAATCTGCGAGGCACGTGGGCGGTGATGGAGGCTGCGCGCCGGAGCCCGTTGGTGAAGGCGATTGTCACCGCGTCCAGTGACAAAGCGTATGGTGACCACGACACGCTCCCGTACGAGGAGGATGCTCCGTTGCGTGGCGTGCATCCCTACGATGCGAGCAAGTCGTGTGCTGACATAATCGCCAAATCCTACGCGGCGACGTTCGATGTACCGGTGGCCATTACGCGCTGTGGGAACTTCTACGGCGGCGGTGACTTCAACTGGAATCGATTGGTCCCCGGAACCATCCGCGCGGCATTGCGCGGCACACGGCCCGTGATTCGTTCCGACGGAACCTTGATCCGCGACTATTTCTATGTCGAAGATGCGGTTGGGGCCTACCTGTGTCTCGCCGAGCAGTTGCACTCGCGCCCCGAGCTCCGAGGCGAAGCGTTCAACTTTTCGAATGAGCTGCAGCTCGATGTGCTGACATTTGCGCAGACGATTATGCAGCGACTCGGTAGCACACTCGAACTGGACATCCGTGCCGACGCACCGCACGAAATCCAGCACCAATGGCTCAGCGCCGCCAAGGCCCGTCGCGTCCTTGGGTGGTCGTCCGCCTTCACGCTCGACGAAGGACTCGACCGCACAATCGCCTGGTATCGCAACCACCTCGCGCGTGGCTGAGCACAATATTGAATCGACGGCTGCGCTCCGCGCGCAGATACTCGCGCTCGTCGCCGAGTATCACGCGACGTCGCATCCTACGACCGCCGCTTTTGTGCCTGGGGAAACTCCGGTTCCCGTCTCCGGGCGCGTGTACGACGCGAGCGATATGCAGCATCTCGTGGACGCCGGCCTCGATTTCTGGCTGACCACAGGGCGCTTCGCGACAGAGTTCGAACGTCGGTTTGCACAGCTGATGGAGACGCGTCACGCGATTCTCGTGAACTCGGGATCGTCCGCCAATCTGCTCGCCGTTTCGGCGCTCACATCCCCATCGCTCGGCGAGCGCGCATTGAAGCCCGGTGACGAAGTCATCACCGTTGCGGCTGGCTTTCCGACCACGGTCAACCCAATCTTCCAGAACGGGCTTGTGCCGGTGTTCGTCGATATCGAGTTGCCGTCATACGGCATCGACGTCTCGCAGCTCGAGGCCGCGCGGTCGCCGCGCACGCGCGCAATCATCATCGCGCATGCGCTCGGAAATCCCTACGACCTCAAAGCCGTCGCCGCTTTTGCCAAACAGTACAACCTTTGGCTCATCGAGGATTGCTGTGACGCGGTCGGCGCCCGTTTCGATGGCCGCTCAGTTGGAACGTACGGTGACCTAGCGACCGTCAGTTTTTATCCGGCGCATCATATCACGATGGGAGAGGGTGGGTGCGTGCTCACCTCGTCGCCCAAACTGAAGCAGATCGTCGAATCGTTCCGCGATTGGGGGCGTGATTGCTGGTGCGAAACAGGACAGAGCAACACCTGCGGCAAACGCTTTGACTGGCAACTCGGCGAACTCCCGCCCTGTTACGATCACAAATACATCTATTCGCATATCGGCTACAACCTGAAGCTCACCGACATGCAGGCGGCCGTCGGTGTTGCGCAGCTCGCACACGTGGAGGGGTTCATCGCGGCGCGTCGACGCAACTATGCCTTTCTGCGTTCGCAGCTCGATTCGCTCTCTGATGTGCTGGAGTTTGCCGCGGTGCACACCAAGGCAGAGCCGTCGTGGTTCGGATTCCCAATGCGCGTGCGCGAAACCGCAGGATTTCAACGCGCAGATCTCGTCCGGTTCCTCGAGAGTCGGAAGATTGCAACCCGAGTATTGTTTGGGGGGAATCTCGTGCGTCAGCCGGCGTATGCGGGGCGTGAATTCCGCGTTATCGGCGATCTGCCCAAGAGCGATCAGGTCATGCACGGAACGCTCTGGATCGGCACCTGGCCCGGCTTGACCGAGCCCATGCTGGCGTGGATGGTAGAGAGCCTGCGCGCGTTCTGCCGTGACGGCGTCCGCGCCTGAAGATCATGCGATGACGAGCGGGTTCGATCAAGACCTCGATGGCGGAATCGCCGCCATGGCGCCTCGTTGGCGGCGACTCGATGGGACCTCGGTGCTGCTCACCGGCGCGACGGGATTCGTCGGCACGGTGTTGCTGCATACCATTGAACATGCCCATCGACGACTCGGCCAAGGTCCGCGCGTGACCGCCTGGGTGCGCGACGCTGAGCGACTCCGGCAGCGCGCACCGTGGGTACGCGACGCCTCGTGGCTGACCATCGTCACCGGCGACGTACGATCGCCGATGGTCCTCGACGCGCCTGTCGATTTTGTGGTGCACGCGGGGAATACGCTCCCGGCCGGAGCAGTCGCGGCCGATCCTGCTGCCGCTGAGTCGCTCGTCGTTGACGGGACTGCTCAGGTGTATGCGACGGCGGTCGCTGCAGGCGCTACGGCATTCCTGCAGGTCAGTTCAGGCTCCGTGAGCGGCGAACATCGGACACCCACCTCGCCCATCCGAGAGGACGATCCCGGGATTCCAGTCGGGCATACGCCCGCAGCACGACTTGCGTTGGCTAAGCGGAAGGCCGAAAACTGGTTGTTGGCGACCGCCTCAAATGAGGGCCCTCGCGTGTCGGTTGCGCGCGGTTTCGCGATGTGTGGACCATGGTTGCCACTCGACTCGGCTTTTGCGTTTCCTAACTTCGTGCGCGATGCACTGGCTGGCGGACCTGTGGTCGTGGGCGGCGACGGAACGCCGGTCCGTAGCTTCCTCTACGCGACGGACATCGCCGACTGGCTCTGGACGATCCTGCTCGACGGAGGCGCGTCGCGCGCCTACAACGTCGGATCGGACGAGTGCGTGACGATCGGCGAACTCGCGACGCGGATTGCGGCGGCGGCAGGAGTGGCGGTGCGCGTCGAAGGACATCCGGTGCCAGGCGGATCCGCACAGTGGCATGTGCCGGACATATCGCGAACGCAACGCGAACTGGGGCTCGGCGTGACGGTTTCACTCGACCAGGCTATCCTCCGGACGCTCGAGTGGTGGCGCCATCGGCGAAGCGGGGCTGCGACATGATCGCGCGGCTGCTAGGACGAGCGCCCATGATGCGGCCGCTGGTCCGGCGACTCGCGCTGTGGCTCGTCGAACGGAAGGTGCGCGAGCAGGGAGGCACGCTCTCGTTCGCATCGGAAAGCGTGAGCGTGCACCGCGACGGGCGGACCGTCGTCTTGTCCGAGGCGCACCTTCAATTCGCGCCCGAGATCGCACACCACTTCGACAGCTACTTCCATGCGGTCGGCAGTTTGGGCGACGCGGCTGTCCGTGACTATTCGGTCCCGCGCAACCACATGGTACCAGCGCTGGGGATCCCGTTCTGGCTCGCTGGGCCGACTGAGAGCATGGCGCTCCTCGACGCGTACCTCTCAGATGTCGCGCCTGCGGCCGGCGACCTCGTCTTTGACCTCGGCGCGAACTCGGGGCTTGCCACCTGGTTGCTGGCGCGAGCCGTCGGTCCCACGGGGAGTGTCCACGCGTTCGAACCCGATCCCGGTAATCGCGAGATGTTGGAGCGCAACGTGCGCCAGCACCAGCTCACGCGGGTGCGCGTCCATCCCGAAGCGATCGCCGGTTCTAGCGGAACTCGGCGATTCAACGCCGAGGCGAGTCTAGGAGCCGCGTTTACGGACATTGTCGAGCGAGCCGGATTGGCTCGCACAATCGATGTCCGTACGCTGACACTTGAGGCGGCGGCGGCGATGGCCGGGGGGGTACCGCGCTACATCAAGATGGATGTCGAAGGGGCCGAAATCGAAATTATTGAGCAGGCACGCCCTTGGCTTCGGCAGCATCGGCCGACGCTCGTGATCGACACGCAGCACCGCGTGGGTGGACGTTTCACAGACGGCACCGTCGAGAAACTGCTGCGAGAGTGCGGATATGACGTGCGGACCACACGTGTGCAGGGGATGCGTCTCACGACGGCGCGCCCTGCCACCACATCGTGAACTCGTTCCGTGATATCTTTCGGCCATCCATTAAGGCATCCTGATGATTAACCACGACCCGTTCGAGGATCTCTTCGTCCTCGAGATGACGAACAACCACCTCGGGAGCCTCGACCGCGCCCTGGCGATCGTACGCGCCCATTCGCGTGTGGTGCGATTCAACGGCGTGCGTGCGGCAATCAAGCTGCAGTTTCGTGATGCCGAGCGGTTCGTGCATCCAGACTTCCGCGATCGCACGGACATCCGCTATGTGCGCCGCGTGCTCGAGACCAAGCTCACGAACGCCGAGTACCGCGAGATTGTTGAGCATATTCGAAAGAGCGGGTGTATCCCGATGGCGACGCCGTTCGACGAGCGCTCCGTGGACCTGTGCGTGGAGTTCGAGCTCCCGATCATTAAGATCGCGAGTGCGGATAGCAACGACTGGCTTCTCATTGAGCGGATTGCGGCCACGCGAAAGCCTGTCCTCGTTTCGTTCGGCGGCACCCCGCTCAAGGATATGGACGACCTCGTCACGTTCTTCGAGCGGCGCAACATCCCGCTGGCCATCAACCACTGCGTGGCCGCGTATCCGCACGAGGACTCGGAAGCACAGCTCCATCAGATCGACTTCTTGCGCCACCGGTATCAGGGACACACGATCGGATACTCGTGCCACGAGTATCACGATTGGAGCACGTCCATGCACATCGCCTATGGGAAGGGCGCCCGCACCTTCGAACGGCACATCGACATCGACGAGGACGGCGTTGCGGTGGCGCAATATTCGTCGCTGCCAGAGCAGGTCGACGCCTGGTTCAAGGCGTACCAACGCGCCCGGGAGTTCTGCGGCAACGCGCAGACCTCGCGCCTGGTACCGCTGGACCGCGAAACAGCCTATCTCGATTCGTATATTCGCGGCGTGTACGCGGCCCGCGATATCGCGGTGGGCGAGCTCATGACCGAGAGCGACATCTACATGGCCATCCCGCTCCAGAAGGGACAGCTCTCCACACGCGAGCTTATGCTCGGCAAGTTTGGTCACCGCATGCTCAAGCCGTGTGCCAAGGACGCCGCAATCACCGTCGATGACATCGACTCGCCCTACGGGAAGAACGAGAATATGCGGCGCCAGATCTTGAACCGCGGGTTGTAGTGCGCGTCGCAGAGTATCTCGTCCAGCGGGCGGTCGCACTTGGCGTCGAGCAGGCGTTTCTCGTCACCGGCGGCGGGGCGATGTTCCTCAACGACGCCGTAGGCTACACCCCCGGGCTGTCCTGGCTGTGCGTGCATCACGAGCAGAGCGCGGCGATGGCCGCCGAAGGATGGGCCCGTGTGACGGGTCGGCCTGCGCTCGTGAACGTCACCACCGGCCCGGGAGGCATCAACGCGCTCAACGGCGTGTTCGGCGCGTGGACGGATTCTATTCCGATGCTCGTCATCTCCGGGCAGGTCAAGCGTGAGACAGTCGCTGCGAATTTCCCGGGCTCCGGACTCCGGCAGCTCGGCGACCAGGAGGCAGATGTCCTCGCCATGGCGCGCGGCGTTACCAAGTATGCCGTCTCGCTCGATAATCCGGCCGATGCCCGCTATGTCATTGAGCGGGCGCTGCACCTTGCGACGAGCGGGCGTCCGGGGCCGGTGTGGATCGACGTCCCCATTGACGTGCAGGCGAGTCTGGTCGACGCCGCCACTCTGCGCGGCTACGATCCACGCGAGGACGCTGCGAGTCAGACCCCCGCCATCAGGCAGAGCGATGTGGCCACGATCCTCGACCGCATTGCCGCGGCAGAACGGCCGGTGGTGATGGTCGGCTCCGGCGTGCGACTCGCGTCAGCGTCGGCACTGCTCCTAGACGTTGTGCGTGCCCTCGGCGTTCCGGTTGTGACCGGCTGGACCGCGATTGACGCCGTGCCCGGAGATTTTCCATTGTACGGTGGACGGCCCGGATCGGTAGGAGATCGCGCTGGGAACTTCACCGTGCAGAATAGCGACGTGCTGCTGGTCATCGGTTCACGGCTGAACATCCGCCAGGTGAGCTACAACTGGAAGTCGTTCGCGCGACATGCATGGATCGCACAAGTGGACGCCGACGAGGCCGAACTCCGTAAACCCACTGTGCGTCCGCACCTTGCCGTACATGGGGATGCCCGGGAATTCCTCGAGTCAATGCAGGCCGCGATTGTCGAACGCCGCCTGCCGTCCAACCGACACACCGCCTGGGTGGAGTGGGTGCGCCTGCGAGTGGCCGAGTATTCAGTCGTGCAACCGCGGCACCGGACGACGCAGGGCGAGCTCGTGAATCCCTACCATGCGCTGGACCGACTTTTCGTGCAGCTTGCCGACGACGACGTGGTCGCCTGTGGTGATGGTTCGGCCTGCGTCATCACTAATCAGGTCGCGACCATTCGCGGTACGCAGCGGGTCTTCACGAACAGCGGGAGCGCCTCGATGGGCTATGACCTGCCGGCGGCGATTGGCGCGGCGGTGGCGCGTGGCGGGAAGCGTGTGATCTGTCTTGCCGGCGACGGCAGCCTGCAGCTGAATATCCAGGAGCTGCAGACCGTGGCACATCACCGTCTTCCGCTGAAACTGTTCGTGCTCAACAACGGCGGTTATCTCTCCATGCGCATGTCGCAGGGTGGGTTCTTCAAACGCTTGATCGGCGCCGATGCATCGAGCGGGATCTCCTTTCCCGATCTGTCGCGTTTGGCACCGGCGTACGGCTTGCCCTATGTGCGCGCGTCGGGGGCTGCATTCGAGCGGCGGATCCAGGAGGCGCTCGACATGGAAGGGCCCTGCGTGTGTGAGCTCATGCTCGATCCCGAACAGACGTTCGAGCCTAAGCTAAGTTCACGCGCCCTACCCGACGGTCGGATGGTGTCGGCGCCACTCGAAGATATGGCCCCCTTTCTGGATCGCGACGAGTTTGCGCGGAACCTCCTCGTGCCCCCCTGGCCCGAAGACTGAGCTCGGCGCTGCGGTCACTCCCGCAGCAGATTCACGCGGTGGCGGGAGAACACCATCAGTGTGGGGATGAGTCCGAGCAATCCGGCCACGCCATAGCCGACGGCCGCAGCGCTCGCTCCACCAACCACGCCGGCCCCGATCCCGCCGAACGCCATCGCTGCGCAGGTGAGCACCACCGGCGTCCGCATGGCTTCGTCACGGAACGACCGCGCCCACGCCGACATTGCCTGTAAGAGCAACAGCGCAAGCGCGCCGCCGAGCATCGCGCCAATCGCGGGGAGTGGAAGTACGCGAACCCCGAGCACGGGGAGCCAGCGCAACAGCGCAACCGGCAGCAACAGGACCGCAACTGCCGCCCCGCAGAACACGAGGAGCGTTTGTCCCACCGCCTGCTTCGCTGCGCGATCGAACTCGAGCAGACGCTGCGTGGCCACGAGAGCGCCGAATCCGGGTAGTCGTGCATGCAGCCACGCCGTGGCCAGCCAAGCCGGTGCCACGGTCATTGCCAACGTGAGACCAAAGCGCCCCGCTTGATCGCCTCCCTGTGACAAGAGAAGCACGGGTGCAATCAACTGCGAGGAAAAGTGGAGCGCGAACCAAAGCTGCGCACTCCGACGCTGCTCGCCGTCCAGTTTTCCGCCGAGCGTTGAGCCGTCGGTGCCGGCGAGCTTCGACGGAAGCGTCGTTGGTGCACGCAGCAGTCCGCGGCGCGTCAACACCAACCAACTCCCCGCGATGCCAACTTGTACAAACGCGGCGAGCCAGCACGCGAGCAACGCATTCCGCTGCAGCAGCCCCGACCAGAGAGCAAGCAGAACACCAGCGGCTTGCACAGCTCGCATACTCTGCAGCGGAACTTGCGCCCCGGTCCCCTCGCAAATCGCGAGAAACGGCACCATCATGATATAGACGGCAACTAGCAGAGTCGTCGAGAACCAAAGTACGAGGAATGCCATCGACGCCTGACGGGGCGCATACGCGAACGCACCGCCTACCCCTACGATTGCGACCAGCATCAGCGCGAGGCGCGCATGCCAGCGCAGCGCTGTATGCAATAGCACGCTGATTGCCGTGCGAGCAGTGACGCCACCGGTCAGCTGTCCTCCCGCTGACCACTGCAGAGGCTCCGCCTCGTGGCTCGCAAACTGCACCACAATGGTCGCTGGCCCCATCTCCATGAACTGGGCCAACATCACGACACCAAAGAGGGTAAAGTAGAGCCCCTGATCAGCGGTGCGGAGCTGCGACGCCACGAGCCACAACGTGATAGGCGCACCGCCGAGGCTGATCGCTCGACTGAGTACCGCCCCTCGAACCCGTGGGTCTCGAAGACTCTGGACCAGCGCGCCGATGGGGCTCAGAAGTTGATCCGCTCTTTCTCAGTCACGTAGGGGTGATGACGCACCTGCGTCCAAATCGACCCGATATACTCGCCAACGATTCCAATGAACACCAACTGCACCGACGACAACAGGAAAAACCCAATCAGCACCGGCGCTACGCCGACCGAGAAGGAGTCCCAGTACAGCAACTTATAAATCAGGTAGCCGGTCGCAGTCAGCATGCTGAGGCAGGCGAGGCAAAAGCCAAGAATTGTTGCGATCCGCAACGGAATTTTGGAGTGGTTCACGATGCCGAGAAAGGCAATGTCATACAGCGAATACCAGTTCTGAGACGAAATCCCGCGCGCGCGCCGAGGCTGCGTGAAGGGAACCCGCGCTGGCTCGAAGCCGACGTCGGCAATGAGGCCACGAAAATACGGATACGGATCGTCGATTTTGCGGATCGCCTCGACCACTACGCGGTCGTACAGGCCGAATCCGGTCGTCTGGTTCACCAGCTTGACGTCGGACATGCGGGCGAGCATCCGGTAGTACTGCTCGCGGAGCTGGTACAAGAGCCAGGACTCCTCGCTCTTTTCCTTCACCCCCATCACGACCTTGTGCCCCGCCTCCCACTGGTCGAGGAACTGGCTGATCATCTCCGGCGGATCCTGAAAGTCGCTCGCCATGATAATCAGCGCATCGCCGCGCGCTTCCATCAAGCCGTGCATCGGCGAGCGGATATGCCCGAAATTCCGGGCATTCAGAATCACCTTGACGCTTGAATCCTCGGCAGCAATCGCACGCAAGATGTGCTGCGTGCCGTCTTGGCTTGCGTTGTCGATATAAAGAATTTCAAAGCGGTACTGCGGGCGCGTCGTGAAGATGGCCTGCAGCGCCTCGTACAACGGGCGGACGTTCTCCACCTCGTTGTAGCAGCCGGTGACGATCGTGACGAGCTTCTGGGTCACAGCCGGTCGAGCGCCTCAAGGCCCATCACGGGCTTCCACTGGACGAGCTCGTACTGGGCCAGTCCGTGCACCGTGAACGGATCACCGTCGCGTACGCGGTTGAGCGCTGCCGCCGCATCGGTGTCGCTCACCCGCAGCAATAGCATCCCGCCCGAGCGCGGATCCATGGGCCCAGCCGCGAGCAACGTGCCGGCCTCGTGCAGCCCCCGCAGATACGCGCGGTGCTCGTCCTGGCCAGCAATAATCTCTTCGAGGGGGCGACGATATCTGATGATGGCGATCGCGTACACGGTTGCGTCGGTTCGGGAGCTCCCATCCGGCGGGGATGGTCCGGGACTTTAGGCGTGCCCAAGAACATAACGCCCGGCGCGAAGGGTCGCCTCGTTGCCATGGCGTGCGGCGGCTGATAACATCTCTCTATGCGACCCTCTTTCCGCGCTCTCCTGCCGCTCCTCGCCCTCGTCGGCCTCCCCTCGGTCATCCGCGCCCAGTCGGCCGATGACGCGCGCACGGCCGACGCCCTTTCCCGCTGGATCTCGCTCTCGGCCGCGCCGGGCGCCGAAGATCTCGCGACTCCCTCCCTCGGTAAGTTGCTCGCCGGCTGGACCCGCGATCAGTCCGGGAACTGGATCAAGCGCGTGGGGCAGGGAACACCCCGCCGCGTGGTAGCCTGTGGCTTAGACGTCACCGCCTACGTCGTCAGCCAAATCACCGACCAGGGCTACCTTCGGCTCCATCGGTCCGGAACGACGCTTCAGCATCCGCTGGCGGATCAGTTCCTCGAGGCCACGCGGGTCCAGATCCATACCGCCGGGAAGCCCGTCAATGGCGTTGTGGCAATCGCGAACGGCCACTTTACTCGCCAACACCGAGCCGACAGCACGGTGGTCGGCGTCGATCAGCTCTGGGTGGATGTCGGAGCGTCGTCGCGCGCCGAAGTCGAGAAGCTGGGAATCGCCCTCCTCGACCCCGTTATTCCTGACCGCGCGCCCTGGACTTGGGCGTCCTTTGCCTCTGGCCCCGGCGCGGCAACCCGTGCGGGCTGCGCCGCGGTTGCGACGGCCGCCGAAGGGACGGTTGGAACAGGAGAGACCATTTTCATCATCTCCACCCAACACGTGTTCGGCTGGAACGGCTTGACTGGCGCGCTGCGTCGCATCGGCTCGGTGAACGAGCTTTCGATTATCGACGTGAGCACCCGCACCACCATCTCGCAGGCCAAGGTCATCGTGCCGAAGTCGCGGTATACCGGTTCGCTCGTGGAGTCGGTGAGCGGCGCGGACGCCCGGGCGCTGCTCCAGAGTGTTGCCCAGGCGGCAGGAGTCACCCTGGCCGCGGACGTCGCGTGGATGGCCCCTGCCGCTGCCCCGCCCGCGGTCCGCGTCCCGCGCACCGATGCCTACGAAGCCACCGAGAAGCTTGTCACCACACTCCTCGACCTCCCGGGCGTCCCAGGCCACGAGTGGCGCGTTCGTAACGCCATCCGTGCCTCGCTCCCCAAGTGGGCGGCAGATCGCGCGGTCGTCGACTCAGCCGGCAACCTGATTGTCGCGGTCGGGCCAGACAAAGACTCGGTGGCATTCGTGGCGCACACCGACGAAGTCTCCTTCGAAGTCGACAGCATCCTGCCCGATGGCCATGTGACGCTGACCAAAAAGGGCGGAGTCATTTCTTCCGCCTGGGAAGGGCAGCCGGCGATGCTCGTCTTCGACCCCGATGCCACCGGCAACACCAACGAAGCGCTCCGCGGGGTCTTCGTCCCGCGCGAGACGGCACGGAGCAAGGCACCACCCCGGCTCCTTGCCTGGTTCGGGCTCGACGCTGCGGGGTTGGCTGCGCGCGGCGTAAAGACTGGAGCCGCCGTCCTTGGCCTCAAGCGCGCGGCACGTCTCGCCGGCACACGGGTCACAGGGCGCTCCTCCGACGACCGCACGGGTTCAACGGCGCTCGTCATGGCGGCCCAGAAGATCGACCCCACGAAACTCAATCACAAAGTGATCCTCGTCTGGACCACCGGTGAGGAAGGGGGGCTCCTCGGTGCGCGCGCGTTCGCCGCACGGAGCGGTGCCGGACTCCGGCGCGTGTACGCGATCGACACCTTCGTTTCGAGCGACACGCCCTTGGAAGTGCCGACCTTTGCCTACGCACCGCTCGGCAAGGGAGCCGTGCTGCGCGGGCTGGACGATGGATCCATTGCGCCTCGCGCCGAACGCGATCGCGTGATGCGCGTCGCGAAGGCCAACAACATTCCGCTCCAGGTGGGAACCACACACGGCAGCACCGATGGTTCCGCCGTCGGCGCCTACGGCGCACCCAACCTCGGCATCAGCTGGCCGGGGCGTTACTCCCACACCCCGGGCGAAGTGCTCGACCTGCGCGACGTAGATGCGCTCATCCGTCTGATCGCTGCGCTTGCTATCGCGCCGTAGTCACAGCGCTCTCGTCAGCGCTCGCGTCAGCGCTCGCGTCAGCGCGAACGACCCCTGAGCGGCGATCCGCTCAGGGGTTGAACCACCACGACAGTTTCACGACGAGCGTGTTATCGGGATGTGTGCTGAAGAGATCGCGCACATCCCGTGGGGCGTTGAAGTTGCCAAGGTTCATGTTGCTCTGCGCGCGTCCCTGCTGCCAGACCACGAACAGCGCGCTGGCGGGGCGGTACTCCCAGCGGATCACGATATTCGAATTAAACTGTTTGACGTTGAAATCCTTGAGAATCGCACTCGGTCCGCTGAACGGCCGGAATCGATCCGCGTACAGCGGAGCACGCGGGCGTGCGAGTTCGCGCCAGTCACTGAAATGCCCAGTCGAGACGAACGGCTGTGCGTACAGCTGGAACGACAGGGTCGGCGTTACGGTGAGGTTCGCGCGCCCCGTGATCGTCATGATGTTCTGCTCAAGACGCGCGAACGTGTAGTGCGTAGTGTCGCTTCCCATTGCACCGAAATTCGCGGCCCACTGCTGGTCGTTCACCACATGGTCGAACGACGTTGTAATCCCTGCAGAGTAGCGACTCGACACGCGCACGTCCGTGCTGAGATCGCCGCCGCGGTACCACGACCGCCCTTCATCCGATCTCCCTAAGCGGATGGCCGCTCGCGGCACCCAATCAGGGCGCGGATCTCCAATGAGATCAAACCGCATCCCAGTCTCCGGCGACTGCGTCAGCGCCGGCCCGCCGCGCGCACAACTCACGCAATTCACCAGGCCGAGGTCGCTTCCTGTCATGGTGAAAGCGGCTTGCCAACTATTGCGGAACGTGACTGAGCCGTGTGCTTGTGCAACGCGAGCCGTCGGTAGTCCACCGGTCGTCCAGTGCGCGTCCATCGACACATAACTACTCGCTGCACGCAGCCAGCGAGTTGGCGTGACTTGGAGGAACTCGAGTCGCTGCGTGATTTGCTCGTCATTGACCGTATTCACAAATCCGAAATCATTGAGCTCCAGTCCACCATCAGCGCGGCGCAGGTTTGTATTCGAACGCCACCACCCTTTGAGCTTGGTTAATTGTGCGGAGTAGGCCATTCCGCTCAGTGAGGTGCGCGTTGGGTCGTACCGCGTGTCGCCATCTGGGCGTTGGAAATAGTGCACGCTGCTTGTCTGCGTCAGCGCAATCGATGACGCGCTCCCGCTGACCTGTCCGTTCGCTGTGTAGGCAAGCAGTCGCCACGCGTCACCAATATTGATATAACCCTGGAGCACCACCGTCGTCGCATCACTTCGCAGAACGGGCGCGGTGATTGCATCCAGTGAACGCCTGACATTCGTAATCTGTGTGCCGATTTGCGCACGACCGCCATTCCACTCCTGCACAGCACGGGCCACGAAATAATTCGTCTGCGGCTCGATCGTGGTTCCTGCGCCGCCGACCACACGCTCCGTAATGGCGTCCACCAATCCAATCGACAGGCCATTCGCGAACTGCCCGGTCAGTTTTGCGGCACCGAGAATCGGCGTGAACGCTGGGTCGTTGCCGCTGCGAAGCTGCGGTGTCCGCCCAATGCGGCGTGCGTAGAAGAGTCCCTCGCACGGTCCAGAACAACGGTACAGTCCAGCTCCTTCTTGGAAAAATGGGCGCCGCTCGTCGAGCCGGATCTCGAACGCGGAGAGATTCAGCATGGCGGGGTCTGCCTCAACCTGACCGAAATCAGGATTGATGGTGGCATCCATCGTGATGTTTGATGTGAGACCCGCTTTCACGTCGATTCCACCGGATAAGTGCGAGCGCATCGCCGGTCCACCCGTAGCCGAGTACGAGTCCGTTTTTGCCACCGCGTACGGGAGCACTTCCAGACGGCGCGGCTTTGCAATTCCGCTAATGCCGCTCAGCGTCCCAAGTTGCGACATGAAACCGATAATCGACCGACGATACACCGGCCACGAATCACGCTCGTTGAGTCGCGCTATATCACGCCAAATCCCGAATCCGAATTCGTGCACATCCTGATCCTTGTAGCGCAACTGACTAAACGGAACACGGAACTCCGCCACCCATCCCAGTGAATCAACGCTAGCCACTGCGTCCCACACACCGTCCCACGTGGGGTCCTCGGTGACGTCACCATAGATCGAGTAGTCCCGCTTCACCCCCGCCGGGTTGATCGACATCTCGACGCCCGTGCGCCGATCGTGAAACGCATCAATCACGATCTTCAGTTGATCGCTCGACGTCTTCACGTCGCGACGACTGAGCAAACGTATAATGCTGTCGGGATGCGGATCGAACGCGCGGACCACGACATACAAGTAGCGGTCGTCGTACACCACGCGTGCTTCTGTTCGAAACGCGGGGTCGATGTCTTCCCCGGGATCAAACTGTCGAAAATCCCGCAGCGGTGGCGTGAGCAACCACGCGTCATCGGTGTCGCGCCCGTCAATCACCGGTGGGCGAGACACGCGCATCGCACGCGCCGATGTTGGCTCGCTCCCCTGCGCGCGGAGACCAGACGCTACCACCACGGAAACGAGCAGTGCAATCAGCGACCGCCACGATAAGTGCCCAGCCCTCACTCTGGCGTCACCATCACATCAATCCGGCTCAGCTTCGCCGGTGCGGCATAAATGCGCATCGTCGCCTTCACAAAATCTTCGGTGCGGGCTTCAAAGATGTTCGGCACAAAGGTCTGCGGATTCCGGTCCGCGAGCGGGAACCAGGAACTCTGCACCTGCACCATAATCCGGTGTCCCTTCTTGAACGTGTGGTGGATCTCGGGCATCTCGAAACGCAGCGAGTCGGGCTGGTTCGGCACAAAAGCGACCGGCCGCTCGAAACTCCGACGGAACCGCGCGCGAAACGGCTCGCCGCGCACAAGCTGATGCGTCGCTGCTTTCGTCCACATCCTTGGCACTCGTCTTCACGTACTTATGCGGCGTCATCTCGGTGTACTCCCCTTCCGAGTTGAATCGCCCGCGTGCGTCCTGATACACGAAAATAAATCCCGATTCCAGATACCGCGTCCCGTTCGGGCCGAGTGAGGTTCGGTACGCGTCTGGGCCGTAGGGTGCCACACCGTAGGGCGTACGATCCATGAGAATCGGCCACGCCTGCGCGCTGTCCTTCGGCACATAGATGGCGGTGAAGAGCTTCACCCCGTCGCGCATCGGAATGCGCACTTCAAGCTTGCGATATCGCGCCTTCACCGCCTCGGCGGCCGCTCCCGAAGGTTGTGGGCGCTGGGCCTGGACAGTGGACGCGAGAAAAATCGCTGCCAACAGCGTGCGAACAGTGAGACGCGCCACGACGAGCTCCAAGTGTACGGGACGTTGAATTATACGGAGCGGCAGGAATCGTCGCGCGGCATCACTTACGGAACCGTCGGCTTTACTGGCTTGGCCGGCTTGCTCCCGTTCATACGCGGGCGCGGACCGTTCCCAACCTCTTCAACGAGCTTCTCGACGTAGTTCGTGATCTTCGCGTAGTGTGGGTAGTCAATGAACTCCGGCTCGTCCGTCTTCTGGTGGTAATCACCGTGCAGCCCGGTAAAGAAGAACGCGATCGGGACCCCAGCCTTGGCGTAGTTGTAGTGGTCGCTACGGCCATAAATATTGTTGTAGCCACTCCACGACAGCGAGTCATCAAACTTGTAGTCGAGCTGCAGCGGATTGGCCTGCTTGCCGTTTACCGACTTGACGGCTTCACCAAGATCCTTGGAATCGAAGTACGACCCCACGACACCCAAGTAATCTGGACCGCCGCCCGGCAAATCTTCCGCCCGCCCACGCCCAATCATATCGATGTTGAGCTGCGCCACCACCGAATCCAGCGGTACGGTCGGGTTTGCCGTAAAGAACGCCGACCCAATCAGCCCGCCTTCCTCGCCGGTGTGCCACACGAACAGCGTCGAGCGCTTCGGCTTCACCTTCATGCTCGCCATGTACTCGGCGATCTCCAGCACACCCATCGAGCCCGAGCCGTCGTCGTCGGCGCCGTTGTTCACGGAGTCCATTCGTGCCTTCGGGACAACCTTGCGAATGCTGTCCATGTTCACCTGAATCGTCGCGAGCTGTGCCGCGGTCAGGCCGATCATCTTGTTCTCAATCAGCATCTTATTGCGGATATCGTTAAACACCTTCAACGAATCCTTGTCGACCGGCACCGGCGTGAAACCTACGTGGTCGTTATGCGCGCCGATTGCGACATACTGATTCTTCAGCACCGGATCACTCCCGGGGAGAATCGCCACCACGTTGCGCGCCCACTCGGTCGGGAGCTCCACAAAGTCGAGCGAGGCCGACACCGTGCCGCCGCGCGTCCCAGCCGTCATCCCGTCGGTTCCACGTCCGCCAAACAGCTCGGCGGCCGCAGCCTTCGTCACACGCAACTGCGCCTGCGGCGTCAGCTGATCGATCTGGCCACGAAGGATCGCCAGCGAATCAATCGGCGCGCCCGCACCACCAGCACGTCCGCCACGTCCACCACGCCCACCAGCACCACCCTGAGCCGCAACAGTCGGCACATTAATCGCCACACGCTGCGCATCCGTCAGCCCATCCAAGTCAACCGTTGCGACGGCGACTGCCCCAGCAAACCGCGACGGAGCCGGCGCCGCGAACCCACCGCGTCCACCGCCACCGCCCGGGCCACCTGGGCCGCCACGACCGCCGGCCGGCGCGGCCACCGGAGCGGCCGGGAGCACCACCACAAACTTCCCGTTCGCCAACGCAGCCGGAATCTGCTTGGTCGTGTCACCCTGCGTACCGCCGAAAATCACCTCAACATTGCTGATCGGCTTCGGCGCCGCACTGCCCGGTACTGCCACCCAATCCTTGTTCCACGCGAGCGGATTGCCATTGGCCGTCAGCCGCGAATGGTTCGTGTACTGCTTCGTATGGAAGGGGAGCACTTGGAAATAGGTGCCGTTGTCCCCAGCCGGAATCAGACCAAGGCGCTTCACCTCGGCGGCGATATACGTCGTCCCCTTCATGTTGCCGATACGCCCAACCTGACGACCGAGCATTGAGTCGTCCGCAAACTGGTAAAGGCGAATCTGGAGGTCCTTCGGGGTGATCGCGGCCGACGTCGGCGTCGGCTTCATCGTCGAAGGATTGCCGAAACGATTCAACTTGCCGGCACTCTGCGCGCCCAGCAAGGCGGGGGCCACGGCGAGAACGAGCAGGATGGCTCGGGTAGGAATAAATGGGGAACGCATGGAGGCTCCGTCGAAAAGTGGTCGTCTCAAGGTTGGGACCGCAGGACAGGGACCGCACCGATCCTGCCTAACGTATAGAATACGCGCCAGACTGGCTGGACGCTTGGAGTCCCGCCAGCGATGGCTAGTTTCAGGGGATGGATCTGGGACTCTCCCCTTGCTGCGCTCGGCGCCTGACGCCATGAACATCGTCAACGTCGGCTACAAATCCACCAACTACTTCGCCATCGGAAGCACCGGCACGCCGTTGCTCGTGGATTGCGGGTGGCCGGGGACAATGCCCCTGCTGCTCGCGAATCTCAAGCGGTTCGATATCCCGCTCTCGGCGTTCCAGCACCTCTTGGTGACACACTTCCACCCCGACCATGCCGGACTTGCCCAAGAACTCAAGCAGGCGGGGCTCACCTTGCTCGTCTGTGAAGGGCAGGAACCCTTCATCCCACAGCTCAAGCAGTGGATGAAGCCGGAGATGCACTTCCACGACATCACCCTCCACGACAACCGCGCCTTGCCACTCGCCGAGAGCCGCGCCTTCCTCAAGGCGATCGGAATCGACGGCCAGGTGATCGCCACGCCAGGCCACTCCGACGACAGCGTCAGTCTAATCCTCGACAGCGGCGACGCCTTCGTGGGCGATCTCACCTCACCGGGTGCAGTGCCTGAAGAGCACGCGGCCGCCGTCGCCGCGAGTTGGGAGGCAATCCGTGCCGCAGGCGGGCGCACCATCTATCACGCCCACTCGCCGCTCCGCCGCATCTGACCGCCGAGCACCCTGATACACAACGCCCCGATGCTCGCATGAGCATCGGGGCGTTGTTACATCAGGTGCAATCGCGTACAGCCTCTAGCAGCTCTTGCACTTGTGATTGTTTTTCGAGCCGAGCTTCTCGAGGTGCGCCAATGTTTCCACAAAGGGCGGGATACGCTGCACCGGCCCGTTTGCCATATCTGCGGTCGTCTGTCCCTTGCGCGAGACGGCCATCACATCGACCCCCTTCGACACGAGATAGTCGATCAGCTGATCGTCGCCGCGCGCGGCGGCATGATGGATGGCGTTGTACCCGTTGAAGTCGCGGGCATTCGGATCGAGATGCAAATCCTCAATCAGATACTTGACGGCGGCGAACCACGAATCCGGGGCGTGCATGTGCGCATTCGCCGCGTAGCCCTCACCGTACCCGACGCCGCTCGCCGCATGGAGCGGAAATACACCCGGGCCACCTGCCGGAATCGGCGGCAACCCTGATTTGTCACCGGCCGTGCTGTCGGCATCTGCGGGGCTTGCATCATCACCGAGCGTGCGTCCCACCGGCTTCTCAGTCGGAATATTCGGATTTGCGCCATACTTGATGAGCAGCTGCATCGCCGGGACGTCGAGCCCGTAGGCAGCACGCCAGAACGGCGTCGATCCCTGCATGTTCACGCCGAGCAAATCGAAGTTGTACGACATGTACCAGAGATGCTTCTTGAGGCGTACATTCGGATCCGCGCCAGCCTTCAGCAGCGCCTCCATGAGCTCCAAGTGGGTCGTCTGCTGTTGCTGCTGTGCCACCGGCTGCGGATACAGCGACTTCGGCGCCCACTGCACGTTGATGGTCGCATACAAGGGCGTCGCATTGGCGTCGCTCGCGAGCTTCGGGTTCGCACCCTTCGCCAAGAGCATCTTCGCCAGATCAAACTGCCCGTTGATCGTGGCCATAAGCAGGGGGCTGGTGTGATCGCCCGCGCTCACCTGATTCACATCAGCACCGGCCTTCAGCAGCACATCGGCGGTCTTCATGTTCCCTTCGCGCACGGCGAACAGGAGCGGCGTGAGCCCGCCCTTGTTCCCCACGAGATCGCCGTAGCTCGCGCCACGCGTACCAATCGCCATGCCACCGCTCGAGTCGGACGGCGAACCGCCACGTCCACCGCGGCCACCACCACCAGCGCCCCCTGCGCCACCACCGCGCGGCCCAGTCGCGGCGATCGGCGCGGCCGCGGCCTTCTTGGCCTGGGCGCTATCCTCAGCCGTCACCGGTGCAGTACCAGCGCCGCGCCCGGCGGGAGCCGGAGGCGCCTCGGCGGCTTTCACCGCCGCAACCTTTCGCGTGCGCAACGTCAGCGCTGCACGATCGGTCTTCTCTCGAGCTGGGACGTCCTCAACCTTCGACACCACCTTCAAGTCCGCGCCGCGAGCCGCCAACAACTCGACCGCCGCGGTACGATCGTACGCCGCGGCCCACATGATCGGGGTCTGACCGAACGCCGTTTCCTTGGCGTCCACTGGCGCGCCCTTGTCGAGCAGTGCCGTGACAATCGCCTTATCGCCAAGCGACGCGGCGAAGTGGAGCGGCGTCGTGCCACCCGACGACGTGGCCGCCTTTACGTTGGCGCCCGCATCAAGCAATACCTTGACCGCGGCAACACTCCCGCTGCGCGCCGCCAGATGCAACGGCGCATAGCTCCCATTGCGCGTCACGGCTTCGAGTCGCGCACCCGCTGCAACCAACATCGTCACCGTTTCGGCGTCGCCCGACATCGCGGCCCAGTGCAACGCCGTCATGCCGTCGCCCTGCGCAGCGTTCACATCAGCACCCTGACGCAACAACGCCTTGAGGCGGGCCGCGTCATGCTTCATGACCGCATCAGCGACCGGCGCATCGACGGTCGTGATCGCCGCAGGTGCGGAGACTGCGACCAGTAACAGCGCCATCGCCATCAACACAGCCTTACGCATGAGACGCGAGGTTCAGGGTTCCGGTGCTGTCACCAAGCGACTTCATGTCGTTGACGCCGAGCGTGTGCATCATGCTCAACATCGCATTCGCCATCGGCGTGCCATCGGGCGCCTTGATGTGCACGTTGCCGCCCATGCGGCCGTCGGCCTTACCCACCACGATCAGCGGGCAGCGGCGATGGCTGTGCAGGTTGCTGTCGGCCATCGGCGATCCGTAAATGATCATCGTCTTGTCGAGCAGGTTGCCATCGTTCTCCTGAATCGCCTTGAGCTTGTTCAGGAAGTACGGCAACTGCGCCACGTGGTACTTGTTGATCATCTGGAAATCGCTCACGCCCTTCTTGTTGCCGCCGTGGTGCGAGGCGGGGTGGAACGGCTTGTCGGTGCCGCTCTCAGGATACGTACGCGCCGAGCCGTCGCGGCCCATCTTGAACGAGAACACACGCGTGATATCTGACGCAAAGGCCAGCGCCTGAATGTCGAACATCACCGCCACGTGCTCCGAGAACGAATCCGGCACACCGGCCGGCGCTTCGGGCATGTCGCGCTGTTCGCCGCTGATATTGCGCGTTTCGATCGCCTGAATGCGGCGCTCGACTTCGCGGATGTCTTCCAGATACCGGTCGAGACGCGTCCGGTCGTCAGCGCCGAGCGAGCCCTTGAGTGAGACCATCTCGCTCGCGACCCAGTCGAGAATGCTGCGACGCGACTGCCGACGGGCAAAACGCTCTTCCGTCGACCCGCCAACCCCGAACAACTTCTCGAAGGCCACGCGCGGGTCGCGAATCACGGGCAGCGGCTCCGTGGGCGAGGCCCACGAAATCGAGTCGGTGTACACGCAGGCATAGCCATACGCGCACCCGCCCGCCTGGTCCACGTTCTCAATGCACAGCTGCATCGACGGGATCGGCGTCGTCTGTCCGAACTTGCGCGCGTAGATCTGGTCGATCGACTCGCCGACGTGGATGTCCGACCCTTCCGTCTGCTTGGGGTGCGATTGCGTCAGGTACACCGCGCTCGACCGGAAGTGATCGCCACCGATCTCCTTCGGGGCGTTCGGTTCGGCTTCACGGCAATCCGTGTTGCTGATAATCGTCAGGTAGTCGCGGAACGGCTCGAGCGGGCTCAACGCCGATGGCGAGAGATCGAACGCGCGTCCGGTGGCTGCTGGCGACCAGTAGTTCAGCGATGCGCCGAGTTCATTGCACCCCGCCGCGCCGTGCACCATCTCGATCGCGACCATGCGCGGCGCCTGCTGCGACGTGATCCGCCACGTCGGCTTGCCCGCCGGGAACATGGCGTCGAGGAAGGGGAGTGCGACGGTCGCACCCATCCCTTGCAGGAAGGTACGACGCGGAAGTGCCTTGCCACTGATGTACGTCATCGGATTCCTCGTGCTACGGGGTTAGCGGGTGCCGCTGGAGTTGCGTGTCGCAGCGTCGGCGGAGACTGCCGCCGGCACGCGACGCATACGGAATGCATCGCTCGATACGATGCCCATCACAAAACGGTCAAACTTGTAACCGCTGGGCTCAGCGTCACGCTGAATCTTGCGGATGGTCGGCTGGTCGTAGAACTCCACGCGGCGCCCGAGGGCGTAGGCCATCAGGTTCTGCGTGAAGGTGCGAACGATCGGCGTGGGGTGCTTGAGCAACGCGGCACGCAACTCCGGCAGCGACGACACCGCGGAGCCATCATAGAGCTGGCCTTGCGTGTCGAGCGACGCGCCGTTCTCGCGAATACGCCACTGGCCGGTTACGTCAAAGTTGTCGAGTGCCAAGCCAATGGGGTCAATGACCTTGTGGCACGACACGCACGCCGGGTTCGCGCGGTGCATTTCCATCCGCTCACGCGTGCTCAGGAAATGTCCGTCCTTGGCCTCGCCCGTCTTTTCGAGGTCCGGCACATTCGGCGGCGGTGGTGGTGGTGGCGATCCGAGGATCACTTCCATCACCCACTTGCCGCGGAGCACGGGCGACGTGCGATTCGCATGCGAGGTCAGCGTCAGAATGCTGCCCTGACCCAAGAGCCCGCTCCGGCGATTATCGGCATACTGCACGCGACGGAAGTTGCTCCCCGTGATCCCGGGCATGCCGTAGTGCTGGGCCAGCTCGTCGTTGACGTACGTGTAGTTCGCGGAGAGCAGGTCGAGTACGCTCCGGTTCTCGCGCACGATGCTCATGAAGAACAGTTCCGTCTCGTGACGCATAGCGTCGGCGAGCTGCTGACGGAAGTTCGGGAACTGCAATGCATCCGGATGCACCTTCTCGATGTCCTGCAGGCGCAACCACTGGGCAGCGAATCGCGTGGACAGGGCGTCACTCCGCGGGTCGGCGAGCAACCGCGCGGCCTGCGTCCGAAGTCCTTCCGGCGTGCTCAACCCACCAGCGCGGGCCACCGTCATCAACTTCTCGTCCGGCGGCGTTCCCCAGATGAAGAACGCAAGCCGCGTTGCGAGATCGGCATCGCCGACCGCGACCCGCGACCCGGCCTTGGCGCCCTTCGGAATCTCTTCAACGCGGAAGATGAAATGCGGGCTCGAAAGCATCGCCTCGAGCGCGCGACGCACGCCGATCTCGAAGCCGCCTTCCTTGGCGCCGCGATCGTAGAACTTCATCAGCCCGGTCACATCGTTCGCGTTCAGCGCCCGACGATACGCGGCGCCACCGAGCGACGCGACAATGCGCTCGGCGCACGGTCGCGCTTCCGCTGGCGACAACGGACGGCAACTGAAAATCCGCTTACGGCTCGGCGTGTCCGACACGCCGGTCGCGTTGAAAGGACCAGTGACGGTCACTTCGCGGAGATGCGCCAGCGCGGTCACACCGCTCTGCGACCCAATCTGGGTGTCGGCAATGCTGTTGGCGATCGGGGCAAGGTTGTCGTTCACCGGCCCATCAAAGGTGCGGACGAACGCCGCGGTCACACGCTGCGGGCCAGCACGGAGCTGGATCGGCGGGGTCTTCACGTCCATGCCGGTCGGATCGGCCTGCGACATCCCGCGGTCGACGGGGATCATCGCGACCCGCTCGCCGTTCACGGAAAACTCAATCATCTCGTCAAACGGCGCGGCGGAACCAAAAATCTGGCCGGTCGGAATCGAGTGCATCATCGTCGACAGCACGTACTGACCGTCGGCGGGGAAGTTGTGCATCACGCTGATCCCACCACGTGTGCCAAACGGCGCTCCGTCCACCTGATCCATCTGTGACGCGAGCCGCGGAATCTTGTACGTCTTGGCGGCACGGGTGGCCTTCGGGTCGCCCACGGCCATGCGGCTCACTTCCGCGGCGGCGTCCATGTACGCGTCGAGCGTCGTCGCCGAGGGGACCTGCACGTCGGAGATGTTGTCGAAGTTGTTGCTCTTGGTGTCGAGCGGGAGCCACGAGCCGGCGTCAATATCGAGGGTCAGCAGGTCGTGCACCGACTTTTCGTACTCGGAGCGGTTCAACCGCTGGAAGCTCCGGGATCCCGGGTTCGGATTGATGGTCGCGGCCGCGTCAACTAGCCGTTCAAGCGTTGAGGCCAAGGCCGCGAGCGTGTCACCACCCGGCTTTTGCCACCCCGGCGGCGGCATCATCCCTGCGCGGAGCTTGGCAATGATCTTTTCCGAGAGTGCTGGCGACTTGGCCGCTGCTGCCACATCAAAAGTCTCAAGCGAGAGGTCGCCGCGACGTTTGTCGTCGTTATGGCACTCTGCGCAGCGTTTCTGTACCACCGACGTGAGCGCCTCGGGAGCGACAATCAGTGCATGCGTCACTGGCGCGTGCGCAGCAACGAGCGCCGCCGGACGCACGGCGTAGGCAACACAAACGGACGCGAGCAACAGTCCGGAAACCGTTGCAACGGTGATAGCTCTCACGTGATTAACTCTCAGTTATTCGCAGGCAGGAACGAAATCGCGCCCTTCCTTCTATAGACGCGCGTATAAGATTGGGACGGAAACCACGACCCCGCAAGTACTGTCGACCCCCCCCCTGGGCGGGCATACCGAGCGGCACCCCTTGCCGAGTTCGGTCGTTGAGGCGATACTCGCCGTCGACCGAAAGTAGCCGCCCATTATTCCGGAGATTCCTGTGCGCGTTCGTTGGATTCCAATGCTGATTGTGATTACGCTCCCTGCGTCCTTGGCGTTGCATCAAGGGGGCCGCCATCTGAACCCGGTGGCTGAGATGCTCGCGCAGCACAAGCCGGTATTCGGTCTTTATGCGCCCTCCAACCGCAGGCCGCGGGGCGACACCACGACGGCCCCCACCAAGACCGCCGCGCAGCTCGCCGCAGACGCCCTGGCTCACACCCCGTCAGATTTCGTCTTTGACGGCGGCATGGAAGGGGACTGGGACAAGGGCTACGCGGGCTACTTGGACTTCGTAAAGGGGATGCAGGACGGCGGGACTCCCGCGCAGCGCTGGGCCCACCCCCTCGCCGTGAAAACCCATAAGATCGCCGAGAACCCGACCCTCGCCGCAGAACGCATCGGCAAGGCGCT
>Ga0209596_1001048_pt1 | contig 24525 bp, 25 predicted proteins | sample M_130807_MF_Meta_FD_187314 | JGI IMG/M metagenome (GOLD analysis project Ga0209596, IMG submission 187314) | Freshwater microbial communities from Lake Montjoie, Canada to study carbon cycling - M_130807_MF_MetaG (SPAdes) (version 2) | ecosystem: Environmental > Aquatic > Freshwater > Lake...
GCATACCGGTCAATACGGCATGAAATCGTCCTCGTTGTCGTTGGCGAAAACTCAAGATTTGAAGCGGTAAATGTCATTCGGATTGACTCCATGGCGAAGTTTGTGTGGCGCCGATACACAGCGCGAAAATGCGTCATAGAGGGGCTCCCGTGGACAAGTTCATTCTGTGCTCCAATAGCAACCAGCTGGAGGAGTGCACCTGGCATTATTAGTATCTACAAAGAAGGGTTTAGACCAGATATGTCGTAGCCGATGTATTCGCCGGAACGCAGCAGAACGATGTAAAGGTTTTTCCAAGTGTAGCGGGACCGTTTGTATTGATACCAACGCCTCCGACAAACATATCATACCTATCAGACTTATTGGCGATGACACCAATGTATTGGGTGTTGTCGCGGCGCTTCTGTGGTGGCTGAGCGACAGCCAGCGACTTCGCAATGATCTGGCGCTTCATTTGAGTCAAGTAATCTTGTGCCGAATTGACCTGCATTTGTGATTTATACGGGAAAAGAGTATCACAGTAAATGAGGTTCGTTCTCGTTAGCACACATGTGGACCAGACAACAGGCTATTCAAAAGTAGTCATTAATCTTCTGAAGCAACTGAGCACTCTAGCTCCAAAGGTGAAGACTTATCACTTTGGATTTCAGCGTCACCCGAGTAGGGGTAATCTTCGTAAGGTTCCGGATGGAGTCGTGGCGTATGATGCGGCTGCAAATGAGGATCCGAAGGAGGAGGGATTCGGATTCAACAAGATTCACGAGTATCTGGAGATGGTCAATCCTGACATCGTAATGATCTACAACGATCCTTTGATCATCCACCGGTTCATTGAGGCGATGAAGTTCAAGAAGGGGGAGTCTCCTTACAAGCTTTGGCTGTATGTGGATCAGGTATATGAGGGAATTGCCCCTCCTTTGATTGAGACGATGAAGAACAACGCTGACCGCATCTACTGCTTCACAAAGTACTGGGCAGATGTCTTTTTCAAGTATGGAACATTCCCAGATGTTCGCGTTCTGGAGAATGCAGTGGATACATCCTTCTTTTCAAAGCTTCCAGTGTCTGCTCGTAGAACGATCCGAACATCTATGAATCTGGCATCCGATTCTATCCTGATGGTCAATGCAAATCGCAACACACAGCGTAAGCGTCACGATCTTGCAATTATGGGATTTGTAGAACTCCTCCGCCGTGATCCTAAGAAGCCCTATCACTTGATGATTGTCACTGGTCTGAATGGTCAGCAGGGCGCCTACTACGATGTAAATCGTGTCTACCAGACAGAGCTCACACGTCATGGACTAGATCCTAAGGTGATGGCCACTCGTCTTATGATGGTGGATACGTCAGCAAAACCCGTTCCAGACTCTGCAATTAATGATATCTACAACGCAGCCGACATTGGTATCAATGTGTCCGACGGCGAGGGATTTGGTCTCTGTCAAATTGAGCACCTCTATACAGGAGCCCCTCAGATTGTAACGGATATTGGAACTTATCGCGCCTTCATGGATGAGAGCGTGTGCACGTTCATTCCTCCAGAGGATCGCACATATTTTCCAGGAACGATGCCCCTGGGTCTTTGGGCACCTACGTTTGACTACAAGAAGGTTGCCGATGCAATGGAGTCAGCAATCAAGACACTTCCCGAGAAGAAGGTGGCTGCATCATCATATGAATTCAAGACATGGGATTCGGTATGCGCTAACTGGCTCTCCGATATTAGAGCAGAAATCGAATTGAAGTAGGGCTGACCAGCTCGCCCATTCGCAGTAAGCGCTGATTATCATCCCATGCAGGTCCATCAAAAATCTCCTTAGAGTCGGGATCCAAGATTAGCGACATTCCTTTCACCAGAACCTTCTGAAGACGCCGATGTTTCCGAGATGTATTGCGGAGCACGGTCTCATCCAACTCTTCATTCTTGATGTTTGGCTTGAATGCCAGATCTTCACCCGTTGTTGTGCTGTCAAATCGCATACAGGATACAACCGGTCTCTCCTTGGAGTGGAGCTTCCGATGGATCTCGCAATCAATCGCTGACTCCTTCAACAATAATGCAATCCGCTGACTAATGCGTTCCTTTTCGAAAGCCGTTTCGTAAAGGTATTCATCTGTGGACATGAACGTTTCCACTGGATCTCCTTCGTATCGCTTCATGACCATGTCATTACGCCGAATGGGCGTGATGTTGGGACCCTCTTGTGTCTTCTTTTGAGCATCCGAAAAAACCGAGATGTAGAAACTCACCTTGACTGTGCGATCCTCCATGGGCAATGTGGCGTGAGAGCAAATACGGATTGCACGACCAATGACCTGGTCATGACGGGCAGGTGTCCAATGGGGCTCAACGATGTGAACGTGGCGTACATTCGCCAATGTAATACCCTCTGCACCTGATGCTGATGCCATCAACAACTGCAGGATCTTCTTGGGGCGTTTGGCAACACTCTCTTTCAATGAGGCAGGGAAGTTCTTAGAATAGACGCCATTGAAGATCTGACGGGTCAAGTCACGCTCTTCCTCATTCTCCTCACCAGTGTAGAACGTATATGCAGGACGATCGTCCAGCATATTGGGGTCCTCCACCCATTGATTGGCTTGCTTGATGATCTTATACGGTTGCCATCCAGCCGTCTCCAAAATCGCTGACAAGATGCCCAATCCTTCCAACGCACGGTACTGAGAATACACGAACTGATTGTTTCCCAGGGACTTCTTGATATTCTTCAGGATTGCCAACATCTTAGGACTGAATGCCTCTAATGCCTTCTCAGACAGGTATTTAGCAGGGTTGGATTTGATGCGCTTAAGAACTTCATCGTTGTTTGGAGGCTTATCTTCCGTCACACCTTCTGCATTGACTTCAGCCACGCGCAAATCCGGTGGTGTTGCGTAGTCGCATACAAGACGCGTCGGAACACGGAATGTGCTAAGGTTCTCATTTAGCTTGGAGCGACCACGGCGCGAGTCAATCTTCATCTCAATCCAACGGACTTCTAGGTAACGAGTAAATTGTTCGTTAGACATCTCCACTTTCTCAAGGGTGTGCTCCAAATCAATACGACGCGGAAGCAGGCGCTCATCGGCACCTTTGAAATACGATACAAGACCCTGAATACGACGGCGAAACATCATTGGATTCTTGATGTTCAGTCCATCCAGGAACAGAGCAGAGAACTCCTCGTAATCCGTGGGCAGACATGTCAACTGTTCAGTGGTGACACGTTCAGAGGAGATTTCACCTCCACCAACATCAATCTCGATCTTGTTCTTGATAGATCCAACCCAATCGGCTGCTTGAGGGATGAATGGAAGGTCCTTCATATATTGAACGGCGACACGGTCACCCTCTCCATTATAGGTTGAACGAAACTGAGGTGGGTTTCGAGTCACCATCACGTGCTTTTTCAGTGCACTGAACTCAATCGTATCCACTTCGGGGATTGCACGAAATGCCTTAGTGATGCGCTCTTCATCCCATGTCGGAATCGTCTTGAATGGAATTGTGATCCGCTCAATCGGACCGCGCAGTAGGTTCATCATATATGCAATTTCATTTGGCGAGTTGATCACCGGAGTTCCAGACAAAGCAACCACTTTGCATCGTTTTGCATTGTAGATCGCTTCATAAAGCTTACCAGTGATCTCGGACTCGTTGATGACACGGGAAATCAAGTTATGGGCTTCATCAACAATCACAACAGAGTCATCATACATACCCTCCTTCGTGTATTCGGGGATATTGGTCCTGGTCAGACCGTTGTAGCGCACAAAGGTAAACCTCTGTTCAAGAAGATCGCTGATTTGTTCACGAATAGCCTTCTTATCCTGAGTTGAAAGGCTCTCAAAGTTGGGCTCATTTCCTGATGTTGTAGTGTAGATGCGATTGTGCTTGTCCATGAACTTTTCAGAGATACCGAGCTTCTTTCCCTCTGCCCGGACCTCATCAGACATAGGCTTCACAGTCCAAAAGTTCTCAACTGCGTAAATCGGATCACCGCACTTCTGCAACTCCTCCTTGTAGTTCTTTTCAAGAGACGCCGGAACCATGACATACACCTTGCTCGTGGTCAATAACGATTCAGCTACTGCAATTGAAGAGCACGTCTTACCAGATCCTAACCCATGATAGACAAGCACGCCTCGGTAGGGAGTTTCAATCTTCAAGTAGTCCCGGATGATTTTTTGATATGGAAAAAGCTCCCGTCCAGTGCCTGTTCGCTGTGTGCACAGGTCAATGTTCTTATCCTCTTCATCCAACGGCTCCTTGTCTTTTGCCCTGTAGTCTGACTTAATGAACATTCGGGTAATGGCATCTGAGAATGCCTTCCGGTTTGGAAGCACATAGGTTGGTGCTGTCCTCATCATTGTGTTTGGTGCCGAACTTTTTGCACAGGTATTACAATGGATTTAACCCGACGAAACCATCGGATGTGGATGGTCACCATCTATCTCTTCTTAATGGCTACATTTCTCTATCTGAAACCGTCCGTAGCCTTTGGGCGTGACGGAAGGATTCGGCCGTTTGGCGTGACTGATCGGGAAGCAACTGTCTTTCCTGTTTGGTTCTGGATCTTTGGGATGAGCGTGGTTGCCTACTGTATTACGGTGTATCTTGCGGGGTTCCGCTTCACCTCCTAAGATAGTTATAGTAGGAAGCCACAGTAGGAAAGTACGTATGTGCCCTTGGAAAGTTACAATTTACTTCAGCAATAAAAAATCCATCAGCGCGATAATCATCTTCGATGAATGATCCACACATGTGCCGAGGGACTACATACTGAGCACTATCAATCTTCGTGACTTCAGGAACATTACCTTTGAATGTGCCACCCGGAACATCAACAAAATCATCCCAACGCTGTTGGTCAAAGGTGTAGAAATGCTCTTCATCTTTCATCAATGGAAAGATTTTCCAGAATCCCGGATGCATAACCGTATCGTCATCTAAAAAGTAGATGAAGCCTTCAACTACCTGATTCATCCCCGCATTGCGCTGCGCGTGTCCCGCGCGTCCGCCTGGAGGAGTTGGATGACCAATCTCCCTGATATTTGGACGGTTATACCGAGGTGTGAACGGACCATTCTTTGTATCATATACAATTAGCCAATTCGCGCGATCCAGGTCAATAGACTCCTCCAGGAACTTCAGATTCTCTGGACGGGCACATGGGGTAATAATTGTAAGCATTGCATTCTTTTGACTGTTTCCCTTTATACTGTTTCAAACGTTTCTACAATGGATCGCAAGTCATCCATCATTTCCTTCCGCTGAACATGGTGAGGGCGAATATGGTTCTCACACTCAGTCCACGACTTCCATTCAATACCAGAAATTTCACGACGTTGCATAGGTGTGAATCGTTGTGTGAGATTTAAGAGCTCGGGTTTTTGCAAGAGCGCTATAAAGTAGATGTGTTTATATCGAACACCATTGAGTCCAATAAATGTTTCCTCAATCCGAATGTTCTTCAGCACAATGAAGGAGTCTCGGGGAATATTCGTCTCTTCACCAAACTCACGTAGCGCACAATCAACATCAGACTCGCCTCGAATCCGACGTCCCTTAGGAAATCCCCATTCCGGTTCCTCATAAGGAGATGGATTGTTAGCTACAATATCAGCAACCTTCAGTTGAGCAAACTTCTGTTGAGCACTCGCAAAATCAGAGGACAGGTGTTCATCACCCCACACACTCCTCCACACCGTCTCAAACGATTCGGTTGTGATTGCCTTTTGTTCCTTCACGGTCATGTTTCCAATGAGACGGTCTACATAGTCTGCATTGCTTGGATCGTACTTTCCTCGCATAAACTCGGCAAAGCTCATACTGTCTTTCCGGCGTATCATAAGAAGGCGGGCTGTTTCAGGAAGAATAGGAAGACTTGAACTATCAATAAGCACAATTCCACACGACAATACAGGATCTGTGCACATGCGAAATAGATGACCTTTTCCACCGCAGTTGTTGCAGTACATTGTTATCGGTATTCTTACTGGTGGACCTATCCGTTTTTCCATTGTGTCTTTACACAACTTCCTTTGTAAGCGATAAACAAATGGGACTCTTCTCGTCAAAACCTACAACCACTCCATTCTACGGACCGGCGCCGGGACCATCTATGCTTACTCCCACACCTGCTCCAACATTCAATGGAATGAGCGTGGTGTCAAAGGCGCTCGTTGTAATTGTTGGATTATTGCTCCTATTCTTCGCGGTGCTGTTTGCGTATAATGCAATCGCAGCGGCAAACGGTAAGCCGATCTCTCCCGTAATGGGACCCGCGGTTGTGCCAGACCAAGCTCCAACACCCCTAGATGGCAAAAAATCAACTAAGATTCCAGCAGCAAACGCTCCATTAGCTTCTGGATCCGACAATGGTGTTCAGTTCTGGATGTTCATCAAGGACTGGGACTATAATTTTGGAAGGGAGAAGGGCGTATTGATGCGGACCGACTCTGCAAACCCGGCTACAGCAAATCCTAAGATTACCCTTCATCCCACGGATAACAGTCTAAATGTGAGCGTGTCTATCTACGGAAACTCATCGAGCCGAGCGGGTCGTTCAAACCCGTCTGGATCTAACGATACGAATGCAACCGGCGATCTTTTCACATGCACCGTTGAGAATGTCCCTCTCCAGACGTGGTTCTCGGTGTCGGCAACGGTATTCCAGCGCAATCTTGATGTATACATTAACGGAAAACTCGTAAAGTCATGCGTCCTGCCCGGCGTTCCTCGTCCGGCGGCGGGAGATATTACGGTCGGAGCGGGTGGTGGGTTCTCTGGATATGTCTGTAATGTTCACGCCTACCCAAATATGCTTGGACCCACGGATGCGGCTGCGTTCTTTAGCTTAGGAACCAACTGCGCATCCTTCGCTCAGCCGCCCTCTGACACAACTGCAAAGGGGTCTGAAGTGACTCTTTTCGGATATACATACACGTTCGGCGTCAAAGATGCCTCGGGCAAGCAGATCTCAAATTACTCGTTCTAAATACTAATGAGGATCTTACTCAAATGCCCGACGCGGTCAAGGCCGAAGCAAGTCATTGAAACACTTCGTAAGTATATAGAGCTTGCAAATCAACCTGATCTCATTGGGATCTGTCTATCATGTGACATAGATGATGCAACAATGCATGATCCCAATGTAGACTATCATATTACAAATCTTCCGGTTGCATGGGTCAAGATCTTCTTCAGCGACAATAGCTCAAAGATCGAGGCAGTGAATGCAGATATGAATAAAATTGAATGGGCGTGGGATATTATTATTTTGGTTTCGGATGATATGATTCCGAAGGTCAAGGGTTATGATGATATTATTCGTTCAAATATGACTTCCGACTTGGATAGGATTGTTTGGGTGAATGATGGTGTTCAGGGATATTTCTTAAATACATTGTCAATCATGGGACGAAAAATGTATGAATCGATTGGTTACATCTATCATCCGTCTTACAAGAGCCTCTTTTGCGATAATGAGTTTACCGACCTCTGCAAGGGCTCGCTTGCTTCAAAGTGCTCGTATATTGAAACAGTCTTGATTCGACATGAACATTTTAGGACTGGGTTTCCAGAGAAGAATGATGCACTCTATCAGAGAAATCAACGGTATTGGTCTGCGGATTTTAATAACTACATGGCTCGTAAGACATACGAATATGACTGGTCAATTATGATTCCAACCCTGGTCGAACGAACGGTTACATTTGATCGCCTAATGGAATCAATCAAGGAAAAACACGGTAGAATATGTCCCGAACTCAAGATTGAATATTGTGTTGCACGAGATAATCGAGAGCAAAGTATTGGGAAAAAGCGTCAATCTCTACTTCAGGGTGCAAAGGGTAAGTATGTTTCATTTGTTGATGACGATGATGACCTTACAGACGCATATTTTGAAGATGCGCTTGAATGTATTCGCGGTGAATTTCAAGTATGTCGTCTCCGAGGACAAATGGCTCAATATACATTCACACATAGTATCGAAAACACACTATCAAGCCCGATGGCCCGTGGACAGGTCTTTCTTCGACCCCCAAACCACCTGAATGTAATGCTTGGAGAGGTAGCAAAGCTGGTTCCATTCGGCGATGCAGTAAGAGGCGAGGATCTAGATTGGACAATAAGCCTTGCAAGATTAGGCTTTTTTACCAAGGAGTATCGTTCAGATGAGTCTAGAATTCACTACATTTATCAACTTGGAAATCGCACTGTCCATCCGAGCACACTTGAAATGCAAAAGACAACAAACTATGCAACCATGCTGAAAATGGTCTGGACGCCACATGGAGCTGTTCTACCACCTACGCCTAAAACCAAGGAACTCCGGTTGACTGGTAAAGGGTTTGTTTCTAAGTAGAAAGCAATGGGTGTGTTCACAATTGTAGGCATCCTTGTTGCCCTAACAATCATTGGACTTATTATCTGGCGAGTTACGGCTACAAGTACGCCATCTGATCCAGGAACCGTTCGTCTGGTCGAGGGTTCCATGTCCGGAAAAACACAGCGAAATGCACCGGGAAAGCTCCCTCGCTCATTTAATGAATCGGAGGGTGCCACCTTTACATACACGGGTTGGCTACTCTTCAATGATTTTACATTCAACTATGGACAGAAGCGCTTGATCTTTTCAAAGGGCGATTGCCCTGGCATGTATCTAGACAGCACCTCCAACGGCATTTTGATTGTTGTCGATACCTATGGGTCACCGGAGAGTATTCTCATCTCGAATCTCCCTGCAAGAAAGTGGATTCACTTTGGTCTGGTTGTAGACCAGGACTCAGTTGACATATATATCAACGGTGTCATACGCCAACATCATAGTCTTGCACAACTTCCTAAGCAGAATGAGAAGTCAGTTTCATTAGGATCCAACACTGTTGGCTGGGATGGTGTTCTTTCAGGACTCACCTACCAGAATCGTTCTTTGACAGCACCTGAAATAGATGCTCTCTCAAAGACGGTTCCTACGGATTCCCTACAGGTTGCCCCGTCAGCCCCGCAATATTTTGACATGTCATGGTACACGGGGCGCGTTTAAATTCTTGGGCAAAAACAATGAGTGCTGGAGGTCAAAATAGTTCAACCCTTTCAGGAATCACATCAATGCGTCTGCGCGATTCAGCAGATCTTGTTGCACAGGCGCGTGTTCAGGGCATGTATAGGATGTTTAACTCAACGGCACCGACTGCATTCCGAAACCGTGCTCCAACTGGATACGATTCCTTTCTCCAGTTTCTTCAGGGACGTAAGGAAGGGTGCCAGACATGCGTTGGTCTCCCGTATCAGCCCTTGACAACTAGCTCTGCTGGGATTCTTGCGTTTCGGAGCTAAGCTTCTTTCGGTTCTTTTTGGTCTTTCGCAGTGCTTTAAGAAGCTTCTTCTTATTCGCTGCGGTATCAGTCGGGTTATAGCTAAAAAAGTATTCAAGAAACTCAGGCGACGACTTATCCTTTGAAAGATCAGCATACAAATCTGCCTTCTCACGTTTCATCTCCGTAAAGCTCTCTTGCTTTCCAAGGCAATCCTTGGGAGTCAAAATAGCAAACCTGCGTTTCGGCTTTGAATTTGCAATGTCCACAAGACGTTGGGCAATACACAACACACTTGCTGTATTCTTCTCGTGAGCATCCGAATACAGATAGGCGAAAAAGAACTGAAGAGTGGTCGGAATACTTGCAACCCTGATTCCGTTCGTCATGGTATGGAAGCTGTGGCACGCGGTTGTTTCGTAGAATCGGATAAAGTCCTTCTTTCCATTAATAAGAACTGTCGTGCGCTTGGGCAGAATGTCGTTTTCCTCATCTACCACAACCTCCTCACCCTTCGTGAGGCGCTCAATCACATCCTTATCGGCTAACAGAGCGATCGGTGTTGTCCATTTCTCCTTCATGTGAATCTCAGCCGATGTAACAGCTAACAAGACAACCGGTTCGTGCTTCAATAGGTTCTCAATTTGCTTGCGCTGGGTAGGGGTGATTTCCGTATGGCGATCCGCTGTCTCCTTGGGACATGTGACGGGATGAGCCTTGTTCAAAAGTTGAAGGCGCTTATACACCTTCTCCCAACGAGATACGTCGCCTCGCGGACGAGATAGCTCTAAATACATAGACATTCTCAGAAAGTTTGGAGGCACATAGTGGATTCCCTCGCGAACCACATCCTCTTTCCACAGACGATCAAAGACATCCTCGCTTAGCTGAGTAATATCAGCAACGCCTGTAAAATCTGCAAACACCTTGAAGGTTCCAATGTGCATGCCCGGCTTCACCTCAACGTTTTTCAGTCCGTGGGCGACCAGCTGGTTTGCAATGATCACCGAGTGCTCCTGAGGTGTCTTGCTAAAAAAGTCATAATCCGGAACCTCCGTCTCGGGGTTATAAAAACGATCCTTCTCAGGCAAGAGGTTGTTGATGGCAGTTCCACCGTAACAAAGAACAGGATGTGTCTTCAGGAATTTCTCAACGATGGACAGGCTGATTTTTGTTCCGGGGTCAGCAGCCGCGACCCGATTGTTCTCTTCTTCGAGCTCTCGAACCAGATGCTCAATGTCCTCCATTGTTAAAATGGAAGTTACTTTGTTTTTAATCCTAGGAGGCAGCAAGGATGCCACCTAAGCGTTATAATCTTCGGAAGCGAAATGCACCCGTCGTTTGGGTAGACGATGACACACTTAAGACCAAGAATGAAGACATTGATTCAGAAGACGACTCAGATTATGAGGCGCCTGAGGAGAGTGAAGCGGAGAGTGAGGAGGAGAGCGAAGACGAGGAGGATGAAGAGACTGAGCAAGAGGAGGAAAGTGAAGAGGAGGAACAGACACTCAAGCTCCCCAAGGGCGCCAAAGTATCCGTGAAGCTCCACATTCACTCCTTCGCCAACGGTAAGGGTCCCAGCCGGATCGACGTTGAGCAAGAGGAGAGTGAGGACGAGGCAAACTCCGAAGAGGAGGAAGAGGAGTTCATCGCCCACCTCATGGACAAGTATGTTCGCCCAGAGAGGGGAATGGTCGGTCATCGCCGCAAGAGCCACAAGAAGGAGAAGGAAGATGAGTCGCCTGCCCTGTGCCTCAACGAGGAGGAAGAGGAGTACTATGAGGACCTCTCCAAGTCTAAGCGTCGCAAGCTTAACGAGCAGATGAAGGGACTTGCAAAGCTCGTTTCGGATGGCGAGATTCCATACAAGTTCCGGGTGCTTGCACTTCCGATTCCCGATGCACTCAAGGCATCCGTTATTCGCAAGATTGACGTTCTGAACGAGATGGACGCAGACAGCGGAGAGGTTCATAAGCTCAAGACATGGGTGGATGGCTTCCTGCGAATCCCCTTTGGAAATGTCGTGCCACTGCCTGTGAAGTTTGAAGAGGATCGTGCCGGATGCTCCAAGTTCCTCTCAGATACACAGGGAACACTTGATAAGGCGGTTTATGGCATGGATGCTGCCAAGGCCCAGATCATGCAGATCGTCGCACAGTGGATCGCGAACCCATCCTCTGTCGGAAACGTGATCGCCCTCAAGGGACCCATGGGAGTTGGCAAGACCTCCTTTGCTCGGCATGGCGTCGCCGAGGTTCTCAAGCGCCCGTTTGAGTTCTTCTCGCTGGGTGGTGCCTCGGACTCTGCGAACTTTGTAGGACACTCTTACACTTATGAGGGAGCAACATGGGGACGCATTGCAGATGCAGTCATGTCAGCTCGATGCATGAACCCGGTCATCTACTTCGACGAGTTGGACAAGGTGTCTACGACAGCCCATGGTGAGGAGATCATTTCGATGCTGATCCATTTGACAGATAGGTCGCAGAACTCTCACTTCCACGACCGCTACTTTGCAGGTGTCGATTTCGATCTGAGCCAGTGCCTCTTCGTGTTCTCATTCAATGATGAGTCCAAGGTTCACCCGATCTTGAAGGACCGTATGCAGGTCATCACCTGTGCCGGATACACAGCCGATGACAAGAAAGCGATTGTGACCCAGTATGTCTGGCCTCAGGTTCTGGAGCGAATCAACATGAAGAACGAGCTCACGATCACAGAGGAGGCAATCAAGTTCCTCATCTCCGAGTACTCTCATGAGGAGGAAGGAGTTCGTGTTCTGATCCGAGCTGTTGAAACACTAGTCACTCGCATCAACCTTCTGAGGATTGCTGATGAGAAGACGGCAAAGGGATATCCGTTCTACAAGGCAGTCAAGCTGCCGATGGCGATCACGCCCAATGATATCAAGGCTCTTCTTGTTGAGACAAAAGTGGTGAACGAGTCGTGGCGTCACCTCTACACTTGAGTAAATTCATGATAAGGCTCTCCATCGCGATATAACACAACGTTCCCACAAAACTCTTGATTAATAAGTGGGTAATCAATGACCACTACTTTTTCATTTGGGTCGCACCGGACACCATCGTTGCGATACGAAAAGACAACCAGTCCTGGAGCCACCAATGGATAGATGTGGGTTGCCAAGAATTCATTATCAACGCGATACTCCTCTCTACACCAGGTGATATACTGTTTGAAGACCTTTTCTGGAAGAGAAATCTTACCTTTACACCCCCAGAGACCGCCCATTAAATGTTGCTCGTGCCAATGATGATCTCGAATTGTATGAGCAGTATACGGACTATCTAAAAAGGTATCAATACACCAACGATCTCGCGCATGAATACGGCTATCCGCATCACGCACGCAGACAAACTCATAGTCATCAGTCATCGTAGGAAGAAAACGGTGAATCATATTTCGCGATCCAGATTCGAATGTTGTAGTGACTAGAATTCCTAGTGTATCTGCAAACTTTGACGCTTCCGGAGATGCATATACCTGGATTACGCACTTCGGATAGTGGAGACGGATAAGATCAACGTTTTCAGCTAGCCCCTTATAGTATTTATCCGTATAGGGTCCATACAGACAGAACGAAAAACATCCGCGAAGATCCTGACGAAGTGTGAGACGACTCTCTTCAATCTGGTCTCGGATGCTACGAGATTCAATCTTATATCGCTTATCAATGCAACCGTTATACACCACCACGTCCTCAAATGTGTGCGAACAGATTCCAGTGTAAATCTGCGTCAGCCACTCATCACAGTGCCAGTTCCGAATGCTTGGATGAAAAAACGTATTGAACAACCCATAGTGGCTCCGATGCACAAATGCATTTTCGATCACTTGAGTTCCGCCGACTCGTAGTGCAAAGTTTATAGGATTTTTAGGACCTACAACTCCTCGGTTCTTATGAGACTTCAATTTTTCAATAAATTTGGACGTCCATCCAGATGTTTCAATGACAATATCATCGCCAATCTGAAACATGTATTCATGTCCGTCCTCATAGGCAACACTTGCCAATCGGTTCCAGACCCATGCGGGTGCGTGCTGGCAACCCGAAACTACCACAACCTTTCCAATTTTTTCAAGTTCGGATCGGTGACGAAGGAAGAACTCATCATCATCGTCCACGCCGATGTAAAATTGATATGTCTGATTGGGATCCTTTGTGGCTTCAAAACTAGGCAAGAATCGCGTCATTAAAAAGCACTCGTCAAGCGCGCTCCACTCATGGGCACGGCTACAGACGGGGACCAATATGGCAACACTCATTGCTGTCTACAGAGTATTCCATGTAAACTCGGTCAACCGAACAATAAATCGGGATAGCGCAGTCTCATTAATCCCTGCAAAGAAGTGCAGGGTATCATTCACATGTCGAAACGATAAGCAATATTCAATTGCAGGTGATACGAAGGTAAACGGCATCGAAACACGAGTAGGAACAAAGTCACTATTCAGTTCAACAAGGCAGTGATAGTACTTGCGAGGTGGTCCATAATCTACCATGTGCACGAGGGTCCACCATTTACCATCCATTCTAATTGGAGGAGCCGATCCACGGAAGTTTGCAAACATAGGGGCTGTCTGAATCTCCTTCACAATGGTTCCAGATAAATCCACAAGGGTGAGCGGGTGCCAATCGTAAATAAACGTGTCAGTTCCATTGATGGGTAGCCAGTTCTTCTCACAGTCTCGTCCGTGAGGTGACGGAAGAACCCTACACTCCTTATATTGACCCGTCGTGTATCTGCCTTGAAGAATACGAATATTCTTGTCATAGTTGTGAACTGTAGCCGTGAAGCATGGCGTTCCATTCTTATCAGAGTATCCACGAACATCCTCAAGTCCCCTGATGGTATGATCAAGAATGGGAAGGTCTACGGTTGCCTCATCCATCTTTGCAATAAGTTGTCCGGTTTCGATATTGAAGCATGCATTCTCACATAGTGAAAGACCTTCAGGTGTTATAAAGTTTCCATTTATAACCTTGTAGTTGACGTATCTCACGTTTACAAATGGATATTCAAGCACTGAAAGAGCCGAAGGTGAAAAGGATGGTCCAAATACAGATGGAAATGTGAGTCGTTTCCGTTCAGAGATGATTGGCTTCGTATAATATTGAAGGTTATAGAGAACAGATGGGTGGTGCAGACCTAGTTTCAACATATAATGTACTGAAGACCGAAGACCCTCATATCGGTCTGACTTCACATAATAATCGAGGACCGACTGCTCATAATCAAATAGACCATTGTATACCTCAGTTTCAATGAACAAACTATCCGTTGACATTGGAATCTTCTGACCCATCACAACATACTGATATGCCTTATAATGCTGACCATCTTGCCGAAAATACCGAGCAAGTTCGTATAATGGCTCAGCACGTTCTTTACGATATTCGTATGCTCTCAGCATCCACTCTTCAAACTTTACAATATTTCCAAGCTCCCGGTGGCACTTGGCAATCATATAATGAGAATACCAGATCTCTTCGAACCACCCACCTGCATTAATCCGTCGCTTATACATTGCAATCGAATCCCTCCAACGCCCAGTGCTGTGATACGTCTGTGCAAGATAGAACATATACCGAACATTAGTGGGCTCATCAGTCAACCCTTTTTCAAGAAGAATTGCATCTCGTTGAAACTTATCCGACTTGCATCCACCGTCATTGAAGTCATTGATGTGACAGATCACTTTTGATATGTGATCGGAAGGCGCATCCCAATATTCATGCGTTACGCCCTTGCACTCCCAAAAATGATCCATGCGAAGAAGACGGGTATTTGGATATTCCAACGTCCCAGCACATTGCACAATTGTATATCCAATATGTTGAAGTGGATATGTCTTTAGGGATCCCGAATCAAACATCATATCAGCATCCAAAAGAAGTCCATAGGTATCCTTGAGATCCCATCCAGTTCTTTTCAGATACATCTGTGCATTGGAAAAGCTAGCTGTGCGATTATACCCAAAATTCTGCCACGGAACATGCGTTAGACACCCATCATGTGTCTTGAGAAACTCGGTGGCAATCTCACATGTCTTATCCGTTGATCCGGTATCGCATATACAATAGGCTTCTACAAACCCTTCAACGGATTCCATACAACGCTTGAGGATCCGCTCTTCATTACGGACCATGAGAATGAGGACAAATTTTGGCATAGTGCGTCCGTATTGTCCTTCCTCTAATCACTCTGTCTAAGTAAATGAGCACGGACTTTGTCAAACAATCGCTCCGTGAGAATCTGAGTCGCGTTCTGATCCCGCATGTTGCCGATGGTCTCTGGAGTATCTATGATAACGCCAAGACCGCCTGCGTGCGCAACAAGCAACCTGGTGAGACCCTCAAGACGTTTCAGAATCTCCTGACACGCGTCCCCCAGTGGACTGATGAGGTTCTGGAGACAGAGGTGAAGCGTATTGAGAAGGTGTCCAAGTGCGAATATATGGAGGATCTGCTACTCGGGGTGTTTGTTAGCTACATTCGCGCGTTTGCAAGCCTTCAGCAGTCTGATGAGGCCCATGTAAATATTGAGTTTGATCGCCCGTCACTGTCCAAGTTCATCTTTACGCTTTATAAGTCGGCAGCTCGCAAGTGCTGGTCTAATGCGTACATGTTTAAGACGATTGATGTCTCATCCGAACAGCAGTCGCGCAACCGTCGTGATATTGAGACGATGTTGGGCGGTGCTCTAGATGAGGTTATTGACAGCTTCATCCCATGGAAGGATATTAGCAAGGCTTATTTCCAGGCTAAGAGCGGAGCCGCCCCGGAGAAGCGCCCAGATACACCCATGCCCCCGCCTGCCGAGGAAGCCCCTCTTCCTAAGCCGGCTCTATCCTTTGGAGAATCGGAGACGGTTGAGTTTGAGACAGATAATGAGGAAGAGGAGCGCCCTCGTATTGTGCTCGGGGAGGATATCAAGCTGGACTTGTCCGATGATGAAGATGAGCCAGCTGCCAAGCCCACGGGAGTTATGGAGCTGAACCTCTAGTGCGTCCAACCGCCCCAAACGAATCCACATTGAAAATGCAAATGACAGACTACCAAACTCTCGGTATGATTGTCGGCGCCGTGATGATTGTTGCTGCACTACTCTACGTTCTCGACCGTCGTGCGAAGGCCCAGGGCGTTGATTATATGGATTTGGGTAAGATTGTTGCAGGGTCGGGGGTTGTTACAACGGGCGTCCTCTATTCACTCGGAACCGAGGCGGTGACTGATGTTGCCGAGACTGTGACTGCTGCTGCCCAGGACATGTTCGTTGGTAAGCCGGAGTTTTAAGACACCCCATAGATAAACAGTATGTCTCGTACAGTTCGTGTTGCAGGAAGAATGATTGAACTTGCAGGGTTACAGCAAGTTTGGCTGGGAGTTGACCATTTATGTAACTCCAAAATCACACTGTACTATCCAAAGGGTCCTACACAGACGATTGAATACACGCGGGGTGAGCACATACAAGCCGAAAAGGATAAGAACACTCTAGAGGAAGCATTACGCCCACGAAATAGTGTAAAATCGTGTGAGCCAACTACGAGTGATTCTACAGTCGGGGAACGCCTCGGTTAGCTTCGTCCTTGCATCATCCATTGAATGCTTGATGGGAATATCCACAACATAATGAGTCTCACCGTGAGCTGCCTCGCTTTTAACAAGTGTAATAATCTTCTCGACAAAATCATCAAGCGAACACATCTCACGAAGCTCAGTTGCAGTCGGCATATTGGCTTACTGAACAGAGGTGGGTATATTAAAATGAGAACACCCTTGTGTGAAGTTATGGATCGTCACAACAGTGACAAGTGTACACCTCATAACTACACACCAGTATATTACCAACTTTTTAAGGATATGAACCCTTCAGATGTCTTTGAAATGGGAATCGGACACACAAACTTTGAGTTTACGTGTAATATGGGACATATTCCAAACTATCGTGCCGGTAGCTCGTTGCGAGCATGGAAAGAGTTCTTTCCAAATGCAGTAATCTATGGAGCTGATATTTATGGAGAAGCAGTTGATCAAGCCCGGGGAGAGAGAATTCGGACATTTTATTGTAATCAGCTCGAGCCCCTTGAGATCAAGGCTGTCTTTAAAGATCTCCCATTAATGGATATCATTATTGATGATGGATATCATGTGTTCTACGCAAATGTAACCTTTTTTGAAGCAAGTATTGATCACCTTAAGGATGATGGTATATTTGTTATTGAAGATATTCAGGAGGTTTATCTCAATGATTTCCATACCAAGATTCTGGAATGGAAGATGCGATTTCCACAGTTGAACTTCAAACTTATACAAGCACACACTAGTGCCCTTCTTATTATCTCTTCTCGTTCACTTGAGCAGCTAGGTATCAATAACTAACGCATCCCCGATTTGAGCTGCTGAGGGCGTAGCCCGATACTGAACCATTCGTCCAATCTCCTTCTTTGGAACCGCAGAATCTCCACAATATCTCACGATCGCCTTGTACAGATCAAATCCATGATAGCGATCGTGGTTGTCCATCTTCGCACGGAACATAACTGAGCTGCCATCCGTCTGCTTCATCCACTGAATAAATACTGCAAACAAGGGGTGTGTGTACTCGTGCTTCGGTCCCTTGGGAAACATATCCCAGAAGACCGATGTAGCAAATCGAACCAGGTCAAATGACGATGAAGCGCCAATATGCGGGTGCTTGTTATCATAAAACGGTTCCATGTTATACTGACCACCTGCCTCTTCATCTTCCTGGAACTGACTGCTCATGAAGAGTTTGGGTTCCTTAAGTCCAGTCAAGCGCATACTGAGAATCGATCGATCAAAGTCGATAATCTTCATCAGGAATCCAAATGTCGGGACCTTATACATCACTCCACCGTGGCTATAGATACAGTGGGTTTGATTCGTCTTAACATACATCACATTGTTGCCATGAAGATCGTTGTGCGTGAATCCAAAGTTGCGCTGTGCATACGCAAGGGCAAAGACCACCTGTGAGACCCATGCAACGTGCTTCTCGGGCTCGGGGTGGAGCTTGATCAGATCGTAGAAGGTTCCATCACAAACCTCCATCACAGTTGTCATGACAGGCACGTCTGTAAATGTAGCCCATGCAAACGGCTCATCCTCTTCTTCGGGACCTTCTTCCTCGTTCGTTCCATCGGAGCATGCACAGGACTCAATGTCGTAGACGTCATCTTCAGTCGACTCCTCCTCTTCCAGCTCAGGCGATCCGGACGATGCAACATCATATGCCTCTGCCGATCGGTCTGTGTCCGGAGCACTGACGTGATCTGCATCCACGTCCTCAATTCCGTCCAATGCGAGATCCTCTGCGGTTTCAATCGCAATACGGGCTCGTCGCGTGTGGCTGAACTCTGCATCGTGCCCAGATGTGCGAAGCTTGAGTTCAAACGTCTTTCCAATCTTATCTGCAAACCATCCCTTTTCGATAAGATCTTCGTAATCGTCCGATATGTCAATCGTATGCGATCCAGCGAGTCCGGCATACACTCCGTATACCTTAGGAAAGTGCTCACATCCAGATTCAGAGAGTGCGATCGATGTCATCGCTCCAACATATGCTGCTGTATGAGGGCTCTGCATGCGGTCTTGAAGATCATCGGCAACATCGGTCCGCTTCGGAACCCCAAATGCACCATAATCTCCTCGCATCGTCTTGAAGGGAGACAGAATCATCGTAGTCTTGCGGTGAATCGGAATGGTTTGTCCACGAACCTTAACATGCTTATCGTCCACAATGGAGTCAACTGGAAATTCAAGCTTCACTCCATAGTCGTGGAGTCCGGCAAGATTCTCCGTCTTGAAGAGCTTTTCAAGGCAAGGAAAGAACGGCTGCATCGTCTTCATAGACCACATCGTTCCGTCCAACTTCGGCATACGATGGATCTTCAAAGATACGGGTGTCGTTCGCAGATCCTTTCCCATTGTGAGATGTCTCGGCGGGGAAAGTTAAAAAATAAACGACGAGGAGAACAAGATGACGCAGAACTTCAACCTCAAAAAGTTCAACATGGAAATGATCAAAGAACGATGTGGAATGGACTCTCGTAAAAGTCCTATGATCGTGATCATTGGAAAGAAGGATACAGGCAAGTCTTTCTTGGCTCGTGATCTTTTATTTCACGTTCAGGACTCGTTTCCCGCGGGCATGGTGATCTCTCCTACAGAGGCTGTTAACGAGTATTTCCAAGCGTTTGTTCCGTCCAAGCTGATTCACGATAAGTATGAACCTACGAAGGTGCAGGCGTTTATCAAGCGCCAGTTCGGTGCAAAACAGCGGTTTCTCAAGTCAAAGGCTACAGGACAACCCTTTGATCCGCGTGCGTTCCTGATTCTAGACGACTGTTTGTATGCGGCCAAGGAGTGGATCAACGAGGAGTCCACGCGTTTCGTCTTTATGAACGGTCGTCACTTGGACATGATGACCATTATCACGATGCAGTATCCGTTAGGTATCACACCCAACCTCCGTACTAACGTGGACTTTGTCTTCATTCTTCGTGAGAATATCCTAGGTAATCGTCGTAGGATTTACGAGAATTACGCAGGTATGTTTCCTACCTTTGAGATGTTTTGTGATTTCATGGACCAGTGCACAGAGAACTATGAGGGTCTTGTCATTTGCAATAACGTGTCATCCAATAAACTTGACGATCAGGTCTTTTGGTACAAGGCTTCAGAGCACCCACCGTTCAGACTTTGCGACCAGTCTTTGTGGGCCGATAACCGCCCTTTCCAGTCCGCAATGCTCGCCGCCGATGAGTATAACTCCTCTTCGATGAGGAAGAAGAACGCACCGCCATCCGTGTGGGTAAAGAAGTCTGGCGGCGAGTAGCGCCACCCTGAGGAGCCCGACCCCTCCTCGCCCTCGGTGCAGCTGGAGCTTCAGCAAGTGCATCGGCAGGTGCATTAAGTCCTATTCCAGGAACCTGATCAGCCGGAGCCGGAGCAGCAGGCATCGCTGCGGGTGCATCTGTTAGAGCAGGTGGCTGTTGTACAGGAGCAGCCGGACCAGCAGATTGAGCTTGATCTGTAAGAGAAGCCGGAGCAACAGGTTGAGATTGATCCGCAAGACGAGCCGGCACAACAGGTCGCTGAATACTAGCTGTTCCATTAGTCAAAACAAGATGAGCATTTGGTCCCGCGATTCTAGCAGCCACTGCATTGCCAATATTTACAATAGCCCCACCTCCAGAATACAATATTTCACCTGCACCCCTCGCAATAGCCACGACACCGCTGGGTATGGTTGTAAGTATTACAATCGAAACACCAAGCGTTGTAAAAATTACCATACCGTTCCAACCGGCATTTCGTAACTTCTGTCGGAGATCATTTTGCTTTCGTAACTTAGAAGCTGCTTCTTTATATGTTATCTTTTTGCAACCATCCAAACCCCTATTGAGAGAGCATTGTGCAAGCTGTCGTGCTCCCTTTTCTGGATTAATTTTTACCCCTAGATTTCTCGCTTGATCTAGAAAATTATTTATGATAATTCCTTGTTGATCAGGAGGGGTGCCTTTATCAGAAAACTCTTGGACTGCAAGTCGCATGAATTTATCTTGATTTTCAAAAACATCTATAATCTGGGCACTGCGTAGTTGTCGCTCCTTCTCTGTAATTTGCCTGTCAATGCGATCTAACTGTTGTTGTCCCACACGATCCAATATCATCGATGCAATAATGCGATTTGCAGAGGGTTCCGTAAGGGATGATTGTGTATCTGCATATACACTATTGACAATCGTGCTATAAGGAACACCCTTTGCAAGATCCGCTGCATATGTATTCATATTTGTGGGTTTACCATTACGCATTCCTACGGTGACAAGACCCGATGATCGCGATAAGGATACTTCATCCGGGCGAGGTGTTGCCATTGGTTTAGGATTTGGCACCCGAGTGGCTACATTTTCTAACTGTGTAAATCCTATAGGTTCAACACCTAAAAATTTAGCATCGTCCTCAGTGAGAATAGCCCCATCTTGTGACGCATTCATGATCTTGTATAATTCACCTGGAGTGATATCATTCAATTCGGCTGGACTTAGCTCTAAGTATAATAATCTCTCAAGCTCTTCTCTCTGATACGTGAGATCTTTCTCCACAGATTCTAGAGCCGTTATCTCTGCAGCAGCAGATCCACGTGCATATTCAATTTTCCAGTTACCATTAACTGTATCTCTAACCACTATAGAGTCATACACTCTCCATGATGTATCTGCATTTGCTTGCACAGCCTTCTGACGTGCAGATTTTTCAGATTCCAGATTTAAAATTGTAGCCTGCCGTTTTGTAACAACCGATCGAAGCGTTTCAGCGTACTTTACTACCTGAGCAGCATACTGCGATTGTGGCGAGCATTCTGTATTTCCTAGACATAGGCGCCCCATTACAATGTCATCTGCAAACATTGACTGAACTTTCTGGTTTGCAATAACCTGATCTGCCTTTATCCTCTGTAATTTAGCAATTTCACCTTTTATTTCTGCCGCGTCCTTCATGAATGCATTTGGTTCTCCGAACGCCGGGTCAGCAATCCACTCATCAACACTAGGATTTTCGCTTCCCGATATTAAAAATGAGGGAATCATAGCACCCAAAGCTCCAGATACAGTCGGAATTGCAGGTAATATAGAGTAATCTGGATTTTCATAAGATTCGTGAAGATGTGTCCCAGACCATGTGGTAAGAGACATTGCAAGAAGTCCTCCTATTATACGAAGCGTCCCGCCTCCGAGCTGGGTAATTTTTACCGACTGGATGTATTTAATATAAAGAGGTGTTTCAGAAATACCAGCAATGATTCGTTTGCTTCCGTAGATACAGGCTTCTGTACTGGGATTTTTATCCAGAGAGCTTGAGTTATCCATAATAAGCTTGAAAAACTTAATTTCCTTGATCAACGTATCGGCGTCCAGAGTACTATCTAATACCGGTTCGGTAATCTCAGTAACACATTCAATAAATTCGTCACATCCATCATCTATTAGTTTCTTGATTGCTGGATTTTTCAGATCAAGAATCTTAGATATCTTATGTGCATTTGCAAGAGCCAATGCTTTAAGATACTCGTCTTCGTATAGACTCATTATATTGTTAGGCGACAATTTACTCCCTCATTGCACCCTCAGAAGGGTGAACAGGAGCTGATGCATCCTCAAGCATCTTCTTGGCATCCTCCAATGCCTTCTCCTCGGCATTGGCCTTCTTCCGACGCTCGTTCTCCTCCTTCTGCTTCTTAATGGACTCCTCCCGTTGCTCGGCAAAGAACATCTCCTTGTTGGACTCGTTCTCCTTGTACTTGCGCATCAGCTCGTTGAGCTCCTTCTCAGCATACTCCACCTCCGGCATCAGGTGCTCCGAAGGGTCCCACGGAAGCCAAGCACCAACCTTGCCGATGTACAGGTTGTCCTTCGGGTAACGACGCTGGAGAACCTTAGCAAACATCTGGGTCTCCTCCACTGTGGCAAATGCACGACGAACCTTGACACCACGGATGTTCGTGCGGAACTCCACCTGGTTGTCAAACATCTCCTGAAGCTCCTTCTCGTTCTTCAGAAGGAAGATCTGATACTGCTCGTGGATATCTGTCTGCTTCACCTCTTCCTTACGCACATTCACATACTCCTGTGCATCCTTCAACAGGTCGTCAATCTTGACAGAGTACTTCTTGGACAGAAACGCCATGAAGTTCTCAAGTCCCTTGACCTTCCACTCGTAATCCATCCAGGCAACAAACTTCTCAAACATAAACTCCTGCTTCTGCTTGATGATCTTCTCGGGACTAATGAAAGACACCACGCAGTACTTCTGTGTCGGGATCTCAGGGTCCTCATCCAAGTAGTCAATGGGTCCAGACTCATCCATCTTCGGAAGCTCAGTGCGGGGCATTTACTTAATTCCATGGTTCCTTTGAAAGTCCTTTCTCCGCAAGACACAAACATGTACGACATTCTGACAACTGCGTATCTCTTCTTTCTGTTATGCCCGGGCGTCTTTCTCACGCTAGGCACTGGACCCATGATGGCGGCAGCGATTCATGCGGTTGTTTTCTATATTCTCCTGCAGTATGTCTCACTTTATGTTCCCTGGTGGGCTGTGTGGGTGGTTGGAGTCTCCCTCGTTGGGTTTAAGTTGTGGTCGAGTCGGACTGCACCTGCGTATTGAAAAAATATTCGGACCTAAGAACCAAACAAATGTCTGATTCTTCCCAGCCCAAGCCCACCCCTTCTGGCGGCGTTGATATGGCCGACCTCGTGACTCGCCTCGTGAAGTATCTCCTGGAGGGTCTCGCCGTTGCGATTGCCGCGTTCGTTCTCCCCGGTAAGACCCTCAAGGTTGCCGAGGTTGGAATGATCGCCCTCGTTGCGACTGCCACCTTCGCCATTCTTGATATCTATGCTCCCAGTGTGGGTGCTTCTGCTCGCACTGGTGCCGGTTTCGGAATCGGTGCCAACCTGGTTGGATTCCCGCGGGTCTAAAGACCCTTGGAGACGGGTCTAACTCACTGACGTAAAATAACAATCGTAGACGCGGGTTTATAATCATTAATATACCGAGCATGCCAAGATAGCGCAGGGTTCGTAGTGCTGTACATGTCAAAAACAGGATGCTCAAGATCTGGATCTCCGGCATTTGCTTCCAACGTAACGTTGGTATCACCATCTTTAAACAATACATATCCAATATGGTAAGGCGCTTTACCTTTCATTACCCTCTTCCTTACAACCGCATATGCCTCACCCACATTTGGATTGGCATTTTCGTTACGAACGTTGGCAATGTTCTTTGCAATCTCAATGTTTAGTTTATCCGAATCTCCAAATTCAAGATTACTCTGCTTCTCTTTGAAAATACAGGCTTCCTCATTGTATCCAAGAATTCCAGACGCCATTGACTCTGCAAACTGAAGGCAATCATTTGGATTCAGTGGATGAGCAAATATGTATGGACTTTTTTCCTGATAATTTGGCTTTCCAGAAAACCGTTTAATCCATGGATGATTGACTACACCAGATTTAGCATATAGTAGTTGTGGTTCTTCCATGTTTATAGAAAAAACACCATTCGTTGAAGTCACCCAAGACATTTGTTCTTATGTAGTTTATTATGTGAATACGAGTTGAGGGGATCGAACCCTC
>Ga0209596_1001049_pt1 | contig 24500 bp, 23 predicted proteins | sample M_130807_MF_Meta_FD_187314 | JGI IMG/M metagenome (GOLD analysis project Ga0209596, IMG submission 187314) | Freshwater microbial communities from Lake Montjoie, Canada to study carbon cycling - M_130807_MF_MetaG (SPAdes) (version 2) | ecosystem: Environmental > Aquatic > Freshwater > Lake...
CTCGAGGTCGTAGGGCAGGCGCGTCGGCACGATGGCGGGCACCGGGCGGCGCGCGAGGTCGTCGCGGTGCATCGAGATGTCCACGACGCCCGTCTCCACTCCGCTGCCGCCGAACTGCTGCACGAATGCGGCGAGGCGTTCCGCGACCACGACGCCGCGCGAGGGGATTCCGATGATGGCGAGCCGTCCCGGCTCGGGATTGCGTTCGATGATTTCGTGCGCGATGCGCTTCAGCGCGCGTTCGATGGCCGCTGCGTCGAGCAGCAGGCGGGCGGTGGGGCTTGGTGGGTTTTGTTTGCTCATCTTTGGCGTCCTTGTGACCTCGCAGGGTCGGCTTAAAGGTGCCGCGGCCGTGCTATGCGGGTGCCGCGCTGTGCTGCTGCTCCTTGCGCTGGCGCCGCCAGTCGGCGCGGTGCTTCACGAGCCAGTCGAGCAGCGCTTTTTCAAATCCAACGTCGTAGCCGGCCTTCTGGCTCTCGAAATATTTGTGACGCATGATTTCTTCCCGCTCGGCGAGAAACTCCAGATAGAGGCGGGAACCTTTCAGGAGCTTGGAATCGGCGTCACTCATCTTTCGGAAACGTGTGACGATTTTGTTTCGGCGTCAAGAAGCCGCATAAATTTATCCGCAGTGCATCGTGAGTTGACCTCGCCACGACGGTGCGATGCGCTAGGAGCGTGATCTTTTCCACCGATGCAATATGCAGGAAACACGCCGCCGGCCCCGGGCACCCCGAGCAGCCTGCGCGATACGATGCCGTGCTCGCCGCGCTGGAAAAAGCGGGCCTGCGCGCGAAGATGCGCGATGTCCCGCCCCGCGCGGTGAAGCGCGAGGATCTGCTGCTCGTCCACACCGCTCCGTATCTCGATCTCGCAGAGCGCGAAATCCGCGCCGGCGCGACGCAACTCAGCACCGGCGACGCCGGCGTGGGTGCGCATTCGTGGGACGCGGCGATGGCTGCGGTGGGCTGCGTGCTCGCAGCGACGGATGCCGTGGTGAAGGGCGATGCGAAGACGGCATTCTGCCTCGTGCGTCCGCCGGGGCACCACGCGGGCGCGGCGCGCGGGATGGGATTTTGCGTCGTGAACAATGTCGCGCTCGCCGCGCGTCACGCGCAGAAGCGGCTCGGCATCGGGCGCGTCGCGATCGTGGATTGGGACGTGCATCACGGCAACGGCACGCAGGATATTTTCTACGCGGATGGCAGCGTGTTCTTTTTCAGCACGCACCAGTCGCCGTGGTATCCCGGCACCGGCCCCGCCGAAGAGACGGGCGAGGGCGCAGGGAAGGGGACGACGCTGAACTGCCCGCTGCCAGCCGGGAGCGGACGCACGGAAATCTTCGAGTGCTTCGAGCGGAAGCTCATCCCCGCGATGGAAAAATTCCGCCCGGAACTCGTGCTGATCAGCGCAGGCTTCGACTCACGCGCGGGCGATCCGCTCGGGCAGTTCAAGCTCACCGATGCAGACTTCGCCGACCTCACGGGCATCGTCCGCGGGATCGCGGAAAAGAGCGCGCAAGGCCGCGTGGTGAGCATGGTCGAAGGCGGCTACAGCCTCACCGGCCTCGCGAGCGCCGCGACCGCGCACGTCGCGGCGCTGATGGCATAGCGCACGACTCGCGTGCGAGCGGAATGGTGTGCTTCGGATGGCGCGTGCGGGACGCCCGCGCCACCCGAGGCACGCGGTTCGCAATCTTCGGCATCTTCATTGGACCGGGAGCTCCGGGATCAGTTGCGCAATGCCGCCGCGACCGCGCGGATGCATCGCCTTTCCAAAATGAACGACGGATGGATCGTGGCCCACATGCGGACATTGCGCGCCTGCGGCATCTCCGAGCTGCGGGAGGGAACGATGATCGTGTCGAGCGGCGTGTAAAAACTGGTGAACGGGACCTCGCGCAGCATCTCCGCATCGTGTGCGAGATCGCGGAGAAAATCACTGCCAGGCCGCATCTGCAGCCAGCCGGGAAGGCCTGCGAGCCGCGCCATGTGCGTGCCGTGGTGAGGTGCCGCCATCGTCACGAAGCGCCCGATTTTTCCGATGCCGCCGAGGCGCTGGAGGTAGTGGCGCGTGATCAGTCCGCCCATGCTGAACCCGATGAGATCGAAGCGCCTGTCCGGGACTTTTTCCGCGATGAATTTCGCGAGCTGTGCGGCGAGGTCTTCGATCGGCGCGTGGCCGCCGTTTGGCGTGAGCGTGGGCACGAAGACTTCGCGCCCGAGCGAGCGCAGGTGCCGCGCGATCCGCTCCATGTCATCGCCCGAGGAAAAAATCCCGTGCACGAGCACGACTGGCGGCAGCGCGGGATCGGGCGCGATGGCGGGCGCGTCGAGGCGCGCGAGGGTTTTGGCGATGAAGGCGACGAGGCGCATCGAGTGAAATGACGAATGACGAATGTAGCCGCACTTATGAAAGCGCGGGCTGATCATTTTTCACGGGTTTGGAAAAAGTGCCCGCGCTTTCACAAGCGCGGCTACGGTTGTTTGCGCCGGTAATGCCTCACCTCGAAGTCCGCGGTCTTCAGCGCGATGTCCGCGAAATCGAACTGGTGTTCGAACTCCGGCAGGAACGCATCGCCCTCGACGATCCGCGGCACGACGGTGAGATACAGGTCGCTGCAAAGCGGCAGCAGCCGCTCGTAAATCTGCGCGCCGCCGATGACGAACACCTCGCGCTGCGGCCTGTGTTTTTTCAGCGCGGCGAGGAAGCGATCCACACTGCGCACCAACCATACTTCGCGCTGCGCGATCTTCTCAAACCCGAGCTGCGCCGGCCCGCGCCGCAGCCGCGCAGGCCAGTGGCCGATGACGGGTTTCACGCCGCAACGCGCGATGAATTCCGGTTCGCGCGCGAGCAACCGCGGGGCGCGTGTGAAGACGACGTTTGTGCGGTTTGGCAGCGGCTTCGGCAGGCTGAGGAAGGTCTTCCGCCCCATGAGCACGATGCCGCCGGTCGTGAGTTGCTTGAACCACTTGAAGTCCTCAGGCAGGTGCCACGGGATTTTTCCATCCACACCGATCGCGCGGTTCAGCGACATGGCGGCGATGGCGATCACTGCGGAGTTGAGTGTTGAGGGTTGAGAGTTGAGAGGAAGAACACCACGCGGCTCCGAGCGTAGTTCGCGCGACTCTCAACTCTCAACCTTCAACTCTCAACTTCCGCCTACACCGCGATCGGGGCCTTGATCACCGGGTGCGGGTCGTAGCCTTCGATTGCGATGTCCTCGAACTTGAATGCGAAGATGTCCTTCACCTCAGGATTCAATTTCAGCACCGGCAGCGCGCGCGGCTCGCGAGAGAGCTGGAGCTTCGCCTGCTCGACGTGGTTTGCGTAGAGGTGCAGGTCGCCGAAAGTGTGGATGAATTCTTTCGCACGCAGCCCGCACACCTGCGCGACCATGTGCGTGAGCAGCGCGTAGCTCGCGATGTTGAACGGCACGCCGAGGAAGATGTCCGCGCTGCGCTGGTAGAGCTGGCAGCTCAGTTCGCCCTCGCTCACGTAGAATTGGAACAGCGAGTGGCACGGCGGCAAGGCCATGCCTTCGATCTCCGCGGGATTCCATGCGCTCACGATGAGGCGGCGGCTGTCGGGATTTTTTTTGATCTGCGCGATGAGGTTCGCGATCTGGTCCACATGCTTGCCGTCCGCGCCGCGCCAGTCGCGCCATTGCGCGCCGTAAACGCGGCCGAGATTACCCTCGGCGTCGGCCCACTCGTCCCAGATCGTCACTCCGTTTTCGCGGAGGTAGCGTGTGTTCGTCTCGCCTTTCAAAAACCACAGCAGCTCGTGAATGATGCTGCGCGTGTGGACCTTTTTCGTCGTGAGCAGCGGGAAGCCGGCGGTGAGATCGAAGCGTGCCTGTGCTCCGAAAAGGCTGAACGTACCCGTGCCCGTGCGGTCCGCCTTGAAGCGTCCGTGTTCCTGCACATGGCGAAGCAAATCGAGATACTGGCGCATCGCGAGCGGGATACGGGAATGCGGCGGCGGGATGCAAGCACGGTCAGGTGTGGGTGCGTCCGATTTTAAAGTCTGGCGTCTGAAGTTTGGCTCGCCGCAGGCGTCTCTCGGTTTCGCAAGATCGTCCGCACGCCGAACGGTCGCTGCGCGGGGCCAAACGTTTAACGTCCAACGTCCAGCTTTTAACGTCGAACGAAGAAGTCGCCTACTCGAGGAACTTTAGCGAAGGCAGCCGGTACTGCATCTGCACCTGACGCTCTGTCTTCTGAATCTCCGCCGCATCGAGGTAGATCGTCTTCGGATCCTCCTCGAATTCAATTTTGTGAAACCCGTCCACGGGCTTCTCCAGAGCCTTCGGCACATCATCGAGCGACTGGATCGCGATGCCGTTGATTTTTGTGACGAGCAGATGGTTCAGTTCCTCGTAGCCGACGGTCGCGGAGGTCGGCAAAACTCGGCTGAGGAAGACGAGCTTGCGCGGGCCGTCGGCGAAAAGCTCGTTCTGGAAGCGATCCCAGTAGATGAGCCGCTCGGGTGCGCGGCGTGCCCAGTCGTTGCCGAAGTCCTTGAGGTATTGCCGCGAAAGTTCCTGGAGGATGAGCCCGCCGACGATCACGAAGCGCGGACGGCGGTCAATGATGTAGGGATCGCTCACGTAGCTCGACGGCGCGCGGTGCGCGAGGCTCGCATTGAGCGATTTGCGCTCGCCGGCCCGGAGGATTTGCAGGTTCACCTTGTCGCCGACGAAGTGATGCACATTGAACAAATGCGCGACGGGGATTTTTCCGTACGTGGGGTCGTCGAAGTTGCCGTCCTGATCGACCGCGAAGTCATCCACACGGAGGAGCACGTCGCCCTTTAGCAGGCCGGCCTTTGCGGCGGGGCCGTCCTTGAGCACTTCGGTGATGTAAACGCCACCGGTGACATCGTCGGGGATTTTCGCGTAGCGGCGCAGAGCAGGATCACGGGTGGGGCTGAATGCGTAGCTGATGCGCGGAAAGCCCGCGTAATGGCCGCTCGCGACGTCCTTCAGGAAATGCTGGATGACCGGAGCGGGGATGATGTTCGCGTTCGTGGACTGCGCGTCGTAGCTCATCAGGATTCCGGTGAGCTTGCCGCCTTTCACGACGGGCAGTGTGAAGCTGTTATCGCGGCCCTGGATCTGCATGGTCGCGCGGTAGATGAGGAATCCGCCGTCCACGGGATATGCGGCCATTTCCGCGGTGGTCATCGGGCCTGTCGTCACGAGGAGGCGTCCGTTGTTTTCGAGCTGCCACACGCTGAGCTGATCGCCAATGCGGCTCTCGGTGATCTGCAGGCCGGGTGCGCCGGTGAGCAGATCGTCGTCCGCAGCGGTCTTCAGCAGCGCGAGATTTGCGTCGTAGTCCACGGCCTCGAGGGTCGCGGGAACCTTGCGTCCGCCTTCGGGATTTTCAAGTTCGAGATACGTGAGATTTGCAACGAGGTCGGCCGTGACGAGCACGCGATTCCCCGGCAGGACAGCGCCGATCGCACGCCGCGTGAACGGCTGCCGCTTGCCCCAAGGACGGTGGAAATCCCACGATTGCGTGGTGACGTTGACGCGGACGACGCTCAGCTTTTCCGCAGCGGAGGCGATGCCGGATGCGACGAATGCAAGCGTGATGAGGAGTGCGGTGCGGTGCATGGAAAGTCGGGTGCGAAAGTTCATGTTCAGCGTGCCTCCTTCGTCGCGTCGTCCCCGAGGAACTGCTCGGTGAGCACGTTGTAGCGCTGGCGGATTCGCTCGCGTGCGGCTTCGAGGTCCGTGCGCTGGAGCACGAGCGGGCGGCCGTGGCCCTCGAATTCGATCACATATTCGTCCGCCTGTTTTGTGAATGCCGCGGCGAGTTCCTTCACGTTGCGGATCGCCGTGCCGTTCACTTTGCGGATGATGCCCTCGCGGAATTCGTCGAGGTAGGTGTTGATCGGATCGGGCAGCAGTGCGGTGAGCACGATCACCTCGTCGCGCTCCTTGTAGAGCTCCTCCTCGATGAAGTGTGCGAAGTGGTGGAAGACGCGCAGGTTCGCGAACTGATACGTTGCGACGAGGTTCCGGTTCATCGGCTGGAAGAGCAGCCCGCCAAACACGACATACTTCGGCGGTTCGTAGCTCGTCGCCTGGTGCGTGTAGGGCCACGCACGCTCGAACGTCACTTCCTCCGTGACGAGTTTCTTGTCGCGCCACACTTCGAATTTCAACTTGTCGCCCTTGTATTTTCTCTCCGCGACCTCGGCCATCTGCATGCGTTCGCCTTCGATCTGCACCATGCCGTCGCTCTGGATGTCGAGGCCGTCAATTCTCAGCAGCACATCGCCCGACCGCAATTTTCCAGCGCACACGCTCGCGCTTCCGACGGTCGTCACGGCGAGGCCGCGGTCGTCTTCCGGCAGGCCGAGCGCGCGGCGGTGCGCGGCATTCATCAGCGGAAAAGTGGCGATGCTCAGGTCCATGTAGCGGTCGTAGTGGCCGTCCGCGATGTCCTTCAGAAAGTGGCCGATCACCGGCGTCGGGATCATGTAGCCCACATTCTGCGCGTCCGCGCCGCCGAGTCCTTGGAATGCGACACCGACGACTTTTCCCTGCTGCATCACGGGGCCGCCGGAATTGCCCGGATTGATCGCCGCATCAATCTGGATGCACAGGTGCGAATCCATCACTGAGTGCGCGTAGGTGCGGAAATCAATCCGCGACACGATCCCCTTCGTCACGCTCATGCGCTCGCCACCGATCGGGTATCCGTATACCGACACGCTGCTCTCGATTTCCGGCACCGGGCCGAGATCGAGCGGCTTCGTGTCCTTCCAAAAGTCGGGATCCTCCACCTTGAGCTGCGCGAGGTCGCAGTCGTGCGCGATGAACTCCACGGTCGCCACGTACTTCTTCGGATCGTTCTCCTTCTCGACGGTGAGCAGTTTCGCATTCGACACGACGTGCGCGTTCGTCATCAGCCGGTTCGCCTTCACGACCCAGCCCGTGCCGCTGCCGCCGCTCATCTGCCCTGGCAGCCACGGCACGCGGTAGTTGAATTCTTGCGCGGTGTTGTTGATCCGGCAGATTGATTTTCGGATTTCATTCGGCTGCGCGAATGCGGAGTGAACGAGGAACAGGGAAGCGGCGGCGATCCAGATGGAGCGAATCATTTCGGGCGCGGAGAATGGACGATGCGCGGCGCGATGCAAATGGAAAGACGGATCACCGCGTCGGTGGGCGGTGCAGGGGCGGAGATAACGAACAGTTTCATTGCGCGGCGCGGCGTTCGGGGCATCATTTCGTACATGATTCCCTTCATGAAATCCCGCGTGTGGATGCTCGCGCTCGCGTCCCTCGTCTCCACGGCCAGCGCTTCCGATGTGTCCGATGTGTTGTCCGAGGCGCAACGCTCCTTCCTCCGGAATGATTACGCGGCGGCGAAGGAAAAATTCGAGATGGTCCGCAAGGTCGATCCGACGAACCGGACGGCGATTGCGTATCTGCGCCTGATCGCGGTGGAGGAACAGAAGAGCGGCGGAAAGGTCACGCGGAACGATACGGAGGAGGCGTGCAGGAAGCTCATCATGGAGAAGGTGGATCTCCGCGAAGCGTCGCTCGCGGAGGCGTTGGACTTTCTCAAGCAGAAGGCGGCGACGGTGAGCGGAGGAAAAATGGCGGTGAATTTTGTCCTGCAAGTGGACGAGCAGGCGCAGGCGAGGAAGGTGACGCTCTCGGTGCAGAAGGTGCCGTTCTCGGAAGTGCTGCGCTACGTGGGCGACCTCGCGGAGGTGCAGTTTAAGTTTGAGCAATATGCGATCGTCGTGAAGCCGAAGGCCGGCGCGCAGCCCGCGCCGCCGGTGCCGGTGGAGCCGCCGGGGACGGTGAAGATCCCGGGGCTCAACTAGAGCAATTGGAGTCGGGGCGCCCTCGCTCCGAGGTGTAAACACGGGGCGAGGGGGCCCCTGCTCCTTGCGTGTCAGTAAAAAACCCGCGCGAGGGACAGCCCGCCGGCGACGCCCATGAAGTGCGTGCGTGCGCGGACGTTCAGATCGAGAAGGTCGGTGAGGAAGGACACGGGCGCGCGTTTTTCCGCGACGCGGATGATCGTGCCGGTGAGCAGTCGCACCATCTTGTAGAGGAAGCCGTCGCCCTCGAAGGTGAGCGTGATGAGCGGGCCGCGCGACTGCACGCCGATGCGGCGGACGGTGCGCACGGTGGCGGTCTCCTTCTGCCTGCGATTGGCGGTGAAGCGGATGAAGTCGTGGCGGCCCGTGAGCTTCGCGGCGGCGGCGCGGAGCAGATCGAGATCGAGTGGGCGCGGGACGTGCCATGCGCGGCCGATCTCGATCGGGTGCATGTAGGTCGCGTTCCAGATGCGGTAGATGTAGCGCTTGCCCTTTGCGGAGAAGCGCGCGTGGAAGCCGTCATCGCCGCCGCGCACGCGCGAGGCGCGGGTGATGCGGATGCTGTCGGGGAGGTTTGCATTCAGCGCGGCCATCCAGGTCGCGGGGGAAAGTTTGCCGCGCGGGACGTCGGCGTGCGCGATCTGTCCGGTGGCGTGGACGCCGGCATCCGTGCGGCCCGAGCCGTGGATGCGCAGCGGCACGCCGCCGACGGCAAGGAATGCGGCCTCGATGTGATCCTGCACGCCGTTCGCCGTGGCCTGGCTCTGCCAGCCGTCGAACGGAGTGCCGTCGTAGGCGACGGTGAGCTTGAGGCGCTCGGTGGTCATGGGAAACGTCCAATGCCCAAGATCGCCAGCGCGGGGCAGTGTCTGAATTTGGAGTTTGGAGTTTGGCGTTGAGCGTTTGGCGTTTGGCCCGCCGCAGGCGCTTCGCGTTTCCATGAGGCTGTGCGTGCATCGCAACGCCGCTGCGCGGGGCCAAACGCCAGACACCAAACTTCCAACGCCAAACGCCAAAACAGGACATCCCCAAGCACGGCAGATCGCTTTGGACGTTGGACGTTCACCGCATTCATCCCAGCATCGCCTGCGCGTCGAGCCAGCCCTGCAAAATGATCTGCGCGGCGACCTGATCGATCACGGCGCGGCTTTGCTTCACGTTGCGGCCCGCGTCGTGCAGGTAGCGCTGCGCGGCGACGGTCGTGAGGCGCTCGTCCCACAGCTTCACGATGCACTCCACCTTTTCGCGCAGCTTGTCGGCAAATGCGCGCGTCTTTTCCGCGGCTGCGCCGGTGGTGCCGTCCATGTTTTTCGGGAGGCCGATGATGATGTGGCTCACGTCCTTGTCCTTCGCGATCTGCACGACGCGCCCGAGCGGATCGGGGGTGTCCTTCACGACGATCGTTTCGACGGGATGCGCGAGCATTCCGAGTTCGTCCGAGACGGCGACGCCGATGCGCGCTTCGCCGAGATCAATGCCGAGGGCGCGCTTCATGGGATGTTGAGAGTTGAGGGTTGAGAGTTGAGAGGCATGAAGCCGGAAGCTGGCGCTTCCTCTTATGATCCAAGCTGCGGAGGAATGCTGCGCGAGTCACGGGAAAGCTGCGAAACATCGGCGCGACGCCTCTCAATTGTCCCCACGAAACCATGGACTTCTCGCAAAGCGTCGAATCTCAACTTCCAACCCTCAACTCTCACTGCAGCTCCGGCGGCATTTTTGCGACGAGGTGCTTGATGCGCTCGGCCTCGTGGCGGCTGCACACGAGCAGCGCGTCGGGCGTGTCCACGACGATGAGGTCGCTCACGCCGAGCAGCGCGACGCGTTTTTTCTGCGCGGAGAAAACGATGCTGCCCGTCGCGTCGAGCGCGCTCACGTCGCAGTTGCCGACATTTCCGGTGCCGTGATCCGCGAGATATTTTGCGACGGCGATCCAGCTTCCCACATCGTCCCAGTCGAACGCGCTCTCGACCATGAGCACGCGCGCGGCCTTTTCCATCACCGCGTAATCAATCGAAATTTTCGGCAGGGTGGGGAACACCTCGCCGAGCATCTTGCCGAAGTCCTCGCCCGAGTGGAGGCGCGTGACGAACGAACTGAGAGCCGGCGCGTGCTGGCGGAGCGCGCTGAGGATCGCGGGGATCGTCCAGATGAACATGCCGGCATTCCAGCGGAAATTGCGCTGCCGCAGAAATTGCTCGGCGCGCTCGGTGTCCGGCTTTTCGCGGAATGAGAGGACATCATACACTGCGGGGCAGTCCGGTGCATCGCGGAGCGCGACCATTCCGTCGCACTCGATGTAGCCGAAGCCGGGGCAGGCCCACGTGGGCTGGATGCCGATCGTCACGAGTTCGCCGGTCTGCCGCGCCGCGGCGACTGCGGTGACGAGGGTCTTTTGAAAACCGGCGGTGTCCTTGATCAGATGATCTGCGGGGAGCACGATCATCGTGGCCTCCGTGTCGCGCCTCGCGACCCAGCCGACGCCGAGCGCGATGGCCGCGGCGGTGTCGCGCTTCGCGGGTTCCGCGACGATGTTTTCCGCGGGGAGATTTTTCGCGAGGGCGCGCACGCCGGCTTCCTGGTCGGCGTTCGTGAGGATGAGGATGTTCTTCGCGGGCACGAGTCCGTCGAGGCGGGCGAGCGTGGATTCGAGCAGCGTCCCGTCTCCGAAAAGCGAGAGGAGTTGCTTCGGGCGGGACTTGCGGCTGAGCGGCCAGAACCGCTCGCCGCTGCCACCTGCGAGGATCAAAACGTAGAGGGAAGGGGACGACATCGGACGGATTCCTAGCGGAAGACGCGGTGTTGCACTAGGGAGATCTGCGGTGCTTTTCATCCGCATGTCCGTCGCGTGCGGTGTTGGCCCAGTCGGTGCTTTACAGGCGGGCAATAATCCGCATGTTCACGATGAGCCACATGGAACCCGCCAAGCAAACCGACGTCCTCCACACTTCGCTTCTCGCCGTCACGCAGACCGCGATAGGCTGCGGCCTCGGCCTGCTGCTCGGCGGAAAGATGAGCCGCGGTGCGCAGAAGACGACCGCGTTTTCCCTGCTGGGCATCGGTGCGCTGCTGGCGCTGCCGGCGATCGTGGATGCGGTGGCGCATGTGATCAGCGGCCCTGCGACGGAGCGTGGCGCAAAAAAGCGGCTCGACAGCATCCGCCACGATTCCGGGCTGCCGGACGACGCGGAAGTTTTCTAGCTCCGACGCGCGACCGGTTTCCGTTTGATCCGGGATTCGGGGCGCTGTTTTGGCTTGCTGCGAAGCGTGTCTCGGAAATGATGCGGAGAAGCGATCTTAGCGGTGAGCATATTCGCAATTTTTTCCGAACAACGGTCAGGCTCCCGGTTTTTTCGACTGCGCATTTTTCCACGACACCTCACTGAATCATGAGCGGCACCCCCATCCATATCCTGCTCGTCGAGGACAATCCGGGGGATGTCGCGCTGCTGAAGATCACGCTCTCTGAGGAAAGCGATGAGCGCGTGGTGATCGAGGCGGCGTCGCGTGTCACCGACGCCGCGCGGATGCTGGACGCCGGCGGCTTCGATGTCGTGCTGCTCGATCTGACGCTGCCCGATGCTAGCGGCACCGAGGCGCTTGTGCGGCTCCAGGCACACGTGTCGCGCGTCCCGATCATCGTGCAGACCGGCACGGATGACGACGCGCTCGCCGTGAAGGCGATGCAACTCGGCGCGCAGGATTACATCACGAAAGGCAAGTCGGACGGCCGGATTCTGATGCGGAGGATCCGCCAGGCCATCGAGCGCACCCGCACGGCGCGCGAACTCGCCGAGCAGCGGCGGCGGATGGATGCGCTGCTCGAGAACATTCCCGACCGCGTGTATTTCAAAAACCGCGAGGGCTCGTTCATCCAGGTGAACCCGGCGCTTGCGCAGCTTTACGGCTATGCGGATCCGCGGCAGGTCGTCGGAAAGACGGACGCGGATCATTTTTCCGCAGAGCACGCGAAGCAGGCGCGCGCCGACGAGGAGGATGTGCTGAGCACGGGAAAGCCGATCATCGGAAAAATGGAGAAGGAGACCTTTCCCGACGGCCACACGACGTGGGCGCTGACGACAAAGATGCCGCTGAAAAACGAGGCCGGAGAAATTATCGGCACGTTCGGCGTGTCGCGCGACATCACCGGGCTGAAGTCGGCGGAGATCGCGCTGCGCAGCAGCGAGGAGCGCTACGTGCGGCTGCTGGATTCGGTCACGGACTACGTGTACACGGTCGTGCTCGACAAGGGCGGGGTGATCTCCACGCAGCACGGTGCGGGCTGCCGCGCGGTCACCGGATATTCGCCGGAGGAATTCGAAAAGGACACGATGCTCTGGCACCGGATCATTTTTCCCGAGGACCGCGATGCCGTGGTGAAGATGGCCGTCTCCGCGGTGAAGGACGACACGCCGTTTGAGGTCGAGCACCGGCTCGTGCGCAAAGACGGGCAGATCCGATGGGTCCGCAACAAGCACGTGCCCCGCCGCAATGCCACGGGCCGCATCGTGGCGTATGACGGGCTCATGTCGGACATCACCGAGAAGAAGCGTGCCGACGACGATCTGAGGGCCGCGCAGGCGCAGCTCATGCAGGCGGAAAAGCTTCACTCGATCGGCCAGCTCGCCGCCGGCGTGGCGCACGAGGTGAAGAATCCGCTGCAGGTCATCCTCATCGGCCTGCAGTTTGTCAGCGACTCTCCGGTCGCCGCGGATCCGCAGATGCGCGCCGTGATCCAGGAGATGCTCGACGCGGTGCAGCGCGCCAACGGCGTGATCCAGGATCTCCTCGACTTCGCGTCGCCGCGCGAACTCGGCATGCAGCCGCGCTCAATGAATGCGCTGCTCGAAAAGGCGCTCCGCTTTGTCCGCCACGACCTCACAAAGGCCGGCGTCAAGGTCATCACGCATCTCGCCGAGGGCCTGCCGGAGGCGATCGTGGACCCGACGAAGATCGAGCAGGCATTCATCAATCTCATCACGAACGCGTGCCACGCGATGCCCGGCGGCGGGACGCTCACCGTGACGACGAGGGAGCGCGTCATCACCGCCGCCGAGAGCCCGCGGCATGATTCCGGCGATCGCAGCGGCATCCGCTTCCGTCCCGGCGAGCCGGTCATCACGATCGAAATCCGCGACACCGGGGTCGGCGTGGCGCCGGAAAAGCTCAGCAGGATTTTCGAGCCGTTCTTCACGACCAAGAGCACCGGCAAGGGCACAGGCCTCGGGCTTTCCGTCACGCAGAAGATCGTCGATCTTCACCGCGGAAAAATTAGCATCGAAAACCACCCCGAAGGAGGCGTAATTGCCTCCATCACATTGAAAGCAATCAAACAGGGCGACGACGCCCGGAAGGAACGACCATGAGCAAGAAAAGGATAATGCTAGTTGACGACGAATCGGGCTTTACCCGGCTGCTCCGTCTCACCCTGCCCGCTTACGAAGTATGCGAAGTAAACAACCCGCTGAAAGCCGTGCAGGCCGCAAAGGATTTCAAGCCCGACATGATTTTCCTCGACGTGATCATGCCCGAGGCCGACGGCGGGACGATCGCCGCGCAGATGCGCGAGGAGCCCACATTGAAGAACATCCCGATCGTCTTTCTCACCGCCATCGTGTCGAAGGACGAGGCCAAGGGCGGCAACCAGATCGGCGGGTGCGAATTCCTCGCGAAGCCCGTCAGCCGCGACCAGGTGGACGAATGCATCCGGCGGCACCTCGGCTGCTGACGGACGCCGCGCCGATGCGAAAGAAGACGCACTCTCCGGGAGATCTCCAGCAGGAGCTGGTGAAGTTCTTCGAGATGTCCATAGACATGCTCTGCATCGCGGACTTCAACGGGTGCTTCAAGCGGATCAATCCCGCATGGCAGGCGACGCTCGGGTTCACGACCGAGGAACTGTGCGCGGCGCCGTATGTGGATTTTGTCCACCCGGATGATCGCGACGCCACGTTAGCGGAAGCCGCCCGGCTGACGGCGGGAACGGACACGATTTTGTTTGAAAACCGCTACCGCTGCAAAGACGGCTCGTACAAATGGCTGCTCTGGCACGCGCACGCGGACTTTCAGACGACCCTGATCTACGCCGTCGCGCGCGACATCACGGAGCGGAAGCGCGCGGAGGACATGCTGAAGGCGACGGCCGCGGAGCTGACGCGCTCGAACGACGAACTCTCGCAGTTTGCCTACGTCGCCTCGCACGACCTGCAGGAGCCGCTCCGTATGGTCGCGAGTTTCCTGCAGCTCATCGAGAAGCGCTACTATGGCGTGCTCGATGAAGACGGAAAAAAATTCATCCACTTCGCTGTGGACGGTGCGAAGCGGATGCAGGCGCTCATCCAGGACCTCCTCTCTCTCTCTCTCGTGCAGACCCGTGTGCGGCCCCTCGTTCCTGTGGACTGCGCAAAGATTTTCCGCGACGCGAGCGACAACCTCCGGATCGCCATCGCCGAGGCCGATGCCACGGTCACCTGCGACAGCCTGCCGGAAATCGTGGGGGACAACGTCCAGATCGCGCAGCTTTTTCAGAACCTCATGGACAACGCGATCAAGTTCCGCGGCACCGGGGCCGTCCGCATCCATGTGGGCGCGGTGCGCAGGCCTGGCGCGTGGGAATTTTCCGTGAGCGACAACGGCATGGGCATCGAGCCGCAGTTCTTCGACCGCGTCTTCGGAATCTTCCAGCGCCTCCAGACGAGGGAGCAGCTTCCCGGCACAGGCATCGGTCTCGCGGTCTGTAAAAAGATCGTCGAGCACCACGGCGGAAAAATCTGGATCGAATCCGATCCGGGGCGCGGTGCCACGTTTTTCTTTACGATTCCCGATAAGAAGCCCGGAACCTCCGGGTGAACGAAAGTATCATGGTCATGGCAGCACAGCGAACAGTCGAAATTCTCCTCGTGGACGACAACATCGGAGATGTCGTGCTCACGAAGGAGGCACTCAAGGGCGCGGAATTTCCAAACCGCGTCAGCGTCGTGCGCGACGGATGCGAGGCGCTCGAGTTTCTCCGCCGCACGGGAAAATTTGCGAATGCCAGCAGGCCCGACCTGATCCTGCTCGACATCAACATGCCCCGGAAAAACGGCTGCGAGGTGCTCGAGGAAGTCCGTTCCGACGAGGATCTCCGCCTCATCCCGATCGTGATCCTCACGAGTTCCGAGGCCGAGGACGACATCCGTCGCTCGTACGAACTCGGGGCCAACTGCTTCGTGACCAAGCCCGCGGATCTCGACGAGATGGTGAGGGTCGTCCAGGCGATCAACCATTTCTGGATCACCATCGCCAAGCTCCCGCGGCAGCTCTGAAGCAATGGATCGCCGCGCGTCCCCGCCGGCCACGCACGCTCCGCGCGCAGCGCAACATTTTTCCCCGACACGGTGCGGGAATGTGCGCGCAAGAAATCCAGCCGGGAGCCATCGGAGCAATGGCGTACGCGCGTCTCGCAAGGAGTAGGGGCCGCCCTCGCCCCGAGGTCCAAACGCGGGGCGGGGGCGCCCCTGCTCCCTGGCTACTTCAGCGCCTGGATGAAAAGGATCAGCGACTCGACCTGCGAGGCATTGAGCGCGCCCGCATAGCTCGGCATCGCGTATTCGCCGCGCTCGTAGCCGGTCACGATCTTCGCGGAGGGATCGAGGATCGATTCACGGAGGTAGGCGGCATCCGCGAGCGCGTGTCCCTTCTTCTTGTCCTTCGTGAAAAAGTCGCGCCCGTTGCCGGAGAGTCCCTTCCACGTCGGGCCGACGTGCGCCATGTCCGTGCCCTCCTGTGAGTGGCACGCGATGCACCCAAACATCTGCGCGACCCTCCGCCCTTCCCCGGGACTGGAAGGCGCCGTGTTCTGCACCTTCGCAGCGCGTGGCGTGAGATCCACGGTGACGTTTCCGAACCCCTCGCGCTCCGCGTCGCATTTCGTCAGCGTTTAGGGCGTGGTGTAGGCGTTCCCCTCGAACGCCATGCCGGACTCCGTCGCGAGCGACCAGCCCACGCGGAGCTGCTGCACGGCCTTCATGCCTGGCACGCCGATGAAGACGCTGCGCCGGTCGAGCGAGAGATACGCGCTGCTCGCGGTCAGGTGATCCTGCCCCGGGGTGCCGTCCGCCCGGTAAAGTGCGGAGCCGTACGTGTGGGCGCGGGCGTAGTGGTTCGTCGAGAGTGAAAAGTTTGCCGGATCGGTCGCCGTCTTCTCATCGAGCGGCACATCGAAGCGGAGCAGCACGCCCTTCTGCGTCGCGATGACCGCGCGCGGCAGCACGCACGGCGCGCCCGTGTGGCGCACTCGGGCAAGGCCGCTGATGCGCGTGGCCGTCGTCCCCCAGCCGGTGATCTGGAAGCCCGTGACGTAGAGCTGCCCGTCCGCGGAATTCACCGAGCCGTTCAGCAGCGGAAAATCAAATGAGCTCGTGATGCTCGTCACCGCAGCCTGCGGTTTCGACGATCGGTTGTTCATCATCACGCGGAAAATTTCCGGCCTGTTGAAGCCGATGTGGATCATCGAATTGTCGAGCGCGCCCATCTTTGCGTCGAAGAGCCACACCTGCGAGGTTCCGGACGCGTTCACCGCGTGCGGAATCCAAGTGAGCGGCTCGGCGATCGGCGCGGGATATTTCTCGTGCGGCTCCAGCTCGCTGAGGAATCCGTGGAACTCATTTTTTCCCAAAATGTAGAGCGGCGTGGTCGGCACATACTGCCCCTCCTGATCGCACGCGCTGACGAGCCCGGTGCGGACGTTCACGCCGATGTTCGGCTGGCGGAAGCCCCAGCCGAGCACGGTGGACTTGCTGCCGTCGGCGGAGATGCGGAGCACGGTGCCGTTGTGCTTGCCGAGCGTGGTGTTCTGCTGGCCGCCCTTCGCGATCACAAATTCGCCGTCGGGCGCGAGCCGCAGGCTGCTCGGGAATTCGCGCATGTCCGCAGTCTGCGCGAATGCGTTTGAGAACAGCTCATGCGCCTCGGCCTCGCCCGTGTATTTCGGATCGCGCAGACGCCAGATGCCGTTGCGATCGAAGACAAAAATCTCACCGTTGCGGATCGCGAGCGACATCGGCTCGTGCAGGCCGGAGGCAAAGCGGCGCCAGCGCACCGTGCCGCCCGGTTCGTGCAGTCCGCGGACCATCCACACGTCGCCGTCCACCGTCACGCCGACGCCCGTGCCGTCCGGCAGAAACTGGATGTCGCCGAGGCGCACATCGCGACGCCACGGGTTGTCGAGCGGCAGCGCGATGTCGTCCACGACGTAGGCATCCTTCGCCGTCGAGGGCTTCACTTTTGTGGTGACCTCCCGCGACCAGCGGGGCCGCGGGCCTTCGCCCGGAATCCCGCGCGGGGCGATGACCGGTGCGGACGCGGTGTCCGTGAGTGAGATGCAAAAATTTACCGTCTTGTCGTGCTCCGGCACGCGGACGACCCACATCACGGTGTCCTCCTGAAGTTCCGCCGTGCGGTGGCCCGACGGCGTGCCGACCGAGACGGATGCCACTGTTTCCTCGAGCGATCCGCTGCCCTTCGGCCCGAGCGGAATCAGCAGCGCCTTTGCGGACGGGCCGACTTCGATGTGGCGCTCGATCACCGGCTGGCCGGCGTGATCCGAGAGCGTCGTCCACTCGCGCACGTCGGCACCCTGGGCGGTGTATTCGAGCACTACGCCGTTTTTCACATGGCGCACCGCCTTAAATTTTCCCATCGCTGCCGGCAGCGGGCCGCGGCCGACTTCCTCTGCGCTCGGTGCGGGTTCGCGCGAATCCGTCAGCGCAAGATGGCCGGCAATCTGCCAGCCGGGATAGATTCCGTTGCCAAACCACAGTTTGCCGTCCGGCTCCGGCGCGGGAAATTGCCCGCCGGGCGTCTTGCGGCCCGAGTCGTGATACGAGCCCGGCGCGAGCGCCCTCGGCATGACACCGGGCCCGCGCCACACGGCGGCGACGCGCAGGAGATCGGTGTCGAAGCACACCCAGCATTCACGGCCAAGATTCAGCACGAGCCCGCGCGGCGTCAGGTTTTGCGCGCAGATTCCAGGGCGGCGTGCGTCGAGGATGGAGGAGAAAAATGGGAAGTCGCGCTCGACCCACGAGCCCCACGCTGAAGGCGCGGGAGCTTTGGCCGCGGGCGCGGGAGTGGGCGTGGCTGGCGGTGCCTTTGCATTTCTCGCCACCTGCGCAGCCCGGACTCGCGCGGATGTGGAGGATGCCTTCTGGTCATCGGCAGCGTGCATCGTGGCAGAGGGAAGAAGCAGTGCGGCGATGCCGATCAGGGCATTCGTCGCAAACTGTTTTCCAGGGGCGGGTGAAAGGCTGAAAACTGGCATTGGGCTGTGCCGTTTGGTTCCGCGTTCTTATCCGCAGCACACCATCGGCTCAAGTCTGGCAGTCGCAGACGCCGTGCCAGTCCGCCAGCAAAGGGCGGCTTTTTCCTGCGGGCCGTCCGGGCTGCCTAGTAGCGATGGATCCAGTGGCCGCGGTGCCACTGCCAAGTGCCGTGTTCCCAGACCCATTTGCCGGGAATCCAGCGCGCGCCGGGGAAGGGTGGACGGCCCGCCACTTCGTAACGCGGAGCTGGTGCCGTGCGGCTTACGACCACGATCCCCTCGGGCCTCCGGTAAGGCTCACGAACCACGACAGCCCGCTCGCCCGGATACGCGTAGGGATGATACGGATGGCGGTGGCGACCGGGGGCAACGACCACGGTGCGTTCCGGCGGTGGCAGGCAGCCGGTGAAGATCGTGCATACGGCGAGGGCGGCGGGGAGGAGGATTTTCATGGGGTGATGATTTGCTGTTCTGCCCGGAAGGGCGAGGAGATTTTCTAAAATGCAAACACCGGCGTAGCAGCGCTTGTAAAAGCGAGGGATGAGCGTTTTCCGGCAGATTGCTCTGCGAATATGACGTGCCCGCGCTTTCACAAGCGCGGCTACGAAGCTTACTTCATCCGGTCGAAATTCCGCTGGAGGATCTGCCAGTCCGGCACGCCCGCGAGCTTCGCGCGCCCGTCGCCGATGAGCTTCGCCTCGTTCGCGTTTTTCGTCGGGCGGTTCACTTTGTAAAACGTGCCGAACATGCCGGGCCACGGCGCGTCGCAAAGTTTGTAGGCCGCGTATTCATCGGTCACGTCGTGCTCCGCGGGAATTTCTGGGAACGTGCCGCCTTTGCGCGGAATCGCCGCATCGAACGCGCCGGGGAAAAACTCGATGCACTCGCTGAGCACCTCAATGAACGAGAAGCCGTCATGATCCATCGCGGACTCCATGAGCTTGAGCAGGTGGTTCACATTCGTCGCCGTGCTGCGTCCGACAAAAGTCGCGCCGGCGCTGATGGCCTGCTTCATCGGGTTCACGGGACGATCCGTGCTGCCGCCTACGTCAGTCTTCGACTTGAAGCCGATGGGCGAAGTGGGCGAGGTCTGCTTTTTCGTGAGGCCATACACGAAGTTGTCCATGACCACGTAGGTCATCTTGATGTTCTTGCGAGCGGTGTGCGTGAAGTGGTTTCCGCCGATGGAAAACGCGTCGCCGTCGCCGCCGAAGACGAATACATGCAAGTCCGGCCGCGAGAGCGACACGCCGCTCGCAAACGCCAGCGCGCGACCGTGGATGAAGTGCGCGCCGTGCGCCTGCACGAAATACGGGAACCGCGACGAGCAGCCGATGCCGGCGACGGTCGTGATTTTCTCATGCAGCATTTTGCGCTTCTCGATGAGCTTGTAGTACAGCGCGAGCACGCTGAAGTCGCCGCAGCCGGGGCACCACGTCGGATGGTCGGCGGCGGTCTCCTTTTTCGTGAGTGGCTTGCGGTCGGCGTCGGCGAGCGGCGCGGGCGCGGGCAGTGTGGCGGCGATGCCGGTGCGGGGGAGGGCTTCGTTGGGGATGGCGATGGTGCTCATGTCGGGAAAAGTGAGAAGTTACTTCGTGAGGGTGAGCGCGCGGGTGAGGATTTCCTTCACCTTCCACGGGAGGCCGTCGGTCTTCGTCACGCTCTGGATGCGCGGATCGCAGTAGCGCGAACGCAGCAGCGAGGCGAGCTGGCCGTGGCCGTAGAGGCCTTCGTCATTGATCTCGCAGACGACGACGTGCGTGAAGCCGCTGAAGAGTTTTTCGAGATCGTTGGGAAGGGGATTGATGTATTTGATGTGCAGGCCGGAGACGGCCTCGCCCTGCGAGCGCCCGAGCTTCACGGCTTCCTCGATCGGGCCCTTGCTGGAGCCCCAGCCGACGAGCAGCACGTGACCTTCGGTGGCACCATAAATTTTCGGCACGGGGACTTCCGTGGCGAGTTTGCGCAGTTTGTTGCGGCGCTTCGCATTCATCTGCGTGTGCATTTTTCCGGAGCCGGTCGGATGGCCGAGTTCGTCATGTTCGAGGCCGGTGGCGACGGGATATTTCCCGCTCGCGATGCGCGTGCCGGGCGCGACATGGCGCGTGATGCCGTCCGGCGCGGAGAGGTCGTAAGGCTTGTGATCCGCGACGGGTGTGAAGTCCGGCGAGATGTCTTGGCAGAGGTTCTGCAAGTCGGGGCAGGGGAATGCCTCGATGCGCGTCGCAATCGCCTGGTCGCTCAGGATGATCACCGGCGTGCTGAATTTCCGCGCGATGTTCACCGCCTCGATCGCCGTGTAGAAGCAGTCCTCGACGCTCGACGGCGCGAGCACCACGCGCGGGCTGTCGCCGTGACCGCCGAAGACCGCGATGTTCAGGTCGCTCTGCTCCTGGTTCGTCGGCATGCCCGTGCTCGGCCCGCCGCGCTGCACATCGATGATCACCACCGGCATCTCCGCCATCGAGGCCCAGCCGAGCGCCTCGGTTTTCAGCGAAATTCCCGGCCCGCTCGATCCCGTCACCGCGACGCGGCCGCCGTAGCTGCCGCCGAGCGCCATCGAGATTGCCGCGATTTCATCCTCGGTCTGGATGAACGAGCCGCCGTACTTCGGCAACTCGCGGCGCAGCAGTTCCATCACCTCGCTCCACGGCGTGATCGGGTAGCCTGCGCCGAAGCGCACGCCCGCCGCGATGATGCCGAACGCGAGCGCCTCGTTGCCGCTCATCACCACCTGCGGCGCGCCGGTGTGCTCGGCATGCTCGAAATGGAACGACTCCATGAGGCCCTGGATCTGGTGCCCGTAGCCGCCGTTGAAACAATTCAGCGCATTCTGCACGACCGACGGATCCTTTCCGCCGAATCGCTCCTCGATCAGCTTCGTGAGCTTCGGCACATTCAGATCAAACATCCGCGCGATGAGCCCGAGTGCGTAGATGTTTTTCCCCTTGTCGCGCCCCGTGCCCCCGATGGCCTCCACCGTGAGACTCGAAATCGCGACGCCCACGTGGCGATACGTGCCGAGCATTTCGTCGTTCGGCTTCACGTGATCCGAATCATACAGCACGATGCCGCCGCGCTTCAGCGAGCTGATGTGGTTCGTGTAGCTGTGGTCGTAAAAGCAGAGCAGCACATCCGCTTCATCGCCCGCGCTCAGCACTTCGCCGGAGCCGATGCGCACCTGGAAAATCGAAGCCCCGCCCGAGATGGTGGACGGGATCGTCATGAACGTCATCACATCCTGCTCGCTGCGCCCCGCGAGCCGCGCGAGGAAGCCGCCGATGGCCTGGATACCGTCCTGCGAATCGCCCGCAATGCGGATGACGCTCTCTGAAATTTTGGAAACGCGGGGACCGCTTGGGGCAGCGGCGGCAGTGGTGTCGCTCATGGGATGTGTGGAGTGAGAAAGGGGCGCGAACGTAGCAACCGCGCGGCGAGGGTCAAGGCTGCGGCTTTTTTTCGGCGAAGCTTATTTGCAATGACATCACCTCGCCTCTCCGCCGATGCAAAGCCGGCGCGCAATCTGCGCGGAAAAAATGTCGCCGTGCGCGCAGGCCAGACGAGCGCGGGCATCGCATTCGCCGTCGAGGAGAGCGACGGGGACTACGCGGTTTTCAGTGGCATGGAATGTGTTTGATCTTTGCGCACACGCACCCAATGCCACCGCCCATCAGCCGACCCGCACTTCTCCACATTTTCAGCCCCCGAAGTCTCTGCATCGCGCTCGCGGTGTTGCTCGGAATCGTCGGCATCCGGCGAGTGGAGGCCGTGGAGATGAGCGCGGATGAAAAGGAGATCGCGGCGCGGCTCACCGGCGATCACGGACAGCGGCGCGACCGTTCGCGGATGCACGCCGATCCGATCCTCACTGCGGTCGCGCGGGCGCGTGCCGAGGACATGGCGAGGCGGCGCTACGTGGCGCATGTGAATCCCGACGGCTTCGGCCCGAATGCGCTCGTGCGCGCCGCCGGCTATTCGCTGCCGTCGTTCTGGGGGGACGGACGATCGAAGAATTTCATCGAGTCCATCGGCGCAGGCTCCGCGACGGCGGAGCAGGCGTGGGAAGGGTGGATGCGCTCATCCGCGCACCGCACGCACCTGCTCGCGTCCACGTCGTTCTACCGCGACCAGACGAATTTCGGCATCGGCTCGTATTCCGATCCGTCGAGCCCGTACCGCCGGTACTGGGTGATCATCACCGCGCCGCCGTCGTCGCGCGGCGCGGCGGTGCAGACTTCGCACCGCACTGGAAACGCTGCGAGTGTCGCCGTGTCCATGCCTGTGTGGAGCGGCGGGGACTCAGATGCGGATGAAGTCCGCGAACGCGTGTCTGTGGCCGCACCGCGCCCGACTGCGATCCGTGTGCCTGCCGCCGGGAAGCTGTGGAACTGGGCCGAGCCGGTGTCCGCCCCGCGCCCGCGCGTGACGCGGATCATCGGCGCGGGCATGTAGCGCAGACAATCCTGCCTGCAGCTCCGGACGCTCCGCTGGCGACGCCGCAACCTTCGATGCATCCGCCGTGCGGAAATCTCCGGCTCACGTTGACATGCGGCGGTTGCTTCCGATAGTCGCGCACAATGAGTTTTGATCTGAGCGATTTGCTGCGCGACTGGCCTTACGAGCCGGGGCAGCTCCAAGTGCGTAAAATCACGGGCAGCGACGGCCGCGAGAAGCTGCAACTGCGGCTGGACATGGGCGTGCTCCAGATGGAGATGAACGGCCGGCCCGACGGCCGCGAACCGCACGGCGTGGAGACCGAACTGGAGCACCAGACGGAGCGCGCGGAGCAGACTGGCGCGGACTTTGAACTGAGCGAGGACGAAGTGGGCGAACTCCAGGCGGAGGGCGTGCAATATTACCACCGCTATCTCGCACTTTTTCAGCTCGGCGACTGGCAGGGCGTGATCCGCGACACGAAGCGGAACCTCGACATGTTTACCTTCGTGGCAAAGCACGCGGCGGACGACGAGTCCGCGTGGTCCGTGCAGCAATTCCGGCCCTACGTGATGATGATGAACACGCGCGCAAAGGCGAACCTCGCGCTTGAGAAGGACGACGTGGACGCGGCGATCAAGCTCGTGGAAAAGGGCATCGCGGCGATCGGAAAATTCGTGAAAGACCACAACCGCGACGGCGAGGCGGACGCCTCGGAAATCAAGAGCCTCGGCGAGTGGCTGACGGAACTCCGCAAGCTGAAGCCGATGACGCCCGTGGAAAAACTGAACCGCGAACTGGAGCGCGCGGTGGAGGATGAAAAATACGAGCGCGCCGCCGAATTGCGCGATGCGCTGAAGGCCTTGCAGAAAAAATCCTGAACGCGCGATGTGCGCGATTCGGTGTTGCCGTTCCGCCAGGTGACACGCTAGAGCCAGCGCCGATGTCTCGCCGCCCAGCGATAGCCCTCAGCCTGATTGCCGCCGCCGCGATGTGCGGCTGCGATTCCAATCCGCACCCGAAGCCGCTGCACGAAAAGCGCGCGGACGGTTCGCCGTGGGTCGTGCGCTACGGGGTGCTGGCCGAGGATCCGCGGTCGTTCGATCCGCAGTTTGCCTACGACCAGATGAGCCGCCGTGCGATGGAGCCGGTGTATGACACGCTGGTGGACTACCATCCTTTCAAGACGGAGCCCTACGAGGTGATCCCCGGGATGCTTGCGGAGATTCCGAAGAAGGAGGTCTCGCCCGAGGGGAAAATCAGCTACCTCTGCCGGCTGAAGCAGGGCATCCGCTTCCACGACGACGTGTGTTTTCCCGGTGGAAAAGGACGCGAGGTGATCGCGGAGGATGTCCACTTCGCCTGGCAGCGCATCTGCGATCCGAAAGTGGAGTCGCCATTCATCGGGCCGATCGGCGAATCGGTCGTGGGGATGATCGAGCGGAATGCGGAGGCCGAGGCCGCGGCGAAGGCTGCGGAAAAGGCAGGGAAGCCGATTCCGAAATACGATTACGGGCGGAAGCTGGAGGGCGTCGAAGTGGTCGATCGTTACAGCTTTCGTGTCCACCTCAAGCGGCCGTTCCCTCAGCTCGTCTATTGGATGGCCATGCACGCGACGACTCCGGTGGCGCGCGAGGCGGTGGAATATTACGACGGCCAGATGCACGACGGGCAGCTTCACGACGACTTCCGCAAGTTCAAGGCGGTCGGCCACGGCGCATACCGGGTGGCGGAATACATCCCGCGCCAGCGCGTGCGCCTGGAGCGTGTCGAGGGCTACAAGACGACGGTGTTCCCGAGCGATGGCTTCCCGCCGGAGAAGGCCGAGTGGTTGAAGACGCTCGCGGGAAAACCGCTGCCGTTCATTGACGAGGTGAGCTTCTCGATCATGCGGGAAAACATCCCGATC